>ENA-OFCX01000653-OFCX01000653.1-metagenomes-genome-assembly--contig:-NODE-653-length-16888-cov-3.026852_pt1 | contig 16888 bp, 8 predicted proteins | sample MGYA00153384_OFCX01 | MGnify analysis MGYA00153384
GAAACGGCACTGCCGTGTCCTCTATATCATTCCGGCGCAGCCGGAATTGATATGACTGACTACTGACACCTTTCCAAATAAATTCGAGCCACCTTATCCCCCGGATTTTGCCGCAAACAATCGGCAAAAAGTCCCCCAGCTTCCCTAAAATCATTCATATTGTACAAAGACAAAGCCTCAGCAAACAATTGCAAAGTAGCCAACTTCCCGGCTTTAACTTCCGGCAAATCCGCATCAAAAACTTCATAAACAGTCACCCATTCAGACTTACCCTTAACCTGAACTCGATCGATTACCCGAATTGCATAATCAGCAGCATTTGTCAAGCGATCGAAAGTATGCTGAGTAATCAACAGCGCCACCCCATAATTCTTCGTCAAACTTTCAATCCGAGAAGCCAAATTAACCGCATCGCCGATCGCCGTACCGTCCATCCGATTGCATCCGCCCACTATACCCAAAATCAAAGAACCAGTATTGATTCCTACCCCGATCTGAATCGGTATATAACCAACAGAAGCGCGATATTGATTGTATTCAGCAAGAGTATGCAGCATCGCAATTCCCGCTTTCACAGCATCATCCGCGCCCCCGCTAAACAAAGCCATAATTGCATCGCCAATATATTTATCAATAAACCCGTGATTTTCCACAATCAGCGGTTCCATTCGACTCAGATAAGAATTTATAAATTTAAAATTTTCTTGCGGTGTCATCTGTTCCGAGAGAGTAGTGAAATCGCGGATATCAGAAAACAAAATCGACATTTCCAACTCCAGGGCGTCTCCCAATTTAACATTGACAATACTCTCACATCCCAAAAAAGATAAAAACTGATTGGGTACAAATCGGCTGGTCGCCTTAGTAATTTTTAATTCTGTATCTAATGCCAGTTCCAAATCACAATTGACTTGAAAAAGTTCTGTAATAAAATTTTGGCGATCGGCTTCTGCTTTTTTGCGATCGGTGATATCTTGAAGAGTGTTGATAGCATAGACAATTTGGTCGTGCTTGTCGTAAATCGGAGTAGCATGAATTTCTAGGGGAATCACCTTATTGTCCTGTCTGACTTCTAAATCGTCAGCCACCGAAGTTTCGCCCATCAATGCCCGCATGATAGGCAAGTTTTCGACAGGGCAATGTTGAAGAGATCCTGTTTGATAAAGTTGATAAACCTCTGACAATTGTTCGCCAGGAATATCGGGCACTACTTGTTTGTCAAATATCTCTTTTGCTTTTTTATTGATATAGTAAACTTTGCCCTGCGCATTCAGCACTCCCACCCCAATCGGCATTGCTTCCAAAAACTGCGTCAAGCGATTTTCATTTTCGTGGAGTTGAGTAATCAGCAACGCTTGTTCGCGGTTTAACTCCGCCAATTCCTGATTCATTTGCTGAAGCTGGGCGTTTTGTGCTGCAAGCAGTTTATTTTGAAGATAACTGTTGACTGCTTCTTTTACCGTCAAACTCAAATCTTCTTGTTCCCAAGGTTTGGCTAGATAGCGATATAAATTGGCATTTTTGATGGCATTTGCCACAGCCTGAATATCTGCTTGTCCAGTCAGCATAATTTTAATAGTTTTGGGCGAAAGTAGATGAACTTGTTTTAATAGTTCATCTCCCTTCATATCAGGCATGATATAATCAGAAATAATTAACGGTACTTCATAGCCATCTAGCAATAATTCTTTAATCAATTCTAATGCTTCCTCCCCACTCTCGGCAATTTCAATGAGATAAGCATTACCGACAGCATCTTGCAATTCTGCTTTGAGGCTTTTGAGTACAGTGTTGTCATCATCTACACAGACAATTACCTGTTGATTCATAACTTGGATAAACTAGATTTAATAGTTTCTAGTAGTTCGGCTTCCGACCAAGGTTTCGATAGACAGCAGTGGAGATTTGCAAATTTTTTAGCTCTATTAACAGCTACTTGGTCAGCTTGACCTGTCAGCATAATTTTAACAATTTTAGGAAATTGCTTGTGGATGCGAATCAATAATTCGTCTCCCTTCATACCGGGCATTAACCAATCCGAAATAATCACAATAACGCTAACTTCCGTGTCATTTAGTTCACTAATTAACTCGAAAGCCTCCTCAGCATCTTCAGCCCCTTCATAGGTGTAAGCATTTCCAAATTCTGCTGCTAGCTGCGTCCTGAGACTGTCTAACACCATTCTCTCGTCGTCAACGCACAAAATAACTGGTTTAGACATTTATTCTTTCTCCTTTTTAATTTTCATTAGTAGCTAAAGTAATCAAATTAGTAAAGTCTATTAGTAGACGCCATCTTATCTTAAGATGTCACAAGTCAACCGATCGCCAAATCCTCTCTCTGTCGCCCCACTCGCCGAAACCAAGAAATTTATATGCGTAGTGTAGCAGCTTAGCTGAGCATAACGCATCGTACTGCTGTTTTACATCCGTTTCCGGTGGAATACCAAGTTATTGGCGTCAAAACGCTTTAAATTTTGACATCCTCCCAATGGGGTAGATGGCAGATTCGGTGGAACCAAGTAAAACCCGGCCTATTTATTCCGTTATATCGTTTGCGATCGCCCTCACCTCTTATACGCCACTCATTGGCAGAAAAACCTTAAATGTGGTTTTGCCAGGAATTGATTCGACTTCAATTTTTCCCTGATGTTTTTCCACAATCTTCTTCACGATATCTAACCCCAATCCGCTACCTTCTCCGGCCGGCTTAGTAGTAAAAAACGGGTCAAATATTTTGGCTTTTATCTCTTCTGGTATCCCCTGACCGCTATCGGTAATGCTAATCTTAGCCTGCCCGTCTTGCTCGGTCAACTCAATTGTTAGCGTGCCTCGATAATCCATTGCTTGCAAAGCATTGTGGATTAAATTCGTCCAAACTTGATTTAGTTCGTCTGGATAGCACAGCAATGGCGGTATTTCGGCATAGTTTTTGACCACCTCAACTCCCTGTTTTAGTAGATTTTGATAGAGGGTTAAGATTGTTTCAATCCCTTCTGCAATGCTGGCTGCTGTTTTTTCGCCCGACTGTTCGTAGCGGGCATAGGTTTTCAAGGCAAAAACTACTTTTGATGCCCTGTCTGTAGCTGTGTTGATCGTAGCGATGCCTCTTTTTAATTCTGAAACTTTGTAGGCGATTTCTAGGATATCCAAACTGCCCGGTCTTTGCAGCAGCGGCACAAAGGCATCAATTTGATCGTACACTCCCATCATCACTAGGCGATCGGCTACGGTATCTGGATCTGCTATTTCTAATTCTTGCAGTTGGCTTCTCAAAGCTCTTTTTAATTTGCGTTCTTCTTTGGTTGATAAATTTGCTTCTTGTTGGAGAGAACGCTGAAGTAATGCTAAGAAATCATCCCCTTCTTGCGGGGACAGAGATTGAAACAGTGTCGGTAACTGTTCTAGGGTTTGATTCAAAAACTTAGAAACATTTCCGGCCGAGGAGCGAATAGCGCCCAGTGGTGTATTGACTTCGTGGGCAACTCCGGCCACAAGTTGTCCTAAAGCTGCCATTTTTTCGGATAGAATCAGTTCTTCTTGGGTGGCTTCGAGTTGTTGGAGAGTATCGCTTAGTTCCTGATTTTTGGAGTGCAACGCTGATTCAGCTTGTTTGCGATCGCCAATTTCGCGCCAAACCGTATGCAGAATTTCCTTACCATCTACAGGAATTACAGTCAGCAATACTTCCACCCAAAAATCTTCTCCGTCGATACGGCGGTGCATCCATTCAAACCGATGGCTGCCTCGATCGAAGGCTATGGCTGTGATTTCCTTGGCTTTCTCAAAAGAGTCTCTACCGTCAGGTTGAATCTCTGGAGAAAGTTGAGCCGGATGCAGCGAAAGAAGCTGTTTTTTGTCAGTGCAGCGCATCATTTTGACCGTTGCGGGGTTGCAGTCGATAAAAACACCTCCATCTAACAGCAAAATAGCATCGGCTGATTGCTCGTAAAGCTGTCGAAAACGAGCTTCTGACTGCTGGAGTTCTTGGTTTCTAAATTAGCATAAAGTTGGGCATTTTCGATCGAAATTGCCGCTTGAGAGGCTAAGATAGTTAAGACTACCAACCGATCGTCCGTAAAGGCATTTGTCACCAGATTATTTTCTAGGTACAGAATGGCGATCGGCTTTCCTTGATGTTGAATCGGCAGACACAAAACCGACTTTGGCTGATGCTGGATGATATAAGAGTCAGCAGCAAAAGTATCCTCAGTCGTCGCATCGTCTATTACCAGAGTTTCTTGGGTGCGCCAGACATAGTTCACAATCGCGATCGGGATTTCGTTAGACTCAATAATGGGAGTTGATTTTAGATTGCACGATTCACCACTCATACTTTGAACAGCGACGAACAATGAATCTCCTTCTACCAAAATCATCGCCCCTGTTTCGGCTCCCGCATTCTGAATCATCACTTGCATCAAAGTGGAGAGCAACTTATCGAGGTTAATTTCTCCTGAGAGCGATTGAGATGCTTTGATTACTGTTGCCAAATCCAGAACTTGTGAAACACCAGAACTCGTACCTGCAAATGTTCCAGTCATCATTTGAGCAATTGTTTCGCCCGTCTTCAAGCTTGTTTTCTGATTTAAAATAGGTGCAAGTAATTCGGGATAGCGTTTTTCTAAATCTTCAACTTTTGCCTTAGCTCCCCAGCGTGTATAGGCGTAGTAAGCATTAGTCAGGTAGACTTGAGCAATGTTTTCTTTGCCCCAGGTTAGATAGAATTTTGCTGCCAGCTCATTACTCAGTGCTTCTTCTTGGATGTACTCATTTTCTTGAGATCCTTTGATGGCGCGATCGTATAAATTCATTGCTGCGACGGTATTACCCAAAACTCGTGCTTTTTCGGCTTCTACCAAGTCGTATTTATGTTGATAATTCATCGGAGCAGCATTAGCCCATTTCTTTAATTGGACTTGGTTGTTTTCCACTTTCAACAACCCCGCTCCAGTCGCCACATCAGGCACAGAAAGTCTGACCAAAGAATCGTAATAATAAAATACAGGCTCATTGATTAATCCCACGCACGTATCTAAAGACTCTTCAGCTTTAACTGCATTTATTAATGCCATTTGGCTGGCATCAAATAGATAATAAAGAAAAGTTTGATGAAGATATATGTCGTGCATTGAATATCTATCTTTTGCTACTTCTAGAATGTGAAGCATTTGTGCGTCCCTAAATGCTTCACCTATCAGTACCAGCGAATTTTCTGATTTTCCCAATAAATTCAGCACTGTTTGCTGCAATATATTCAGCCAAGTCAACTGAGTTATTTGCCGATTTTTGGCAACTACATAACTGTAGTTTGCTATCTCCTTTTCAAGTGCTGTCAGTTCTTTTCCAGCAAAATAGGCATATTGGCATTTTTCCATAGCACAATAGCTAGAGTGCACTAAATCTCCATTTTCCAAACCACTTTGATAACCTGCTGCAAAAAGTGGCTGAGTTAACCGCAGATGCTGTTGCCCATGAACTGAAAATGCTGCCACTTTAAATAACACAGCACTTTTGATTTTTTGAGCATTTAAGTGTGCGAATAAATCGACCGCAAAACAGCCATAGCGATAAGATGCCTCAAAATCTCCGACTACCACATTGAGAATAATCGCATAATCACCAAAAGCATAGGGTGAGAAAACTGAATGACCATATTTGAGCAACAAATTCACTTCTTCGCACGCCATATGCGGAGTTAAAAATGGTGCAGCCATAACCGCCGCCGGAAGCATACTCGCAATAATTCGCGAAGCAGCTAATTTGTATTCATCTACCATCGGAGGCAGGTTTAATAGTTCCTCGTTGCTCTTTCGGGCTAAAGCCTCTGCTGTTGCTTTTACTGTTTGTTGAATTTCTGCATGAGTTGGCGATGTAGGCAAGCTTACTCCGAGTAAAGGTAACACCTGTAAGCCAATTTCAATCGCTTCAAGTTGTTTCATTTCTGCGATGCAGGCTGAAATTTTAACTTCATATACTTTGATTTTATCCAAAATATTTCTTGCCTGTTCCACCACAATTGTAGCTAATTGCTCCATCTGTTCAAAATCAGTACTGAGGTAGGCTGATTCAGTGGCTTCTACATACAAAATAAGTGTTAACTCATAACTGGTTTGCCAGCTATCTTTTGCTAGAAGTTTCCTCCCCACATTCAAATATTTTAGGGAAGCTTCATAAGCCGTTGAAGTTTTAGCTTTATTTCCGGCAATTAAATTCAACTGAGCGAGTTCATTTCTTTCTATTTGATAATCGATCAACTCCACACCAATATTCAACTGGTTGACTATATCAAAAATCTTTTCTTCTTTTTCTGCTTGCGTAGGGGCTGTACCTCCATGTCCGCCCTTGTGCAACAATAGTCGCCCAATTTCGAGATGGGTGGACTGTTTCTGGGATTCGGGAATCAGAAGATATGCCGCTTGTTGTACGCGATCGTGAAAAAACTTGTAAGGAACCGATAAATCAGACACTTGTGTAAGTTCCACTGATTCCGAGTCTTGAAAAAATTTGTAGACTTCACTGATGGGAATAACTAATCCTTCTTGTAGTGCTGGCCACAAATCTGCTGCTATTTCTGACTCAGATTTTTTGGAGACAATTGCCAAAGTTGCTAAGTCAAATTCATTCCCTACACAAGCAGCAAGTTTTAAAGCTTGCTGAGTATTTGTCGGCAACTTCTGCAACTGAATTGCCATAAACTCGACGACATCATCAGTCCAAGAAAGCGCTCTCAATTTGGCAATATCGCACTGCCACCCCGCCGTTATGGGGGTAAAATCAAATGAGATAAATCCATCACTGTGCAAAAATTTCAGAAATTTAGTTGCAAAAAAAGGATTGCCTTTGGTTCTAGCAAAAATCACTTCAGTCAAAGGAATTGCCCTTTCGGTTGGACAAATCATGGTGTCAGCAATCAGGCGATTCAGGGAAGTTTTGTCTAAGGGTACTAAAGTAATTTGGTTGATTGTTGCCGAGTCTTTGCGAATCTCATCCAATGTCAGCATTAGTGGATGGGCTGGAAAAACTTCGTTGTCCCGATACGCTCCCATTAACAACAGATAGCGGGTATCTGCTTCGCTCATCAACAACTGCATTAGCTTCAATGAACCGGAGTCTGCCCATTGCAAATCATCCAAGAAAATCACTAAGGGATGTTCTTTTGTGGCGAACACTCTGATGATTTTTTGAAATAAGAGATTGAAGCGATTTTGAGCAGCATTGCCCTCTAGTTCTGGGACTTCTGGCTGCTTGCCAATTAGTTTTTCTAATTCGGGAATCACATCAATAATAACTTGACTATTGTCCCCTAATGCTTCTAATATTTTGACTCGCCATTTCTGCACCTCACCAGCACTTTCGGTAAGTAATTGTCTGATTAAATTCTGGAATGCTTGCACCCAGGAAGAAAAGGGGATATCGCGCTTGAATTGGTCAAATTTTCCTTTAATGAAGTAACCCCGTTGGCGGACAATGGGTTTGTGAACTTCGTTGACTACGGCGGTTTTACCAATGCCAGAAAAGCCAGCAACTAGCATGATTTCGCTGCTACCTTCGCTGATGCGATCGAAGGCATCTAATAGCGCTTTAACTTCAGTTTCTCTACCGTAGAGCTTTTCGGGAATGATGAAGCGATCGCAAATATCCCGATTTCCCAGCGCAAACTTGCTAATAGTCCCATTTTCTTGCCATTGCTGCGAGCATTTTTCTAAGTCATAGCGCAGTCCAGCGGCACTTTGATAGCGTAATTCTGGAGTTTTTGCCATCAGTTTCATGATGATATTATTCACCATCACTGAGATAGCTGGAGCCAGATTTATTGGCTCAGTGGGAATCCTGGCAATATGACAGTGAACTAACTCCATTGGATCGTTGGAGTCAAAGGGCAATTGCCCTGTTAGTAGTTGGTAAAATGTGACTCCCAATGAGTAAAAATCGGTGCGGTAGTCGATCGCCCGATTCATTCTTCCCGTCTGCTCCGGGGACATATAAGCGAGGGTTCCTTCTAATATGTTGGGATTTTGGATTTCTTGGTTTTCTCTGGGTAGAAGTGAGGAAATGCTGAAGTCAATTACTTTTACTTCTTTAGTTTGAGGATTAATTATAATATTCTGGGGCTTGATGTCTTTGTGAATGATTCGGTTGTGATATAGTCCTTCTAGGGTTTGGACGATCTGAATTGCGATCGGCAAAAACTCATCAAGCGGTAGGGGCGAAGTCTGGGGGGAGGAAATGTCAGAATTGCTTGATTGGATATTATCTAATAGCTCTGCATTGGCGGTATACTCAGCAAGGGAAACACCACCAACATCCTCCATTACCATAGCAAAAGCATTGCGGTAGTTTAAGAGTGCGATCGGTTTTACGATTCCGGGAAGGTCAAGATTTTTGGTAATGGTGTACTGATTCCGAAACTGTATGAGTTCGCTAAAAGTGGGATACTCGCTCAATAGCAGTTTGATAATTACTTTTTGGTTTAATTCAGAAGTTCCTCGATAAACCTGTGTTCTAGAGCCGTTGTAGATTTGTTCAGTGATGCGATAGCCGGGAATTGTTAACATATTATCAGTCTCGCGCATTGGGCATTGGGCAATTTTAGATTAAAGATTAAAGAATTGAAGAATTGATTGGTAATTTTAATTTAAATGTTCAGTCTGTAATAGCTAGCTGATTTTTTTAATCGGAGATTATTGGTTTTTCAAATTTTATTTTAGAGAATTTCGCTGCGATTAGCTAGGTTTTTCGCGGTTATTTTAAGATTTTCGACAGGGACTAAAGGATGTCCGATGAAAGACAGACACACCGCAACGCTCCAAAGCCAATTTATGTTTAGCTGTACCATATCCCTTATTGTTTGTCAAGTCATATTCAGGATACTTAACGGCTAAACGTGTGATTAATTCATCTCGCCAAACTTTCGCGACAATACTAGCAGCAGCAATCTGAATCGATCGCGCATCACCCTTGATCATCGTCTCTTGTTCGATCGCCAAATTAGGAATTCTTTGATTCCCATCAACCAAACACAAATCAGGAGTAACCTTCAGCTTCAGAATTGCGCGCTTCATCGCCAACAAAGAAGCCTGCAAAATATTGAGCCGATCGATCTCCCGCACCGAAGCAGCACCAATTTGACAGTCAACAGCCACAGCCCGGATTTTTACGGCTAACCGACTCCGGGCTGCGGCGCTCAACTGCTTGCTGTCGCGGACTCCGCAACTTGCTAATTCATCGAGAACTTCGTCGGGCAAAATGCAGGCCGCAGCCACCACGGGCCCGAACAAAGCTCCCCTTCCTACTTCATCCACACCTGCAATTACCAGACGGTTCGAGGGAGAGGGGGAAAGAGGAAGATGGAAAGATGGGAAGAGAGTAAAAATTTCTACTTCTTCCTTCTTCTTTCTTGCTTCTTCCTGTTTTCTGCTTCCCTCTTCCTTCATAATTATTCGTCCAAAACGGCAGATGAGCGACGGCGGCGACGGCGGTTGATAGCAGGTTCTTCGGGTTCTATCGATTCGATCGGCTCGTTGAATTCGATCGGCTCATCGAATTCGATCGGCTCATTGAATTTGATCGGCTCGTAGGATTCGATCGGCTCATCAAATTCGATCGGCTCATTCGAGAAGCCCATCACATCGCTGGGTTCTTCCATTGGCTCGAAATCATCAGTTTCGTAGTCGCTGAGCGGAGCCGAAAGGTCGATCGAACTCTCGCCGTAAATTTCAGCATCATCATCATCCTCATCCTCAGAAAATACAGGCTCAACTAGCGACATTTCTGAATAATAATCCTGTTCCTCAACATCCTGTACTGGCGCCGTCGGTTCAAATTCAAATTCGAGCTGCTCGAAAGGCTGCTTGTTCGGGGCGGCTCCGGGAAGAGTCACCGAAACGATCGCATTCTTAGGATTTTTCAGCCCACGATCGGTAAGCACCAGGGGAGAAACCCCCATCAGAGCATAGACATCCTGCTCCTCTGCCGTCATTTCCACCGAGATCACCTCGGGAGGCTCCACCATCGGCTTCAGCAACTCAGAGGACTTAGTTGGACGCACGCGATCGAATTCCTCGCGCCTGCCAACAGTCGCCATATTCACCAGCCCGAAGCCCTCGGAAGCTGCCCGGATGCCGGGGGGAGTCACCACCAGATACTCAGAGCGGGTATCCACCACAGCGGGGGCGATCGTCGAAGTATTCGGTAACCGCAACTTGCTGCGCACCGGTTCCTCTTCCACCGGGACGGCAAAAGGCTCTTCGCCAATCCGGCGGCGGCGGCGGCGTCTGGTGCCGTTGCCCAAATCCTGATAGCTGGGATGGTTGAGCAAGTCCAAAGACGAGACGTTGCTATCGGTTTCAAAATCCAAACTTTCGCTAGACGGTTCCCAAGCAGCCCGAGCAGGTTCGGGGGGGCGTTCTTCTCGCAGCGCTCCAGGACTTGCAGCCGTCACAGGCGTCAAGCTGCGGCGTTCGACTCCTTCTGGCAAATTCAACATCACGCGGTTCGAGGTAGCAACGGTGCGATCGGCGGCCGATTCCCGCACCGCTCCGGCGAAGTCGTCTTCCCCAGGGAGTTGCACCAAATGACCTAATCCGCTGCAAGTAGGGCAAGTGTGCCCGAACAACTCGTAAATATTTTGACCTTGGCGCTTGCGAGTTAGTTCTACCAGTCCCAATTCCGACAGTTGAGCGATTTGCGGTCGAGATTTGTCCGCTTTGAGAGCTTTATTGAAATGTTCCAGCACTTGCAACTGATCGCGGCGGGATTCCATGTCGATAAAGTCAACAATAATCACCCCGGCAATATTGCGTAACCGGAGTTGTCTGGCAATTTCGGTTGCTGCTTCGCAGTTTGTCCAGAGTACCGTTTCTCGCGCCGTGGCCGATCGAGTAAACGAACCGGAGTTGACATCAATCACAGTCAGCGCCTCAGTCGGCTCGATAATCACATAACCGCCCGAAGGTAAATCTACCCTTGGTCTGAGGGCTTCTCGAATGGCAGCGTTAACGCGGAAAAATTCTAAAATCGAGGCGCGCTCTCGGTGGTGGTCGATCAAAACTCCGGCAGGAAGTTTACCGCCGTTCCAGCTCATCAACTGTTGCTTCACCCGCTTAATTCCATTTTGCGAGTCCACCACAATCCGATTCACGTCACTGCTGAACATATCCCGCAGCACACGCTGGATAAAGTCATCATCGCGGTTGAGCAGTGCCGGCGCCCGCGAGGTACCGCCTTCGATTTGAACTGATTCCCACTGTTTTTGGAGGACTTCCAAATCTTCCATGATCGCTTCTTCAGTCATCCCTTCGGCTTCGGTGCGCACCAGCAGCCCCATCCCGGCCGGTTTCACCAAAATAGCTAGGGCTCTGAGGCGATTGCGCTCGGCTTCCGACTTAATCCTGCGGGACAGATTGACTCCTCTGCCGTAGGGCATCAGTACCAAATAACGCCCCGGCAGAGTAATATTGCCTGTCAGCCGGGGGCCTTTGCTACCCGTCGGTTCTTTCATTACCTGTACCAGCACTTTTTGCTGGGGGGTCAGGAGTTCTGTAATTGCTCCTGCCGATCGTTTGAGCCGCAGGGGGCCGAGGTCTGTGACGTGCATGAACCCGTTGCGTTCTGGGTCGCCAATATTGACAAAGGCCGCATCTATCCCGGGGAGTACATTCTCGACAATTCCCAAGTAAATGTCGCTGACTTGGTGGCTGCCTGTGGCTACCACGAGTTCTTGGATTTGATCTTCTGAAAAGACGGCAGCAATGCGATGCTGCTCTGCTATAACTATTTGCTTTGTCATTCAATTTCCTCAAAAAACTGGCAGCAAGTTAGAGACACTTACGCTGAATAGTGCCTTTAACTTTGACTTTAATTAGTAGTAGCTTGAAGAGTTATTAGCTGTGACTTGGTGCAGGGTGGAATGACTGTTAACTGTTGGCTGTTGACTGTTGACCGTTACAGATAAACTGATTAAATCCACCCTTACAGAGTTATGGGTTGTGCTTCGCAGACTGAGCCCGAAGATAGAAATAAGGACGCTTTTAGCGAGTTATAAATATTGAAGTTTGATTTGTGAATTACGAATTCTTTCACTCAAAATTTAATTTTTACAACTCTTAATTTGAATTCAGCGAATCAATTCAGTGACACCGTACCAATTTCCTAACACACAACTCTACACAAAAAACTGATAACTCCGCTTGCGTGGCGGTTGAGGGCTGGTTTCGAGGGAAAGTAAGTAGTAGAGAGGTTTGGTAGGGAAACGACACTGCCGTTTCCCTAGAGCCGTCTGCTTGTGCGATCGGCAGATTGCACTCAACTGAATTCAGCTTGGCTTTCGACTGCGATTTCCGTCACCGCCAACCCTCAAACCCCGTCAAAAACATCTATTGTTTAATAGTCTGTGAACCAATAGTCAAATACGGACAATTAGGTTTACTTTGCAGGTGTGAATCTGACAGGCTGAACTATGACAGCCTCGATCGATATTGCTAAACGCATTTGGGATTTCTGTTACTCAGATACTCACAGTGCGGCTTAAACCATGAAATTTTTGATTGAGCTGGCGATCGACTTTGCTGTCGATCGATCGACTGAATCGCTAAATTTAGATCGAAACAAGCTTCTGCGAGTTTGGTCTTAGATTTAGCCCGTGAAACAAAAAGGCTTGAAGTCTTGAACAGAAGCAATTTGCACCCAGCCCGCGTTGCTGGTTGACGAGGGCGGCGAGCGACTAAAGCGCTCAAGCCACCACGGCTTCCATAACAAACAATTATAGCGTGCAACGACACATCCCGATCGAGAGCCGAAGGTGAAATATTCCACCACAGCTCCCTTATTTTAACCATAACCCAAGATTAGCTGACTGCGCTGAACTTCCAGAAGCTGCATTTGGTGTTGGCTGACTTGTTCGAGCATGAAAACAAGATGTTCTGGCTTGAGCAAATTGCCATCGCTGCGACAACTGCCGGTATAGCGCAAGACGGCTGTACCTTCAGAGTTATGACTTGCGACAGATTTAGGCTCTACAAGTTCGAGTTTGTGCAGCCGATCGCGCAAATTGACATCCTGAGTCTTTCCCGACTTAGTAGTGTGCACCCGCCAAAAAGCCTCCGTTTGGACGATCGTCTTGACCCAATCTTCCCAGTTAGCATTATTCGCGACGCAGACAGCAGCAGAATTCTGTTGTTCTAATTCGTCATTTTCTGGCAGCACACCCGCTACAGCCACAGTAATCAGGTACTCCGCTGCTTCCAACAACTGATTAGCAGAAGGAGCTTTGAGGTCGATCGGCTCAACCCGATAAACAGGAATATTTTCCGGCAGAGTTGCCACCAACTTTTGGCGAAAATCGGCAACATCGATCGACTCAGTTAGCTCAAAATCCGCAATTTCCCCAGTGCTGGTAACGCCCAGAGGCAGAGCATTTGCCAGAGAAATCCGAGGATTCGGGTGAAACCCGCCCGTAAACGAAATCGGCAAATCGGCTCTGCGAACTACCCGATCGAACAATCGGAGCAAATCCAAATGACCCACCAAAGCCATATCGCCCACCTTCCCGAACCAAACCCGAAAACGCTGTTTCCGCTCTGTATTCGGCACAAATTCCCCAGCAAACTCAGGAATTGGCAGCGCATCCACAACCACATTGTGTCCGAAATCAGTCCCGCAAACCCCGCAGCGCGAACACCCTTCAAAGGAACAGTCAGGAACCGTCGCTGCTTCTAAAGCCTTTTGCAAATCAAGTTTTAGCCAGTTTTTGTCAATTCCCGTATCCAGATGATCCCAAGGTAAAGGGCGATCCAGTAGGGGCGGTGCCCCCGTGCCCGCCCCCGCCCCTTGGGGAGTTCCTTCTAATTTCCCCCCTTGGGGGGGGTAGTGGGGGGTTCCTTCTTCCTTGTCCTCAAACAGATTCCATTCACCGCTTTCGACTTGGCGGTATTTCCAGGTAAGGCCCGATTCATCGATCGCCCGAGTCCAAGCTTTGTAAGCTTTATCCAAACTTTCCCACCACGCATCCATACCAGCGCCGAGTTCCCAAGCACGACGGACTACAGGGCCCAAACGTCGATCGCCCCGCCCAACAAAATCCTCCATTGCCGAAATCCGTACATCAGTGTAATTCACCTTAACGCCGCGCATTCCGCGAAATTCTCCCTTCAGAAGTCTTTGCTTCCGGGAAAACTCAGCAGTCGAAACCGAGTGCCACTGAAAAGGAGTGTGAGGCTTAGGCGTAAAATTGGAAATTGTCAAATTAAAATTCAGTCCCCGTCGGCCCGGAAGCCTGCATTCCCTGTGCAGCCAGCGGACTGTTTCGGCGATACCCAGAACATCAAAATCTGTTTCCCCAGGCAAACCGATCATAAAATACAGCTTGATTTTATCCCAACCGCGATCGACCGCAGTTTTGACACCCCGGAGCAATTCTTCGTTGGTCAAACCTTTGTTAACAATGTCGCGCATCCGCTGAGTACCAGCTTCCGGCGCAAAAGTCAAACCGCTTTGCCGCGTGCCGCCGAGAATATCGGCAATATTATCGTCAAATCTGTCAACCCGCTGACTGGGTAGAGACAGAGAGATATTTTGATCTTTCAGGCGGTTTTTGATTTCCATCCCGACTGCTGGGAGTGCCAGATAGTCGGAACAACTCAGGGAAAGCAGGGAAAATTCGCTGTGCCCGGTGGCTTTCATCCCAAGTTCGATCGCCTCTACAACTTGCTGCGGTTCCACATCGCGCGCGGGGCGAGTCAGCATTCCCGGCTGACAAAAGCGACAGCCGCGAGTACAACCACGGCGAATTTCTACTGTCAGCCGATCGTGTACTGTCTGAACATAGGGAACTAGCCCGATCGAATAAGCTGGAATCGGAGTCGCCACCCGGCGTAAAATTCGTGCTGGAACATCGGGGCGGTTGGGATGGACTGAACCATCTGCCGCCATATCATAGAATTGCGGGACATAGACACCGGGAATTTGCGCTAAATCCAGCAGCAATGCTTCTCGGCTCAAATTATTACTTTTGCCTTCTGCCAAAATTAAGCCAATTTCTGGAAGCAATTCTTCGCCATCTCCCAAAGCGATGAAGTCAAAAAAGTCAGCGTAGGGTTCGGGGTTGGAAGTTGCCGTTTGGCCACCAGCAAAAATCAGCGGCATTTCACCGTTCTGGTCATTTGTCGCTCTTTCTTGCCAAGTTATGGGAATGCCGGCCAAATCCAGCATTTCCAGAATGTTTGTGGCTCCAAGTTCATAGCTGAGGCTGAAGCCTAGAATATCAAATTCTATGAGCGATCGCCTTGATTCTACGGCAAACAGGGGAGTTTTGGTCGATCGAAGTTTTGCTGCCAAGTCTGGTGCGGGCAAATAAGCTCGATCGCACAACTGTCTGGGCCCAGCATTCAAAATGTTGTAAAGGATGATGTGTCCGAGATTGGAAGCACCAACTTCATACACTTCTGGGTAAGTGAGTACCCAACGTACAGACGCCCCATCCCAAGGCTTGCGCGCAGCCCCCAACTCGTTTCCCAGATAACGAGCAGGCTGATTGATTTCTGCTGTAAGTAATTCTTCGACTTTTACTGCCACGGCTCGACTCGCTAAATATCTGCGACTCTTAAGCAGCCTACCTCAAAATCTGCCAACACGCCAACGGCAGTTCTCTGTCTTTTCGGCTATTTAACCGAATTTGCTGTTTTTTGTTGCTGGTTTTCGCCTCCTTACCAGCCTCTACCAGTGCTTTCTACTGAGGAGTTTTCGGCTTCAAAGCTCTCGACGTTTTCAAATATTTCAAAAACTCGATCGAGTTGACTGAGTTCCAAAACCATCCTAGCCCCGGCAGATACCGAGCAAATGCTAAATCTGCGCTGCATTTTTTTCGCCTGCTTGAGGCCCAAAACCAATGCCATCAAACCAGCACTGTCAATCAATGTTACTTGGCCCAAATCTACGAGTACCCCTACAATCTCGGGGGCTGCAATTGCTGTCGTTAGTTGCCGTCCGAATTCTCCGGCTGTGGCTGCATTCAGGTGGTCTAGGGGTCGAATCACTGTAATTGGTCGATCGGCAAGAAGTGTCTGCATATATCAAACCTATGGTTGCTGCGTATTTTCAACTACTGTGCTAGAAGGTTGTAAGCCTAAACCTACTTGATACCTTCGAGCGTAACTTGCTCGATCGGAAACCGACCAGTTTTTTTCAGTATTTTTACTGAATCTTTATTTATTGACTCTTTTTTATGAAAGTTTCCGCAAGATTTGGGAGGAAACGTAAGCTACTATACTATTTTTTATTAATGCCAGCGGACACAAGTTTTAGCATTTGTAAAATTTGCGATCGACTTTGCCGTAGCTGTTAGGTTAAACCGAACAATGTAATTGAAATCACTTGTTAGTTCTGATTTAGATCACGCGCGCGATCGACTGTTCAGAGGATAATTAAATTGTACGGAGTTCTCCGAGTTACTATGCAAGCAACTTATGCGATTCGTCATCTTGTAGAAAAAGCCCTCTACATTAAGCAGTTAACACCTGACATTGAAAACGAAATCAACTACGAGCTCACCCGTTTGGGCTACATCTCGGATATTGATTATGAGGCTTTAGAGTTATTAATGGATGAAATGGATGCCGGCCGGGTGCAATTGGTATCTAGCCGATAGTTGGAACCAGCAGACCGAAAAAATCAAATACCGAAACTAAATCCTTGCACGGCGGGCAAAAAAGGAGTGTCAGAAGCCTTTACCCCAGCACGGTATTTTTCCAATGCAGCACCCATTTAGTGAACTTGATATTTGAGGCGATCGTCCCTGCACCGAGCGTATCAAAAAATACAAACTTTGAACCCAATTAAATTTATAATATGACTAAGGATCGCGAATTAAATAATTTACACATATTTGTCCC
>ENA-OFCX01000654-OFCX01000654.1-metagenomes-genome-assembly--contig:-NODE-654-length-16879-cov-2.816809_pt1 | contig 16879 bp, 6 predicted proteins | sample MGYA00153384_OFCX01 | MGnify analysis MGYA00153384
CCTGCCGACGGCAGCAAAAAGGACCGTCGCCGCGTCGGACGCGGCATCGGTTCGGGCTTGGGCTGGTCGATCTTGACTTCTTCTTTCAGCTTCGGCGGATCGGGCAGTTTCTCTGGCGGCTTGGGCGGCGGTGGGGGCGGCTGCTTGAGGATGGCGATCTGCTGCACGCCGGGTTTCTTGGGTGCGGACTTGTTCTGCATCGAGTGCACGATGAACCACACCACGCCTGCCATGAAGGCGATGGCGATGACCGCGCCGACAGCACGCCCGAGCCAGGGTTTGCGCACCTGCGCGTCGGGCACGGGCAGATCGAATGTGAGCGCGGCCATGGGTTCGGTCTTGATCTCGGACGACGGGCTACTTCACCAGCCGCTGGGTCACCAGGCCAAGCTGCGTGATGTCGAGCCGGCCCATCAGGTCCAGCACGTCCACCACCTTTTCGTAGCTGACCTTGGCGTCGCCCTTGATGACGACCGGAAAGCTCGGGTTGACCGCCTTCAGCTGGCGCAACCTGTCTTCCAGCTCTTGCAGCGTGACCGGGTAGGTATCGAGGAAGATCTGGCCGTCGTCGCGAATGGTGATGGCCTTGGTCTGCGGTTTGGCCAGGCTGGGCGCGGCACTGGCCTTGGGCAGGTTGACCTTGATGCCCTGCACTGAAGCGGTGGTCATGATGATGAAAATCACCAGCAGCACGTAACTCAGATCGAGCATTGGCACGACATTGATCTCGTCGTAGGCCTTGCCGCCGGCTTGCATCTTCATGGTTCGGTCCTCGGTGTGCGGCGGGGGTGCGTCACGAGGCGTGGTTCTCGGCGATGCGCGTCACCAGCTCGTCCACGAAGGCCTGCAAGTCGGCCGTTATTTCGCCGATCCGGCTGGTCAGAAAGTTGTAGCCGAAGAGGCAGGGAATGGCCACCACCAAACCGGCCACCGTGGCCACCAGCGCTGCGGCAATGCCAGGTGCAATCGCGTTGACGTTGACGTCGCCAGCGGCGGCAATGGCGGCAAAGGTGATCATCACGCCCACCACCGTGCCCAGCAAGCCGAGGAATGGCCCGCCGGCGATCGATATCGTCAGCACCACGAGCTTCGAGTTCAAACCCTGCAGCTCGCGCACCAGGCGTGCGTCGACCGTGGCCTTGATGGCCGACAGCGAATTCGCGTTCAGCAGCAATTCGCGTTCGCTCTTCTTGTAGGCGTCAAAGCGCGAATGCATTTCGTGCACGGCGGCGGCGTACAGGCGAAACAGGGGCGAACGGCCAAAGTGCAGGGCCACGTCCTTCTCTTCTTTTTCACGTTCGGCTGGCGGCTGGCCGGGCTGGATGTTGTCCATCAGCTTGCCGAAGTGGGCCATGAATTTCTGGTTGTCCTTCGACAGCTGGCGCACCAGGAAGGCTTTGGAAATCATGACCCAGAAGCTGACCACGAACATCACGCCCAGCAGGGCGATGACGATCCAGCCGTCCAGCGTGACGGCGCCCAGCAGGATGCCAACGTACGACGTACCGGCCTCGGCTTCGCCGCCTTCGGCCGGCGCAACGCTCACCAGTTTTTGATCGGGGCCCTGGCTCAGCGCGACCAGCTTGAGCCAGTTCGCGCTGCGTGCGGTGCTGGCGATCTGCAACTCATCGATCTCGCCCTTGAACCCGGTGCCGAGCACCATCTGGCCGGCCATGGGCGGCACGCTCACTGCCACTCGGCCGACCTCTGCGCCGTTGAGATAGACGACCAGGCCGTCCTTGACCACCAGCGCCACGTGTTGCCACACACCCGGCGCCAGCTTGCCACTCGGTGCTGTGCCCACCGTGCCGGCCTGGGCCACCAGGCTGCCGCCGCGCAGCAGCAGCGCGAGCGAGGTGGTGCCGTCCACCTGGCGCATCAACGTGGCGTCGGTGCCGTCAACCGGTTTGACCCACATCGACAGTGTGAAGCCGCCGGCACCCGCTTTCAGCGACGGTGTGATGCCCAGCGCCACCTCGCCCTGGCCATCCAGGCTGATGCCACCACCGATCAGTCCTGCGCTGGCAGCGCTGGCTGTGGTGCGTGCGGCGTGGTTGGCGTTGGCGGTGCTGTCCTGCGGCGTTTTTTCGTTCGCGCCGAAGTGATAGACCAGGCCTTGTGCCGCGTCGTAGCTGGCCTTGGCGTCGCCGGCCGCCACCGCTTTGGCGTTGCCGTAGTAGGCCCAGATGAAGTCCGCCTTGGCACCGGCATTCACCCGCGGCATCAGCACCCACACAAAGGCCAGCTCGTTGATGCTGTCGAACTTTTCGATGTGGTACTTCAGCGGCGTCTTGTCGTCGCTGGCCACAAAGCGCAGGTCGCTGCCGTCGGCATTGGCGTCAAGAAACGGGAAGTTGCCGGTGTGCAGCCGCACCAGCACCGGCACCCCGTCCACCGGGGCTTGCAGCGCCAGGCCGGTGGCGCTGGTGTCCAGGGAAATCTTCAGGCGTTTGGGCCAATCCGCGTTCCAGGCCGCCTGGGCCAGACCCGACCACAACACCATCCACAGCACCAGGCCAGCAAGACAAAGCTTTTTCATGACCGAAGTGCGGACCGATAAAACAAAACGGTTGAAGAGGGACGGGCAGGGTGGGTGGCGGGGCCGCGAACGGCGCGCCACCGGGCCATCGACGCAGGAATCAGTGCACCGGCTGGGGACAGCGTGGCAACGCCTGGCCGCTGGCGCCCGTGCTGCGGCGCAAGCGCGTGGCCGCCAGTGCCAGCCCGCCCAGCATCAACCAGACGGTGGCCGGCAGCGGCACCGGGGTCAGGCCCTGGTTCAAGGGAATGTCGGAGTTCACGCGCAGGGACCCGAAAAGCGCCGGGCCGGTTGGCAAGGCGTTTCGGTAGTGCTCGAAGTCGACCGCCAGACGTTGCACCACGCCGTTGCTGTCGTAGGCCACGTCCAGCACGTTGAAGCTTCCCGATTCGCGCAGTGCGCCGTAGCCGGCGTCGAACGACGAGATTTGAAAGCCTGGCCTCGTGGGCGAATTGGCCCCCAACGTCTGCACGCGGTCGTAGAAGCGCACCTGAAGCGGCTGCCCGACATTGGTGTTGTTCGCGGCGTTGTAGGTGGGGGCGGCGAAGCTCAGGTTCCAGAAGTTGCCATCGTCATAGGTGATGCGTGCACCTCTGTCGGTGCCGGCTTCGATGGAAAACAAGCCATCCACGCCATGCACCCAAGTGAACCGCGAGCCAAACTCCGGCGACACCCAACCGGTGGCGTCGCTCCTGATGAACAGCGACGCGTTCGCCGCCAGCGCGGCGTGCGCCACAGGCGCGGCCAGGGCGGTTGCAAGCACCGTTGCCAGCGCCCAGACTGCCAGGCAAAACCGTGGAAAAACAGGGGGATGCGTCATGGGGCGCAGGACCTAACAGCCACCAGCGTGGCGGAGCTCACGCTTGCAACGGCTGGTTGCAGTGTCAAGGCCGCGGATGTCACTTTCGTGTCGCTCAACCATGGTCCGTCAGGGCCTGGCACCAGCGCTGCATTACGGCGTTGCGGTGAAAGCGCCGCTGAAAGCAGCGCTGGGCCTGCGCGCCCGCCAGCTGGCGTTGCGGCGGCGTCAGCGCCAGGCTGGTTTGCAGCATGCGGGCGGTGGCCTGCGCGGTGGCGGGCCCGGCCCAACCGGCGCCGTCGGCGACGATCTCGCGCCAGATGTTGACGCGCTGCGACACGATCACCGGCAGGCCCGTGGCCAGCGCCTCGACCACCGCCATGCCGAAGTTCTCCTGGTGCGATGGCAGCACAAACACCTCGGCCGCGCGCAGCGCCGACCACTTCAGCGTGCCTTGCAGCAGGCCCGGCCACACCACCTTGTGTGCAATGCCCAGTGCTGCGGCGGCGGCTTGCAGCGTGGCGGCGCTGCCGGCGTGTTCGGGCCCGGCCATCACCAGGCGAAGCGTGTCGTCACCGGCCGCCACCTGGGCAAAGGCCTGCAGCAGCAGGTCGGCGCCCTTCTTGGGGTGCAGCCGACCCAGGAACAACACCAGACGCCGGCCTTGCAAGGCCGGGTAGGCCTGCAGGAAGGCCGCCGCCGTGCTCGCCTGTGCCGTGTCGTCCAGCGCTAGGCCCAGGCCGACCACGGCAGCGCGCGCGCGGTACAGCTTGAACGAATCGGCAGCAGCAGCTTCTTCTTCTTCGCTGGTAAACAGCACCGCCTTGGCGTCGCGCAGCACGCGGTATTCGGCCCAGGGCCAGTACAGCCACTTCTTCAAGTGCTTGAACGGGTACCGGCGCTTGAACCAAGGGTCCAGCATGCCGTGCGGCACCACGAAGTAAGGCCGACCAAGGGAGCGCGCTGCTTGCCGAACGGCCAGGCCGTGGTACTGCCATAGGCCGTGGACCACCCACGCATCGTGTTCGGCGCCGTGCGTGTGCAACCAGGGCAGCAGCCGGGGCGTCCAGCCATAGCCGCCGGTAGGCCCCAGGGCGTATACGTGCGCTGGGAAGTCAGCCAGCCAGGGTGCGCCGGGTGCGTCCAGCGTCAGCACTTGGTGACGCATGCCCTTGGCCAGAACCGTCTGGCGCAGCGCTTCGCTGATGCCGCCGCGGGCCGGGTCGATCGAATGGGTCAGGTGCAGCACACGCATCTCCGACTCCGGCAGCACCACGGTTTGCGGCGTCACTTGGCAAAGCAGTCGCGCTGGTTTTCCTTGCAGTTCTTTTCGCCGAAGCCCAACACCTCCACGCTCAGGATGGCGGGCTTGGCCAGGGTCTCGGCAGCCGCTGCCGATTTGGCCGCTGCCGTGGCGGCGTTGGCCGCGTCTTCGGCCGCCTTGTTGCCGCCGGCTGGTGCGCCGCCGCCGGCGGCCAGCGCCGAGGCCAGGCTGCCGCTGGTGGCCAGCGGCACGCCGGCTGAGCTGCCCTGGGCCGAGATGTTGGCGGCGTTCAGCACCACCTGCGCGGCAATGAAGATGTTCGAGCCCGACACGATGCCCGCCTCACCCGCATCGACAAAGCCCGCCGGTGCGAACAGGAACACATCGCCCGCGGCGGGCGCGGCCAGCGGGCCCGGGCCGTCGGGGTCTGAGGTAACGGTCTGGATGCCGCTGCCCGACACCCCCGCCGGCAGCAGGAAGCGGAATCCCGTGACCACGCCGTCGCCATTGGTGATGGGCACGCGGCGCGGTGCCGGTGTGGTGACCGAGGTTCTGGCGCCGCGCCCGGCGTCGATGTTGCCCCGGCTGGTGTAGATGAGGATGTCGCCGCCCTGCGCCGTCACCACCTTGCCCTGGTTGATGTTGAAGTTGCCGTCGAGATGGCTGCGGATGGCGCCGCCGGCGTTGGTCACCGCGCCCACGGTCAAGCCCACGCGTGGCGTGGTCAGGCCCACGGTGATGTTGCCTTTAGGCGCCAGCAGGTCGATGTCGGCGCCACCGGTGGTTTGTACCGAGCTCAAGAAGCTGTCGATGTCGCCGCCGTTGATCCTGGCCGTGCCATAGAAGGCGGCCATGGCGGCCTGGGCGCGGGCGTTGTTCTGCGTCTTGCCGGCCTCGATCAGTTCGGCATAGGCGGCGTCCAGTTTGCTCAGGTCGAGGTCGCCACTGACGCCGGCCACCACCGTCACGCGTGCGCTGCGCGCCGTGGTCAGCGACGGGTTGGTGGCGTTGCCGGTGGCGATAGCCTGGGTTTGCAGATCGGCGTTGCGGCCGGCCTGAATCAGGAACCGACCCGGCCCCCCCATCTGCAGGCCGATGCCGCGGGGCCGGATGTCGCCGCGGTCGGCCTGCACCACGCTCAGGTCGCCGGGTTCCAGGTTCTGCAGCTCGTAGCTGCCGCCCACGATGTCGCGCCCGGCACGCAGGCGTGACCGCGCCGGCATGCTGAAGCCCGATTCGCGGATGTCGCCGCGCAACGCCTGCACGTCGAAGGCAAAGCCTTCAGCCGCAGGCCGCGACACGATGCGCGGGTCGGCAATGCTGTCGCGCCCTGCCCCGGGCAGGCCGCCTTCCACGCGGCTCCAGCGCGCCACGGTGGCGGGTTGGCGGTCTGACACGATGACGTTTAGGTTGTCGACGCTGCCGCCCGCGGCGGGGAAGGTGGTCAGCGTGGGTGACGAGATGACACCGGCCAGCGCACTGCCCACGATGCGGCCATCCAGCGCCGCCACGGCCACCTGCGGCGGGAAGGCCGTGCCCGTGCCCACCGAGCCGCTGATGAGGTTGTCGTCGCGACCTGGCAGCGTGCCGGGTTTGCTGGCCGGGCGGCTGCCCAGCACCACGTCGCCCGACAGCGCCGTCACGTCCAAGCGCGTGCTGTCGACATAGCTGTAAAACGACGCCGTGGAGGTGCCGCGGGCGGAGAAGTTCTGGATCTGGCCGCCGCCGGTGGCGCGCGACACCACCTGCGCCAGCGCGGTGGGGTTGTCCACGCTTTGCAGGTTCACGCCGTCCAGTGCCGTCACGCGCAGCGTGGCTTGCCGGCTGTCGGCGTCGCTGCTTTCGCCCATCAGGTACAGCTGTGTGGGCAGGGCGCCACCGACCACGCCAGCGGCCTGGATGCGACCCTGGCCGCGTGCCACCAGGTATTCGCCGCCCGCCAGGTTGCGCCCAGCCTGCACGTCCAGCTTGCCGCCCCCTTGCACGTCGAGCTGGCGCGAATCGGCGTTGCCCGAGACACGACCCGAGCTGGCGCTCATCGCCGACAACTGGTTGATGTCGCGGCCCGCCGCGATGTCGATGGCGCCGCCGCCAAAGCTGGCCACGTTCTGGCGGAAGTTGGGCCGGAAGGCCCACCAGCCGCTTTCGCGCGCCTCGGCCACCGTGCCGCGCGGCCGGCGCAGCCAGTCGGTGATCCACTGGTTCGACAGGGCCGACGCATCACGGCCGGCGCTGATGCGGATGTCGCCGCCGTCGCGCAGCCAGGGCGTGTCCACACCGGCGGCCGGGTTGGGGTTGGCGGGGGTGCTGGCCGGGTTGGGGGCAGCCGCCACACCGGCGGTGTAGACCACCGCGCCGTCGGTGGTCATCCTGAAGTCGCGGCCTGCCGCGATGTCGATAGAGCCCGTGCCGGTGCGCAGCTTGGCGTTGTCGCCTTCCAGCACCACGTCGCCCGCGCCGGGCGGCAGCTGGCGCAGCGACTGTGTGGTCAACGGATTGGCGGCACCCAGGTCGGCACCGCCGGCCAGGCGCAGAGCCCAGGTGTTGCCGGCCGGCATCTTGTCGTCAGGCAGGCCCAGCGCGGCTTGCACCGTCAGCGTGCCGGCCGCGCGCAGGGTCAGCACGCCGCCGGCACCACCGGCCAGCCAGGTGGGGGTGTTCAAGTCCCAACCGGCCGCCAGCGTCATGTCGCCTGCGCTTTGCAGTTCCACCGCACCGCGCACGGCCGCACCCGCCAGCGCGCTGCCATCGGCGGCCTTCAGCCCGCCCGTCACGGCGCCAGCATTCACGGCCGCCATGAAGGCCGCGTGGTCGCTGGCGTAAGCGGCTTGGGCGGCGGGGTCGGTGGCAGCTGCCCCATAGACGCGCCGCGCGTCGACGGTGACCGAAGCCGGGCTGTCACTGGCGCCGCGCTGGCCCAGCACCGTGCCACGCAGGTCGGTGGCCACGCCGGCGTTGTCGGGCGTGCGCGCAGCGGTGAAGTTGACGGACCCCGGGGCGCCGCCGGCGCCGCTGCGCACGTCGATGCGCGCGGCCGGCGCAAGGCTCAGTAGGCCGTCGCGCGACTCCAGCAGCACCTGACCGCCGCTGCTGCGGTTGCCGCTGGCGCTGGCGTCGAGCAAGGCGCTGTCGGCCACCCGCAGGTCGCGCTGTGCGCTGATGTCGATGCGCCCGCCGCCTTGCGCCGAGCTGGCGTCAAGACCGCCGTCGATGTGGACGCTGCCAGCGTCGGCCGCCAACGCCAGCTGCCGCGCGCGCAGCGTGGTGCCGGCCGCCACGTTGATGTCGCCCTGGCGCTGGCGCAGTGCGCGCTGCTCGAAGAAGCTGCCTTCGTCCAGGCGGCGGTTCAGCGCCGGCAGGTCGACCGCGACGGCGGTGTCCAGGCTGAAGCGGCCGCTGCTTGAACCGGCTGCAGCCGCCCCCGCCAGGCTGCCGTCGATCTGCGCCGATTGGGCCTGCACGCGCAAGCTGCCGGCGTTGCCACCGGCCGCGTCAGCCGCCAGGCGCAGCGCGGCGGTAGCAGCCAACTGCACGCGGCCGGCGTCGGCCGTCAGCTCGATGCGGCCGGCGTCGGCCGTGACCACGGCGCCGTTGAAGCTGCGCGCGGCGCCGCCCACGTCGATGACAGCGCCGTCGCGCAAGTTGACGTTGCTGCCAGCCCCGCTGCCCAGCGCCTGGAAAGACACCACGCCGGCCCGGGCCAGGATGGTGGCGTTGCTGTCCACGGCGCTGCCCTGCACGGCCAGGCGCGCGCCCAAGCCAGCGGCTGCAGCGGCATCGGCCGGTACCGCGCCGGCCGTCAGCGTCACAACGCGGTACAGCGGCGAGGCCGGGTTGCTGTCGTCGGCCGCGCGCCAGGTCTGGTCAGACCCCGACTGGCCCACGATGCGCGCCGACTGCACGGCCAATGCGCCGCCCACACGCAGGCTGCCCTGACCCTGGTTGACGATGTCGCCGCTGGCGTTGAACTGCACCTGGTCGAAGCCGGCGATGGCGCGGTCACCGCGGCTCGAGACGATGCGTTCGGCGCTGACCACCAGTTGCCCGTTGCCGCCCGTGGCCGGCGCCAGCGCGCCCACGGTGTTCTTCAGCACCACCTCGGCCGCGGTGATGCGCGCCGCGGCCGGGCCGCCTGCGCCTGCGCCGGTCGCCACGGCCACGCCCTGCAGCAGCGGCGTGTCCAGCGTGAGTGTCTTCAACGTTGCGCTGCCGACCTGGGCGCTGCCCAGCAGGTCGATGCGGGTGTAGCTCTTCAGCTCCAGCGCGCTCAGCTGGTTGAAGCTGGCCAGCTGGGCGTTGGACAGGGCCAGCCCGGTGCCGGTGTTGCCCGTGGTGCCTGTCACGCCAGCCGGGCTCGAATCCCCCAGGCTGATGCTGCCGGCGGCCAGGGCCACGCTGGCACCGGGGGCGGGTTCCAGCCGGCCCAGCGAGCGGGTACTGCGCGTGGCGTCCAGGGCCATGGCGCCGCTGGCCTTCAATACGGCGCCGGCTTCGATGTCGATGGCACCGCGGCGGGTATCGGGCGCGGCACCGCGCGAGATGGCAGCGGCGGCTGAACCAGCCAGGCGCACCAACGCGCCGCCGGCGTCGGCTTCGATGGGGCGCACGCTGGCGCTGGCGTTGCCAGTGCCTTCCAGCACGCTGCCGGTTTGCACGGTGATCTGGTCGGTGGCGGCAATCAACAACTCGGGCAGCGCCAGGGCTTGGTCGGCCGAATTGGCCACCCGCACCTCGCTGGCCACGGCGCTGATGCGGGTGCTGTCGCCTTCAGTGCGGCGCGTGCCGCCAATCAACACGCTGCCCTGGATGCGCGACAGCGCGGCGGCTTCAAGCTGCAGGAACGAGCCGTCCACACCGGCCTGGCCGTTGCGCGACACGATGGCAATTTTGCTGCCGCTGATGTCGACCTCGGCCACCCGCGCCGTGGCCGTGGCGGGTGCGGTGTTGAAGTTGCCGTCGATGCGCAGCGCGTTCACCGCCGCCACCTGCAAGGCACCGGCATCGGCCGGCAGGGCCGGCGCGCTGCGGCGTTGCAGTTGCGCCTGGCGGGCAAAGAAGTCGGCATTGGTCAGCGTGTAGTCCGACTCTTTCCGGGCCTCGCTGCCCGGGCGCACCACCACACCCACGGTGCGCACGTCGCGCACGTCGGTGCCGGCCGCCGTGCGCACGCCGCGCACCACCGTTTGGCCGTTAGGCAGCGGCACGGTTTGTCCTGCCGCCAGGTTGCTGTAAGCCGCGCCGGTTTGCAACTGCACCAGGTAGGCGCCTGGCAGCAGCGCGTAGCGGCCCGGCAGCAGCAGGTAGTTGCCCGCGGGCAGCGCACTGCCCGGGCCCAGCGTGATGCTGTCGTACTGGGCGCTGTCGAGCTGGCGCGTCAACAAGCCCGCGCCGATGTCTTGCAGCGCGGCAATGTGGCGGTCCACCGGCACGCTGGTGGGGCCGCCGACGGGCATCACCGCATAGGTGTCGGCCAGCAGCAGCACGTCGCGGCTGCCGCCCGAGCCAGGCACGAACTCGGTTGCCAGCAGGTCGCCGCCGCCGGCAATGTCCACCGTGGCGCCAGGCCGTTGCACCACCGAAGGCCCAGCCAGCGTGACGCGCTTGGCCGGCGGCGCTTGCAGGTCGTTGACGTTGGCCGTGGCGTTGGTGCCGGCGTACAGCCAGCTGACGCCCGCGTCGGTGCCGCCGAAAGGCAGCGTCAGGCCCGCAGCCGACACCGAACTGAGGCTGCCGGCCGCCAGTTCCAGCGTGCTGCCGGCCGCCAGCGCCAACTGGCCCAGCGGTGCCTTCAACACACCGGCCTGCACGATGTGGTCGGCGCGCAGCGTCAACTGCCCGCCGGCCGACAGCACGGCACCTGGCGCGCTGCCGCTGGGCTGGATCTGCAGCCGCCCGCCCACCTGGGGTGATGTGTCGCCCGTGGCCTGGCGCTGCTGCACGGCCACGGTGAATTGCGACAGCGTGGTGGGCACCACCTGCGCGGCCGTCACCAGCACATCGCCCGTGCTGGTCAGGCTGCCCCGCAGTTGCGCGCCGCCGGCCACCAGGGCGTTGCCGATCTGCCGGCCGGTCAGGCGCAGGTCGTCGCTGGCGGCCAGGGTGCTGCTGGCCGTGCCGTTGATGGTGAAGTCGCCATACACATCGATGCTGCGGCCTTCAACCCGCAGCGTGCCGCTGCCGCTGCGCGTAGCCACGGTTTGTGAGGGCTCGGCGTTTTCAAGCGCACCGCCCACCGCGGGCCGCTGGCCGAAAGGGTTGGCCAGCACCACGTTGCTGGCGCGCAGCTCGGCCGTGCCCGGCGAGCCGGACGAGTTCAAGAGCAGTTCAGCGGTTTCCACGCGCACGCCGCGGGCGAACTCCAGCTTGGGCGCGCCGCGCAGTTCGATGCGGTCTTCGGCCTGCAGGCGCAGTTTGTCGAAGCCACCGGCCGTCAGGGTGTTCACGTCGATGGCCGCCGGCACGCTGTCGGCAGCGGGCGTTTGCGCGCCGGCAGGGGCTTGTGTCACGACCAGCCTGCGCGCGCGGCTGGCGTTGTCGGGCAGGTCCAGGGCGCTGTCGCGCTTGCTGAGCTCGAAGGCGAAACTGCCGCCGGCTGCATTGGCGGTCGGCGCGCGGCCGCTGAGTCGACCTTTCAGTTCAACGCCATCTTCGGCATGCACAAACACCGAGCCCGCGGCGCTGGCCACCAGCGTGGGTCGGGTGGGCGCACCCACGCCGTCGCCGGCCACATCCAGCGTCTGCGCGCGGCCGTCCACCGACACCACCGACCCCGCTTCAACCAACACCCGCGCGTTACGCGCGTCCAGCCGCACAGCGCCACCCGCGCTGACGCTGCCCTGCCGCATGCCCGCGTCGTTGGGCCGCGCCACGAACGTGCCGTCGGCCAGCACCTGGGCGGCAGGGCCCAGGCGCAGCGTGTTCAGCGCCTGGGCGGCCGGGCCGTCCACGTTCAGCGTGATGTTGCCGCCGGCGGCCTGGATGCGGCCGTTCACGTCCAGCCCTGCCGTGCCCGTCAGGGTGACGCTGCCGCCGACGCCGGCGTTGATGGCTGCGCCGTCTTCCACCCGCAGCACGGCGCTGGCCTGCTGGCGGTCGGTGGTGCGCAGCGTGATGCTGACGGGGCGGCGTTGGTCGGCGGGCAGGCGCGCAGTGCGCGCGATGTCGGCCAGCCGCCCGCCCGACGGCAGCGCCACGGCTGCGGCCTGCGCCACCTGCCACGACAGCACCGTGGGCTCGATCAGCGAGCCGCTGGCGACGGTGAGGCCGCGCGCGCCGGTGAAGCTGAAGCGCTGGAAACCGAACAGGTCGAAGCCGTCGGTGGCGAATCGGTAGCTGGCCACGTCGGGCGCGCGGCTCCCGATCTGCAAGTCGGGCAGGCTCAGCGCCAGCGCGCCGCCGTTGCCGATGGCAAAGGCGCGAAAGTCGGCGTCGAAACGGCTGTCGGCAGGCTGGCCCACGGCGGCGTCTACCGCCAGATTCACCGCACCGGCATTGCCGCCGCTGACCCGGCCGTTGCGCGCCACGCTGCCGCCGCCCGACACGTCCACCGTGCTGCCCGCCCGCAGGTTGACTTGCGCGGCCTGCACCGTCACCGTGCCGCCGTTCTGTGTGGCCACGCCGCCCACGGCGCTGGGCAGCAAGGCGCCCATGGGCGAACCGTCGCGGCTGGCGTTGTTGCGCCACAGGCCGGCCACCGACAGCTCGCTGCCCGGCTGCACCACCACCGACAGCGCCGCCGCCGCAGCTGCCACATCAGCCGGCTTGCGCGCTTGCAGCAGCAGCGTGCCGGCCGGCGCGCTGATGTCGCCGGCCAGCTCGATTTGCTGGCCGCGCAAAACCAGCGTGTTGCCGGCGCCGGCGTCCAGCTGCACGTCAGCCGGCAAATTGATGCGGGTGCCCGAGTTGATCTCGACGCGGCCAAAGCGCCGCGCCTGCAACGTGCCATCGCTGGGTACCGACGCGCTGGGGTACAGCGTGCCGGCGGCCAGTGCCAACGCGGTGTCGGCCGCCAACGTGGTGTTGGCCGTGAAGGCCGCACCCAGCGTGTCGCTGTTGCTGTGCGTGAAGTTCACCACGCCCAGGCTGATGGGGTTGGCCGCATCGTCCACGCCCAAGCGCAAGGTGCCGCCCACGGGCGCGGCGGCCAGCTGGTTCTGGCCCGTGGTGGCGCCGCCGGCGAGTTGGCCGTCCAGCACCATCGGGCCGCGCGCGCCGATGGCCAGCAGCCCGCCTCTGCGGCCTTCTGCATAGGCCGACTCGCGCTGCGGCTCGTTCAGGTTCAGGCCCTGCCACACGCGGGTCTGGCCCCAGCGTCTGTAGTTTTTGGTGAAGCTGTCGAGCAAGGCTACATACACGCGGTCTTTGGGCGCCGTGCCGATGTCGACACTGCGGCCGTCATCGCCCAGCAGCCGCGTGGTGGGCGCCACGCCGGCCCCGTAGCGATAGCCACCGCCCGACACGTCCAGCAGCGCGCCGGCGCGTTGAATCAGGCTGCCGCTGGAACTGAGCGTGAGCTCGCCGCCCTCACTGGCCTTTTCGCCCACGCTGCGCGCCCGGCTGTCCTGGTAGCCCGATACGTCGAGCACGCTGCTGCCCTTGCGCAGGTCCACCGTCACGGTCTGCCCGCGCAGCACACCGTCTCTTTGCAGCGGCGAGTCCTTCAATTCGTTGGACGTGACCTTGAAGGTCACCAAATTGCTGCTGAAGGGCACATCAGCCCAATGGCCTGCGGCGCTGACCACGCTGTCAGGCCCCATGTAGATGCGCGCGCCGGCCGCGTCGTCGGGGTGGGTGGCCACGATGTCGATCTTGCCGCCCGCCGCCTGCACACGGCCCAGGTGGACGATGGTTTTGCCGGTGATCTGGATCTGGCCCCGGCGGTCGTCCACCGGGTTGGTGGCCGCGTAACTTTGGCTGTTGGGCATGGTGGCGCGGTCGGTGCTGTCGATGGGCACTTCCACCACCGCACCGGCCGCCACCGTCACCGTGCCGCCCTGGTCAGCCACCAGCCCACCGGCCGGGCCGGCTTTCATGCTGCCGGCCTTCAAGTACACCGACCCGTTGTAGAGCACGGCGGTCGACGCCGAGACACGCCCGTCCTGGTTCACCGCCAAACCGGCCAAAGTGACGTTGCCACGGTCGGCGCTGATGCTGCCCAGGTTGCGCACCAGGCTGCTCAGGTCCACCGGGCCGTTGTCGGCGCTGACCTCGACCACCATGCCGCGCAGCGCTTGCAGGTCGGGGTTGGCGTCAGACAAATACACCTTGCTGCCGGCGGCCAGGATCACCTGCCCGTCGGGCGACTGGATCAGCCCGTTGCGGTTTTCAACGACTGGTGCAAAAAGCAAAATACTTCCCGCCGCCGCAGCCGTGAGCGTCGGTACTGCCGCACCATCAGCACCACCCGCGCCCACCCGCACGGCGCCGCGCACCTGGGCGGTTATGTCCACCAGGCCGTTGCGCACCTCGGGGTCGGCCGCGTAGCCGCCCTGGAAAGCCGGTGTGTTGTTGCCGCCGACGGTCAGGCTCTTGCTCATGAACTGGTCGTTGCTGATGTTCAGCGCCGACGCCACCAGCGCGCCCACGTTCACCTGCGCGCCGCGGTCGAACAGGATGCCGTTCTGGTTGATCAGCAGCACCTGCCCGTTGGCGCTGAGCTTGCCCTGGATCAGACTGGGGTCGGCGCTGTAGATGCGGTTCAACGCCGACGCGGTGGCGTCGGGCTGGTTGAAGCGCACCTCGCTGCCGCTGCCGACGTTGAAACTGCGCCAGTCCAGCACCGCGCGCGCGCTTTGCTGGTCGATCACCAGCCGCTGGCCGGTGGCCGTGGTGGCGGGCACCTGCACGATCGCCTGCCCTGCCACCACGGCACGCAGCACGGGCAGCGTCTGCGGTGGCAGCACGGTGCCCGCGGCCTGCGCGCGTGCCCGGCCGGGCAGGGCGGCTGCAGACACGATACCCAGCGCCAGCAACACCGCCAAGCTGCAGAAACGGGTGCTGCAGGGGCCGGCGCGAACTTGGCGATGCGGTGACTTCGGCGTCATGGCGGTGTCCTTGGGGTGGCGGCTGAAGGCCGCTGGTGGGCGGGATGCCATGCGGGTCAAAACTCGATGGCGCCGCTGGCATGCAGCCGCGTGTCGCCCTTGTCGGTGCTGCCCAGCTTGCGCAGCGGCCAGGCCGCCTCCAGCGTGAACACCGGCGCCAAACCCGCCACCGGCACGCTTCGCAGCGTCAACCCCAGCCCCGCGCCCAGCAGCCTTGCGTGCGACGCCTGCCCCGGCAGCGGCATCTTCAAACGCAGCAAGGCGGCGTCGGCAAAGCCCTGGAACTGCACGCTCTCGACCACGCCCCACAGCCCCGCCAGCACGGGCGGTGCGCGCAGCTCCAGGCTGCCGCGCAGTGCGTTGTCGCCCACCGCAGAAGCCTCCAGATAGCCGCGCACGCTGCTGGCGCCGCCGGCCACAAACTGTTCATTGCCGATCAGCGGCTGCGACGCCAGCTGCGCTTCAGCACGGCCGAACAGCGTCATGCCCTGCGGCAGCTGCTGGGTGCGCGACACGTCAAACTTGAGCAGCGAAAAGTTGCCCTGGCCACCGAAGCGCTTGTCTTCGAACTGCGCCTCGTCGCTGACCAACCCACGCAGTGCCAGCACCAGCCCCGCGCCGGCCTGCCAGCGCCCGCTGGCGTCGGTCAACGTGGCGGCATAGTTGGCGCTGAGCGGCAGGTAGCGGATGGGGGTGCTGAAGCCAGTCGCCGCTTCGGTGCCCAGCCCCGTACGCACGTTTTCCTTGAAGTCCTTGTGGTCTGCGCCCAGCGTGGCGGTATGAAACAGCGCGTCGCTGCCTTGCAATGTGCGGATGTAACGCAGGCCGACGATGGACCCCTTGCCCAGTACGTTGGTGTCGCCCACGCCCGCAAACACGCTGCTGTCGGAACGCAGTGCCGAGAACACCAGCAGATCGCGCCCCAGCGGCACCGTGTACGACGCCGACAGCACCCGCACCTCGCTGGTGTTCTCTGGTGACACTTGCCACTGCAAGCCCACGCTGTGCTGGCGCTGCCACAGGTTGTCGTAACGCAGCGCGCCTTGCAGCCGGGTGGCCGTGGTGTTCGGGCTTTGGCGGTTGTTCAGCTCCAGGCTGCCGTGCAGCGGCAGCTTGTCTTCCACGCTCAGTTCCACCTCGGTGGTGCCTGCCGTCTTGCCCGGGCGCAGCAGCGGCGTCACGCGCCTATCAGCGCTGTTGTTGACGGCGCCCAGCTGTTCGCTGACCTGCTTGAAGTTCGGCACCTGGCCCTCAGCCAGGCCCGGCACGGCCGCCACGATGCGGTCCTGCGAAAAATACTTGGCGCCCACCACCCGCAGCCGCGACACCGGTGCTTCACGCACCTGCAGCGTGATCACCCCGTCCACCACGCGCTGCTCCGGCGTGTCGACCACCACCGTGCCATAGCCGGCCTGCCGGTACACGGCCTCCAGCGTGGCACGCGCGTTCTCCACGTCGTCGACATTGCGGCCTTCGCCCATGAAAGCATAGACGGCGCGCTCGATCAATTGCACGTCGAGCACCGTGTTGCCTTCGACCCGGAACTCGACGATGTCGAAGCGGGGGGGCGGGCTGGGTTGTGCGGTGGCTGGGCTGAGCGACGCCAAGCACAGCACGGCTGCCGCGATGGCCGCACGCACGATGGCCAGGTCAACCCAGTGCCGGATGAAAGAGATGCTCAGCTCCACAAGTTAAAACAACCAACGCCCGCACGGCAGGCGTTGGTTGCCCTGGCCGCGCACGCCGCGCGGCCGAGAACAAAACATCGATCAGTTGAAGAGCACCGGCGGCTGGCAGTTCACGGGTGAGCCCGATGGCGAGCGTGTGAAGGCATTAGTCGGGTTAGCCAATACGGCTGCGGCCGTGGTGCGCGGCACGATTGCATTGGGCAGGTTCGCTGCACTCGGCTTGGCCAGCAGGCCAGAACGGCCCCAGGTCTGCACGAATGCGTTGTTTAAGGAACTGATGACGGCTTCGGTGCCCAACTGCTGCACGATGTGGTCGGCAATGATCTTCTTCTCGCAAGCCAGCGCGGGAACCGCGTTCACCACTACCTTGCGGTATTGGAAAGTGGGTTCAACAAAGAAGTCGTAGTCACCGTTCACCACGTTCACAGTGGTTGGCGAGTAGTCGTCGATCTTGATGAACCGATAGCCGGTGCCACCCGCCGTGGTTTCAGGAACAAACTCCATTGAGAGCACGCCCGCTGCACCGCGCCCGCGGGACTGATGCCC
>ENA-OFCX01000655-OFCX01000655.1-metagenomes-genome-assembly--contig:-NODE-655-length-16865-cov-4.567460_pt1 | contig 16865 bp, 18 predicted proteins | sample MGYA00153384_OFCX01 | MGnify analysis MGYA00153384
GCACGTTTTCACACAGCGCGCGCAACACGCGCGCCGCCGCCAACACGCAGTAATGAATGTCCTGGTGCAGCACATAAGACATGCCGCCTGCGCCCAGCAGGCTGCGGTGCGAATCGGTGAGGTCGTGCGCGACCATGCCGATGCGTGTGTCCGGCGCCGCGCCGAGCCCGACCTGCGCCAGCGCTCGCACCAGCCCGGGGCTGCCGGTGCCGACGTTGTAGAGACCGGCCACCCGCTCCGGCTCGACGCCCTTTTTCAAGAAGCGCGTCAGTGCACGGCAGGCGCCGGCGTCGTCGGCGGGCAGGTCGGGCGTGCGCAAGACTCGCAGTGCGGGAAAGCGCTCCTCGATCACCTGCGCAAAGCCGATACGGCGTTCGATCTCGGCCGACAGCCGCGTCGCCTGCGAAGACAGCAGCAGCGTGTCGCGCCTGTTGCTGTCGGCCCCGGCGCCGGCCATGCGCGCGAGCAGCAGGCCCGCAGTGCGGCCGGCGGCGCGGTTGTCGGCGCCGATGTGGGTCTCGCGCATCGAGCCGGCCACGTCGGAAAACAAGGTCACAACGTGCACGCCCGAGCGCACCAGTTCGTTGATCGCCAGCTTCACCGGCGGCAGGTCGGGTGCCATCAGCGCAACGCCTTCGCAGTCGGCCACCTGCGCCAGGCTGGCGGCGAACCCGACGGGATCACTGGCATCGATGCGGTGCGTGATCTCGGTAATGTGCTGATGTCGAAAGTCGCCTGCGGCCTGCGCAATCTGCCGGTCGACCAAGCCTAGAAACGGCGTGTCGTCGGCCGGCAGCACGTAGGCAAAACGAAAGTTGTCGCCGCGCCGCGGTCGCCCGCGCAACGGTGGCGTGCCGAGCGTGGCCACCGCCTGCAGCACACGCTGCATCGTATCGACGTTCACACCCGGCCGCTTGTTGAGAACTCGATCCACGGTGGCGGTGCCCACGCCCGCTTCGCGGGCGATCTCGGCAATGGTGGAAGAGTGGTTCATGCGCAAGACAATTCGGTGCCTGAGACTAAAACCCATCAATAAATAAATCAATCAGGGTTTTTCGGTAGGCCCTGCTGACCGCTCGCGGCAATCCGGCAGGCTTGCGCCGAAGGTCGGCCGCCGGATCGGCCAACGCGCCGGGGCGCTTCGGGCCGAACGCGCCGCTGCGTCAAAGGGCCCGACGCGGTGCCCACCGAAACCCCGGCGCGGCCATCGATCCAAGCCCGCTGCAGCGCACAGAATGAGCCCGTCGGGGCACTGATGAGGGGCCCACCACGACGCTCACCGCGCCAGCTTGACCCAGCGGCCGCCCTTGCCAGACGACGCCACCACCGCGTCCAGGAACGCCATGCCCTTGACGCCATCGACGATGGTCGGGAAATGCGCGGCCGGGTCGGCCGCTGCGCCGCCGGGCCGGGCCGCGCGGATCGCCTGCGCGATCTCGGCATACAGCGTGGCGAAGCCTTCGAGGTAGCCCTCCGGGTGACCCGATGGAATGCGCGTGACGCGTGCCGCCGACGCGTTGGCCGCGCCGGTCGCGCGCGACAGCGTCTGCGTCGCCTGACCGAATGGCGACCATTGCAGCTGATTCGGATGCTCCTGACGCCACTCGATGCCGCCCCGGCTGCCGTAGACCCGGATGCGCAGGTTGTTCTCGTTGCCCGGCGCCACCTGGCAGGACCAGAGCGCGCCGCGCGCGCCATTGGCATAGCGCAGCATCACCTGAGCGTTGTCGTCGAGCCGGCGGCCGGGCACGAAGTGCGTCAGTTCGGCGCACAACTCCTGCACGTCGATGCCGGTGATGTAGTCGGCCAGGTTGTACGCATGCGTGCCGACATCGCCGATGCAACCGCCCGCACCCGATTGCGCCGGATCGACGCGCCACGCGGCCTGCTTCTGGCCGGTGCTCTCCAGCGGCTCGGTCAGCCAGTCTTGCGGGTACTCGACCTGCACCACGCGGATCTCGCCCAGCTCGCCCTGCGCCACCATCTGGCGCGCATGGCGCACCATCGGGTAGCCGGTGTAGTTGTGCGTCAGCGCGAAGATGCGGCCGTGCTTGGTGGCCAGCTTCAGCAACTGCCGCGCGTCGGCGCTGGTGGTGGTGACCGGCTTGTCGCAGATCACGTGGATGCCTGCCTTCAGAAAGGCGCGTGCGACCGGCGCGTGCAGGTGGTTCGGCGTGACGATCGACACCGCCTCGATGCCGTCTGGCCGGGCCGACTCGGCGCGCGCCATGGTTTCGAAGTCGGCATACGTGCGGTCGGTGTCCAGGCCGAGCGCGCGGCCCGAACGCAGCGCCTTGTCGGCGCTCGACGCCAGCGCCCCGGCGACGAAGTCATAGTGGCCGTCGAGCCGCGCGGCCATGCGATGCACGGCGCCGATAAAGGCGCCTTCGCCGCCGCCCACCATGCCCAGCCGCACGCGCTCGGGTGGGGCGGCAGTCGGGGCGGGCTGTCTGGTGGGCTCGGGCTTCGCGCCCTTCGCCGACTTGGTGGCCCTGGTTTTCTCGGCGGTCTTCGTGCCCTTCTTCGGCTTGTCGTGATCTGCAGGCTTGATCATGTCAATTGCCTGCGGCGCCATGCGCCACGCGAAACGCATGTACCGGACGGCCACCAGACTCCGTGGATGCGGCTTCGCCGGGCCACTGGAGGTTTTTGCAGGACGCGCCGGGCCTTGCGGCTCGGTTCCTCGCCAGGCATGAACGCCCCACTGATTCTTTTGTGCCAGGGCTCGGCCCCGTTGACGGGGAGACGCCGAAGGCGTTTCGGGGGTGGTTCATTCCAGGCTCCTTCAGGTGGTGCCGAGCATGCGGCGCAATTGCGCGGTGTCGGTCTGGCCGCCGGCGAAGTCGTCGAAGGCCTTTTCGGTCACGCGGATGATGTGCTGGCGGATGAATTCGGCGCCTTCGCGCGCGCCGTCTTCCGGGTGCTTCAGGCAGCATTCCCATTCCAGCACGGCCCAGCCCTTGAAGTCGTACTGCGCCATCTTCGAGAAGATGGCGCCGAAGTCGATCTGCCCGTCGCCCAGCGACCTAAAGCGCGCGGCCCGGTTCAGCCACGGCTGGTAGCCGCTGTACACGCCCTGCCTGCCCGTCGGGCGGAACTCGGCGTCCTTGATGTGCAGCGCCTTGATGCGCTCGTGGTAGATGTCGATGAACTCGAGATAGTCGAGCTGCTGCAGCAGGAAGTGCGACGGGTCGTAGTTGATGCAGCAGCGGCGGTGGCCATTCAGCTTTTCAAGGAACATCTCGAACGTGATGCCGTCGAACACGTCTTCGCCCGGATGGATCTCGAACGACACGTCGACGCCCTGGTCTTCAAAGGCATCAAGGATCGGCTTCCAGCGCCGCGCCAGTTCGCTGAAGGCTTCGTCGATCAGGCCGGCCGGGCGTTGCGGCCAGGGGTACAGGAAGGGCCATGCCAGCGCGCCGGGAAACGACACCGTGCTGGGCAGGCCGAGGTGGCGCGAGGCCTTCGCGACGTCACGCATCTGCTGCACCGCCCAGGCCTGGCGCGCCTTCGGATTGCCGCGCACGGCCGCCGGCGCAAAGCCGTCGAAGGCCTCGTCGTAGGCCGGATGCACGGCCACCAGCTGCCCCTGCAGGTGCGAACCGAGTTCGGTGATCGTGATGCCGTGGCGCGCGGCGGTGCCGGTCACCTCGTCACAGTAAGTCTTGGAGCCGGCGGCTCGTTCGAGGTCGAACAATCGTCCGTCCCACGACGGCAGCTGGATGCCCTTGAAACCGCACGAGGCCGCCCAGGCGCAGATGGCGTCGAGTGAGTTGAACGGCGATTCGGCGCCGGCGAATTGCGCGAGGTAGATCGCGGGTCCCTGGATGACGGTCGGCATGTGCGTGACTCCTGTCGTGCTTTGATCGGTGGAAATGATGGCAGCAACCCGGCAGCAACGGTGGGGCCGTGGGCGAGGGGAAACACCGAGTCCGAAGGGCGGGTTGCCGCATCGGATCATGAGGCAGCGCCGGGCATCGCGCCGTTCTGCTGGCCCGCTTCGCCTGCAGGCAGGGCAAGGCCCATTGCTTCGACTGCACGGTCGAACCCGATGTGTTCGACGACCCGTACCGCCACATGCCGCTGCTGTTCACCCCGACAGTCGCCGGCGACATGCAGGCCCGTGGCGCCGGCGGCAAGAAGGCCATTCTGCGGAGCGGCTGCGAAGTGCTGGCGCGCTCGCACTGGTACATGGTCGAGTTCGCCCAAGTCGACACGTTTCGCCGGCTGCGCGCCTTGGGTGCCGGGCTGCTGTCGTCGGCCTGCGAGCTGCGCCACAGCGTCACCAGCCCGGCGCCGCAGCGGCTCGGCGTCGATCTCGAACGCACAGGTGCACGCGTTACCGCATCGACAGCCACGCGGCGAGCTTTTCCCAGCCAAGGCAGGCCAGCGCGACGGTGTGCGGCACTGGCTTCGAGCCGCTGCGGTAATCGGTGAGCATGCGTCGGGAAACGTCCGGCGCTGCCGCCGCCGCGTCGCCGGTCAGGTCGTTCCTCGCCATCCGATTCCAAATGAATTCATGCGACACGCCGCCCGCCTGCCCAACGGCGCGTGTGCGCTGATTGTCGACAGCCAAGTCCAAGTCGTCGTCGTCCGCTCAGACAACCGAGTCGTCTTGGTCACCCACCTTGACCGTACTGAACACCTCGGTATCTTTCAGCCGCTCCTGCGCAAGGTGTTGCAGGATCGTGTCGACCAAACTGACTTCGAATTGCTCGCCATTTCCATGGCGCAGCAGCAAGCTGGCGGTCGACGTTGCCTTGACGCTGCACAGCGTGAATTGCCTTGGTCTCATGGGTTCAGTTCCTTTCACTCAGTGGCCAGGAAAGCCAGATCCTGGCCGGCTCAAGCCAACGCTTTCATCAACACGCCTGGCTGCAGCGAGCCGTCCAACAGCCGCAGAGCTGCCAGGTGAATCAGCGCTTCGGCACTTTCGTTGGCCAACATATGAAAGTGGGACGGGTTGTGGTCGGCGGCATGGACAGTGATCTTGGACTTCGGGAAGCGAGCCAACGTTGCAAGTCCTTTGCAGTGCAACGGTTGCACCATGTGCAACGCGCTCCGTGCTTGACTCGGACTTCGTGGCGCGTCAGGCCGACAGATCGCGCTGCCAAAGAGTTGTGTGGCAGGTGAAGTCGGGCGGCTGCAGGCAGCAAGGTCCTGAATTCACGACTTCAATGGGAATGACGTCGGCTTTCGAGCCCTGAAATCGCAGGCTCCAATGTCGCAGACGAGTCGTGAAAAGACGGTCAACCTGCAGCTCGACAACAGACACTCGGTTTGCCAACCCCCGCGTGATGCGGTCGGGCCGCTCCTCGCTGCATGCCGGGGCGGGCTTGCGGTGGCTCAGGCGACCAGCGCGTTTGCCGATCGTTGCGCACGGCATATTGCGGCGCCCGACACCCACGGGCCGCTCGGGCGCTGCCGATCGATGGGGCCCGAAGACAAGGACCTGCCGAAACCGCGCCGAGCCTCGAAATTGCTCGCAGGCGACAATCTGTGTGGCGTTGATCCGCCGCCCATGGAGCCTGCTTGAGCGCCACCGTCACCCCCGCCCCCACCGCGTTCACTCCTCCCGCCGAGCCGAGCGCCGAAGCACTTCGGCTGGGCTACGCCGGACTGCTGCCGTTCGTGCTCGGCGCCGCGCTGGTGTGGCTCGTGCGCGCTGATGCGCATCCCTACGTGACGGCGATGTTGTCGGGCTACGCCGCTGTGATCGTGTCGTTCCTGGGTGGTATTCACTGGGGGCTGGCGTTCAAGCTGCCAACTCCGCCGCGTTCGCTAATGCTGTGGGGCGTGGTGCCTTCGCTGGTGGCGTGGGTCGCGGTGGTGATGCAGCCCTATGCCGGTCTGGTGGTGCACGGCGTGATGCTGATCGTGTGCTACCTGGTCGACCGGCGCGTCTACCCCGCGCAGGGCGCCGGCGCCTGGCTGACCTTTCGGTTCCGCCTGAGCGTGGTGGCCAGCCTGAGTTGCTTCATCGGCGCCGCGGGCAGTTGAGCGCACAAACCCAGATGATCAGCTACCGCATCGAACTCGCCGACCTGCATGCGCACCTGTTTCGCGTCACGCTGACGGTGCCCAAACCGGCGGCGGCGCAGCAGCTGAGCCTGCCGGTGTGGATTCCCGGCAGTTACCTGGTGCGGGAGTTTGCCCGCCACCTGTCGGGCCTGAAGGTGCGCCAGGGCACGCGCGAGCCGGCGCTGAGTCAGCTCGACAAGGCGACCTGGCAGGTCGACTGCGCAGGCGCCACCTCGCTGACGGTCAGCTATCTCGTGTACGCGTTCGACACCTCCGTGCGTGCCGCTTTCCTCGATGCCGGCCGTGGCTTTTTCAACGGCACCAGCGTGTGCCTGCGTGTGCACGGGCGCGAGCACGAAGCGCACGCCATCGAGTTGCGCAGCGTGCCGCGCGGCTGGCAGGTCGCCACGGCGATGCGCGCAGCAGGTGAAGACGCCGCCGGCCGAGGCCGATATGTGGCGGCCGACTACGACGAACTGGTCGACCATCCGTTCGAGCTCGGGCCGTTCTGGCGTGGCAGCTTCAAGGCGGCCGGCGTGGCGCACACTTTCGCCGTGGCGGGCGCGCTGCCCGATTTCGACGGCGAACGTCTGCTGGCCGACACGCGCCGCATCTGCGAGGCCCAGATCGCGTTCTGGCACGGCCCGCGCGGCCGGGCGCCATTCGATCACTACGCCTTTTTGCTGAACACGGCGGAAGATGGCCACGGCGGGCTGGAGCACCGCGCCAGCACCGCCTTGCTGGCAGCGCGGCGCGACCTGCCGCGGCTCACGCTCGCGGGCAGCGCCGCCGCGGAACGCAGCGATGGCGAGGTCGGCCTGCTCGGGCTGATCAGCCATGAATACTTTCACACCTGGAACGTCAAGCGCATGCGGCCGGCCGAGTTCGCCCGCTGCGACTACACGCGCGAAAACTACACGGAACTGCTGTGGTTCTTCGAGGGCTTCACCTCCTATTACGACGACCTGCTGCTGCTGCGCAGCGGCCTGATCGACGAGGCGCGCTACCTGCGGCTGCTGGCGCGCACCGCGAGCGGCGTCTGGGCGACACCCGGCGCACAGGTGCAAAGCGTGGCGCAGTCGAGCTTCGACGCTTGGGTGAAGTACTACCGGCAGGACGAGAACACGCCGAACGCCACCGTCAGCTACTACACGAAGGGCGCGCTGGTCGCGCTGGCGCTCGACCTCACGCTGCGCAGCGAGTCGTCCGGCTCGCTCGACGACGTGATGCGCCAGCTGTGGCGCACCAGCGCGGGCGGCCCGATCAGCGAGGCCGACATCGCCGCGGCCTTGCAGGCCATCGGTGGGCGGTCGTACGCGTTTGAACTCGCGCAGTGGGTGCACGGCACCGAGGCGCTGCCATTGCAGGACCGGCTCGCTCACTTCGCGGTCGATTGGCAGCACGCCCCGGCGACGCTGGCGCAGCGGCTCGGCTTGCGCGCCAGCGAAAGCGCGCTGACCGGCGTGCGCATCACCCAGGTGCTGCGTGGTGGCGCCGCCGAGCTGGCCGGGCTGTCGGCCGGTGACGATTTGCTGGCGGTCGACGGCTGGCGCGTGCGCCGACTGGACGACGCGCTGCGGCTGCTGAAGTCCGGTATGCCTGCCGCGCTGCTGGTGGCGCGCGACCAGCGCGTGCTGACTCTGAACCTGACGGTGCCGGACCTCGCGCTCAGCGCCGCCGCCGGCACCGTGACGCTGATCGCCGCGCCCAAGCCTGCCAAGGCCAGCCTGGCGCTGCGCCAGGCATGGTTGAACGGCCGCTGACGCCGGCTCGGGCGCCGACAGGTGCAGCCCGTGGCCGCCGCCGCCGTGTCGCGCTGGCGGCGCTGGCGGCGCTGGTGTTGCTGACGCACGCCGGACTGGCCGACCTGCTGGCCGAGCAGACCGGACCGGGTGCCGCGGCGGACATGCCGGCGCGCATCGACGTCAGTTACGTGCGTGAGCTCGCGCTGGCGGCGCCGCCACCCGCCGCCGCGGCGGCGCCGGCCGCTCCTGCACTGCTGCGGCCCCGCGCGCCGCCGCAGGCCGCGAAACCGGCCTCGGCACCGCCGCCGCGCGATCTGCCGGACTCCGCCGTGAGCGCGCCGATTCGCCCCGAGGGCGACCAACCGGGCGCACAAACCGAAGGCATGCCGGCGCCTCCGCCCGAAGCCGCAGCGACCGACGAACCGACCGCGCCTGTCGCGGCCGGGGTGGCACCCGAGCAGGCAGCCGGACCCGTCGCGACGGCGTCCGGGCCCGCGGCATCAGAGGCATCTGCGGCTGCGGCAGCGGTGTCGGCGCCCGCGGTCTCCGGCGGCGCTGAAGCGGCGGTCTCTGCGCCCGCCGCCGCTTCGACAGCGCAGGCTTTCGAATGGCCGGGCTCGACCCGGTTGAGTTACGTGCTGACCGGCAACTACCGCGGCGAGGTTCACGGCAATGCACAGGTCGAGTGGGTTCGTGCCGGCAGTCGCTACCAGGTGCATCTGGACGTGACGGTCGGCCTGGCGATGGCGCCACTGATGACCCGCCGCGCGACCAGCGACGGCGAACTGACGGCCGCCGGCCTGGTGCCGCACCGCTACGACGAGGACATCAAGGTGCTGTTTCGCGACCCGCGCCGTGCCACCTTGCGGTTCGAGGGCGACACCGTGGTGTTGCCCGACGGCCAGCGCCGACCGCGCTGGCCCGGTGTGCAGGACAGCGCCAGCCAGTTCGTGCAGTTGACTTACCTGGTCAGCACGCAGCCCGGTTTGCTGCGCGTCGGCAACGCCATCGAAATACCGCTGGCGCTGCCCCGGCGGGTCGACCGCTGGATCTACGACGTGGTCAGCGAGGAGCTGCTCGACACGCCGTTCGGGCAGGTGCCGTCGTTTCACCTGCGGCCACGACGCCTCCAGAATCCCGGCAATGAATTGAGCGCCGAGGTCTGGCTCGCGCCGCAGTTGCGCTACCTGCCGCTGCGCATCCGCATCCGCCAGGACAGCGAGACCCACATCGATCTGATGATCGCGCGACGACCCGAGCTGGCAGCGCCGTGATGGCACGGGTCTGGCCGGTCGGCGCGGCCGCGCCACTCGTATAGTCGACGCATCGAATGTCACCAACCCGAGGGAGACCCCGATGAACCGCGAATTCCTGCTCAGCGAACTGCGTGGCAGCGGTGAACTCAAGACCGCGCTGATCACGCTGAACCGGCCGAAGCAGCTGAATGCGCTCAACGATGCGCTGATGAGCGAATTGGGTGCCGAGCTGCAGGCGCTGGACGCCGATCAGGGTATCGGCTGCATCGTCATCACCGGCAGCGACAAGGCGTTCGCGGCCGGGGCCGACATCGGCGCGATGGCCGGCTACAGCTACATGGACGTCTACAAGGCCGACTACATCACGCGCAACTGGGAAGCCATCCGCAACGTGCGCAAGCCGGTGATCGCGGCGGTGGCAGGCTTTGCGCTGGGCGGTGGCTGCGAGCTGGCCATGATGTGCGACTTCATCATCGCGGCCGACAGCGCCCGCTTCGGCCAGCCCGAGATCAAGCTCGGCATCATCCCCGGCGCCGGCGGCACGCAGCGGCTGCCGCGCGCGGTCGGCAAGGCCAAGGCGATGGACATGGTGCTGACGGGCCGCATGATCGACGCTGCCGAGGCCGAACGTGCCGGGCTGGTGTCGCGCGTGGTGCCCGCGGCCGAGTTGATCGACGTGGCGCTGGCGGCGGCGCAGACCATCTGCCAGTTCGGCGCGCCGAGCGTGATGATGGCCAAGGAATGCGTGAACCGAGCCTTCGAGGGTTCGTTGAGCGACGGCGTGTCGTACGAACGGCGGCTGTTCCATTCGCTGTTCGCCACCGACGACCAGAAAGAGGGCATGGACGCCTTCGTCAACAAGCGCCTGCCGGTGTTCAAGCACCGCTGAGCGATGGCGTGACGACGTGCCGCGCCGGGGAGCAACCGGGCGGATCGGCGGATCGGTGGACCTCAGCCGCGGTGCGCCTTCGCCCCGCGCCGATGCCGCACCCGCCAGTCGAGCAGCAGCGAAATCGCCGCGGCATGCACCAGCACCTCGGCGAAATTGTTCTTCGTCGCACGCATCCAGAAGAAGTGCAGCAGGCCGAACAGCAGGCCGAGCAGCACGACGACGTAAACCGCGCGATGCAGCATTTGCCAGCGCCGTGCGCCGAGCGCCTTGATGGCCCGGTTGAACGAGGTCAGCGCCAACGGCGTCATCATCTGCATCACGCTGCTGCCGATCAGAATGAACGGCCGTTTGGCGACGTCCTTGAGAAAGTCGCTCAGCACCAGGCCCTTGTCGAGCCAGCCGTGGCGGAGGACGTGCAGGCCGCCTTAAAAGAACGCGAACAGCCAGAGCATGCGGCGAAAGCGCACCAGCGCGCCAGCGACGTCAGCGCGGCTTGCCCGGTCAGCTGGCGCAACGGCGTGACGACCAGCGTGATGCGCAGGAACCGAAGCGCCCAGTCGCCGGTAGCCTGAATCAATGCCTCGGCAGGGATGGCACCGAGCCGATAGGCCAGTGCGCCAAAGACCAGCCAGGCCAACGGCGTCAGACGCACCAGACACAGCACGGGCTTGGCGGTCGGATGCAACAGCAGCGGTCGGGTGCGTGCCGGACGCGGCAGTGAAGCGGGCGAATGCAGCGCGGAATTCATGGCGGTCAGAAGAACTGCTTCAGGTCCATGCCGGCATACAACTGGCCCAGCTGCGCCTCGCAGCCGTTGAACATGAGCGTTGGCCGCTTCTTCTGGAACAAGCCGTCCTCGCCGATGCGGCGCTCGGCGGCCTGACTCCAGTGCGGGTGATCGACGCCCGGGTTCACGTTCGAAGAGAAGCCGTACTCGCTGCTGTTGAACATGAGCCAGCTGGTCCGCGACTGCTTCTCGACGAAGCGGATCCTGACGATCGACTTGCCGCTGTTGAAGCCGTACTTCCGCGGCACCACGGCACCACGGCGCGCAACGGCGCGCCCATCCGGTTGAGCAGCACCTCGCCGCTCTGTCGGAACGCCAGCAAGTCCGCGGATGCATCGCTTCGTCCAGCTGCAGGCCTTCGATCTACGGCCAATTGAGTTCGCCCGAGCGCAGACCCGGCATCTGGGTCGTGTCGGCCAGCGTAACGAACTCGACGAACTAGGCGTCCCCCGTGGGCTCGGCCCGTTGCATCAATCCGGCCAGCGAACAGCGGATCCACGAGATCACCATTCCAGCCTTCGACGCAGCGCAGGCGGTAGATGTGCTCCTTCATCAGGCTGAGCTTGAGCAGTTCGTCCAAGTCGTAGATCTTCGGCTTGCGGTCTTCACCCTCGATCGACACGGCTTACGGCCGCGGCTTCAGGCTGCTGGCTCGGATCGGCCTTGTCGGTGCCGAACTCGTGGTGGTTGTTGAAGGCCGTGACTTCCGCGTGTGGCGTGCTCATTTCCGTCGTGACTGCGCCGGGCACGGTGCGGCTGTTGACGGAAAGCGCGGCCAGCCTGCCGGGCCGTGCGACCCGCGCCATTGCCTCACAGCCTGCCCAGCCCGTCAGCATGGCGCCGGCAGCGCCGCCGGCCATCAGTTCGAGCCACTGGAGACGCGGCGCCATGATGCGCGCTGGCGTGATTTCGCTGCCGTTCAGCGGAACGGGCAGAACGAGACGGAGCCAGGTCATCGTGTCGGTGGGTGTGAAAGATTCGCGGTCGAAAGATGCAGCGGCAGGATTCACCACAGTCCGGATCGCTCGAATCCGCCGTGGCGTCCTGACAGCCGATGGTCTGCGAAGCTTGTGACCAAAAACGAAAAAGCCGGTGCGAGACCGGCCTGTGGGGTGTTGAACCGACCGGGCTACTGGATGCCCGCAATGTAGTCGGACACGGCCTTGATCTCGCGGTCGTTCAACTTGGCGGCCACGCCAAGCATCTGTGCGTTGTTCTTGCGCGTACCGGCGCGATAGGCGTTGAGCTGGACTTCGGTGTACTCGGCGTGTTGCCCTCTGAGGCGCGGATATTGAACTGGAATGCCCGACCCGGTCGGACCGTGGCAGGCGGCGCATGCGGGAATGCCGCGTTCGGCCACGCCCCCCCGATAGATCTTTTCACCGAGTGCGACCAGTTCCTTGTCCTTCGCGGCGCCGGGCGCGGCCTGCTTGCTGGCATAGAACGCAGCGACGTTTTTCATGTCCTGCTCGCTCAGCGTCGTGGCAAAGCCTTTCATGATCGCGTTCTCGCGCTTGCCCGACTTGTATTCAATCAGCTGCTTGACCAGATATTCCGGGTGCTGCCCTTGCAGGATGGGCTGCGCCGGGCTGCCGCGACTGCCGTCGGCAGCGTGACAGGCGCTGCACACGGCCGCGGTGGCCGCGCCCTTGGCAAGGTCGGGCTTTTCGGCTGGCGCAACCTCGGCGGCATAGATGCCCACCGACATCAGCGTGGTCAGCAGAAACATCGCGCTGGAGGCTGTGGTCTTCATGAGGTGCGTTGGTTTGATCATTTCCAGCAGATTTTACAATGCAGGCTTTGGACCTTGCATGGCTGAGCAAAACACCTCGAAACCTTCGGCGATACCCGGCACGCCGCCCGCCGCGAGTGCCGAGAAGCTGGCGCTGGCCTGGACCCACACGGCGCGTTTTCTCACCACTGCCAGCCAGCTCGATCAACTGCCGCCGACCGAGCTGCCCGAGATCGCGTTCGTGGGTCGATCGAATGCCGGCAAGTCGACCGCCATCAACACGCTGGCGCAGCAAAAGCGGCTCGCGTTTGCTTCCAAGACACCGGGCCGCACGCAGCACATCAATCTGTTCGAACTCGGTCCGAAGGATGCGCCCGATGCGTTGTTTGCGGACCTGCCGGGTTACGGCTACGCGGCCGTCGCGCGTGGCGCCAAGTTGCGCTGGCAAAAGGTCATGGCCGATTATCTCGAGGTGCGGCGCAGCCTGACCGGCGTGGTGCTGATGGTCGACTCGCGGCTCGGCTTCACCGATCTGGACCGCCAACTTCTGGCCTTCGTCGCGCCGCGCATCGGCAACGGATCGGTGCGGCTGTTGGTTTTGCTGACGAAGTCGGACAAGCTCAACCGCAGCGAATCGGCAGCGATGCTCGCGCAGGCCCAGGACGTGCTCGGTGAATTCATCACCGACGAATCCGATGCGGGCATCGCGCTGTTTTCGGCGCTGAAGAAGGTCGGCGTGGCCGATGCCGCGATGGTGTTGCGTGGCTGGATCAGCGCGCCGGCGCCCGAAGTTGAAGCGGCCTGATCGGTTCGAGAGGGCGCAAGGCAGGGTCAGCGAAGTTCAGCGGCAGGGCGGTACGGCAGCCCGGCCGCCCAGCACCTGCGCCAGGACGATGGGCCCGACTGCCTCGAAAAGACTGCATCAGAGCGGCACACGCCACCGAATGCCAGCCCCTCAACCGTGCGCTCGGTCCGCCTGCGGCTTGCCCTCCGGGCGCTTGCCCAGAATGATCATGCCCAGCACTTCGTCTTCCGTGACGTCGGTGGTGTTGTAGGTGCCGACCATCTTGCCGTTCTTCATCACCGTGAGGCGGTCGGACAGGCCGAACACGTCGGGCATGTCGTGGCTGATGAGAAAGATGCCCACGCCGGCCGCCTTCAGCTTGCGCACCAGTTCGTGCACCATGCGGGTTTCTTCCGGCCCGAGCGCGGCGCAGGGCTCGTCCATGATCAACGCACGCGCGTTGAAGTAGACCGCTCGGGAGATCGCCACCACCTGGCGTTGCCCGCCCGACAACGAGCGCACTGGCACGCGGATGTTCTTGAAGTTCGGGTTCAGGCGATGGAACACTCCGCGTGCGGCCTTCTCCATCGCGTAGTCGTCGAGCGTGCCCCAGCGCGTCTTGATCTCGCGGCCGAGAAACAGGTTGGCGACGCTGTCGAGGTTGTCGGCGAGCGCCAGCGTCTGGTAGATCGTCTCGATGCCGAGCGCCTGTGAATCGGCCGGGTTCGCGATGTGGGCAGCCTGTCCGTTCACGCGCACCTCGCCGCTGTCGATCGGGTAGGCGCCGGCCAGCATCTTCATCAACGTGGATTTGCCAGCGCCGTTGTGGCCGAGCAGTGCGACCACCTCGCCGGGGTAGACATTCAGGTTCGCGTCGGCCACGGCCTGCACGCCGCCGAACGCCTTGTTGACGCCGCGGATGTCGATGAGCGGGGCTTGGGTGGAGGTGTTCATGTCATGCGCTCCCCGGTGGCGCGGCGGTAGACGACGTCGAAGACGACGGCGACGATCAGGACTTGGCCGATGATCACCATGCGGTAGCCGATGCTGACATCGAGCAGCAGCAACCCGCTCTCGAGGAACTGGATGATCAGCGAGCCGAGCACCGTGCCAAGGATGGTGCCGCTGCCGCCGGCCAGTGCCACGCCGCCGATCACCGCGGCGGCGATCACGTAGAGCTCCATGCCGTTGCCGAGCGAGCTGGTGCCGGCGTTCAGGCGCGACACCGCCACCATGGCAGCGATCGTCACCATCACGCTGAGCAGCAGGAACAGCTGGAGCATCACCCGTTTCACCGGGATGCCGACCAGCAGCGCCGCCTCGGGGTTGCCGCCGATGGCGTAAACGTAGCGCCCGAAGCTGGTGCGGTTGACGATGAAGGCCATGACCATCACGACCGCGCCCCAGATCAGCACCGGATTCGGAATGCCCTGCGCCTGCGGTTTGCTCGGCAACTGGTAGGCGCACATCAGCGCCACGAAGACCAGCGTGACGGCGATGAAAAAGGCCGCCAGCACCACGTCGAACCACAACGGGCGCAGCGGAAAGCCGTGCAACGCGGCACTGCGGCGCCGGCTCGTTGTGTTCCACGCAATCAACACTGACAGCGCGGCGCCCAGCGCCCAGCTCAGCGTTGGCCCGAGCGAGCCGTCCAGGCCCCCGCCGAGCAGCAGGAAAGTGGAATCGGTCACCGGCTGGGTGCGGCCGTCGGAAATCAGGAAGGCGACGCCGCGAAACGACATCAGCCCGCCGAGCGTGACCACGAACGAGGGCACGCCGAGATATGCCACCAGCCAGCCCTGGTACAGGCCGATTCCGAGCGAGAGGGCCAGACCTGCCAGCGACGCGGGAATCCAGTGCCAGCCGGCGCCATACATGAGGGTCGCGATCAGCACGCCGGTGGTCGCCAACACGGAGCCCACCGACAGGTCGATGTGCCTGGCGACGATGATCAGTCCCATCGCCGCGGCCACGATGCCGACCACGGCCGATTGCTGCGCGATGTTGTAGAGGTTCTCCGGCGTCAGGAAGTTGCCGGTGACCACGTGGAAGGCGATGGCCATGACGGCGAGCACGCCGGCCATGATCGACAACCGCAGGTCAAGCGCGCTGATCTGCAGATTGCTTTGGGTGGATGCCATGGGTGTTCATCCCGCGTGCGTGAGTGGCGATGTCGATGCCAGGCAACTGGCCCGCGCCGGCTCGCGGTCGGGCCATTGAACTGGCCCGGGCGAGAGGGTTTGGATAACTGCGACGGGGCAGGCACGACGCTCGTGTTCGCCCGCCGTCGATTTGAGAATCAGTCGGGCCCGACAAGAAATGCCGGGCCCGTTTTCAAGCGCAGGACTGCTTACTTGCAGGCAGCCGGGCCGGTGGCGGCGTCGACACCCTTGCAGGCGGCTTCCTTGCTGATCCAGCCACCTTTGATGACGAGATCGAGGTTGGATGCGGTCACGGCAATCGGCTTCAGCAAGATCGCTTGCATCGCGACCTTCTTCTCGCCCCCGTTGAAGGTAGAGGCTCCATCGACCTTCTTGCCTGCGGCCAGCGCCATCGCTGCGGTGGCAGCTTCGCGGCCCAGATCGCGCGAGTCCTTCCACACCGAAACGGTCTGCGAGCCGAGCGCAACGCGGTTGAGCGCGCCGTGGTCGCCGTCCTGGCCCGACACGGGCACGCCCTTGATGCCGCGTGCCGACAAAGCCGCAACAACGCCGCCTGCCATGCCGTCGTTCGAAGCGATCACGGCGTCGACCTTGTTGCCGGTCTTGGTCAGGATCTGCTCCATGTTCTTCTGGGCGTTCTCTGGCTTCCAGCCTTCGGTGAATTCTTCGCCGACGATCTTGATGTCGCCCTTCTTGATCGCGTCAGCCAGCACTTCGCCCTGGCCTTCGCGCAGGAAGTTGGAGTTCGGGTCGATCGGGGAGCCCTTGATCATGGCGTAGTTGCCCTTCGGCTTCGCGGCCAGCACGGCGCGTGCTTGTGCACGGCCGACTTCCTTGTTGTCGAAGGTGATGTAGAAGATTTCGGGCGATTCGATCAGGCGGTCATAGGCGACGATCGGGATGCCCTTGGCTTTGGCCTTGGCCAACGCCGGAATGATCGCGTCCTTGTCCATCGCCAGGATGATGAGCGCTTTGGCGCCCTTGGCAATCAGGCCGTCGATGTCGGCGAGCTGCTTCTCGGGCGAGCTTGCGGCATCGGCGCTGATGTAGGAACCACCCAGTTTGGTGAGTTGGTCTTTGATTGCCTTTTCGTCGGTTTTCCAGCGCTCTTCCTGGAAGTTCGACCAGCTGACGCCGACAACGGTCTGCGCGAATGCGCCGAAGGCCGACAGGCTGAGTGCCGCGACGATTGCAATCTGCTTCAATTTCATCTTTAACTCCTGAGTGCCCGCTCAGCGGGCAATGGTTGATCTTCAATCGCCAGCGTTGGGCAACCGCAAGCGACCGCGCAATGTAGCGACTTGCTGAATCCCAAGGAAGCGGGAAAGCACTGACATCCGCGAGCCGTGCGAATCGGCGGTGCCATCGCCGCGCCACAGGCTCACACGAAAACGAAAACGAAAACGAAAACGAAAACGAAAACGAAAACGAAAAAGGGCTGCCGAAGCAGCCCCTTGTCTTTTCAATTGTCTTCGCCACGAAA
>ENA-OFCX01000656-OFCX01000656.1-metagenomes-genome-assembly--contig:-NODE-656-length-16864-cov-4.958713_pt1 | contig 16864 bp, 15 predicted proteins | sample MGYA00153384_OFCX01 | MGnify analysis MGYA00153384
GGAAAAGGCTTGGGGCCGTTTTCAAGCTCTGCGATGCGTACGTACAGGCCGGGTTCAAGTGAGGTCATGAGTTTTGCCAGAGGGGTTGTCTAGCAGCTCATGCTAAGGAGCCAGGCAACGCCACTTGCTCTGTAGCAATCCCGACAACGGGTAGGACAAAAACCTGTGCCTGCTGGTGTCAAAAAGCAGGGCGCCAACCTTAAAAATGTCTTTTCAGGCTCTATTTAGTGATGTTTTAGGTGTGTTTTAGGTGTTTTGACCAATAGATATGGGCGCAAGCAGCTACTAAATATATAGCGTCCCGGGCATCTTAAAAATGCGGCGGCAGGTCATCACGCAGACTGCGTCCAGTGGCCTGCGTGCTGTCTGCAGCAGGTTGCCGCAGCTCGGCCACTTCGCGCATCAGCAGGTCAATTTGCTGCTGCTGGCGTGCAATGATTCGATCCAGCTGTTCGACCAAGTCCTCCGTGTAAGTCGCCTTGATTTCAAGATCGGTCAGGCGCTGGTCTGTGTTGTCTGAATTTGTCATGGCGATGATTGCAGTGAATTTTGCTATTAATTCAGGAGCTGTTTACGCCCGAATTTATTGGTCTGGAGGCCTAAATAATAGGTAAAACAGCATCGAAAAACGTTAAAAAACCCGCCGAGACGGGTTTTTTAACATTCCCATCCAGATCGGATGGTTTGATGCTTACTTCTTGGCAGCGCTGGCAGCTGGCTTGGCTGCGCTAGCAGCAGCTGCAGGCTTGGCATCGGCAGCTTTGGCAGGTGCGGCAGCAGTGGCTGGCATAGCAGCTGGTTTTGCGTCGGCTTTAGCAGCAGGTGCGGCTGGCTTGCCGTCTTTCTTGGCAGGAGCAGCAGCTGCGCCTTTGTAGCCAGCGCCGCCGACCGTCAGGCCTTCTGCGGAAAACTTGGCTGCATTGCCTTCGCCGATGCCTTTAACGCGCCCAATGAAATCTTCCCAGCTTTTGAAGTTGCCTTTTTTGCGCTCGTCAATAATTTTGGCCGAAATAACGGGGCCGATGCCCTTGACGCCATCCAGCTCGGCTGGGGTAGCTTTGTTGACGTCGACTGCGGCGAACGCCATCGCAACCGTCATGGCGGCGAAAAAGGCAATCAATTTCTTGAACATGAGAAAACTCCTCAAAAATAGTTTGGTTTGAAAAACTCAGACACTCCCCGCGGCCGAGGAGAACTCTTCTAGTAACGGCCAGGCGCAATGCCCGTTGACCACTTAGGGTTTATTTCTCTGCAGGGAAACCTGCATCAAGCGGTTTTTAGCCACTGCATGTAAGCCGCTACGCCAGTCTGTACGTCGGCAAAGGCGTGGCTGCAGCCAGCAGCGCGCAAGGCGCTCAGGTCTGCCTGCGTATAGCTCTGGTACTTGCCAACCAGCGCTGGCGGAAATCCGATGTAGTCGATCAGGCCGCCGTACGCTGCTTCTTGAAGGCTTAGCGGCGCTTGATGTTGGCTTTTGCGCAAGCTGTTTACCACTGAAATGGCGACGTCGTTAAAAGGCTGTGCCTTGCCTGTGCCCAGATTGAAAATGCCAGACTTTTCGGGGTGGTCTAAAAACCAGAGATTGACGGCTACAACATCATCAATAAACACAAAGTCGCGCATTTGCTCACCCGCAGCGTAGCCGCCGTGTTCGCCAAACAACTTCACTTTGCCATCAGAGTGGTACTGGTTGAATTGGTGAAATGCGACGCTGGCCATGCGGCCCTTGTGCTGCTCGCGCGGGCCGTACACATTGAAGTACCGAAAGCCTGCCACTTGGGCTGCAGCGTTCTCAAAGCGCTGACCCATCTCGCGGCGCAAGCGCTGGTCAAACAGCAGCTTGGAGTAGCCGTAAACGTTGAGCGGTTTTTCAAATTCTGGCGATTCGCTGAAGGTGTCTGAGCCGCCGTAGGTTGCCGCAGAAGAGGCATACAAAAGCCGCGTGCCGTGGTCCTGGCAGGCGTGGAACAGCTCGCACGACAGCGTGTAGTTGTTGTCCATCATGTATTTGCCGTCTGGCTCCATGGTGTCGCTGCACGCGCCCTCATGGAATACTGCTTCTACTTCGCCAAATGCGCCTTCGGCAAACAGATCGTAAAAATCGTCGGCATCTACATAGTCTGCAATTTGCAGGTCTGCCAGGTTCTTGAACTTGTCACCCTCGGTCAAATCATCGACCGCAATGATGTCGTCAATACCCCGCGCGTTCAGGCCTTTGATGATGTTGCTGCCAATAAATCCAGCTGCGCCGGTAACTACTAATTTCATAGCAATAAATCCTTTAATTACGGGCGCCAGTCAGCTCTTGAAGGCTCACGGTGGCAGTGCCAAACTTGCCGACCACAATACCGCCTGCACGGTTAGCGAGTGGTACCGCATCACGAAGGCTCATGCCTGTGGCCAGCATGGCGGCGAAGGTTGCGATTACCGTGTCACCGGCGCCAGTGACGTCAAACACCTCACGTGCGACTGCGGGCACATCAAGCTGGCCCTGGTCGTCAAAAAGCGTCATGCCTGCTTCGCTGCGGGTTAGCAAAAGCGCTTGTAGTTCAAGCCCCTGCCGAAGATTTTGCGCTCTGGTTTGCAGGTCAGAATCGCTTGTCCAGGTGCCAATGACTTGCTCAAGTTCCGCGCGGTTTGGGGTGATGACGGTAGCGGATTTATACCGTGTGTAGTCGGATCCTTTCGGGTCCACCAGCACCACTTTGCCCAAGGCTTTGGCTTTCGCGATCATCAACCCGATATGCGCCAGGCCGCCTTTGCCGTAGTCTGAAAACAGCACGGCGTCGTGCTGCGGGCAGAGGTTTGCAAACGTTGCCGATTGCGATGCCAGCACTTCAGTCTCAGGTGTGTTTTCAAAGTCAAGTCGAATCAGCTGCTGCTGCCGGCCGATCACGCGCAACTTCACGGTGGTTTTAAGCTTCGGGTCGCGACCAAAGTACGGCGTGATGCCAGTTTGCGCAACCAAAGCTTCCAGCTGGTGGCTGGCCTCATCGTCACCCACCACGCTGAGTAATGATGCTTTGGCACCAAGCGCAACGATGTTGTTGGCCACGTTGGCCGCACCGCCTACGCGTTCTTCGGTGCGCGTGATGCGAACCACCGGCACGGGTGCCTCGGGCGATATGCGGTCTACCGCGCCGTACCAATAGCGGTCGAGCATGGCATCGCCGACAACCAATACACGGGCTGCTGCTAATTTATCCTGAGAGATCATCGAAGAAGTTGTCATATTTGCTGCATTTCATTCAAACGGACATCGCGGATTCGGCTTTGCCAGGCCGCAGGTGTCGCCACCTGCAAGGGGGAGCTGCCACACGCAGTGGGCTTAGCACGGGGGTGTGCGTCATAACTCCTCAATGCGCCGGGCCGGGTAGCTGTCCCATGCCTGGCAGCCGGGGCAATGCCAGAAGTGCTGGGTCGCTTCAAAACCGCAGGCAGCGCAGCGGTAACGCATCAGGGGCTTGGTAGCTTTGCCAAGCGCGCGCTGCACCAGTTGCTGGTTGTGGTCGGGCTCCAGGGTGTCACCAGCAATCCAGCGTGCAGCGGCCACCAGCGACGCCTCACCTTCAAGATGTGCGGCAAACCATTTTCTGGCCGCCTCGGCGTTCGGCTCAAGCTTTGCAATGGCGTCCATCACATCGATAGAGGGGGTATTTTTGTAATGCGCTTTGAGCAGCTCCAGTACAGGCGCGTAAAGTTCAGTTTGCTGCGCGACCGTGGCGAGCAGCGAGGCAGCCAGCGGAATCGACTGCGGCGCTGTTTTTTCGAGTTGCACAAGCGTATTGAAGGCTTCGTGGAATTGACCTCGCTGTTGCTGCAGCTTGGCCAATTCAATCCAGGGCCGGCTTGATTCGGGCGCAATGTCGCAGGCCCGTTGCAGCAGTGTGGCGGCGCTGCTTGAATCGCCTGTTGCCACCAGTGCGTTGGCCTGCTCGCAAAGGTAGTGCGCTTGGCGACCGTTGAAACTTGCGTGGCCTGCGTTGTTGAGTTTGCTGGCGATGTCGGCGCTGTGCTGCCAGTCGCGGGAGCGTTCGTAAATTGAAAGCAGTGCGAGTCTGGCCTCTTCTTCATAGCTTGTGCCTTCAAGCCTTTGCAGAGCAATTTCTGCCCGGTCTAACAGACCCGCTTTCAGATAATCCAGCGCCAGTGCGTGCTGGGCACGGTTGCGCTCTGGCTGGGACAAATCGCCCCGCGATAGCAGGTGCTCGTGAACGCGTACGGCGCGCTCGTATTCACCCCGTCGCCTAAACAGATTGCCCAGGGCAAAGTGCAACTCTGAGGTGTCGGGGTCGTTTTGAACCGCTTCAATGAAAGCGTCGATGGCCTTGTCTTGCTGCTCGTTGAGCAAAAAGTTCAAACCGCGAAAGTATGCTTTGGGGACTTGGCGGTTTTCAATGCGCAGCTGGCGCAAATCAATGCGCGATGCGATCCAGCCCAAGGTGAAAGCCAGTGGCAAGCCAAGCAAAATCCAGGTGACGTCAAAGTCCATAAGTGGCAGTTTTTACGCCAGTTGATGCATTGGCTGCGGGCACCGCTGCGTCGGACACCGAACCTGGCTCGAGCGTGCTGGCCCACTGGCTGTTGCCTATAGTGAGATTGCTTCCTGAGGGCCGCTTTTTCCACCATCGCGGCATCATCAGCAGAACGCCTAGCGCCAAACCAGTCGCGAAAACTGTCAGCACTACCATGACCAAAGGCGCCTTCCAAACGGTGCCGAAAAAGAAGTTGACGGCAACAGTTTGCTGGTTATTCAGTGCAAATGCAAAGAGCGTAAAAAAAATGGCTGCTTTGAGCAGCCACATCAGGTATTTCATTTGGCTCAACCCCCAGGTGTGCTGACGTTCGCAGAATGATTTCAGCTTTTCAGACTACTTTTTTGGTACCGCTTTGCTTTGTTGCCCGCTTAAAAGCGCCTCAGTGCGCGCATCAACTGCCTCGCGGAGCGCCTTGCCCGGTTTGAAGTGCGGCACACGTTTTTCGGGTATTGCAACGCTCTCGCCTGAGCGGGGGTTGCGCCCCATGCGCGGTGGTCGGCGGTTCACTGAAAAACTGCCGAATCCTCGAATCTCAATTCTGTGGCCACGAACCAAAGCTTCGCTGACCGCATCAAGAATGGTCTTGACAGCGAATTCAGCGTCGCGATGTGTCAGCTGGCCAAACTGGTTGGCCAACTCTTCTACTAAATCGCTTCGGGTCAAGGGTGCGGAACCGGGTATTGGCTGGTTTGAGGACAGAGCAGACGGGCGGCTTTGTTGCGTCGTATGGTCTGTGCCGCAAAACTATTCAGCTTTTTTAGTCGGGCTTTGACTCAGTGTTGTCCATCTTGGCGCGCAGCAAGGCACCCAAGTTGGTCAGGCCGGAGCTTTCGCGTGAAGACTGCTGACTCAAACTGGCCATGGCTTCTTGCTGGTCAGCGTTGTCCTTGGCTTTGACGGACAGCTGGATGTTGCGGGTCTTGCGATCCACGTTCACCACAACCGCAGAGACTTCGTCGCCTTCTTTGAGCACGTTGCGTGCGTCTTCAACGCGGTCACGGCTAATTTCGCTGGCACGCAGGTAGCCAATGATGTCTTCGCCAAGGTCAATCTCAGCACCTTTGGCATCAACGGTCTTGACCTTGCCAGTGACAATCGCGCCCTTGTCGTTGATCGACACAAACGTGGTGAACGGGTCAGAATCCAACTGTTTGATACCGAGGGAAATACGCTCGCGGTCCACATCAACGGCCAGCACAATCGCTTCGACTTCCTGGCCCTTTTTGTAGTTGCGCACAGCGGTTTCGCCTGGCTCGTTCCATGACAGGTCAGACAAATGCACCAAGCCGTCAATACCAGCAGCCAAACCGACGAACACGCCGAAATCAGTAATGGATTTGATCGGGCCCTTCACGCGGTCGCCGCGCTTGGTGTCGACTGCAAACTCTTGCCAAGGGTTGGCCTTGCACTGTTTCATGCCCAGGCTGATACGGCGCTTGTCTTCGTCGATTTCCAACACCATGACTTCGACTTCATCGCCGAGTGCCACGAGCTTGTTGGGCGCAACGTTTTTATTCGTCCAGTCCATCTCGCTCACGTGAACGAGGCCTTCAATGCCCGGCTCAAGTTCAACAAATGCGCCGTAATCAGCAATGTTGGTGATCTTGCCAAATAGGCGGGTGCTCTGTGGGTAGCGGCGGTTCACGCCCATCCAAGGGTCATCGCCCATTTGTTTCAGGCCAAGTGACACACGGTTTTTCTCGGTGTCGAACTTGAGAATCTTGGCCACGATTTCCTGGCCAGCCGTCACCACTTCGCTCGGGTGACGCACGCGGCGCCAGGCCATGTCGGTGATGTGCAGGAGGCCGTCAATGCCGCCCAGGTCAACGAATGCACCGTATTCAGTGATGTTCTTGACCACGCCTTTGACAGAAGAACCTTCTTTAAGAGTTTCCATCAGCTTGGCGCGCTCTTCGCCCATCGACGCTTCAACCACAGCACGGCGTGACAGCACGACGTTGTTGCGCTTGCGGTCCAGCTTGATGACCTTGAATTCCATCGTCTTGTTCTCGTAGGGAGACAAGTCTTTGATAGGGCGGGTGTCGATGAGTGAACCCGGCAGGAAAGCGCGGATGCCGTTGACCAAAACAGTCAGGCCACCTTTGACTTTTCCGCTGGTCTGGCCAGTCACAAATTCGCCGGACTCTAATGCTTTTTCAAGGCTCATCCATGAGGCCAGGCGCTTGGCTTTGTCTCGCGACAGCAGTGTGTCGCCGTAGCCGTTTTCGACGGAGTCGATGGCAACAGACACAAAGTCGCCAACTTGAACTTCAAGCTCGCCTTGGTCGTTTTTGAATTCTTCGAGCGGCACATAGGCCTCGGACTTCAGTCCGGCGTTGACAACGACGTGGTTGTGGTCGATGCGAACGACTTCAGCGGTGATGACTTCACCGGTGCGCATTTCAGAGCGCTTGAGCGATTCGTTAAATAGGTCGGCAAACGATTCAGACATTGATTCAGACATTAAGTTTCCTTGTCCACAACGCAGGGTTCAGTCAGCACAATTGCTGAAAGGTTTTTAATTCTGCTTGAGGCGTGTTGTTGCTGCCAGGTTGGCTGCGGGTTACGTTAAAGATCCATTTGACCAATACACCGCGTGGTGCATGCACGTGAATGCCTGGAGTCAAAAGGGACGGGTGCTTTGCCACCAGTCAAGCACCTGAAGGGTAGATTTTTCAATCGACAAATCAGAGTTGTCTAGCAGCTTGGCATGTTCAGCAGGTTTTAAAGGCGCTGTAAGTCGCGCCATATCACGCGCATCGCGAGCCTTCAGATCTTGTTGAATGTCTTGCAGTATAGCCGGATTTCCCTTTGAAATCAACTGCTTATGACGCCTTTCGGCTCTGTGGAGGGCGCTGGCTGTCAGGTAAATTTTGAGTGCTGCGTCCGGAAAAATGACGCTGCCCATGTCGCGGCCGTCGGCCACCAAGCCGGGCAAGCGGCGAAAACTTTGCTGCATTGCTACTAAAACAGTACGAACTTCTGGGTGCGCAGATACTTTGGAGGCGGCCATGCCAGCTTCTTCAGTGCGGATGTCATTCGAGACGTTTTCTTGTCCCAAAAAGATTTGCTCACCTGAAAAGCGAACCGGTAGCGACTGGGCGACTCGCGCCACGCCTGCTCCATTGTCGAGCGAAATACCGGCACGGCTGGCTGCAAAAGCACTTAGTCGGTACAACGCACCGGAATCAAGGTAGTGATATCCCAAACGCCGTGCAACCTGCGAAGCGAGCGTTCCTTTGCCAGAAGCGGTGGGGCCGTCGATGCAAATAACCGGGATGTCGGCTGTCTTGGCTTGCACCAGGCTGAACAAGTCTTCAAAATAATCAGGGTACGTTTTAGCAACGCACCTGGGGTCAAGAATGCGAACTGGCAACCGGGCTGGGTTGAATGCAGCTAAAGAAAAACACATCGCAATTCGGTGGTCGTCGTAGGTGTGAATCGGTGCTGTCTTCCAGTCGGCTGCTGTAGCTGGCGGCGTGATTTTGATGAAGTCAGTGCCTTCTTCAACCACCGCCCCCAGCTTGCGCAACTCGCGCGCCATCGCTGCGAGGCGGTCGGTTTCCTTCACCCTCCAGCTTGCAATATTGCGCAGCGTTGTGGTTCCTTCAGCATAAAGTGCCATGACGGCGAGAGTCATCGCAGCGTCAGGGATGTGGTTGCAGTCCAGATCAATCGCCCGAAGTGGCCAGCCAACGCCTGGTTCGCCTCGCGAAATGCGCAAGGCATTGGGCGTACTTTCAATCTGCGCGCCCATCATGTGGGCAGCCTCTATAAAGCGGATGTCGCCTTGGATGGAATCCGCGCCCACACCTTGAATTTCAATGAATTTTGCGCTTTCGGCGCCCGTAGATATTGCGCCAAGTGCTATAAAATAACTAGCAGACGAGGCATCTGCTTCAATATGTATGTCCCCTGGCGACTCGTACTTGCTGCCCGCTGCAATGGTGAATCGCCGCCAATCGTCGCGTTGCACCTCGACCCCAAACCGGCGCATCAGATTCAGGGTGATTTCAATGTATGGCTTAGAGATAAGCTCGCCGATAACTTCGATGTGAATGTCTTGCTTGGCAACCAGCGGCAGCGCCATCAGGAGGGCAGTCAAAAACTGGCTCGACACGTCACCGCGTATTGGTATTGGTGCATCTAACTTCAAGGTGAATCCAGCGCTGCCAAGCAACCTTAGCGGCGGAAATCCATCATTTGCCAAGTATTCAATGTGGCAGCCCAACTGGCGCAAGGCACCTACCAAATCGCCTATGGGGCGCTCGTGCATCCGCTTTACACCAGACAGTTCAAAATCGCCACCCATCATGGCCAGTGCTGCGGTGAGCGGTCTGATCGCGGTGCCAGCATTGCCTAAAAACAAGCTGGCACTTTTGACCAAAGTCTGACCGCCTAGTCCGTCCACTTTCAGTGCGCTGCCCGATGTATTTAGCTTGCAGCCAAGTTGCCTCAACGCATCCAGCATGACTGTGGTGTCATCGGAAGTCAGCAAGTCGTGCACCGTGGTAGTGCCGCTGCTCAGTGCAGCAAGCAGCAATACTCGGTTCGAAATGCTTTTGGAACCAGGTAGCCGAACAATGCCGCCCGCGCTGACCAGCGGCGGTATATCTAAAAAATCAACGCTGAACATACTGCCGAACTATTTGATCGGCTTTGGGGAAGAGATACGCCAGGTAGCGCGCTTGCGGCTGGCTTGTTCGATAAGCAGCTCAAGCGCATCGCCGTCGCTGTTAAGAATGAGTTTTTCAAGTGACTGCAGTGTTTGCTGAAACAGTTTGGACTGGGCCAGCAGCTCTTCACGGTTAGCAATTAAAACGTCACGCCACATTTTTGGGTCACTGGCTGCAATGCGCGTGAAGTCGCGAAAGCCGGGGCCAGCCAGGGACATGTAGTCTGCGCCGTGCGGTTGACTGGTAATGCTGTTGATCAAGGAAAAAGCAATCAAATGGGGTAAGTGGCTGACCGCCGCGTATGCAGCATCGTGGGCTTGTGGCGACATTTGTACAACATGGCACCCAAGTGCCGTCCAGACGCTGGCCGCCTTGTTGAGCTGCGCAGTCAAAGTGCGCTCAATCGGGGTCAATATGACCTGTTTGCCGTAGTACAGGTCGGCATCAGCGTGTTCTACGCCGGAAACTTCTTTGCCAGCAATGGGATGCGCAGGAACAAAGCTTCCAACGTTATCGCGCAAGACGCGGCGCGCAGCGTCGACCACATCTCGTTTGGTTGAGCCGACATCCATCACGAGCGTGCTAGGCGTAATCAAATGCCTGATTGCTTTAAAGGTCGCCTCAGTTGCAGAAACAGGTACTGCCAACAACACTATGTCTGCGCCGGATACAGCAAGCAGGGCTGATGGAGCTTCTACATCAATCACTCCCATCTGTCGGGCGCGCTCAGTGGTGGAGGGTGATTTGCTGTATCCGACAACGCGCTTGACCAGCCCTGCGCGCTTGAGTGCAAGGGCAAATGAGCCACCCATGAGCCCGCAACCGATAAGACCTAGTTGCTCAAACATGGAGTTGCCCTGCTCTCAGAAATTTCATCTGTTTACTGGTTAATTGGTTAATCGTTCACAGGATATGAACCCAGAACTTTATAAAACGCGCAAAGCTGTTGTAGCTCAAATAGCGCGGCTTTGACATTGGCTTGCGAGGGGTGGCCCTGCAGATCAATATAAAAATAGTATTCCCATTGACCCGAACGCGCTGGACGCGACTCGAAACGGGTCATCGATACACCGTGGCACTTCAATGGGACCAAAATGTCATGCACAGCCCCGGGCCGGTTGGTCACTGAGACGACCAAACTGATGCAGTCTTTGCCAGACGCTGATGCAGCCGGCACAGCCAGAGTTTGCGGCAAGCAAACCACCGCGAAGCGCGTGCGGTTAAATGCATCGTCCTGGATGCCGTGTGCGGGGCAGTGCAGGTCAAACTGCGTGCCTGCACGCTCGCTCGCGATTGCAGCCCAAGCCGGGTTGGTAGAAGCCAGCCGCGCACCTTCAGCATTGCTTGAAGCGGCGTGCCGTTGGGCTTTCGGCAGATGTGCAGTCAACCAGCCCTGGCATTGCGCCAAGGCTTGCGGATGCGCGTATACCGCCTCAATGCCTTCCATGTTGTCGCTAAGCCGCAATAAGTTGTGCCTGACCATAAGGCTGGTTTCACCAATGATGTGTAACGGTGAGTTCAAGAACAGATCGAGGGACCTGGATACGACCCCTTCAGAGGAGTTTTCTACCGGGACCACTCCAAAACCCGCCGCGCCCGACGCTGCCGCGCGAAACACCTCGTCAATGCTGGAGCAGGGCACATGCTCAATGCTTTGGCCAAAGTACTGCACTGCAGCCTGCTCGCTGAAAGTGCCCGCAGGACCCAGGTAAGCCACTCGCACTGGTGACTCGAGCGACAGGCAGGCGGACATGATTTCGCCCCATACGGCAGCAATATGCTCGCTTTTCAACGGGCCTTTGTTTTCATGCTGCAACTTTGCGATTACGCTCGCCACTCGGTCAGGCCTGAAAAATGGTGAACTTTCGCTTTTTTTGAGTTCTCCGACTTCCTGCGCCAGCTTGGCACGCCGGCTCAGCAGGCTTAGTACTTCTAAGTCAACCGCGTCAATGCCAGCGCGCAATTCGTCAAGGCTGATACTCATTTTTTAGGGGCAGGCTTGCTTTTTTCAGGCGAGGCCCCGGCGGCGGCATTACCCACGATTTTGACAGCTGCATCGTCGAATTGCTTGCCGCGCGCAACAACATCTGCGCGGGTCGCCTCAATCAGCTGCTGAACAAAAACGTTCCCAAGCTCTGGCGCTGCTGCCTGGTACTTTTTCACGGCTGCGGATTCGAAAAAACCGACCAGCTGCTTTAGCTCTTCCAGCGAAAACCTTTGCATGTAAGCCGGTACCAGCGCATCGGTGCTGACTTTGGTGGTTTTGGAGTTGATGCTCTTGTAAACATCGTCGAAGTATTTCTTCAGCTCCCTGTTCAGGCTTTCGCGCGCCTGCTCCATTTTTTCTTTTGAAACATTGGCTTGGAGCTTGGGAGCCCATGCTTGCAATACGTCCTGAGCTGCAGAGTCGGCAAGCTGGTTGACCAGTCTTTCCAGCTCGGGGCCTTGCTGAAGCGCAACGGCTTTGGTTGCCCACTCCAGTTTTGGATCAGCAGTTTGAGCGTTAACCGGGGACAAGACCACAACGCTCGAAAGCGCGATAGCGGTAAGAAGTTTTTTCATTCGTTGGATTCCTGGTTGGGTGTAGGGGCGTCGGTGGACACATCATTCAATGCAGCGTCGTTTTCAACAATTCGCTGTAGTCCGCTCAGCTGAGAACCTTCGTCCAGGCCAATCAGGGTGACGCCTTGGGTTGCGCGTCCCATTTCACGTATTTCACTGACCCTTGTTCGTACAAGTACACCTTTATCGGTGATCAGCATAATCTCATCGTCAACATGGACCAGAGTCGCGGCTACGACTTTTCCGTTGCGCTCGCTCTGTTGGATTGCAATCATGCCCTTGGTACCGCGCCCATGGCGCGTGTATTCGGTAATTGATGTGCGCTTTCCGTAACCATTTGCGGTAGCTGTCAGAACGCTCTGCTGCTCATCTTCTGCAACGAGCATGGCGATCACGCTCTGGCCAACGTCAAGAGCCATTCCCCGCACGCCCCGTGCATTGCGCCCCAGTGGGCGCACATCTTCCTCGTCAAAACGAACCGCTTTTCCACCGTCGCTGAACAGCATCACATCGTGTTTGCCGTCGGTCAATGCTGCGCCAATCAAATAATCACCATCATCGAGGTTGACTGCGATTATGCCGCCCTTGCGCGGGTTATTGAACTCATCCAATGAGGTCTTCTTTACAGTGCCCATTGAAGTTGCCATAAAAACATACTGGTCAGCCGGAAAGCTGCGCTTTTCTCCGGTCAGCGCCAAAACGACATTGATTTTTTCGCCCTCTTGCAGGGGAAACATGTTGACGATGGGCCGTCCACGCGACCCCCTTGAGCCAGCGGGAACTTCCCAAACTTTCAGCCAGTAAAGCCGACCGCGATTAGAAAAACACAGAATGTAGTCATGCGTATTGGCGATGAACAACTGGTCTACCCAGTCATCTTCCCTGGTGGTGGTTGCTTGCTTGCCTCTGCCGCCGCGCTTTTGAGCTCGATACTCCGAAAGGGGCTGGCTCTTGATGTATCCGGTGTGCGACAAGGTTACCACCATGTCTGTAGGGGTGATCAAATCTTCCGTGCTCAGGTCAAAAGAGCTATGTTCAATCTGGCTTCTACGCGCACCAAGTTTGGTTTGACCAAACTCCTGCCGAATGACTGCCAGTTCTTCACCAATAATGATCGAAACCCGCTCCGGCCTGCCAAGAATATCAAGCAGGTCGTCGATTTCTGCCATGACTTCTTTGTACTCAGCGACGATTTTGTCCTGCTCCAGCCCGGTTAAACGTTGCAGACGCATCTGCAAAATTTCTTGTGCCTGGGTTTCTGACAAATGGTACAAGCCGTCATTGCCCATTCCGTAAAGTTTTTCAAGGCCGTCTGGGCGGTAATCGTCAGCGTTTACCGTTGCTCCATCAGCTCTGGTGCGGGTAAGCATTTCACGCACCAGTTTACTGTCCCAGAGCCTCACCATCAACTCGGCCTTTGCAACTGGCGGAGTGGGCGCATTTCGAATGATCGAAATGAAATCGTCAATATTGGCGAGAGCTACAGCAAGTCCCTCAAGCACATGTCCCCGCTCACGCGCTTTGCGTAGCGTAAATACAGTGCGGCGAGTAACCACTTCACGGCGATGTGACAAAAAGACTGCAATCAGATCCTTCAGGTTGCAAAGCTTTGGCTGGCCATTGATCAAGGCCACCATATTGATCCCGAAAGTATCTTGCAGCTGGGTTTGCTTGTATAAATTGTTAAGTACAACCTCTGGAACTTCCCCGCGCTTGAGCTCAATCACAAGACGCATGCCTGACTTGTCGCTTTCGTCCTGGATGTGGCTTATTCCCTCAATTTTCTTTTCATGCACCAGCTCAGCCATTCGCTCTTGCAGGGTCTTTTTGTTGACCTGGTATGGCAACTCATCAACAATAATCGATTGGCGTTGCCCTTTGTCAATATCTTCAAAGTGGCACCTTGCGCGCATTACCACCTTGCCGCGACCGGTTCGGTATCCGTCTTTGACGCCATTGATGCCGTAAATAATGCCAGCGGTAGGAAAATCAGGTGCCGGAACGATTTCCATCAACTCATCTATCGATGCGTCTGGATTTGCAAGTAGGTGAAGGCAGGCGTCGACCACTTCGTTCAGGTTGTGTGGCGGAATGTTGGTGGCCATACCCACAGCAATACCGCCTGAGCCGTTTACCAACAAGTTTGGAATCCTCGTTGGCATGACCAGCGGCTCTTGTTCGCTGCCGTCGTAATTTGGGCCAAAGTCAACGGTTTCTTTGTCCAGGTCGGCTAGCAGTTCATGCGCAATCTTTGCCAAGCGGATTTCTGTGTAACGCATTGCGGCTGCATTGTCACCGTCAACAGAACCAAAATTTCCTTGCCCGTCCACGAGCAAATGCCGCATCGAAAAATCCTGCGCCATTCGCACGATGGTGTCGTATACCGACTGATCGCCATGTGGGTGGTACTTTCCAATTACGTCGCCCACAATCCTTGCAGACTTCTTATAAGGTCGATTCCAGTCGTTATTCAACTCATGCATTGCAAAAAGCACTCTCCTGTGCACAGGCTTGAGCCCATCTCTCGCGTCCGGCAGCGCACGGCCTACGATGACGCTCATCGCGTAATCAAGATAGCTGCGGCGCATTTCCTCCTCAAGACTTATGGGAAGAGTTTCTTTTGCGAACTGGGTCATTAAATTTAAGCCTAATAAGAAAAATTATTCGCCGCTGGGCAACGAGAAACCATTTTAGGGCCATCCCGCCCGGTTTTTAAGCTGTGGCTCTCGAGCAACAAACTCCAAAGATATTGGGTTAACGAGTAAGACAAGGCCTATCGGTGGGTTAAACCTGTAAAAGCATGTGGCACAATCAAATTAACGGTGAGAGTGATGGTCACTCGCATCGTATAATTTACCCAACGCAGCAAGTCTGCGGCTTTTCTCTAGAGGAGAACCATGAAGAAACTCAACAAAGTGGCAATGTTGTTTGCTTCCGCAGCGCTTGTAACAGCAGCCGGCGCGCAAACTGTAGACAACTGGAAGAACGGTTCGAATGAACTGGTTTGGAAGAACGGCACTAATGAGCTCTGCTGGCGTAATGCCTTTTGGACTCCTGCAACTGCCTTCCCTGGTTGCGACGGCGCAATCGTAGCTCCTGCGCCAGTTCCAGCTCCAGCTCCAGTAGCTGCCGCGCCAGCGCCAGCCGCTACTCCAGCGCCTGCTCCTGCCCCTGCTGCTCCAGTAACTGTCGCAACTAAAGTGACTTACGCAGCCGACGCGTTTTTTGACTTCGACAAATCTGTTGTAAAGCCAGAAGGTAAAGCAAAGCTTGACGATTTGGTTGGTAAGATCAAGGACATTAATCTGGAAGTCATCATTGCTGTTGGTCACACCGACGCAGTAGGTAGCGACACCTATAACCAAAAGCTCTCAGTGAGGCGCTCAGAAGCCGTCAAGGCCTATTTGGTGTCCAAGGGCATTGAAAAGAACCGCGTTTACACCGAAGGTAAGGGCGAGATGCAGCCAGTTGCAGACAATAAAACTGCTGAAGGCCGTGCCAAGAACCGCCGTGTAGAGATAGAAGTAGTGGGCACACGCGCTAACAAGTAATCCTTTCGGATTGCCGGAAAAAACCGCGCTGTTGCGCGGTTTTTTTATGTCTGATTAATAATGCGAACATGCCGTACACAAATAACTTTGACCCTGTAGAACTCGCTAAGTTTTCTGACCTTGCTCACCGTTGGTGGGACAAGGAAAGTGAGTTTCGGCCACTTCACCAAATCAATCCCTTAAGACTTGCCTGGATCGAAAACATCGTACCCATCAAAGGGAAGCGGATACTTGATGTGGGTTGCGGCGGCGGTATTTTGGCGGACGCGATGGCCAGATCAGGAGCAGAGGTACTAGGAATAGACTTGTCCGTCAAGGCCCTCAGGGTTGCACAGCTCCACGCTCTGGAGGCGCAAACGCAGGGTGTGGAATATCGCGAAATTAGCGCCGAAGCGCTGGCCGATGAACAACCAGGTAGTTTTGATGTTGTGACTTGCATGGAAATGCTCGAACACGTGCCAGATCCTTCGTTGGTAGTCAAAGCCTGTGCAGCCTTGGTCAAGCCGGGCGGTCTTGTCTTTTTCTCCACTATAAATAGAAACGCAAAGGCGTATCTCTTTGCGATAGTAGGCGCCGAGTATGTTTTGAACTTGTTACCGCGCGGAACACACGATTATGCGAAGCTGATTAAACCCAGCGAACTGGCGGGCCACTGCCGCACAAGTAACCTCGATTTGCTACATACCAAAGGGCTGCAGTACAACCCGCTAACAAAAAACTATTGGCTTGACGACAATACCAGTGTGAACTACATGTTTGCAACCGAGAAACATTAAAGCTCGGCTGGCTTTAATGTACTGACCTTAATGTTTGAGAATATCGCTGCGGTACTTTTTGATTTAGACGGCACGCTGATCGACAGTGCGCCGGATTTAGGTGCTGCCGCCGACAAAATGAGAACCGATCGAGGGTTGCCGTCTTTTCCGCTAGAAAACTACCGGTTTATGGCTGGTGCTGGTGCCCGTGGAATGCTGGACGTTGCTTTTAGTATGACGCCCCATCATCAAGATTTCGAGACGATGAAAGAAGAGTTTTTCAAGAACTACGAAGCTAATTTGACGGCTCGGACGTACGCTTTCGACGGCGTTATGGAGATGATTGACCAAATCAATTTGTCTGGCCTAAAGTGGGGCGTAGTTACCAACAAGTCCGAGCGGTTTACCTTGCCAATCACTCAGGCCATGCCGCTATTCAAGACTGCACAAACCATCGTCAGCGGAGACACCACACCGCACGCCAAACCGCATCCGGCGCCGGTGATTGAAGCTGCTCGTCAACTTGGTGTCGCGCCCAGGCAATGCATTTATGTCGGTGATGATGAACGAGATATCGTTGCCGGCCGCGCCGCTGGCATGGCCACTGTCGCGGCCGCTTACGGTTACTTGGGGGTAAGTGCAGACACCGGAAAGTGGAATGCTGATGCAGTCATCAAAAATCCAGCCGAACTATTGCAATTTTTGTTATTGGTCTAAAATGTTAGGTTGGGGCTGCATTGGTTTCGACGTGGGTTCGGACGCGGTGTGGTGCATGTCGAGCT
>ENA-OFCX01000657-OFCX01000657.1-metagenomes-genome-assembly--contig:-NODE-657-length-16858-cov-30.544486_pt1 | contig 16858 bp, 12 predicted proteins | sample MGYA00153384_OFCX01 | MGnify analysis MGYA00153384
AGCGGCAGCTCGAATTTTCTAGAGGGGAAATCGATGTGGCGATCGACCGCAATGATGTCGGATTAATGGATCGTTTCGCCGATGATTATTTCACCAAAGCAAGAAAACTGCTATTCAAATCCACCATTGACGGAAATCTATCCGGTAGATCGATTTCTACCGGAGCAGACGCATCTGTTATGCTCGATCCCAACGTTCGAGCGGCAGCGGCTAAGTTTGTCAACGCCTTTGATGAATTGGAGATCGTCGAAAAGCATGAAGCCGCTGGAGGGTTCTTTGTTCTCGATAAAATGGCTCGACTCCGCCATCAACTTCAATTCCTAAAAACTGACAAAACATATCAGTTCACTAGTTCTACGGGTGAAATCAAACAAGCTTTTTCACCTAAATTGCTCCAGGCGATTGATTCATTCGATCGCCTTCCCTTGAAAGAGCTGTGGAGTAAAACTGACAAGCTAGAAGAATTGAAGGATTATCTTACTCGATATCAGAAACTATCACAGTTAATCGAGCAAGAAGTCGATCTGAGCCAACCGATCGAATTAATTGGTTCCTTTCAAAAATTCGATCGTAAAACTAATCGTACCGTCCAAACTAATTACTCAGAAACAATCGAGCAGTTATCCCTAGCTGCGCCTAAAACTACTACCTCCGAACGGTTGCGTTTTTACCAGAGTGTTCTTGACGAGTGCATTGTCGTCACTAGTCAATTGAATCAGGATGCCGTAGATGTATTCAAATCTGCGAACATCATTCACGATGAGATTTCACACGTCCTATCGGAGGAATGTGCTAGAGATACTTATTCGTCGATTTCTGGAAAAACTAGACTAAAAGCTTACCAGGATGGGCAACAGCCTAAACCTACTGGCTATACTCTTCCTGACTTGTTGCAGGATTTATGCAATCAGCAGTACCAACCGCCATTCGACTCTAAACAACAGGTTAGTAATCCCGATTTGATGAGATCGTTTCGGGATATTCCCGTGTCCAGTCAAGCCTCGGCGATCGCTCAATTCTATCTTAGTGACGATCAACAAATTATCGATCGACTCAAAGAAATTGGATATATTCAACGTCTGAATAATGGCGAAAAAGCGTATCTAGATATTGCAGTTGGCACCAGTTCAGTTAAATTGCTTAACCTTAATAGTGCCCAATTCAAATCTTTTAAAGAATCTACATCTGACAGTATCATCCTTGACTTTGATTCACAAAAAGCCTTAACTTATCCCCACACAGAGTCAGATCGGCTGGCTAATCTCGATCCGAGAATTTGTGAATCATTAGCTCAAAAATATCCGAATGGACTAGCAATCTCTAAGGAGAAATTTGCCTCATTAATTCAGGATGGCAAGATCGAGCTTCACTTTGTTCGGGATGACAAAAAAGAGATTGGTGCTGAACGTAAAGACAACTTACAAAGATTGCGTCAAGCGTTTGCCAGTGAGGGAATAGAGCCATTAGAAGCCTTAGCTGCCATCGCTCAAGGCACGAATCGATCGAGAGCGGGGTATTTAATCGCTGCTTATCCCGACGCTTTAACCGAGCATATTAAGTCGATTCCCATCGATAATCTCATCTTCAATGCGATCGATCCTGAAGGCAAAGAATCAGTAAATCGAGCCGTGAAAGCGATGGCAAATAATTCCTTTGAATTTCAGATTAGATCTGATAGCAAGCTACTCATCGAAGCTCCAGGTAACTTGACGGTAGGTTTTCTGGGTAATCTACCCGAAACTGGCAAATATCAAATCGATAATCGCATTAAAACGAGTTCCAGTCTACCCGCAGGCATCGTGGGGGAAGGTAGTTTAGTTGCTGAAGCCTATTGTTTCTCGCTCAAATTAAAGGAGCCAGGGCAAGGATTGATTGCTACCAATTTAACTGCGGCTGGTAAAAAAATAACTAATAGTCAGGAACGCTCGGCGGTAGATTTAGCCCTATCACTCGCTCCCGTTCGGACTTTGCCTTATTCTGTGAATATCATGGGAATGGACTGTCCGATTTCTCATGCCAGTTCGGGTTTAATTGATATTTTAGCGACTGAGATTGAGGGTAGTGGTGAATTAGAATTTAAGGAATTCAAGTATAATCCTTTAAATCAATGTACGGGTAAACCCTCATTCTCCGCCGTGCTCGAACGCGAAGGGGTTAAGTATTACTTATCGGGGATTATCCCAGAGCGAGACCTGGCGGATAAAAAAGTTGTAGATTTATACCCCAATTATTTCGTCAAGAAGAACTTCTCGCGCCAAGTTTCTCAATCCGCATCGGTAGTTACTGGCTACACCCTCCACCAAAATATTGAAGGTACTACCGTCAAGCTTGGGGATATTACCACCGCGTCTGCTAAACAAGTTGGAGTGCTGGCAGATCTGACTCATAATTCTGCTCGCGAAGAGAGCGTTTTACCGATGCCAATCCTCCACTCAGCGATTGCTAAAGTCCAAGACAGGTTGCAGATCGATAATCCTGAAAAAATCTACAACTCCGCACTGTGGGAAGTTTCTACCCCAGGTAAATTGTACTCACCCGCCCTACCCTTGGGCGAAGATCTCAAAGCTAAAATTGATGTTTGCAGATCGAAATCTCTCAACGATTTGAGTGCCAACCCACTCTTGGTAACTCGGACTCAGCAGCCTGTAATCGTCAATTCAGCCGTGGAGTTTCAGGCGTTTTATCAGATTAGTTGCCCAGATGAAAAAGTTGCTTCAGTTAAAGCTTTTCTAGACTTACCACAGCAATACGGCAAAAATATTCCGTATCGATTTCATGCTTCAGGTGAGAATCCTCATCCAGCTTACGAGCCAGAGTATCAGCGGGGATATTCAGTCTTCTTAGTCGAGCCGGAAGCAGTACGCAAAAAGGGCAATAACAAAGCAGATCCGTTGATTGTCCGCATCAAGCAGCTTGTCGATGCCGATACAAAACAGCCTCTCGATCCCCAAGCTTATTCGCTACAATTACAGGCAGCAAAGGTAGTACGACCGATTGTAGCTAAAAACCTCCAGGACTTGGGTGGATGGTTGCAGGATACGGGCGGCTTCACCACTGGAGCTACTCAAATCGATATCGATAACCTCTCCAGATTGCCGTATACTCTCGCCGGAATTGGAGAAGAAGCACGGGCGAGATTCCATGCGCGAACTGGATTAACTGAAGATAAGCAGCATACCGTATTCTATTTTGGTAGTGAGTATTTGCGCGACAGATTTGTCTCTAACATGGGCAATGCGCCCCTACCGTTGGACTGCCCATCACAGAAATCCAGGCTCGCTCTCATTTATGCAGCGGTAGTTCCCACAACGGATCTAAATAGCTACTTGAAGGAAGATCGCAACCAGTACAGCTATAACTGCGATGCTGACGGGCAGAAAATCAACCCTATCCTGAGTACCTATAATGTCAACAAATTAGCCACTCTGCCCGCTCGTGCTGCCACTGATATTTCGATGGGATTTGCGGCTAATAAGTATATTGGGAAATCGCTATTAAATAGCCCGTCGCGGACAGATATTTATCAAGATAGTTATGCCGAAAATGCTAACACTGACCGCTATCAGGCTGGTGACGTGGTGATGGTGAGTGGAAATAGGTTCGACGGCAAATCGGTAATTAGATCGACCCTGGAACCGTTTTTCGACCAGAATTATCTACCTTTACTCAAAGCCGCCCGTCAAGCGAAGGCAACGATCGTGTTTGGCGATGGTAATAGCGTTGATGCTTTGGCTCAAAACTACTTAGAGCAGTCTGGATATACCGTTTTAGAACATCCCCACGGCTATAACGAAGCCGTACCCCAGGAACGGGCGAACGAGCGAAAGCAGGAATTAGCGGGAATTATTGCTCAATCTCCCTTTCAGCCCGATGTACCTACACCTGAACCTGTCGAATCTATCGAGCCTCCAGAGCTAGAGATTCCGGTTTATACGCGGAAAAAATCAACAGCAGCTACTTCAGGGGGGATGTCATTAGTATGAGTATCCACTTTATTGGTAGCGATCGCGGGCAAGCCGGAAAATCCTGGTTTATCCGCGCTCTGGTTGAGGTTTTAGCTCGAACGGACGAGCGAATTATCGTTGTTGATGCCTCGCTGGATAAACGGATTGGGATGACTTATTCCCCTGCGTTCAATCAGGCGTACAATCTTCAGTTTGCGACCCAGGCATTTTACGATCTGGATGTATTGCTCGATCTTGGCTCCGAACACACGTTAATCGTCAAAATTCCTGCTGGTGACAGGGAAGTTTTCATCCAGTGGGTACGAGAATCTGAGATCGAGTCCCTGGGTTTTCCCTGCTTCTACTGGTTTGTCAGTACCGGAAAAGAGGACTATCCCCCCGAAATCCTCGATTTATTCGGTCAACAGGCATTTATAGTCGAAAATCATCATTTTCGCGAGAACTTTAAAAGCTTTGAGCAGCCCGTTTTTGACGAGACGAAACGGGTAATCCTATTGGGGCTGATTAATAATCCGATTGAGATCTATCAAATTGAAAATAGCCAACAGCCCCTTTCCTGCTTTGTGAGCAATCCCCAAGTCCCGCTATTGACCAGAAGTAGGATTTATCGGCTCATTAATACCGTCGCAGACGGGGTTGAATCAATTTCTACTCATAGTTCTCATCGGGATCGAATGTCCCATTATGCAGGGCATTCTGCATAGATCTAGGGATGCTCCGATTGCGCCTTTGTAGCTCTACTTGTTGCTCCGCCCAATTCTTCCCATTTACTAATGGTCGTTCGGCATTCATCCGGTGGAAGGTGGCAATTTCCGCCCGTACTTCGGTTTCCATCTCGGCGATCCTAAGTGGAGTAACCCCCGTTGCCATCAACCTACTGCGGTGTGGCTCCTGAAGCTCTCCAGTTTCATCATTGTGCCAATCGCGTTTAAATGGTGCCCATAAATCTGATGGTCTTGTCATTTCGATCTGTTTTCCAAGGTGTATGTACTAACTAAATTTTATGGCTCGGAAATCAACTAATTCCAAAGTTAAGCATAAACACCCGAATTTTTATCCAATTGTGCTGTTACCCGTATTGATTCAAGAGCATTTGCCCAGACAGATAATCGTCAAGAAGTTCGTACCGATTGAGAATCGATCTGCTCTTACTCGATCTTCGGCTCCAGTGCATGGCTATTCTCTCCAGGTTAAATATCTAGCTCTAACATTTCTAGCGGCTGTGATGGCGATCGTCCTGCGGTTTCTCAATGTTTATACTCACAATGGGATTGCGGTAGCCAGTGTGATGGTAATGGCACTCGCTCTGGTTTTCCTGGGGAAACAGATGGATAGCGAAGAAGCTGCCATTGCCGCCAGACAGCGAAAGACCGCACCTGCTGCACCTCAGTTTCAAACGATTGAAGTCAAACAGTGGCAAGTAGCCGACTGGCAAACGATTTTAGTCGATCGAGTCAAATCACATATCGGTGTCTCTACGGCTCAAGTTGGAGCTTCAGAGGCAGATTTTGCCAAGTATCTTCAGAAATACTTTGGAACTATGCTCAAGCCCAGCTACACCTTTAGTATTCCCAATAGCGAGAAGGTTTATAGTGCCGATTTTTGTTTGGTTTTACCGTCTGGTTTAAGCTTCTGTCTAGAGATTGACGAACCCTACGTCTACAAGACAGGGGAACCCCATCACTGCATTGACCAGGGGAAGGATGAGCAACGTGATAAGTTCTTCTTAGCAGGGAATTGGGTGACAATTCGGTTTTCAGAGAAACAGGTAGTCCTTCAACCAGTAGCTTGTTGTTTCCTGATTGCCAAAACTGTCGCTCAATTAACTGGGGATATGGAGTTCGTCAAGCAGTTTGATGACGGGACTAAAACTCCTAATTTAGAGCCACAGTGGACGATTGCTGAGGCTGAAGCGATGGCAAAAGCTAACTATCGTGACAGCTATCTACCTCAGCAAGAATCTAGCCAAGCCCGTAGAAAGTTGGTAAATTATCTCATGGGATGAGTGTTTAAATGTAGTAGTGTCGATCGATAAGTCGCTTTAAATCTTTGTATTCGATCGAGTGATTTCTACTCATAGGGCTTGTAAAGCTTCCAGCTTCATATTTTTAAGCTGGAAGCTTTCTCTAGCGGAAGATTTGGAAGAAACTCACAGATGCCCAAGCGAATTTTTCGATGTGGGCTGCTGCAATTGCAGAACAAATGGGTACAATGACCTCAAACGGTTTTATCCAAGGGCGAACCGAAGATTCAGGTATTCGAGAATAAACCGAAAGCTGAAGCGGCTCCGGCGGTGCTGTAGCTCGAATAGTTGACTAACAAAATACCCCTGATCGATCGTGCAGGTTTCACCCAACTTCGCTGTTCTCAAAGTCCATGATTTACAACTAGTTCGCTTGGGTTCTCAAGCAGAACGTTACTTCGCCGAAGATCCAAATACCTGTTTGATTAAACTCCGGCAGTTTGGCGAACTTCTCGCCCAGCTTGTGGCGGCTACAGTCGGACTGTATGAGGACAAAGCCGAAACTCAGATCGAATTGCTGCGCCGACTTGAATCTCGTGGGGCGGTTGGTGGTGAAGCTCTCGACTTATTTCATGAGTTGAGAAGATCGGGCAATCGGGCGACGCATTCGGGATCGGGCGAACAGCGGACGGCATTGAGCAACCTCAAATATGCGCGGGTATTGGGGATTTGGTTTCATCGTTCTTATGGCGGTGTGGCAGATTTCAAACCCAGTCCATTCGTTCCGCCAGCAGATCCAGAGCGAGAGACAACCGCACTTAAAGATGAACTAGCAGCACTCAGAGCCGAGGTGAATGCTTATCAAAGTAGTACTGAAGCTGCTCTAGCTGCCGCCGCAGAGGAACTAGAACTCAGGCAATTAGCCGAAGAGCTACTTGTAGTAGCCGAAGCCGAAGCAGCCAAAATTAAGGCTAAATTAATCGGCATTCAAGCCCAGACAGTCGCGCAGAAATCGCCAGTCGTCCAGCAATCGATCGCTAATGCCCAGCAAAATGGCAAATACCTGGACTTAGACGAACGGGAAACCCGCCGCCTGATTGATGCCCAGTTACGATCGGCTGGTTGGGAAGCCGATACCGAGGAGATTCGCTACAGTCAGGGCACACGTCCGGTTAAGGGGCGGTATTTAGCGATCGCCGAATGGCCGACAGCCAGTGGTAATGCCGACTATGCCTTATTTTCAGGCTTAGATATTATCGGCGTAGTAGAAGCCAAGCGGCAGAGTAAGAATGTGGCGGGGGATATCACTCAAGCCAAACGCTACAGCCGTGATTTCCAGTTGCGGGGGGATGCCGCTTTTCTGGGCGAACCTTGGGGAGAATATCGGGTACCGTTTGTGTTTGCCACCAATGGGCGAGAGTTTTTGGAACAGCTTCGCACCATGAGCGGGATTTGGTTTTGCGATCTGCGTCGTGCTGAAAACATCAGCCGTCCGTTAAAAAATTGGTATAGCCCTGAAGACCTAATCGATACACTGGCACAGGATCTCGATCGATCTCAGCAGCAATTAGAGCGCGAGAGCTTTGAATATAGTTTCAAGCTCCGTCCGTACCAAAAGAAAGCAATTCAGGCGGTAGAGGCGGCTTTAGCTGAGGATAAACGGACGATTCTACTAGCAATGGCAACGGGGACAGGGAAAACGAAAACCAGTATTACCCTGGTCTATCGACTATTGAAGACCAAACGGTTTCGGCGGATATTATTTATCGTCGATCGATCTGCCCTGGGCGAACAGACAGAGGGCGCGTTCAAAGAGACGCGGATGGAAAATCTCCAAACGTTTGCCGATATCTTTGATGTTAAGGAGCTGAAGGATACCGAACCCGATCGCGATACCAAAGTCCATATCGCGACGATTCAAGGCATGTTAAAACGGCTGCTGTACCCCGCTGATGATGCGCCCACACTCACCGCTGGACAGTATGACTGCATCATTGTCGATGAATGCCATCGGGGGTACTTATTAGACAAAGAGATGAGTGATACCGAGCTAACCTTTCGGGATTTAAACGATTACATCTCCAAGTATCGACGGGTACTGGATTTCTTTGATGCGGTTAAAATCGGACTGACGGCGACTCCCGCGCTGCATACGAGTCAGATTTTTGGCAATCCCGTCTATGTCTACAGCTATCGGGAAGCCGTCATCGATGGTTATCTAATCGATCATGAGCCGCCGATGCGGATTATCACCGAGCTGTCAGAGTCGGGGATTACTTGGGCGCAGGGCGATGAGGTAGAGGTGTTTGATGGCATCACAGGACAACTCGATTCGATCTATGCTCCCGATGAAATTCACATCGAGATCGAGCAGTTTAATAAACGGGTGATTACGGAATCGTTTAATCAGGTGGTGTGCGAACAGTTAGCCAAATATATCGATCCGGCTCTAGATGAAAAGACGCTGATTTTCTGTGCGAATAACGACCATGCCGATATTGTCGTCGATCTGTTGAAGCAAGCTCTCAGGGATGAATATGGCAGTGTCGATGATGATGATGTTATCAAGATTACGGGCAAGGCTGATAAACCAAATCAGTTAATTCGCCGCTTTCGGAATGAGGCGAGTCCTAAAATTGCGGTGACGGTGGATCTGCTGACGACGGGAATTGATGTACCCAAAATCTGTAATCTAGTATTTATTCGGCGGGTGAATTCGCGGATTTTGTACGAGCAGATGGTTGGGAGAGCGACGCGGTTGTGTCCCGATATTAACAAAGAGATTTTTCGGATCTTTGATGCGGTGAATTTGTATGAAAATATCGCTCCGGTTTCGACGATGAAACCAGTGGTAGTCAATCCCCAGATTAGTTTCGAGCAGATGGTGACGGAACTCGATACCGTCACAGACGATAAAGCGATCGATCTGATTATCGGTCAACTAATCGCCAAACTGCACCGAAAGCAGCGACATTTGAGCGCGGAGCAAGCAGGATCGATCGAGCAATTAGCGGGAATGGATGTCGAAAATCTCACTCAGCATCTTCGCAATCTTAGTCCTATTGCTGCGGCTGCATGGCTGACGCAACGACGGGAGATTGCCCAACTCCTCGACAGGCAAGATGGGGGTAGAGTACCCCTGCTGATCTCCCACCATCCCGACGAACTGCGCGGGATTGAGTATGGCTATGGGAATGCTAGTCGTCCTGAAGATTATCTGAATAGTTTTGAGGCATTTTTACGGGATAACATGAATCTGATTCCCGCTTTGCTGGTAGTCACCCAACGTCCCCGCGAATTAACGCGCCAACAGCTTAAAGAACTAAGCTTGGCACTGGATCTGGCTGGTTATAATCAGGTGATTCTCCGAACAGCTTGGCGAAATGCAACCAATGAAGATATTGCCGCATCGATTATTGGGTTTATCCGTAAAGCGGCTTTGGGGGATGCTTTGATACCTTATGACGAACGGGTCGATCGAGCGATGAAACAGATCCTAGTCAGTCGAGCTTGGACACCGCCCCAGCGAAAATGGTTGGAACGGATTGGCAAACAGGTAAAAGTCGAATATGTTGTCGATCGAATTGCGTTGGATGAAGGCGCATTTCAGGCTGATGGCGGTTTTAAACGGATCGATAAGGTGTTTGATGGGAAGTTAGCATCGATTTTGGTGGATATTCAGGAACGATTGTGGTCGGCATGATATTATTAACGCGATACGATAGTATCGCTTGACGTTAGTAACGAAACACAATACGATGATAATTAGTTATCGCAGTAAAGAAACCGAGAAAATTTTTAACGGGGAGGTATCTCGCGATTATCCAGGTGATATTCAGAGAACAGCTCTGCGTAAGCTATTGCTAATCGATGCAGCCACTTCGATTAACGATTTGAGATCGCCACCAGGAAATCGATTGGAAAAGCTCTCAGGAGATCGATCCGGTCAATATAGCATCCGCATCAACGACCAATGGCGCATCTGTTTTAGCCTACATTCCGCTAGTCCAAGCGATCGAAAAATAATTAAAACGAAGCCATAGGATCGTAGCAGTTACATTATCAATAAGCTCAGACTATTGAGAACGATCTCTCGATCGCCAAAAAGAGTCCAAATCGCTAGAAAGGTTGATGTGAAAGGATTCTAGATCTTATTATTTTTTAGGCGATCGAACTAGCGGAATGTGGGTTTTAGTTGGACGGAAGAGAATAATGCGATCGATGTTGAGATAGTCGATTATCACTAATAAACACAAAATATGACTACCGAACGTTTACCAATTATCCATCCTGGCGAAATCCTCAAGCTAGATTTCCTCGAACCGCTGAATATTACCCCCTACCGCCTCAGTGTGGATATCGGGGTGGCTCAAACCCGCATCAGTGAGATTATCAATGGTAAGCGCGGCATTAGCGCAGATACAGCAATTCGGTTATCCCGTTATTTTAGTAACAGTGCCCAATTTTGGTTGAATTTACAGGCAGGATATGACCTTAGACTTGCCCAAGCCGAGCATCAAGCCGTATACGATCGCATTCCTACAGCCAGCGGTGTAAATTAGGCACAAAGCCAATTACGAACTCTACCAGCAATTCGCCGAAGCTGGCACGTCGTCTTACGACGATCGTGTAGACTTGTGTGGCTGCAAAGATCTACCTACCCCGCCAGGAGGGGATTTTTCATGAATAGTCTCTAAAATTAATACCTAAATGACTGCGACTACTGATATTGTTCAAAAACTGTGGGGCTTGTGTAATGCCCTGCGGGATGATGGCATTAGCTATCTCCAGTACACTACCGAACTTACCTACCTGCTATTTCTGAAGATGACGCAGGAACGGGGGATGGAAGATAAATTGCCAGAGGGCTATCGGTGGGGAGATCTCACGGCGAAGGATGGAATCGAACAGTTGAATTTTTATCGGGAATTGTTGCTGCATCTGGGTTCCCAGGAAGCCAAGCCGCTGGTGCAAGCCATCTATGCCAACGCAAATACGGCTCTGAAGAAGCCGACAATCTTGAAGAAGCTGATTACCAATATCGATGAATTGGACTGGTACTCGGCGAAGGTAGAGGGCTTGGGAGATATGTATGAGGGATTGTTGCAAAAGAACGCCACGGAGAAGAAATCGGGGGCGGGGCAATACTTTACACCGAGGGAGTTAATCGATTGCATTGTGGAATTGATGCAGCCCCAAGCCCAGGAAACAATCCAAGATCCGGCGGCGGGTACGGGTGGATTTTTGATTGTGGCGGACAGGTATATCAAGCAGCAGACGGATAATTTCTTCGATCTGCCCGAATCAGTGGGAACGTTTCAGCGGACTCAGGCTTTCTATGGGCTGGAACTGGTGCAGGATGCTCATCGGCTGCTATTGATGAATCTGATGCTCCACGATATCGAAGGTGGGGTAGATCTGGGGGATACTCTAGCATCCGAGGGGCAACGTTTGCCCAAAGCGGATCTGATTCTCTCGAATCCACCCTTTGGCACCAAGACGGCGGGAGGGAAACCGACGCGGGATGATTTTACCTACCCGACTTCTAATAAACAGTTGGCGTTTCTCCAGCATATCTATCGGGGCTTGAAACCAGGGGGACGGGCAGCGGTAGTGTTGCCGGATAATGTCTTGTTTGAAGATGGGCAGGGGCGGGCGATTCGGGCGGATTTGTTGGAGAAATGCAATCTGCATACGATCTTGCGCCTACCAACAGGGATTTTCTATTCCCCTCCCACCTCTCAATGAACAGCGGCGGATTGTTAGCACGATCGAACAATTGACCGATCGATCGAACAAAGCCCGCACAGCCCTAGAAGACGTACCCAAACTAATCGCCCAATTCCGTCAATCCGTCCTCGCCGCCGCCTTCCGAGGCGATTTAACCGCCGACTGGCGCGAGAAAAATCCCGATGTCGAACCTGCTTTAGAATTGTTAGAGCGAATTAAGATCGATCGGCGCAAACGATGGGAAGAAGCCTGTAAAATATCAAAGCAAAATGGTTCAAGACAACCAAAATCAGACAAAAAAGACTCAGAAGATATTGAAATTAAAGACTTAGAAGTAATCCCTGTGACTTGGTGTTGGGAGAAGCTTGTAAATATTGCCGATTTAGTTGGAGGAGTAACCAAAGGAAGAGATTTTAAAGGTCGTACTACCATTCATGTCATATATCTTAGAGTTGCAAATGTTCAAGATGGTTTCTTGGATTTAGAAGAAATCAAAGAAATTGAGGTATTGCCTGAAGATATAGATAAATATCGTCTTGATTATGGTGATATTCTTTTTACGGAAGGTGGCGATCGAGATAAATTAGGTCGGGGTACTATCTGGCGTAATGAAATAGAAGGCTGTATACATCAAAATCATGTGTACAGAGCAAGATTATATAGCTCTGAAATTTTACCAGAATATATTTCTTTAGCAACTAAGACAGAATACTCAAAAGACTATTTCTTTAATAATGCTAGTCAGACGGTTAATCTAGCTTCAATAAACATGACAACATTAGGTAAGCTGCCAATTGCAATCCCCCCAATCGCTGAACAGAAAGCTATTTGCGATAAAGTAAATAAAGCTTTTAAAATTCTTGATTCCCTTCGATCCAGTTATCAATTGACAATCGAAGAAATCAATCAACTCGATCGATCTATTCTTGCCAAAGCCTTCCGAGGTGAACTCGTCCCCCAAGATCCCAACGACGAACCCGCAGCGGTATTACTCGATCGAATTCGCGCCGAACGGGAGCAGACTAGCACCCCCAAACAGCGCGGGAAAACCACCAGTAAGAATAGTAGTAAACAAATCTCGATTGCCTACGGCAGACCAGAGGTCAACGACCTTGAATAATGAGATTTACGGTACGATCGTAAATAGTAGAATGAGCGACCCGATCTAACCGCGACACAATCAACGTATCGCCATCTCGGACATATTCCAGACAAGCAGCAAGCTGGGAACGCTGCTGGTTAGTGCCACTTTGTGTTTCTTGATAGATCTTGTCGCAATGTTTAAGTTTATCCAACTGAACGTCGAGACTCTGACCTGACGAGCTAACTCTTGCGTATGTGGTAGTAGTCGCCACGGACATCCAGCACTCAAGAGGGCGTTTAATTCGGGTAAAGATACTCTTGATTTGAAGAAAATATGGTGTTTATTCTTCCTATGCTTGTACAACCAGATATTCAAAAAGCATTTAATGATACTCTCCAGGAAGAACGGTTTTTGTAACAGTAACTCCGCCAAGTTTCTTTCCTGACATTCTCAGTAATTCATCACCTGAAAATTCAAAGCCAAACTTTAGTGCTATCAGCGCAACCTCATCTGCCGTTGATGCTGTGAGCACTTCGTTTTTAAGTGCAGGTTCAGACTGCATTTTCTTTAAAAACGCCTCAAGTCGATCTAAAGCCATATTTGAAATTCCTATTCTTTGTTAGCCGCTTATATTAAACAAGGAAACCATTACATACTTCAAGCAAATTCTATCATTCTTTTAAGATATAGGCAATGAGTGGGACTCCTAATTATAAAATCCTTTGTTGAGATGAATTTATGATTTGGGAAGAAGGCGAAAACATCTTTTTCCAAAAACTGCAAAAACCAGTCTCACTCAATGACTTGCGATCGCGGGTAGAGTCATTGGGACTTAATTTCACTTATAAACTTCCCATCTGTCGTTCTAAAGCTTGACGCACTAATCCCATCACATAGGGTAACTCAGCTAGATCTGCCAGTCCGATTTCTACATCTCCATTCCCCCATCTTCCCACTGCCGAGACATCTTTACAGATCCCTCTAGGGTCATTAATTTCGGAAAAAGGCATATTTAGAGAAATTCGCAACCGTTTAGCTTGGGGCACGATATCTACAAAATTTGTTTCGGCTTTGTAGGCAATATAGAGTTTGAGGAATTCCTCAGTCACGCATGAATCGAGGGCGAGAATTTCCTTGCGGAAGGCTTCAAATAGATCCCGCACAGTTCCAGCAGTGAGCTGGGGATAATCGGCGATCGAATAGCCAGCTTTGACGGGCTTAGATTTGTAAGACTCTAGGGTTTCGTGTGTGACTTTCGGAGCAATCCAAACGGCTAATGCCATTGTAGATAAAAGATCGGCGCGATGGCGAATGGCGGTTTCATCCCACTGTTCGATCGCACCTAAGCCCTGATTGAGTTTAAGGGGACTCTCTTTGAAACCGCCTTTCATATCTCGTTTAGCGGTAAATGCTTTGTCGCTGTATTCAGAGTTATAACCTGTCAGGGTGAGGTTGCCTAGTGTGTGTAGATAAGTCTGATGAATTTGTTGCCAACCCTCTCCTAGTGCTTCTTTCCAAGCAAGGGAGAGGTTTTCGTTTTGGGGGAGGATATGTTCGATCGTGTATTCGTCGATCGAGACTCGTTCTTTGCGCTGGTGATTTTCTAACCGTCGTAACCAGTAGCTGCGGCTACGAAATTTGTAGAGATCTTTGGTTTGAAATGCTCGCTTAAATTCTTCATCACTAGGAAAACGGCGGTAGGAAGGTAGCAAGAGCAAGTGAGCTTGGATGCTTTCTAGGTAAGCACCTTTATCTAGAGCTTTGCCGAAGGTGGCAAAGGTTTTGTTCATGGAGTTGGTGGGAATCGCACAAATTACTCGCCGGAAGACGTAGGATTCCACTAGTCGGACTGCGGTAAGAAAATCTGTCTGACTCAGCAGTTTCAGGTCATAGTCTCGATATAGCTCCATCAGGAAGGGGTAAGCGACATCAACCTTCAATTCCCGCAGATCTTGAAAGGCGATTTTGAGGGCAGCATTGGGTTCGAGTCCCATGAGGATATAGTTCCGAATCAGGTCTGCTTGGCTCAATTCTCGCCCAGTGGAATTCATGCTCTCGAAAATTAGCTGGGGATTATCTCGATCGCGTGTCAGGGCAATATCGACCACTACCAGTTTGGCTAGTCCTTTACAGACTGTCATTAAGTCATCTTTGCGCTCGTTGAGTAACTGCTCGAAGAGTTTAAAATTTTCAGTGACCCGAATTGAGTAATCTTTGGGCAGTTCAGTTTGATTCAGGATGGAAATTAAGGAGGTTTTATCGGTCTGTGAGAGAATCAGTTTGAAGTGCTGTTCGCCTTCTTCTTCAGGATTGAGCAGGTAGAAGTTACGCAGTTTCCGCTGTGAAAAACCATCAAATGGTTCGCCACCACCTTCTAGGGCATTAGCGAGGGCGGTGATGAGGAGAGTAATGGTGGTAAGTCGTTGTTGCCCGTCGATGACGAGTAGGGATGACTGGCTGGATACTTGATACAGTCCTCGTTCGATGTAGACGACTGAGCCGACGAAATGGGCGGAAATGTTTTCGTTGGCTCCGGTGCGGAGGATGTCTTCCCACAGTTGGCGGCATTCTTTATCTGTCCAGGAGTATGTGCGCTGGTAGATGGGAATTACGAATTGGGGCGATCTTTTGATAAAGGCGAGGAGATTGGCTTCGGTGGCTTTCATGTGTTCATCTCCTCTGGGAGCGTAATCTGAGCATCACTTTATAGTTCCCCTTGGAAGGCGCGATGTTGTAAGGATGCAAAAAGTATGTCTAGTTGGGCGAGGGATTTATGCTGTTTGGTAGCGATTGTTTTTGTGTTGATAAAAATAGCAAAATTGCTGTAGCTACCCCTGCATAGGGCTTAAATCCGCCCCCAAACAACCTTTATCTCTACCAAGATCTTTATGCGCCTTAGAAGAGCCAAACAGCACCTCATCAAGAACGATTACCGCCGCTCATCCCCCAGCCTCCAACAACCTCAGCAGCAACGCTTTGAGTATACTGCAAACACCGTCTGAATATTTCCTCACTCACATTTTATACTTCACAAAAGTAGCGCGAAGCGATCGAGTAGGCAGTGGCATCATTTTTTAGGATGTAATTTACATCCTAAAATTTTGGCTGAAACTGCTGTGCAGAAACACTTATATTAGATTGCTATCATTTATATATGCTCAAACCTTATCCCCTTCTGCTTTTGAGCTATTTTTTTAGGATGTAATTTACATCCTAAAATTTTGGCTGAAACTGTTGCAGAATACTAGTTAGAGCAATTCTAAGATTCGAGCGATATCTCCCCCTTTCAAGATCTGATGTTTGACTGTTGCTACCTTTGTAGATGGAATCTTGCGACAACGGGTGCGCCATTTACCGTCTACTTTTTCCTTCCAGCTAATTTGCCACCGCCAGTGCTTGGCATTGTTGAGATTGCGAGTACCGTTCACTTTTGGGTATTCGACAACTTCCCCACGTTTGTTGTTTACTTTCTGGGTAAATTGATGGAGCGAACCACTAACTCCTCTGGCTGCTAATCGCATCGCTGCTCCGATTGCGATGGAGAACCAGTCATTGATGGCTGAGTATCAATGTTTGAGGTTTTCATTTATAATGTATGAACTATTTTATTTTTATTTGGGTAAGTGTTTTCACTTGCCTTTTTTTCTAGTTACATTTTAACAGTTTTAGTTGCCAGATCGCAGATATATTTAATTAAAACAACGCTTCGTCTAAGGCGATTGTTATTAGTAATAGATTCCCGATCTTTCACAACAACTCAACTCGCTTCTATATCGCTACCCTCAGAATTTTGGTAATAATCTCGTTGGCGTAGCCTCTCTCTTGGAGAATCGTACAAACTCTCAATTGCTAACTGAATTAAAAATAGGCTACGCAATGCGTAGCCTATTTCGAGCGGACTTTAAGCGAATAAAGATTGAGCTAGTGAGATGGGCATTGTTCACGAGTCAAATCTTTATGAGTTGATAAGTTCAACCACTTTTTAGGTATTAATTATCCTCCCAACCTTTACCTCTCCGTCTCCAGTTCTTACTAACAAAGACCGAGTATTTTATAAAGATATACCCCGACTGAGATTCCGGCTTTCTACAGGCTTGGATCTTTGAAAAACTGGAT
>ENA-OFCX01000659-OFCX01000659.1-metagenomes-genome-assembly--contig:-NODE-659-length-16852-cov-3.329345_pt1 | contig 16852 bp, 16 predicted proteins | sample MGYA00153384_OFCX01 | MGnify analysis MGYA00153384
CGGCTTGGTTTGCAGTTGCACACGCAGCCAGATGGCTGAATTCGTTGCGCCAAAATTGGTTGACAAATCTCCCTTTGCTGCAGGCTTGAACCTGGCTTGAACGTCCGCTTGCATAACATCTTCAAGCGACAACTTCGCACCAGCATCTTCAAAAATGTCAAATGAACTGGACAGTGAATAGCTGTCACTGTTGCCGATGACCACTGAGGCAGTTTGTGCAAAAGTTGTCTGTGGTCCCAGCACCAGCACCAGCATCAACATCAACATCAGCGTCAATATTCCGCCCCAACTGCACCAACCACGCCGCAAGCCACACAGGCAGACCATCAAGGTGCAAAGTTGTTGGAACACTACACACGCATTTTCATAAGACAGTTAGTTTAGGCGGAAACTTTCAAGTAACTTCGCATCACTTGGGGGTCGCGTCTCCGGCAAGGTCACGACCCCAATACTCATACCTATCTATCCGTTAACTATCTGCCGTCCGACCGCTATTTGTACACTGTTTCAAGCGTTGGATCATCCCTGACCACAATCGTTTTAGTGACCGAGCCCTTGCATCCCATGTCCGCAATATTGTCGTTTCCAATCGCATGTACAGTCACGGTCACAAAAGTCTTGTCGCCACTGTATTTGACCTGCTCCTGCCCATCAGAAACGCCGGGCACATGTACCGCAGGCGTATAGACACTTGCACCCGCCACTGTCCTTGTCACCCGGTAGCTACATTGGCGGCCTGTGATGACTGGCGTAATTTCCAGGATGCCATTGTCATGCGCCGGGTTGAATATGCTTCCCATAGCCATGGCGACGTGATGCCCGTACGACTTGAGCTTCACATCAGTGATTGTGCCCGGACTGTAAAGCAAAGAGAACTTTTTATCTGCCTGGGATCCACAACTCTGGCCAGCCAGACCATCATCAAGAGAAGAGGATTTGGCATGCAAGGTATAAATGCCTGGTTCAAACGCAGCCATTTTTCCTGCGGGAATAGTTTGCGATGCCGAAAACTTCGAACCGGTCAAAATGGGTTTGCCCTGACCACCGCTGTTGACCAAAAACAGTGTCCAGCCACAATGCTGCGTGGGGTCATTGCCATTGTTGATATTGCCCATGATCGCGACTTCCAGCGCTTCGTCCTGGCGCGCGGAATCGTCTTTGCCGCTGATTAAGCCCTTGACGTATAAGCCGGTGATGTAGGGCTGAACAGGGGGTTTGGGGTAGGTAGTCATAACCAGACTGGCGGCGCTGACTTCGCAGGCGGGGCCGAAGAAAAGCTTGGGCAAGCCGTGTAATTGCCCCAGGCAAAGCCGCCGACCGTTACCGAATAATTCCCAGCGGCTTTGTAAGTCCGCTCTTCAATGAATTGCTTGGGGGTGGTGGCTTTCGTGAGCGTGAAATTTTTTGCCGCGGTGCCGTCACTGAACTCCATGCGTGCACCACAACTGAATATTTCGTTGTTGTAGTAACCCACCGCGAAGATGTGTTTGACGGTGATTGGTGCATTTCCTGCGGCAAGACTGCTGACGTGCGGCATGGCTGTTGCCGCATCTAGCGTGCCAGCCCCTGCACTGCCTCCCGCTAACAGCGCCCAGGTCATACAGCAAAGCGTTTTAACGATGAGGTTTTTCATGGCATTTATCCTGATCAGGTAAACAATTGGACGGTCGGTGTATTTATTGCACAGCGAGCGTGACGCTGGCATTGCCAGTGCAACCCTCTGTACCGACGGCAGACCACTTGTAAACACCAGCTGGTGTCGCGGCAATCATCTGCAAACTTATCGGGAATGGGCTTTGCACGCTGCTGGCTTTGGGCACCACCGGATACTGGTTGGCAATCGTGTTGCCCTGCGCATCCAGATTGACGTAACTCAGGTGGAATTTGCAATTGCCGGTTCCGGCAACTGACAACAAAGTGGGGGCGCCGACAGCAAGCGCTCCTGCAGGCGCGCCTGTGATGGTTTTGCCAGAAAGGGTGAGTCCGGTCAATTGACTTGGTATGGCGGGAGCGTCACCGGGTTTACCGGGAGTCATCACCTTGCCCGGCTGACCGGACAGCAACGCACTGGCGCTACCGACCGGACCTGCCCCCTGAGGCTTCGGGTTGATCACCTTGATACCCACCGGCTTCAGGTTGCCAGCGGTTTTGCACTGGCCGTGCGCCGTCACGGTAGCGCTGTAATTTTTGAATGCCTCAAAAGATGACATGGCACCAGTGCCAAAAATGTAATTGCCAGTAAAAGGGAGTTCGCCCGAAAAATCTGCTGTGCTGCCGTCACCGCCTGCAACCGTCAGTTTGCAGTGTCCGGTGCCGGCAAAGCTGAACAAAAGCGGCTTACCCGCATCAACCTCGTTTACTGCGGCAGAAAATCCCTTGAGCGCCCCCGGCACCACAACTTTTGCACTAATGCCCGGAGCACCAATGACGCTGCTGCGCGCACCCGTGGCCTGGTCAGTGGCGTGCGCTGCCATCGTCACGCCAGCAACAGTGAAATACACTGCGGAGGCAGACATAAATTTCAATTGAGCGATCATTTTTAAGCCTTTAAGGTGTGCTTTTAAACTCTTGACAAAGAAAAAAAATGCAAGAGTGCGAATTGAACGTAGCTTTAAGCCAATGATTACAAGTGCTGTCAACTATTAGCTACCGTTTTCATATCCTTGCAGACGATGAAGCACCTGCCTGCCGCACAGGCAACAGCAGGATTTGCATTCGGCCTATTGGGGGATGCTTGCAACCTGAAACTTTGTACCGTCGCCCAGCACATTAGTTAAGCCGCCCGAACCGATTCCCAAGCAGGCTTCCCTCTCCGCTTGGGTCTGCGGAACGCCGCCCTCTGTCATGGAAATACGAACCACGTAATTGCCTGACTCAGTCAAAGTAAAAGTGCTGACTCGTGGCCATGCGCCTGTAGCGACTTGGGTAGGGCCAACCTTGTAATAGCTGCCGTTTTTCATGATCACGATAGCTGCAGGACATTGGGTTTCGTTGCCAGACCCGCTTACCTTGACCGTCAAGGGCGTTCCAACAGTGAGATTTGTGGACGACAGCAGCAGGCTGGTGATTTTGGTGTGGGCTACCTTGATGCTCGGATTGGCTTGCACCACCGTTGGTGGAGCGGTGGGAGAAGTCCGGGTCTGGGTGGCTGGCGGCAGCTCCCTGCCGGGCGGGGTATGACCTGTTGCAGCAGCGGCAATCATTGGGAAGGCCAGTGCGAAAATGCTGATGGGTGTAAGGTTTTTATTCACGATAAGCTTTCTTGGGTTGTTGTTTCAAATGGGATAGAAGTCAAGTCAGGCAATGCCTGGAAAAATACCCTTCGTATTTCTTACTGAACGGTAAAAGTTTTTGGACCAGCATCAGGGCCCAGACTGCAAGAGTCGTAGTCGGTGTTGTTCGGCGAAATCAGCACCGAGTAAGTACCCGGTGCGGCATAGATGTGTTGCTCGTCAGAGCCGGGTTGAATCGGGCCTGCTGCGGTTTTTTTGCTGGTGCCATCACCAAAATGCAGCGTGTATGAGCACATGGCCTTGGGGTTGCCGCCGCCATCCCATTTGGTACTGATCAAGCGCGCCATCGGATTAGCCACTGGAGTGACGACCAGCTTGGTCATGCTCGAAGGTGGCAGCGCCTTGGGTGGTTTGACTGTGTAAGCTACGGTGATGGGGGCATCACTGATGCACGGGTTGCCGCCGTAGCTTTTGGGCGTAACTGTGGCCGTGTAATTACCTGCTTTGGCAAAGACTTGATTGATGGTGCGCCATGCGCCGTTGTCAGCCAGCATGTTGTCAAACGTTGTGCCGTCACCCCACACCACTTTACCGCCACATATTTTGCCAGCACCCAGGTTGATACCGTCAAATTTCATTTGCACCTGTTCAAGCGCCGTGATGTCCAGCGATAGAAACTTGGCCGATGTGAGCTTGGTGACAGCTACTGGTGCGGGCGCTGGTGCGGAAGCGGGCATTTGCGGCTTGGAAGGCGTTGCAGGTAACGTGGTCTGTACTGGCTTGCCTTGAACGGTGACGTTGTTAATGGAGCCAGCTTCGCGCTGCTTGCCTTCAGCCGGCTTGTCAGCGGCTAAGGCTTGTGTGCTAAATGCGATAACGGCTAAGACTGACAGTGAACTAAGTGAACGTTTCATGATGATCCTTGATGAGAGTGAGAGTGAGAGCGATTGATGGGGGCTCTGCGGTTGGTAAGTCGGCGTTTTCAATACGGAGGTTCAAACCGTGTCAGTTTTATTCGCAGCTCTTATCAAGACGCGATTTTCTGATTGGCCAGGCAACCCATACGGTTCCAGCTTTCCTTGAAATAACTGGTGCCCCATTTCCAGTCCTGGGTTGCTTTCGGGCATTTGACGAGCGGCTGAGGAATCGAGTCATAAACAACGGACCCATTACCGGTGCCGTGTTTCCAGCCCGATGGCGCATCAGGGATCACCTTGGGTGTGCAGGTCAACTGGCCGGTTTGCTGGTTGCGGCTGTTGGTGTAACCATCAGCACAGGTGGCATCTGTCTTAATGCACTGGGACTCGCCTTTAGCAACGTCCATGCCCTGTGTATTTTTGACATACGGCGCTGGACAAATCGTCTCGTCAGTCATCATGACAATACCTGCCATGGCAGCAGGTCCAGTCGGCATGGTTGCTGCCGCTTGCGCACCAGCAGTACCAGGCTTGCCCGTTGCAGCCGCCGGTACCGGTACCGCTTTGCCGTTAACGTAAACAATGAGCTCTGCCGAGCCCCCGCATTTAGGGTTCAGTGATGGGCTGCCGATGGCTTTAAGCTTGTAAGTACCCGCTATGCCGATGGTTTTTTCTATCTGGCCACCGCTGCCAGGCTGGGTGTTGATCAACATGTTGTCTGAAGGTTCGCTACCACCACCAGATATCACTTCGTAAACCAGGCGCATGCCGCACTGGCCTGCGCCAGTCGACGTGATTTTGAATTTGGCTTGCTCACCCGGAACCGGGTTCGCCGGGCTGCTGGTGATGCCGGTGATGGTGCCAACCGCGTGCGCAGCGCCACTTATGCCGATAAACGTAACCAGGCAGAGTGTGATTTTTTTAAGTGTGAAGTAGTTTTTCATGATGATTTTTGAGATGGGTTGGTGATGCGTGTTGACAGTCAGCAATTGCATCGCCACGAATAGTAAAAGTGGCGGTTGCGGAATTAAGTCGTAAGGACTGTCAATCAGGTTCAATGCTGTTCTTGCAGGCTTGGTGCGCTGCCACTTGAATCGGCAGCCTGTGCTGGCTGCGCTTCAATAGCACCTAGCTGCATCACACTGGCCAACAACTCATAAGTCGTGGCCCAAGCCTCGCTAACGGCAGGCGTAAACTTCTCGGCAAGGCCTTTCTCCAACGTCCAGAGCAAGGCACTGCCCACGGTGTCGTAATGCTGCTTTCGGACACCATAGCGAACGTGACGGGCACCCAATTGGCGCACCACAGGTACCAGTGCGTCCAAGTCATCCAGACTCTTGACCGCAGAGTCGAGCATGACCATCAGCATGCGGCTTTGATGCGCCAAGTCGCCTTTGAACATTGGACGAAGAGATGGATCGAGAATGAAGAGGCGTTTGTAAAACATTTCGCCTACATCGGCTGACAAGGGTCGCACCATAGCGAATGATGACTGCACCAGTTGGATTTGTTCTGAGTTCATGGGTCTTGTTTCCTAGTGAATAAACTTGTTGGACTAACTACTGCACCCAAGATGCGTGCCACAAAATTTATTCAATGAAATCAAGGACTTATAAACTCAACGCTCAACCCATTTGTCTGCGTGTGCAGACAGGTTTTGTGAGCTCCATAAAAAACCTATTGAGATCATGCCTCCAGCTTGTCTGCATCGGCAGACAGCTGACTGTCAAACTTTAAAACCGGACGACTCGATGTCATGGCGCGCCAGCAAGGCATAAAAATCGGTGCGATTACGCTTCGCCAGTTTGGCAGCTTGCGCCACATTACCATTGGTCATTTTCAGTAACTGTGTCAGGTAGCCACGCTCAAACTCTTTACGTGCTGCATCAAGTGACAAAAGCTCTGCACCCTGACTGGTCAGCGCATTTTCTACCAGCGATAACGGTATCAGTGTGCCGGTGGACAACACGACACATTTTTCCACCACATTCTGCAATTGCCGCACATTACCCGGCCAGGCGGCTTTACCCAGCAGTTCGAGGGCACCGGGTGCAAATGCCGTCAGTGTTTTGACATACCGCTGCGCCAGGCTGCGCATGAAATGATTTGCCAAAATGGCAATGTCTTCACGGCGCTCTGCAAGTGGCGGGAGCGTGAGGCTCACCACATTCAGACGGTAAAAAAGATCTTCCCGAAATCGCCCTGCGGCGACTTCATCTTCAAGCTTGCGATTCGATGCAGAAATTACTCGCACATCCACCTTGTGAGGCTTGGCTGCACCCACAGGGCGCACCTCACGTTCTTGCAAAACGCGAAGCAATTTGACTTGCGTTGTTAAGGGCAAATCGGCAATTTCGTCGAGAAAAATAGTGCCTCTGTGCGCGCTGGTAAACAGGCCGTCGCTGTCACGTACTGCACCTGTGAACGAACCTTTGACATGGCCAAACAGTTCGGACTCAACCAGATTTTCTGGAATAGCCCCGCAGTTGACTGCCACCAGCGCTTGGCTACACCGCGCGCTGGAGGCATGCAGTGCGCGCGCCAAAAGTTCCTTGCCCGTCCCACTTTCCCCATGGATTAACACTGACGCATCACTTTGCGCCATGAGCCGGGCCTCGGCTAACAGCTTTTCCATGCGCGGGCTGCGCGTGATGATGGCTTCACGCCAAGCCTCACCCGGCATTTCTCCAGGCATGTCTGCGCCGAGGGCTGAAGAAACTTCCAACGCCCTGTTCACCTCGCGCATCAGGTCAGCTCCTTCGAAAGGTTTGGTGACGTAACCAAACACGCCGCGCTGCATGGCGTTGACGGCATCGGCAATCGTGCCATTGGCGGTCAACATCAAAACGGGCAGCAATGGCAAGCGCCGGTGAACGGCTTCAAATAATTGCAGGCCGTCCATGCCGGGCATTCGCAGATCGGTAATCATCAGTTGAGGCGTTTCAACATCAAGCGTGGCAAGCGCCATCACGCCACTAACAGCTTCAATGGTTATGTGTCCTTCGTATTGAAGGCGCATAGACAGCAGCTTGAGCAAGGAGGGGTCATCGTCAACGATCAGGATACGGGCCATATAAACCTGTTGAATTCAGTTTGCCTGACATGACGGCTGAACTGTCGGGAGTGATTGTGGAGGTATTGACTGTAAGGCTTGCTGCTAGCATAACGGTTGCGGTGCAGTACGCTTATCGCTGTTATGTCGCAGCTGGTTTTCATGGTCGGTCATCGCGCAAGGCAGCGCTAATTTGAATCAAGCCGCAGCCAAACACGGGATCAAGCCCTTTTTCACCCAAGTCTTTTGCGCTTCGGCAAAGCTGCCGCAGCAATGATTGGGCGTTGTGTTGCGGCTGCTGCGCTATCAGCCGTGCGCTGGCAGCTGTCACTACACCAGCCGCAAAAGAAGTACCGCTGACGTAGTGGCCCTCACCCGCATCGGGAACCCACAGGTCAACACCTGGGGCAGCCAGTGTGACGTAGGTACCCTGATTAGCCAGGCTGTAGACCATGTCCTGGGCGTCGGTTGCCGTGACAGCTATTACACCAGGGTAGGCCGCCGGGTATGCAGGCTTTGCGCCGGGCCCGCCATTTCCCACAGCAGCTACAGCAATCACGGGCAATTGCGCCAGCCTGGCAAACGCCTTGGCCATTACCGCATCACCTTGCCCACCCAAACTGAGGTTAATGACATGGACTTTCTCAGACAGCAGCCAGTCCAGTGCACGGATCAAGGCACTGCTGCTGGTCATGTCAGTTTGCCCGACTGAACGCATGATTTCTGCCGAGTACAAACTGGCCTGTGGTGCAACACCCAAAAAGCCAGCCGAACGGTCTTGGCCTGCGATCAATGTGGCAATCGAGGTGGCATGTTCGGACGATGCCGAAGTCTCTGTCGTTGCCAAAAAATCTTTCCGGAATATTGTGGTGCCTGACAGTGCTGCAATGGATGAGACTGGCCCGTCAATCATTCCAATGCGAATACCTGTTAAGGCTGCAATCGGATAGTTTGTCTGCGGTAAATCAATTTTTAGTGGTAAATATATACGCGGCTTGGCTTGCTGAAAGGGCCGATAGCGGGTGTTGAAGTCAACGGCCAGACCCGGATAGTCTCGAACCAGCTGGTCACGAAATTCAGCAGCTTCAGTTTGGGTTGTAAGTTGAAAAACGGCAACCACGCCTCCCAAGTGTTCAAGTCTGGAGCTGCTGACGGGTTGAATGTGGCGGTCTCTGACCAATGTTGCGAGCGCGGTTTCAGCCGCGTCAAGGCTCTGCCAATAGACGATTACCTCATCGGGTTCCCGGTTGATAACGGTCGTAGGAGGCGGTGGCAGCAAAGGGACACTGGTACCTGTCACCGGGGTTAACGCGCTGACTGGAGGCCCCACAAGAGGCATCACTTGTAGCGCTGTCGTTGGCGTGGAGATGGGTGATGAGCGCAGGGGTGCAGGTATTGCCAAAGGCAGACCCATGGCATCGCGCGCAGCACTGGCGGCAGGAGTAGACGCAGGCGTGGGCGCTACAGATTTGACTTGTCCGGGCACTACTTTCAAATGTCCTGGCGGTGGCACGAAGTCAGGCAAGCGCGCCCCCCCAGCAGCAGGTTTTGCCGGACATTGCAACCCGACAGCACGGTAACGGGTGCAGTCCACATCGACTTGTGCGAATACGTCGGCCATCCAGACCATTAAGGTCAAACCAGAAAATAAAAGCAGCCGCATTGCAGTCATGTGCTATCGGAGCACGGCAGGTGCGCGACTCGGCAGCAAGACAATTGACTCGATTGCCGACTGGTCATTGCGTAGTTTTGCAAGTGCCGCCGCACCTTGACCATCAGGTACGCGAATTACATACACACCCAAAGCTCCGGGCCCCGCCACTATGTCGCCATGCACGCTGGCCAGCAGACTGCGTATTTGAATCTCGGTGGCTTGCGGTTTGAACGTGATTTGCAGCAGCGTGCTAGCCGCCGGTGTACTGGCCGAAAGTGGCGTCAAATGCTGGGGGGGTAGATGGTTGAGCAAAGCCCCAATGATCGCCGTTTGGGTCAATACCACTGCGGCAGCCAAACCTGCAGGAACCAAAGAGTTACGCGGTCGCTCCAGCCAAGCATTTAAGCGCTTGCGGAATGGCAAGACACTTACCTTGCCTGACTGTTGGGCCCGTACCAAAGCCAGCAAGTTGTCCAACCCTGCATCAGGCGAACGCTGCGCAGCCTCATCTGGCAAATTTTGAATTTGCTCGCGCAGCTGCCTGAGCCAAGTGACTTCATTGGTCACAAGGGGTGAACGATCAATCAGTCTGTCAATGTCCCACTGCGTAGAAACATCCAGCGTACCGTTCACGTACCACGGCAACAATTGCCTGAGTTCAGTTTCGCTGCGCATCAGACACCCCACCACAATGCAGTTGGTGGTGGCTTGGGTGTTTGCCAAATTTGCTTTTCCAGGCACTCCTTCATTTTGCGACGCGCGTGAAAAAGTCGCGTTTTGACGGTGTTCTCCGGGCAAGATTGAACCAGTGCTATCGCGGCTAATGGGGCATCTTCGTAAAAAACCAAATACATGCATTCGCGCTGCGAGTCTGGCAGAGCCTCCAGACACAGGGCGACTTGGTTATCGCGTTGCTTTTCGGCAATCATTTCATACACCGAAGGCGTGCTGTCTGCTACCGCATCGGCGTCATCACACAATGCTTCAGTAATATCTTTACCTCGCGTACGAAGTTTGTCGAGCGTCTTGTGGCGTGCAATGCCCAGCACCCAAGTTGTGACCATGGAACGACCCGCAAACCGGGAAGCGCTTCTCCAGACTTCGTACATTGTTTCCACAACTACTTCCTCGGCAGCCTCGGGCTGACTTAATCGGCGTAGCGAAAAGGCGTAAATCGTCCGGCTCAATCGCTTGTAAAGCGTTGACAGGGCGGCCTCATCGCGCTGCGCTATCTGATCCATCAAACAGCACAACTCACTGTCAAGTTGTGCTGCCGGGTTTAAATCTGCCTGCATGGCAATCAAACCCACGTCCGGTCAAAAGGTTTGCCGTTTGTTGAACCGTTACCCATGAGTCGGTAATAAGTCACAGCTGGTTCAATATGAAGAGAACAATGATGCGTGGTCAATGAGACGCTCACGGCACACTGACAGTCTGTGTCACGACCTGCGCAGTCCCTAAGGGGGTTGTAGTGTCTGTGAAAGAGACGGTAATAGTAGTTGTCGGGCAAATTTCAAGTGACGTTGGGTTAGACGGTGCGGCCGTGCCGCAGCCCACGCCCCCAGCCGCTTTGGAAAAATTCACGGTTGTCACCCGAAACTGCGACGAACCCGGCGTTACGGCAGGCAAGGTCAGTACCAGCGTGTCGCTGGCGGGTGCGGGCGAGGTAAGCACGACGTTGACGGATGCAGCGCCCACACGGTCAGGGTCGGTAACAGTAATTGTGAACGGCAATGCGTTTTGTCCAGACAGTATGGCTGCGCCTGCATAGGTCGCGCCGCCATTGACGACTGACAAGGTTGCCAGCGTTTTTGCCGCACCGCTTGAATTGGTTACATTGGTTGTATTGGTTGGATTACCCTTGATGCTGGCGCTGGTGCGCTCCAGCATACTGCCGCCTGTGATGGCTGCAAACGTCCATCCGCCCTGGCCAAGATGCAGCAATACCGTGCTGCGACCCGTGACCAGTTTTGGCGTGAAGTTAGGCAGTAGCAGGCAGCGTTTTTCCCAACTGGTTTGCAGCACCGCCAAGTCCGGGCCTGCTTGCACCTTGGTGTTCAACAGCGTTACGCGTATTTGCTTGCAATCGTTATTTTCTTGAGTGATGTTGTCCAGTAATTGCTGATAACCAATCATGGATGGATCAAGCTTCTGGCGGAGCAATGCAATATTGCCCGCCTCAAAAGCGCGAAGAAATTCTTCAAATGCTTTGAGCGCTTTGTTGCCATCTTCCAGCTCACCAATTTTGGGTTTGCCATTGCTGTCAGTGCCCTTGCGCACATTGTCTTTTTGCTTGTCTTCCAGCTTCTGCTCGCGCGAGTCCTCAAGGATTTTCTTGTTCTCTTCAATAATTTTTTCATTTTTGGTCACTAGGAAAAAAGCTGGGATGACTGCCAGTAATGCCGGCGGTTGAGAACCTCCTTTGGGTGTAAAAGCTGACTGCCCAGGCAAGATCGTGACCTTACCAAGTGGCGTTACCATCTCGGTTTCACCGCTATTGACTTTGTCATAGGTTCCCGCGCCATCGCCATCGCCAATGACCAGCGTTTCGTGGTCAGTACCGCGAATGCCAATCGTCGTCGTAGACGTTCGAACAGCATACTTTTGCGGATTGTTTTTACCGATCCAACCGGTGATGGATCGAAACGAACCGCGCAACAGGCGAAACGCGGCAACATCATCCAGCCCACCATCAGCCTTGTAAGCCTCAATGCGCAGAAAGGTGTTGGCACGCATGGCGATCAGTCCGTTGTCGTCCATATGGACATGCATTTCACCGTCGCGACCAGTCGCAATGGCTTCACCTGCTTCAAGGCGCTCACCTTTAACAGGTATCCTTAATTGACCTGATGCAGACGTTACGCTGACGTTACCCTCCAGAAAGTCAATCCGTCCAGCTGCATGGGCGTTGTGTAAAAAAATACCCATTGCAAGAACAATGGCCTTTTGCGATACGTGGGTTGTGTTCATACTGATCTCTGTAGTTACAAAAGCGAATTGAAGAGGGTCGTTCTCGGTTGAGTCGTCAAATAGTTGTAGAAAGTTCAACGCAAAATCATTGCATTAAAAATTAATGTTCACCTGAAGACCGGCCACATTTTCTTTGGATGCCAGCAGCGCATCATCAATGTTGCGGTGGCTGTTACGAACATATATTTTTAAGGTATTTTTTGGCGTGATGTTGTAAGTTGCGTCCAGCTGAAAAGCCCGCAATCGAAGATTGGCATTACCGTTGGGTTGCGTGGTTTCTCCTGCAGTCACCAAGAAATTGACGCTTCCCCACCCAGCACGTTTAGCAATAAATGCCAAGGTATGGCTGGTGTTGGTGGTTTGCCCGCCCGCCATCAGGCGCTGCGTTTGTGCGCCAGCAGTAAACTTGATAGCGGCATTCCAGCTTGCAGCCAGGTCTGGCAAAGCGTTCGAAAAATTGCGTCCCAGGTTAAAGGACCAGGCATCATTGAATGAATCACTGCCTGGTGACACCTCACTCACCACTTTGCCGTTGCCTATGCTAATTCCGCTGCTCCAGGTGCTGGATACGTAGTTAAGCACTGATGAAAAATCACTGTTTTTTGAACGCTGTTCTGCCGAGTTGATTGACTGGGATACGGCTTGCTGCATCGCTACCGTCCAGCCTGGATAATTCGGCCCGAAATTTACACTGGCGCGTGTCGACAAAGCATCCGTATCAACAAATGTTGATTCAAAACCTGTAACTGCTCTTGTCGATTGCCTGGAGCGACGCAAGTCACCACCCACAGTAATCCATGAAGCGGCTGTCCATTCCGTGCCTGCATAGGCTTCGCGCACACCAGGCTGTGCAGATGCAGACAGTGATGTGTAGCCCGTGGAAATATCATGGTAACCACCACGAAAACTGATACCGTCGCCGCGCCAGTTGGCGTCCACAACCATTGCACGCCCTTGGCGGTCTGAAGTGCCATCGTCTTCGTAGCTACTGCCAGCGGTTTCCCCTGTCACACTGAATTGATCTTTTTGGTACTGAAAACCTCCCGTTAGTGAGCGTGACTTGCCGCGCGCTGCTGTAGGCACTTGTGCCATTACTGTGGTGGGTTCGCGCTCGGACGAGCTTTGTGTGGTCAGGTAAGTTTTGAGCGATGTGCCAAACATTTTTTCGACCTTGATGCCGTGAACATCTTTAAGATATTGGGTGCGCGGTACTTTGTTGTCCAGCGCCTCCCAGCTTTCTGCTACGAGACCCGTGAAACCATATACCGTTACGTCGTTGAACTGTCGTTGTCCAAACATGCCACGCAGCCCTAGAGCTGCGCTCAAGCTGGAAAAATTTGGCGCTACATCACCCAGCATGAACAGATAGCCCTCACCAGATCGACCCAACTGAAAGTTGTTGATTTGATAGCGACTCTGGCTGAGTACTGACAGGTCATTGCTCTGCGTCGCGCCAAGCTGGAAATAGTTGACCGTTTTATTTTTTTGAATGACACGTAGGTCGCTACTGAACGAATTTTTGAAGAAAGTCCCAGTAGCTTGTGACGTGTTAATTGGACCAGCGGCTGACCAAATGTTGTTGTTATACACATCAACAGCTACGCCACCTGTCCAGTCAATTTGTGTGCTGCCGTCTTCAACGCGCTTGAGCGCGGGCCCCGCACCGCCTGGATTGCTTTGCTGCCAGGATTGAATGACTTGATCATTAGGTAAAACCAGAACTGGAGCTTCTTGCTGTGCGTGAGCATTTTCGCTGCACAACAAGATGCTTTTCACAATGCCGAGCCACACTAAATTTTGAAAAACATTTTTTTGAGTCATATTGTTGGCAAACAGATAAGTAGCTCATCTGTACCCAATATGTATGCCAACAAGAAAATTCAATGGAATCAACTAGCTAGGTATTTTTGCAACAGCAAATTTGTCTGCTCCAACAGACATTTATCAATGCAAATAGAATAAAGTGCAACAAAATCAACACGTTTTGCTGTCGTTGGAATCAGACATTTTTTGCCGTGCAATTAGCTGTGTGGCCGGGCTGGTGACCTACAGCCTGCACCGCTGCATCATCGTATGCTGATGCGATGTATGAACCCGATGCATTTACTTTAGGCTGCATCATCGTCGGCGCGTTGCTGATCGCCAAAACACTTGGCAGCTCTTTTATCAACCGACTGCCGCTCAGCGCCGCCATGTTGTACTTGGCGGTCGGCGTGGCGATTGGCCCTTGGGGTTGGGGGCTGCTCAAGCTGGACGCTTTTAAAAACACCGTGCTGCTTGAACGGCTGACCGAAGTGGCGCTGCTTGTCTCGCTGTTTACGGCGGGCATGAAGCTGGAGTTACCGCTCAAGGACAAACGCTGGCGCATTCCGGTGCAACTGGCCACAGTGTCGATGCTGATAACCGTTGCGGCGATTGCTGCTGCTGGCGTGTGGCTTTTAGATTTGCCATTAGGCGCGGCAGTGTTACTTGGCGCTATTTTGGCCCCCACCGACCCGGTGTTGGCGTCTGATGTGCAGATGGCCAACCCAGGCGACCGCGACCGCCTGCGCTTTGGCTTGACGGGTGAAGGCGGGCTGAACGACGGCACGGCTTTCCCATTAGTCATGTTGGGGCTGGGGCTGCTGGGTGTGCATGAACTGGGCAATATGCAGTGGCGCTGGTGGGCGGTGGATGTGCTGTGGGCGGTTATTGGCGGCTTGGCTTTGGGCTATGCCATGGGCACGCTGGTGGGCCGGGTCATCATCTACTTGCGCACCCAGCGACGTGAGGCGCTGGGCTCCGATGAATTCATCGCGCTGGGGCTGATTGCGCTGACGTATGGCGTTGCCCTGCTGACGCTGACTTACGGATTTTTGGCGGTGTTCGCGGCTGGCCTGGCGCTAAGACGCATCGACGAACCGGACGCAGCCGCGTTACCGCCACCTGCGGCCGGGATGACGGAGTCAGAGCAAAAAGCCAGCGGCAGCCATGCGCCCGCCCACATGATGCGGCAAGTCGAGCGCTTCAACAGCCAGCTGGAAAGCTTTGCTGAAGTCGCCATCGTGCTGGTAGTAGGGGTGCTGTTGGCTACCGTTAAATTCCGCTTTGAGGTGCTGTGGTTTGTGCCGCTGCTGTTTTTGGTGATTCGCCCGGCAGCAGTGGCAATTGGCCTGCTGGGCACGGATGCCAAACCCGCCCAGCGCCGTTTGATGGCCTGGTTTGGCATTCGCGGCATAGGCTCGCTGTATTACCTGTTGTATGCCATCAGTCACGGCCTCAAACCCGAACTGGCGCAGCTGCTGCTGTCAATCACACTGGCTGTGATTGTGGCGTCAGTCATTGCGCACGGCATATCGGTCACGCCGCTGATGAAGCGTTACGAAGCGGGTAAAAACAAAGTTTAAGGATGTTCGGGGGTAGGACTGATACGGCTTTGTTCAATGTCACAGGATAATAAGAACAAAGTCCTGATCCGATCTGACAACCTCTAATTGCGTCTGAATACGTTTGAACCCCCCAACAAACACTGCTGACAACGCTTGCGTGTTAAGGCTGGATGGCGTTGCCTGCACCCGCGGTACCCGCAAGCTGTTTGGCGACATCACGCACAGCGTGATGCCGGGACAATTGCTGCGCGTGCAAGGGCCCAATGGCGCGGGTAAAACCAGTTTGCTGCGGATGCTGTGCGGTTTGCTGGCGCCCACCGAAGGCCATGTGCTGTGGTGCGGTAAAAAGTTAAGCGATCAGCGGGAGAATTTTGGCCACAGTCTGGTGTACCTTGGCCACGCCGCAGCGTTAAAAGATGAGCTGTCGCCCTTGGAAAACCTGCTGGATGCCTGCGCGCTGGGCGGCCAAAAGGCAGAAGCATCAGCGGCACTGGCAGCGCTCAAGGCCGCAGGCTTGCGAGGCCACGAGCGCATATCAGCACGCCGCCTGTCACAAGGCCAGCGCAGGCGCAGCGCACTGGCGCGGCTGGCATTGAGCCAAAACACCCCGCTGTGGGTACTTGATGAGCCCTTCAATGCACTCGATACGGTTGCAACGGCCTGGCTGTCAGGGTTGATCGAAGCACATTTGCAGCGTGCCGGCATGGTGGTGCTGACCAGCCACCAGGATGTGATGCTGAATGCCGCACAGCAACAGGTCTTGACGCTGTGACAAACCAGAGTGGTTTGCTGGATGGCTTTAAAACAGTGTTCAAGCGCGACCTGCGGGTGGCACTGCGGCGGCGCAGTGATACTTTTTCTACACTGATCTTTTTTGTCATGGTGGTCAGCCTGTTTCCCCTCGGGGTCGGGCCTGAGCCGCAACTTTTGCGAACCATGGCGCCAGGCGTGCTGTGGGTAGCGGCCATGCTGGCATCCATGCTGTCACTGCCGCGTTTGTTTGCCGATGACCACAGCGACGGAACTTTAGAGCAGATGCTGCTGTCCACCCATTCGCTGCCCTGGCTGGTGCTGGGCAAAACGCTGGCGCACTGGGTTGGCTCGGGACTGCCGTTGGTGTTGCTGTCACCGGTGCTGGCTTTGCAGTTTGATTTGTCTGCGTCGGGTACTGGGGTGTTGATGCTGTCTCTGCTGCTGGGCACGCCTGTTTTGAGCCTGGTGGGCGCGATGGGCGCGGCGCTGACGGTGGGTTTGCGTGGCTCCAGTGTGCTGCTGTCACTGCTGGTACTGCCACTCACGATTCCCGTATTGATTTTTGGTGCGGGCGCGGTGGAGGCCCACAACGCGGGGCTGGGCGTGTCGGGGCACTTCTCTTTGTTAGGGGCGTTGTTGATTGTGGGTTTGCTCGCATCGCCCTGGGTTACAGCGGCTGCCCTGCGGATTTCGATGGAATAGCCCTTAAGCGACTGAATAAAATAATGCGTTCATCTGTGGATTAAAAAAGTGCCTTCAAACAACATCAACTGGTTTCAGTTCGCCGCACCGCAGCGCTTTTACCCGCTTGCGGGCAAGCTGGTGCCGTGGTTTACCGTAGCCGGCATTTTGCTGGCAGCCTATGGCCTGTATTTGGGCTTGTGGGTCGCGCCGACTGACGCCAC
>ENA-OFCX01000660-OFCX01000660.1-metagenomes-genome-assembly--contig:-NODE-660-length-16846-cov-5.094515_pt1 | contig 16846 bp, 17 predicted proteins | sample MGYA00153384_OFCX01 | MGnify analysis MGYA00153384
TATCGGTGTAACGAACCGAGGGTATTGAGAGGAAGATTGCATGCAGACTAATTTATTGAAACCAAAAACTATCAATGTTGAGCAATTGAGCGCCAATCGTGCGAAAGTCACGTTGGAGCCTTTCGAGCGAGGCTATGGACATACCTTGGGCAACGCGCTGCGCCGGGTGCTCTTGTCGTCTATGGTTGGACATGCTGCCACTGAAGTGACTATAGCGGGTGTCTTGCACGAGTATTCATCGATTGATGGTGTTCAAGAAGATGTTGTAAATATCTTGTTGAATCTCAAGGGCGTCGTTTTCAAGCTCCATAACCGTGATGAAGTGACTTTGAGTCTGCGCAAAGATGGCACAGGTCCTGTGACCGCAGCCGATATTCAGACACCGCATGACGTAGAAATAGTTAACCCGGAACACGTGATCGTCAATTTGTCGCACGGCGGCAAGATTGACATGCAGATCAAAGTAGAAAATGGGCGCGGTTATGTGCCCGGCAACGTGCGACGTTACGGTGACGAGTCTACCAAGTCGATTGGCCGCATTGTGCTTGACGCCTCTTTCTCTCCTGTAAAGCGCGTTAGCTATACGGTAGAAAGCGCTCGCGTGGAGCAACGTACCGACCTTGACAAGCTGGTTTTGGAGATTGAGACCAATGGCGCCGTGACTGCAGAAGACGCGGTCCGCGCGTCAGCTAAAATTTTGGTTGAACAACTTGCAGTGTTTGCGCAACTTGAAGGCAACGAGTTACCTGTTTTCGGTGAGAAGGTTGCGCGAAGCGCCCAACAGTTCGATCCAATCTTGCTTCGCCCTGTTGACGAGTTAGAGCTGACCGTGCGTTCGGCGAACTGCTTGAAGGCAGAGAACATTTACTATATCGGCGATCTGATTCAGCGTAGTGAAAACGAGCTGTTGAAAACGCCAAATCTGGGTCGTAAATCGCTCAACGAGATCAAGGAAGTTCTGGCATCGCGCGGTTTGACGCTCGGCATGCGACTTGAAAGCTGGCCACCTGCCGGTTTGGACAAACACTAAAAATCTATTTCGAAAGAAATAGCGCACAGGCAGTACCTGATACGGCTGCTTGAATATTAAAAAGGAAACACCATGCGACACGGACACGGACTACGTAAATTAAACCGCACCAGCGAACACCGTTTGGCTATGCTGCGCAACATGATGAATTCGCTGTTGCAGCACGAAGCCATCAAAACAACCCTGCCGAAGGCCAAAGAGTTGCGCCGAGTTGTAGAGCCGATGATCACGCTGGCCAAAGAGCCAACACTCGCCAACAAGCGATTGGCGTTTGACCGCCTGCGTGACCGGGACATGGTTGTCAAATTGTTCGCTGAACTGGGCCCTCGCTACAAGGCGCGACCGGGCGGCTACACCCGTATCTTGAAGATGGGGTTTCGTGTTGGCGACAACGCACCCATGGCTTTGGTTGAGTTGGTCGATCGCCCTGATGTTGCAGATGCCAGTACAACTGATGCGGCTAAAGCAGAATAAGCTATAATAAAGAATATCGCGCGGTGGAGCAGCCTGGTAGCTCGTTGGGCTCATAACCCAAAGGTCGTAAGTTCAAATCTTGCCCGCGCAACCAGTATGCTGATGAGTTATTAACTCGTTGATCAGTTTAAAACGCCTACCTTGTGTAGGCGTTTTTTATGGGAATTGCTGGTTGTGATTCTTGGGAAATCGCGAACGATGCCATGAGGCCCGTTTCGCTACTGTAGGTCGAGCAATATACTTTGGGCACTATGGCAACTGCATTTCCTTTTTCGGCAATTGTGGCTCAAGACGAGATGAAGCTGGCAATCTTGATCGCTGCTGTCGATCCGGCGATTGGCGGTATTTTGGTGTTCGGCGATCGCGGTACCGGTAAGTCAACCGCTGTGCGCGCGCTTGCCGCGCTGCTCCCTAAAATGCGCGCGGTGGTTGGATGCCCTTACAACAGCGACCCAGACAGCCCATTCGTAGCGGACGGCGCAGCAAGCCCTAAAACCGTTTTAAAGACACACTTGGTGTCCGTCCCAGTCGTCGACTTGCCGCTCGGTGCAACCGAAGACCGCGTCGTCGGGGCGCTCGACCTCGAACGGGCATTGTCGCAAGGCGTCAAAGCGTTTGAGCCAGGCTTGCTGGCCCGCGCAAACCGCGGCTTTTTGTACATCGATGAGGTCAATTTGCTCGAAGACCACCTTGTCGATTTGCTGATTGACGTAGCGGCGTCTGGCGAGAACGTCGTAGAGCGTGAGGGCCTCAGCGTCCGCCATCCGGCGCGTTTTGTCTTGGTGGGCAGCGGTAATCCTGAAGAGGGTGAGCTGCGCCCACAATTACTTGACCGCTTTGGTTTGTCAGTAGAAGTGAAAACGCCGACGGATTTGAATGACCGCGTTGAAGTTGTCAAGCGCCGCGACGCCTTTGAGCACGACCCGTCGGGCTTCATTGAGCAATGGAAAAAAGAAGACGAAAAAACCCGCCGGCGCATCGTCGCATCGCGCGCGCGCATCAATGCGGTTCTGGTCACCGACGCAGCGCGGGAGCGCGCAGCGCAGCTTTGCATGGCACTCGGCACAGATGGCCTGCGAGGTGATTTGACACTGATTCGCGCGGCTCGCGCTTATGCAGCGCTGCAGGACGATGTGGAGGTCAATGACTCGCACTTCAAACGCATAGCTGCTCCTGCGCTGCGCCATCGGTTGCGCCGAAACCCGCTGGACGATTCTGGTTCTACTGTTCGGGTCGAACGCGCAGTGGCCGATTTAATGGGCGACTGATTTTGCTTTCCCGGCGCGTGCTCTCCAGAAAAAAGCAGCGTTTTGAGCCGCACAACGAGGCGCAATGCCTTTTTGGTACGGGGTTTAAATGACTGCGGTCGCGGCGCTGTTTGCTGTCGATCCGCAGGGATTGGGCGGGGTCGCGCTGCGCAGCGCGGCAAGCCAGCGGCGCGACGACTGGCTTGCAACGCTCAAGCACCTGCTGCCCCCTGGTACCCCCCAGCGCCGCATTCCGCTCAACATCAACGACGTAGCACTGCTTGGCGGGCTGGATTTGGGCGCAACGCTCAATGCGGGTCGCCCGGTGGCCCAACACGGCGTTTTGGCCAGCTCAGACGGGGGCGTGGTGCTGGTGGCCATGGCCGAGCGCGTTTCAGCGGGTACTGCAGGCCGCTTGGCCTCGGTGTTGGACACCCAGCAGGTGGCGATTCAACGAGATGGCCTTGCGCTCGTTCGCCCCGCTCGGCTGGGACTGATAGCGCTTGATGAAGGCGTCGGTGCTGACGAACAGGTGCCGGCCGCTTTGCTGGACAGGTTGGCGTTTTTGGTCGAACTTACCGGGGCTGCACAAGACGATATAGAGCCAAGCTTTGAGCCTGAAGACATTGCCGAGGCGCGAGCGCTTTTGCCCAATGTGCAAGCCAGCACCGAAACCATTGCGGCACTGTGCGCTGCCGCGCTTGCGCTTGGCGTGTATTCGTTGCGCGCGCCCTTGTTTGCCTTGAGAGCCGCGCGCTGCGCAGCCGCACTTGATGGAGTGCTGCATGTTACCGAAGCGCATGCCGCCCTTGCCGCGCGGTTGGTGCTTGCCCCACGCGCTACGCAGCTGCCAGCAGCGCAGGCCAGCGGCGACCAGGATCAGCCTGAGCAAGAGTCCGATAGCTCCCAAGAAACACCTGACGAACCGAATCAGCAAGATCGGGAAGATCCGGCCTCGCCGCCTGTCGAGCCACCAGCAGACCCAGACCAAGCGCCTGAAGATCCGCCAGACATCAATACCGCTGAAACCTTGGCTGAAAGCGTTATGCAAGCCGCACGGGCGGCTATTCCGGCTGGTTTGCTCGCGGCGCTCAAAGTGGGGAAGGCTGCGAAAGCGCGGGCCCAGGCCGCCGGCCGCTCTGGTGCAGCGCAAAAGAGCCAGACGCATGGCAGGCCACTGGGTGCCCGGCGCGGTGAGCCGCGCGCGGGTAGCCGGCTCAATGTGATTGAGACCCTGCGTGCAGCCGCACCATGGCAAAAACTGCGCGAACGCCAATCCCCCACACCCTTTGATAGGGCACGCAAACGCATTCACGTCAGGCGTGAAGATTTTCACGTCACCCGCTTCAAGCAGGCGGGCCAAACCACCACGTTGTTTGTGGTGGACGCGTCGGGCTCTTCTGCGCTGAACCGTTTGGCTGAAGCCAAAGGCGCGGTTGAATTGTTGTTGGCCGATTGCTATGTGCGCCGTGACCGCGTGGCGGTGCTGGCATTTCGCGGCAAGACTGCCGAAGTACTGTTGCCGCCCACCCGCTCGCTGGCGCGCGCAAAACGGGCGCTGGCCGGTTTGCCAGGCGGTGGCGGTACGCCACTGGCCACTGCGATCGACGCGGCGCGTGAGCTGGCCGAGCAGATCAGCCGCCGCGGTGAAACGCCGATTGTTGTGCTGCTGACAGATGGGCGCGGAAACATTGCCCGCGATGGCACGCCGGGGCGTGCCAAGTCAGAAGAAGACTCCATCGCGGCCGCAAGGCAGTTCCGCGCGGCAGGCTTCACCGCGCTGTTGCTAGACACCTCGCCCCAGCCGCAGCTGGCCGCGCAACTGCTCGCCGCTGAAATGGGGGCTGGTTATGTGGCGCTGCCGTACGCGGGCGCCCAAGCCGTGTCGCGCGTGGTGCAAATGGCGAGCGCCTCGGCAAGGTAGCAGGCAAAGCCATGGTCCAGCGTTTGCAATGGGAGCAAGACGGCAGCAACTGGCCGCACCGCGCGCACAGCAGGTTTGTACGAGCGGCACACATGCGGTGGCACGTGCAGCAGTTTGACTCTTTGCTTGCAGAAGCTCCGACTGCTTTGCTGATTCACGGCACGGGCTCGTCCACCCATTCATGGCGCGGCTTGGTCCCGCTGCTGACGCCGCACTTTTCGTTGCTGGCCGTGGACTTGCCGGGCCATGCGTTTACCGATATGCCGCCGGGTGGTGCGACCTCGCAGCAACTGTCGCTGCCAGGCATGGCGGGCGCGCTGGGCGAGTTGCTCAAGGTGTTAGCTGTCAGCCCGGCGCTGGTCATCGGACACTCAGCGGGAGCAGCCATTGGCATACGCATGTGTCTGGATGGCCTGATCGCGCCGCAATTGCTGGTCAGCATCAACGGGGCATTGCTACCGCTGGGCGGTTTGGCGGGGCAGGTTTTTTCACCTGTCGCCAAGGTCATGTCGGCGCTGCCGTTTGTGCCTAAATTTTTTTCGTGGCAGGCCACCAGCCCGGCCGTGGTGCAAAAACTCATCGCCAGCACCGGATCGCAACTGGACGACGAAGGCATGGCACTGTATGCCCAGCTGGTCCGCAACCCCGGCCATGCAGCGGGGGCATTGGGCATGATGGCCAACTGGGATTTGCCGCAGTTAGAGCGGGACTTGCCGCGCCTCAAAACGCCGCTCAGTTTGATTGTTGGCAGCAACGACCAAACCGTTTCACCGCGGCAAGCAGCGCGGCTGCGTGCGCTGTGGCCTGCAGCATCTGCCAGCGAGCAGCCGACCTTGACGACGCTGGAAGGCTTGGGGCATTTGGCGCATGAAGAGCGACCCGATGCGGTGGCCAGCATCGTGCTGGAGCAGTTCAAGGCGAGGGCGCTTTAGAACAATTGGCTACGATATTGATAGCTGCTTGCACCCGTTTTTATTGGCTTACGGCACTGATTTATATAAATTTTTAATTTGCAGACTTACAAATAAAAGAGTTGTAGCCCAACATATATGGGCGCAATTAGCTATGAAAATAATAGCATAATTAGAAATCAGGCGCGCACCGCGCCTTGCACTGGCCGCCAGAACTGCAGCGCTGCATCGGCTGCGCAGCAGGTGCCCCAGCACAGCCAGGCCGTCCACAGGGCATGGCTCGGGTAGTGCGCCCCGCGTAAAATTTGCGTCAGGCTAACGACCAAACCCGCTGCGCAAATGGCGGCCAGGTAGCGCTTTGCGCGTGCCGCATCGTGGTGTCGGAATAGAAAATACAGGCTGAAGAACGCAAACGCTGCGCTGCTGTGGCCCGACGGAAAGCATTGCCCCGGCCCACCATCACGAACAAACAGCGCCCAGTGTGAAATGTGCCGTGCAACGCCACCAAACTCGGCTAGATCCCAGGGGCAACTGGTGGCGCTTGTGTGCTTGATGACGTTAATCAGCAGCAGGCACAGCAGCGTCACGCTGAACCAATAGCGGTTGTGCAAATACGCACGGGGCTGCGCACTTGTGGCCGGTACGCGTTTGGTGGGCACAGCGAAAGCTGTCCACGCCATCCAGGCCAAGACTGCCCACGCAAGTGCACGGCCACCTGCATGCATCCAACGCAGTGCCGCCGCTTCATGCCACACAAAACCGTTGGCGTTGCCAAACAGGTGCATCAGCGGTACGTCCAATCCCGCGCCGTCCCAAGCCGCAAGCAGTCCCAAGCCCAGTAACGTTACCAGCGCGTCTCGGCGTTCGGCCGTCATGGCTGGGTTGCAGCCAGCGCTGGGGCGCCGCGGCACGGCGCGGTCAGGTCAAGTGTTGGTTCATACAGTGCGGTTTTTACGTTCAGCATGCCAAGTACCGAGTGAAATAAATGGTCATGGCTGGCTGGCAGCGTCGCGCGGTTTTTCAGGCAGGTAGCGCTTAGCGCCAGCGTTTTCTGCATACCGCCTGAAAACCACATCACCATGGGTACGCGCGTTTGCTCACTCGGCGCAATGGCATAAGGCATGCCGTGCAAGAACAAACCTTTTTCACCCAAAGATTCGCCGTGGTCTGAAACGTAAATGAGCGACGAATCAACACTGCTCGCCCGGCTTTGCAGCTGGCTGATCAGTTGTGCCAAAACGTGGTCGGAATACAGCAAAGCGTTGTCGTATGCGTTGACGATTTCCTCGCGTGTGCAGCGCGCCAAGTCGTCGCTTTGGCAGTACGGAGCAAACCTGGCAAATTGCGGCGGGTAGCGGCGAAAGTACGATGGCCCGTGGTTGCCCAGCATGTGCAGCACCAGCACCTGCGTGCCTGTGGCGGTGTCAAGCCGCGCGTCCAGGCCATCCAGCAAAGCGGCGTCCAGGCAGCGCCCATCCACGCACAGACCGGTGAGGTTCGTGTCCAAGGTGCTCTCAGTCGGTAAGCCGTCGCACACGCCTTTGCAGCCGGATTGGTTGTCGCGCCATTGCACGCTGATGCCCGTTCTGGCCAGTACATGCAGCAACGACTCGCTGCCCCGAATGTCGGCCTCGTTGTAGTTGCGCCTGCCCACTGGCGCGAACATGCAGGGCACCGACACCTCTGTGTTGGTGCCGCAGCTGGTGACTTGCTGGAAATTTATCAAACCTTCCACTCCGAGCTTTGCCAATTGGGGTGTGGTTTGCCGTGCGTATCCGTTTAGGCCCCAATTGGCTGCACGTGCGGTCTCGCCCACCACCAGCACCAGCAACTGCGGTTTGGCACCCGTTGCAGGCGCAATCCGGGTGGCGTCCATCCCGATTGGCTGGCGCGGTTTGCCTGCGCCACGCAAGCTTTGCGCGGCTACGCTGCTGATGGACCATGCCATATTAGCCGGCGTGATGAGGTAGCGCACTTCTTTTTGGTTGCGCATCAGTGATGCAAAGGGTTGAAACACCGCCAGCACCGCGCCTACCGCTAGCGCAAGCGCCAGCGACGTCCAGCCCAAGCGATGCGCTGCCGCGCGCAACACGGGCCGCTTCACGATGCGTACGCGCCACAAAAGTACCAGCGGCAGCGCGGCATACAGCGCGAAATGCAGGGCCAGCGGCCACGAGGCAATCTCCCGCGCTTCTGCAACGTCGGTACGCAAAATATTGCGAACCATGCTCGGGTCAAAATACACCCCGTAGGCTTGCATGAAGTACGCAGCACTGGCAGTGACCACCAGCAGCAGCGCAAGCAGCGGTTTAATGATTAACCGGTGCCCGACCAGCGCCAGCAGAAAAAACTGCACGCTGACCACCATGACAGCCAGCGCGATGGCAAAACCCCAAGTCGCTGGCGCTGCCAGTGAAAACCCTTTCAAGGCGGTTGTAAAAAATAGCTGGTTCGCCGAGATGAGCCAGAACACGCTGACTGCTGCGATCAGCTGCTCGGTGGTCAGGTCGATGGTGAAGGCTGCGCTCCGAGCGGCTGGCTTGATCGTTGTCCAAACTTCAGTGGGCAGTTTTTTCATCAAGTTATCGTCGGCTCATGGCCTGAAGTTCACCTGAAGCCAGGCTGAAGTCAGGCTGAAGACCCAGTGGCCGGAGGACCGGCGCAGTGCTTATTTTTTGCATCGCCTATGATGGTTTTCGCATAACAAACTATGGCCAACACATCACACCATGCGCCTGCTGCTGATTGAAGACGACCCCGTTTTAGGCGAAGGTTTGCGCGACTTTTTGCGTCTGGAGCAGCACCTGGTGGACTGGTGCCGCAACCTGCAGCAGGCCCGTGCGCTACACAGCGAGCCGTACGACGCGCTGTTGGTCGATTGGCAATTGCCTGACGGCTCAGGCCTTGAGTGGCTGAGGGCAAAGCGCGCAACGGGTGACACCACACCCGCATTGATGTTGACCGCACGCGATTTGCTTTCAGACCGAATTGAAGGGCTGGACGGCGGCGCTGATGACTATTTGGTCAAACCGTTTGCGCCGGAGGAGCTTTGCGCACGCCTGCGTGCGGTGGTGCGCCGCGCGGCATCGACCGGCGCGGCTGTGTTGAAAGTTGGCGCTGTCGCTATTGACCTCGCAGCCCACAGCGCGCGCCTTAGCGGTACGCTGGTTGATCTGACCGCCAGAGAATGGTCGGTACTGCAAGCGCTGTGCCACCGTGCAGGCCGGGTGGTGCTTAAATCTGATTTGGAACGCCTGACAGTAGGCTTTGATGCCGACGTGAGCAGCAATGCGCTTGAAGTGCATATCTCCAGTCTGCGGCGCAAATTGGGCCGCGACCTGATTGAAACCGTACGTGGGCTGGGCTACCGCCTGGGGCCTGAACGTCAACCTGCAGTCAATCCGACGCCATGACCCCGCTTCCTTCCATACGCCAGCGCCTGCTGCGCACTTTACTGGTGTGGTCGGTGCTCTGGACGCTTGCCATTACTGCTGCGGTGTGGCTGGCTGTGCATGAAGAAGTCAATGAACTACTCGACGAAGCCTTGCAGGCTGCCGCTGAAGTTCTTAGCGGCCCTTTGGCACAAGGCACGCAGGCCGCGCAGGTCGCGCCGATCAAGCCCAGCGGTGCGCAGGCGCCCGAGCAATTTGCCTGGCAGGTGGTGCGCTACGCGGCAGACAACAGCGCCAGCGTGCTGCAAGCGTCGCAGCGCGCCCCAGCGCAGGCGCTGTTTGCGGTGCCCCTGCGCGGCTTTGGCGATTTACCGACCTGGCGCGTGTATGGCTTGCCGTTGAGTGACGACGGGCGCATGCTGTACGTTGCGCAAGCCGTTACAGAGCGCGGCGAAACGCAATTTGAAGTCGCGTTAAGTGTGGCCTTGGCGTCTTTGGCAATTGCGCTGCTCGGGCATTTTTGGCTACGCGCCAAAACAAGGCAAGAATTGCAGCCGCTGCAAAACCTGGCAGCAAAACTGAAAAAGTTTGACCCTTTGAAAACCGACGCCGGACTTGGCCCGGCAGAGCGCCAAGAGCTGCAAAGCGTGCACGACGCCATTGATGCACTGGGCCAGCGCCTGGCCCGCCGCGTAGCAAACGAGCGCGCCTTCAGCGGCCACGCAGCCCATGCGCTGCGCACACCCTTGGCCGGCATGGACGCGCAGCTGGCAGTTGCACTGCGCGAATGTCCGCCTGAAATGACGGCGCGGCTGCAGCAAATTCGCGTTGCCAGCGGCAGTTTGCAGCGCGTAGTGGCATCGCTGCTGTCGCTGTTTAGAAGCGGCGTGGAATTGCAGCGCCAACCGATTGCAGTCAAAGAGTGGTTGGCGCGATTGGCACCTGCCGGGCTGACCGTGCACTCTGCAGCCGATGGCGTACTTCAGGCCGACGGCGATCTGCTCGCGGCGGCATTGCTCAACGTGTTTGACAATGCGCTGCGCCACGGTGCGAAAAACATCCATGTGACCATGCCTGATGCACACACCCTGCGCATAGTTGACGATGGCACTGGCGTGCCTGCAGCGCGCAGGCTGGCGCTCGAGCAGGCGCTCAATAGCGAGCGTTACGATGGCGTGACTGGCCTGGGGCTGATGCTGGCCGACATCGTTGCCAGAGCCCACGGTGGCGGGGTCAGTTTGCCTGAAGTTGCTTCGGGTTTTGCCGTTGAGATGCGCCTGGCCGCCACAATTGCTTTAACCACCACAAACCTGCTCGCATGATGCGCAAATCTGCTTTTGTTTTATCAGTTGCTCTGCTTGCCGGCTCGGCCCACGCTGCAGGCGAGGCCGTGGCAAAACCATCGGCCGGTCTAGAGGCCGCATCACCTTCCGCAGCGGCGTCCAGCTTCGTCTTGTTTACCTGCAATGCTTTTTACCTGCCCGCCCGCAGCATCTGGCAGCGAAAGGTCGCTGTTGAGCTGGATGCAGTTGGTGTGCGCTCGGTTGAGATTGATGGCGTTGCGGTTTACACCTTCAACATCAACGGCACCGTGATAATGACAGCCGTTGATGGAGAGCGTATCCAGATCGATACTGAGGCGCTGACCTGGAGCAGCGACCTGCGCGGGCTGGCCAGTGGGCGCGGCGGCTGTACACGCTAAAGGTCACGGCTACCAAAATGCTACTATTTTAATAGCTGCTTGCGCCGGTATTTATTGGGCTAATAGCACTTTTTATCAATATTTTTCAAAAAATACAGCTATGCAAGCCGTCTGGATGGTTCTCTCCGCTTTTATCTTTTCCAGCATGGCAGTGTGCGTCAAATTTGCGTCCAGCCATTTCAACGCTGCCGAGCTGGTGTTTTACCGGGGGGTGATTGGCGTGGTGTTTATGGCGGTGTACGCGCACCTTCGCGGCACGTCGCTCCGCACATCGGTATTGCCCATGCACATCTGGCGCAGCGTGGTTGGCGTGGTGGCGCTGTCGGCCTGGTTTTATGCCATTGCCAACCTTCCGCTGGCCACCGCCATGACGCTGAACTACATGAGCAGCGTCTGGATTGCCGCATTCTTGGTCGGCGGCACGTTGATGTTTGCCAAAGCGGGTGAACGTGTGCGGTTTTTTGCTGGGCCGCCCCAAGAAAAACCAGCCCCCTCGGGGGGCAGCGCATCACGCGAAGCGGAAAGCGTGGGGGTAAACTTCCCTTCCCAGGGGCCGCTGGTGGCCGCCATTCTTGCGAGCTTTGCTGGTGTGGTGATGCTGCTGCGGCCAACTATTGACCAAAACCAGGCCTTCGCCGGGCTGATTGGTTTGCTGTCGGGCTTGGGTGCCGCATTTGCCTACATGCAGGTGATGGTGCTGGCACGCATGGGCGAGCCCGAGGCCCGCACCGTGTTTTACTTTGCAGTGGGCACTGTGATTGCCGGGGCAATCGGCATGGCAGCAATCGGTATTTCCGCTTGGTCCTGGCAACACGCGTTGTGGCTGCTGCCCATTGGCCTGCTGGCCAGCCTGGGCCAGCTTTGCATGACCAAGGCCTATTCCATGTCGACCAACCACGGCGGCACGCTGATGGTGGCAAACTTGCAGTATTCAGGAATTATTTTTTCCGCGCTCTACGGTCTGGCGTTGTTTGGCGACCAGATACCGCTTTTGGGCTGGGCTGGTATGGGGCTGATTATGCTGAGTGCCATCGCCGCTACTGTTCTGCGCGCGCGCGCCGCGCCCAACGCCCCGGCTGAAGAGCACTGATTTTTAAGGAATTTGACATGCATTACGACCTGCAATACGACCTGCTGATTTCTGCCGGGCAACTGCAAACACTGCTGGAGGCCAAAACCCCGGCGCGCATATTTGATTGCACTTTTGAGCTGAGCGACCCACATGCGGGGTATCAGCAATTTTCCGAGTCACACATTGCGGGTGCGGTGTACGCTGATCTTGACAAAGCGTTGAGCGACAAACACGGCACGGGCGCCTCGGGTGGACGGCACCCGCTGCCGCAGCGTGAAGCGTTTGCCGCGTGGCTGTCCAGCGTTGGCCTGGCCAACGACATGCAAGCGGTGGTGTATGACCGCAATGGCGCAAATTACAGCGGCCGACTTTGGTGGATGCTCAAGTGGGCGGGCCACGCCAGTGTTGCGGTGCTGGATGGTGGTTTGCAAGCATGGACGGCATCGGGCGGAGCGGTCAGCAGTGGCACCGAGCCTGCGCATTTTCAAACCAACTTTGCATTGGCGCCCGAACTGGTTGAGTTGGTTGGCGCTGAAAAAATTGCCGCCAATTTAGGTCGCCCTGCGCAAACCTTGGTTGACGCGCGAGGCGGGCCGCGCTTTCGGGGTGAGGTCGAACCGCTTGACCCGGTTGCAGGACATATTCCGGGTGCGCTGAACCGACCATTCACCGAAAACATTGGCGCTGACGGCAAATTCAAATCCGCTCAGGTATTGAGGGCGGAATTTGAAGCGCTGCTGGCTGGGCGTGACCCGGCAAGCGTGGTGCATCAATGCGGGAGCGGCGTGAGCGCCCTGCCGAATATGCTAGCCATGCAAATCGCCGGTTTGGGTGCCTCCGGCTTGTATGCAGGAAGCTGGAGCGACTGGTGCAGCGATTTAACCCGGCCGATGGCGCAGGGTTGAGCCGCCAACCAACCCGGGGCTGAACTTATCGGTTGCCGGTGCCGCTGGCCGCTGGCATAGGCGCTGGCATGGTCGGCGACACGCCTGAGCTGCTTGAATCCGTTGAGCCCATGGGCGCGCTGCTGCCCATTGAGGGAGCGGGTGTGCCTATGCCACTGCTTGGGGCTGGCGTGTCGGTTGAAGGGGTGGTCAGGGGTGCAGGCGCTGGCTCGACGTTCGTGTCTTTCACTTTCTTGTTGCAAGCTCCAAGGGCCAGCAATGCGGTCAATGCAACAGCGGTTGCGGCAAGGGTCTCGAATTTTGACGTGAACATGCGGATTTCCTTTTTAAAAATGAACATGCCGCAATGGCGATGCCGATTAGCCAGCCGTAAATTTATCCAACACCCACGTATGCCCCAAGGGACGCGACGTTACCCGCTTGTGGGGAAGCGACTTGTACCCCCGTTTCGTTGCAATTTGTAACGCCTGTCACCACTTAATGCGCCAACCGGCTGATGATGGTGACCAAACCAATGCCTGCCAGCAGCCATGCAACCTGCGCGGCAGTCTCGGCCAGCGCGGCACGCTTTTGCAATTGCGGAATCAAATCGGCCAGCGCGACATAGACAAAGCTGCTGGACGCAAGGATTAAAAAGAACGGCAGGAAGTCGTAGAGCTGCTCTACCAGTAAATAGCCAAGCAGCCCGCCGAGCGCCGTGACTGCGCCTGCCATTGACACTTTGACGACTGCTACGCGCTGGTTGTTGTTCGACGATTGGCGCAGCACCGCCAGGTCACCCATGTGGTGCGGCACTTCATGCGCCAGTACCGCCAGCGATGCAACGATGCCCAGCTTGAGATCGGCCATGAACGCCGACGCAATCAAAATACCGTCACCAAAGCAATGCACGCTGTCCCCGGCAAGCACCGCCCAGCCGCCCGAAGGACTGTGAGCCCCCACGATTGCCGCTTTGTGTTCCTGCGGCCGCACGCTGCTGCTGCCGTAGGCGGCTGGGGCTGAACTTGCCAGGGCAGAGGGCCCTGCGCTGCGTTCGCTGTCAAGAATATGGTCATGGCCATGCACATGATCGTGCGAATGCGCAGAGCCATGCCCACCGCCATGCTCGTGTCCGTGGTGCCACAGTTCAGCCTTGTCAAGCAAAAAGAAAAACACCAACCCGGCCAACAGGGCAGCAAACAAATCGTGCGCGCTCGCCTGGCTTTCAAATGCCTCGGGTAGCAGGTGCATGAAAGCGGTGGCAAGCAATGCGCCCGCTGCCAGGCTCAGCATGTGCTGCGTGTATTTGGCCAGCAAGCCAAAGCTGAGCGCCGCCGCCAGCCACACGCTGCCGATGCCCGCAACCAGCGTACCGATAAGAATTGCTACTAAAATCATAGCTGCTTGCGCCCATATTTATTGGGCTGTGTTAACCTTTGACTAAAAACGATGCACCTGTCGCAACGTTTCGCCAAAGTTTTGTATGGACCTCGCAGTTTATCAAGCGCGGCAATGGCAGCAGGTAAGAGCCTGGGCGGCAGAAGGCGCCCTGGTGAAAATTGGCCCCAGCGATGGCCAAGTTTTTGACGATTTCGCTGATGAATATCTGGATATTTGGCAAGAAATCGGCGAAAAATTGACCGTTGTGGCCAATTTGCAGCCGACGTCCCCTCTGCCGCCCAGGCTCCTGTGGGCTGTCCGGCAGCATTCTCGGCACTGCCACCCGCCATAATAAGCACGCTGTTCTGTCTTGACTGCGGAGCGGTATCTTTCAGCTTAATTTTTGCTTGCGCCAACGTGAAAACCCCGCCCGCCAACTCCCCGCCAACCGCCTTCCGATGCGCCTGATCTCGCCAAGACCTGCTGCCGCGCTGCAGCTTGAAGCAATCAGTTGCGCGCGAGGTGGGCGCACACTGTTTACGGGTTTGAGCCAGAGTCTTGCCCCTGGTGAGCTGCTGCGTGTGCACGGCGCCAACGGCGCCGGCAAAACCAGCCTGCTCCGCATGGTGTGCGGGCTGCTGGATCCTTCGGATGGGCAAGTGCTGTGGCGTGGCCAAAAGCTGGCTTCGCAGCGCGCCCTGTTTGGCACTGAACTGGTCTACATTGGTCACGGTGCAGCCCTCAAAGACGAGCTTTCGCCACTCGAAAACCTGATGGATGCCTGCGCGTTGGGCGGCGTTGCTGCCAGCATCCCCCAAGCGCTGACGGCACTGCGCGGTGCGGGCCTGCGTGGCCACGAACGCACACCGGCGCGCCGCCTGTCGCAAGGCCAGCGCCGCCGCTCCTCTCTGGCGCGGCTGGCGCTTAGCCAAGACGCGCCGCTGTGGGTACTCGACGAGCCTTTCAATGCGCTCGACATTTCTGCGACTGCGTGGCTCACGGCTTTGATTGAAGCGCACCTGCTGCATGCAGGCATGGTGCTGCTGACCAGCCATCAGGACGTATCCATCAACGCTACAGCCAAGGTATTGACGCTGTGACGCAGATTGCCAGGACGCCTACGCTGCTGGGCGGCTTTTTTTTGGTGCTGCGGCGCGATTTGCGCGTGGCGCTGCGGCGACGTTCCGACACTTTTGCAGCGCTGATTTTTTTCGTGATGGTGGTCAGCCTGTTTCCTCTCGGCGTCGGGCCAGAGGCGCAATTGCTCCGAACCATGGCACCCGGCGTTTTGTGGGTAGCGGCCATGCTGGCCAGCATGCTTTCACTTGCGCGCCTGTTTGCCGACGACTACACCGACGGAACTTTAGAGCAAATGTTGCTGTCTACCCACCCGCTTGGCATGCTGGTTCTGGGAAAAACGCTGGCGCATTGGGTCGGATCTGGCTTGCCGCTGGTGCTGCTGTCGCCCCTGCTGGCGCTGCAGTTCGACCTGGCCGCATCCAGCATCGGTGTGCTGGTGGCGTCCTTGCTGCTGGGCACGCCGGTACTGAGTCTGGTTGGCTCGATTGGCGCGGCGCTGACGGTTGGGTTGCGCGGCTCCAGTGTGCTGCTGTCGCTGCTGGTGCTGCCGTTGGCGATTCCGGTGCTGATTTTTGGCGCTGGCGCAGTTGAGGCGCACGTTGCGGGCTTGGGCGTATCGGGGCATTTTTCATTGCTCGGCGCACTGCTTTTGATGTCGCTGGTTGCCGCCCCTTGGGTTGCTGCTGCGGCGCTTCGGATTTCAATGGAATGACCACTGACACGGGCAAGCAATGCCGAATAAAATGATAGAAGATCGACTGAAAAAAATACCGTGACCACTTCTCGAATCAACTGGTTCCACTTTGCCGCTCCGCAGCGTTTTTATCCGCTGGCGGGCCGGTTGATTCCGTGGTTTGCCGCCATCGGTGCGGTGCTGGCTGCTTATGGGCTTTACCTCGGTATGTGGGTCGCACCAACCGATGCCACCCAAGGCGAAGCCTACAGAATTATCTTTGTGCACGTGCCTACCGCCTGGATGTCGATGGTGATTTACGTCGCCATGGCAGGCTGGGCAGGCGCTGGACTGGTGTTCAACTCACGCCTGTCGTCCATGATGGCCTGCGCGTTGGCCCCAACCGGCGCGCTGATGACCGTGCTGGCGCTGTGGACGGGCGCGCTGTGGGGCAAGCCCACATGGGGCACCTGGTGGGTGTGGGACGCGCGCCTCACGTCTGAGCTGGTGCTGCTGTTTTTGTACATCGGGTTCATGTCGCTGCACGCCTCCATTGATGACCCCCGCCGCGCCGACCGCGCCGCCGGCTTGTTGGCACTGGTTGGCGTGGTCAATGTGCCGATCATTTACTTTTCAGTCAAATGGTGGAACACCTTGCATCAGGGTGAAACCATTCGCCTGGTAGGTGAATCAAAGATGGCCACCGAATTGATGTGGCCATTAATTCTTATGACCTTTGCTACCAAATTCTGGTTTCTAGGCTCTGTACTACAACGGGCACGCGCCATGAATCTTGAACACGAAGCCGGCAAAGACTGGGCCAAAAAAGTCGCCGGAGTCGAACAATGATTCATTTGCATCAGGAATTTGTTGCCGCTGCCTATATTATTTTCGCCTTGGCGCTATTGTGGGATTACTTCGCACCGCGCTTTGCTTACAAAAAAACGCTGCGTAATATTCGCCTGCGTACCCGCCGCCGCACAAAGTAAGTCTCGAGATTTTATCAATGAACCCCACTCGTATCCGTCGAATTTGGTTAATCGTTTTACTGCTTGCTGTTGCAGTAATTGCCGGTTC
>ENA-OFCX01000661-OFCX01000661.1-metagenomes-genome-assembly--contig:-NODE-661-length-16819-cov-9.922393_pt1 | contig 16819 bp, 14 predicted proteins | sample MGYA00153384_OFCX01 | MGnify analysis MGYA00153384
TTCATTTCACGCCCGATGCGCTGGTGGTGCCCGAAAACAGTCAGTACAAGACCTTTGCCGACTTCCTGGCCGCCGCCAAAAAAGACCCTGGCAAGATGAGTTTGGGTGGCTCTGGCCTGAACTCGGCCAACCACGCCTCGCACGAACGCTTGAACGCCGCTTTCGGCATCAAAAGCACTTACATCCCGTACAAGGGCACCGGCGACATGGCGCTGGCGGTGGTTGGCAGCCAGATTGACGGTGCGGTGACGTACACCGCATTTGCCGTCAATAACAAAGGCAAGACGCGCGCCTTGGCCGCCTTAATTTGCTGTTAACCAGTTTTCAATAGGAAACGACGAATATATCGTCCCATTTCAGAACGTTACGTCGGACCCGAAACGATCTTGTGCCTATTGCGGTGACCGGACCGATCAATCACAACCATCCCCGTGGCGCGCGATAACAGCAGAAATGGAACTGACCAGCGGCTCGTTACCGTCGCGGCTTTGCTCGGCGCGGTGGCGGTCACGCTCGGCGCATTTGGTGCCCACATGCTCAAAGGGCGGATCAGCGCGGAGGCGCTTGGCTGGTGGCATACCGCGGTCGATTATCAGATGTGGCACGCGATCGTCGTGCTCGCTCTGGGGCTGTCGGGCCTGCGCGGCGCGAGCCTTCCAGCGGGGCTGTTCGTGGCGGGCACCATCATCTTCTCCAGCACCTTATACGCCCTCGCGCTCGGCGCACCCAGATGGTTGGGCGCTGTTACACCGCTCGGCGGCTTGGCATTGATTTGCGGTTGGCTCGTGCTGGCGTGGCGCGCCAGTCGCGGAAGCCTTAAATAACCCGACCCCGGAACTGGACGCTCACTCCTCCCCCAACTTCCCCTTCAGCGCCGCCAGCGCAGCGAACGGCCCCGCCTGCTCCTCGCTCAGCACCCCGGCCTGCTGCAACGCTTCCGCCGCATTGGCGCTCCTCGGGTAAGGCTCGACGCTTACCGCCAGCGTATCGGCGATCGCCGCGCCAAGCTCGATTCCCTGGCCGTCATGAAACACGGTGTCGAGGTCGTCCCCGCTCAACTCGACCTCCTCATCGGGCACTCGCGTCGGCTCGGGCTGGAACCGGATCTCGAACGCCTCGTCGATAAACGCCGGCACCGGCTCGCCGCTGGCGACGCAGGCCTGCTCGATCGCCGCCTTGATCCGCCCGCGCGCAACAATCACCGCCCCGCGATGCTCCATCACGGCATGCGCCTCCAGCCGCCCGATCGAGATCAAATCAATCTGCCGCGCAATCCTCGAGCAATCCGCGTCGCTCGCCACCAGGTCGATGCGCTCGCCATCACGCACCCTGTCGATCGGCACACGGCAGTTGAAATCCTCGCTCAACTTATTCTTCCCACAACCAACTCCTCGTCGGCGCTGCCCTCAAGCCGTGCCCAAAATCCGCGTAGCATCGCCTCGCCCGCCGCAACCTCGGCCTCGCCCGGCGGCTCGTCGCGATACAGGCTCGCCACTGTCGCCTCACCCCAACTCGCGCCGTGCCCGATCACATTTTGCCACCGCTCGACCCGGCTGGCGAGCGACCCGACCATCATCCGCACCTGCTTGCCGAGCGAGGGGTCGCCAAAGCCTTCCTCGCGCATCTGCACGTCCATGTCGGCGATGAAGCATTCGGCCAGTCGGGGCGCACGCACCTTGGCCACCTCGCCGCCCTGTCCAAGCCGGATGTCGGTCAGCGCCAGCAAGCTCGACAGCAACGCGAATCGCCCGTCGGTCGTGTCGGGTACGCCTGCGGTTCGGTAATAAGCTGCATTGCGCATCTCGGCGACGATCGCGGCGTACAAAGCGGTGCCGCTCGACGCGTCGGTTCGGCGGGAAAAAGGCCAGGCCATTCAGTTTCCTTTAAGGCGGCGGGGCATCAGGTCACGCACTCCCTTGCCCGCGCGGGTTGGGCCGCATATTGAGGCGGCTTGGCGGCAAGGCAAGCGTCGCACAGCAATTTACGGGAAGGTTCGTTTCATGGCGTCGATTTGGGTCAAGCTGGCGGCAGCATCACTGGGCGCGGCCCTGCTGACCGGTTGCGCCGGGATCCGCGATCACCGCGGCTATGTGCTCGACAAGGAACTTTCGACCAATCTCCAGGTCGGCGTCGACAATAAGGATTCGGTCATCAAGACGCTCGGCCGGCCCAGCTTTACGGGGCAGTTCGACCCCAACGACTGGTATTATTTCTCGCGCGATACCAATTCGGTCCCGTTCCGTGGTCCCCACGTCACCGACCAGTCGCTGCTCCACGTCCGCTTCGACGCCGCGGGCAATGTCGTTTCGGTCGGCCAGACCGGTAAGGAACAGATTGTCGCGATCAACCCGGTCAACGACAAGACCCCGACCTTGGGCCGCAAGCGCAGCTTCTTCGATGAATTGTTCGGCAACATCGGCGTGCTGAGCACTGGCGCCCTCGGCCAGCAGAACCCGGGCAATTAGGGCGAGCGCCCCTGTCGCTCCCTGATTGTTTGGCTTAAGCGAGGTCCATGACTGCCACCCCCAGCGGCATTACCTATGCCGAATATCTCCACCTCCCCGAATTGCTCGGGGCGCAGCGGCCGCTTAGCGATCTGCATGACGAGATGCTGTTCATCGTCATCCACCAGACCAAGGAATTGTGGCTCAAGCAGATGCTCCACGAGGTCGCGCTGGCGACTCGGCTGGTGGGGCAGGACCGCTATGCCGAGGCATATAAGGCGCTGTCGCGGGTCAGCCGGATCCAGGCAGTGATGACCATGTCGTGGGATGTGCTGGCGACGCTGACCCCGGTCGATTATTCCAACTTCCGCCATGTGCTCGGCACCTCTTCGGGGTTCCAGTCGGCCCAGTTTCGCGAGCTCGAGTTTCGGCTCGGGATGAAGGACGCCCAGTTTCTCGAGTTTCACGAAGGCGGCGATGAAGGCGGGCGGCGGCTGCGCGCTGCATTGGCCGAACCAAGCCTGTGGGATGAGGCCAATGCCGCGCTCGCCCGCGCTGGGTTCGACATTAGCACCCCCGACGCCATCCGCGCGTCGTGGCTCGCGGTTTATCGCGATTCGGGCAAATATTTTGAACTGTACCAATTGGCCGAGAAACTGGTCGATATCGACGACGGGCTGGCCGGCTGGCGGCACAAGCATGTGCTGACCGTGACGCGGATCATCGGCGGCAAGAAGGGCACCGGCGGGTCGGCCGGCGCGGCCTATCTCGAATCGACCCTGACCAAGCGCGCGTTCCCCGAGCTTTGGTCGCTCCGGACCGATCTATGAGCTTCAAGCATCTGTTCTCGCTCAGTCTCGGCGCCGCGCCCGGGCGCCTGCATCTGGCGGCGCACAGCCATCATCTGTGGCCCGACGCCAGTTATGACGGGCAGGTCGAATGCTGGACCGACGCCGCCCGCCTTGCCGATCGCAAGTGGGACCGCATCATGGGCGAGCTGTGGCCCGCGGCGCAGGCCGAGGTCGCTGCCGAGCTCGGCAGCGGCGATCCAACGGCGATCGTCTTTTCCGCCAACACCCACGATTTCATCATCCGCCTTGCCGCAGCCTGCCCGCGTTCCGATCCGCGCCGCTTGCGGGTGCTGACCAGCGACGGCGAATTTCATTCCGCCCGCCGCCAGTTCGCGCGTTGGGCGGAGGACGGCTGGCTCGCGCTGACAACGCTTCCTGCCGATCAGATCCTCGAAGCGGCGAGGGGCGGCGGGTACGACCTCGTCATGGTCAGCCACGTGCTGTTCGGCTCGGGCGAAATCGTCAGTGACATCAACGCCATAGCTGCGCTGGGCAAGCCCGCCGGACCGTGGGTGGTCATCGACGGTTACCACACCTTCATGGCCCTCGACACGCCGTTTCAGGAAACCTTTGCTCGATCCGCTTTCTACCTGGCGGGGGGCTATAAATATGCGATGGCCGGTGAAGGTCTCGGGCTGATGCATTGTCCACCCGGCTTCGGCCCGCGCCCGCCGATCACCGGCTGGTACGCCGAGTTTGGCGATCTCAAAGCACCCCCCGGCGGAGTCGGCTACACCAGCGACGCGATGCGGTTCATGGGCGCGACGTTCGATTCTTCGTCGCTCTATCGCTTCTTCGCCATCCGCCGGATGCTGGCCAAGGAGGGCCTGACCACTGCCGCCATCAGCGCCCACGTTGCCGCGCTCCAAACGCAGTTGCTCGACTCAGTTCGGGGCACCGCTTTGGCGACCGCCGAGCTGATCAACCCGCTCGACGGCCAACCCCATGCCCGTTTCCTCGCTTTCCGCTCGCCGAAGGCGGCGTCGTGGCAGGCGCAGCTGATGGCCGCCGATTGCGTCACCGACGTGCGCGGCGACGTGCTGCGTATCGGGCTCGGCCTGTATCATGATGCGGCGGATATCGACGCCTTCGCCAAGATCGCTGCGACGCTCGACTAGGTTTCGAGTCCGTGCCGCAACAAGTTGTTGACCTCGGCCGCGACATCCGCCGCGGGCTCGCTTCCCCACACCCCGAAGCGCAGCCCGAGGAAGACGTTCATCCCCATGATCGCCCACGCGCGCACCTCGGTCGCCAGTTCGTCGCGCGCAACTATCTCGCCGCGTTCCGCCGCCGCCGTCAAGCGCGCGGCAATGCGCGACGCAGTGGTCTCGTAATGCGCGCGGAAGCCGGCCGGGTCGACGAACTCGGCCTCGTCGATGATTCGATAGACTTCCTTGTGACCGGCGACGAATGCCAGATAGGCCTCGAGCGCCAGTCGTTCGCCGTCGAGCCCGTCGGTGCCATTGCCCAGCGCGGGCGCGACATGATCGCGGACCCGGCTCGACATGTCGCCGACCAGCGCCGCGAACACCGCCTCCTTGCTGTCGAAGTAAGTGTAGAAAGTGCCGAGCGCGACCTTGGCGCGGGTGGTGATGCCGACGATCGAGCTGTCGCCGAACCCGCGCTCGCCAAACTCGCCGAGCGCCGCGTCGAGGATCTTGCGGAGTGTCTTTTCACCGCGTGGCGTGCGCGGTTCCTTGCCCTCGCTGGCAAGCTGCACGCCGGTCTCGTTAGATGGTGCTGCGATGCTCAATTGCCACTCCCCCAATCAAACCATCATCTCACAAGTTGAAAGTTGGTTCAACTTTCATTACGGACCTTATATCGATCATGGCCGCGGTGTTGCGCAGGCTGTGGCACAGGGGAGGAAACGATGACCAAGGCGTATGTATTGCGTGGCCTGTTGGCGAGCGCGACGATGATTTTGCTGCCGACCGTAGCTAACGCCCAGTCGGCCGCACAGACCAGCGCCGAAGCCGCGCAGCAGCCCGCGGCGCCCGCCGCGACCACCGCGCCCAACGCCGAAAAATCCGACCAGGAAATCGTCGTCACCGCGCGCCGCACCGAGGAAAATGTCCAACGCGTTCCGTCGGCGATCTCGGCCTTCAACGAGCGCTCGCTCGACCGCATCCAGGCGACCGACACCACCGGGCTCCAGGGCGCGGTTCCCAATCTCAATATCGTCCAGGGCCGCGGTTCGTCCAACGCGACCAATATCTTCATTCGCGGCATCGGTCAGCCCGACGCGTTGCAGACCTTTGATCCGGCGGTCGGCGTGTACGTCGACGACGTTTACTTCTCGCGCATCCGCGGCAACCAGCTCGACCTGCTCGACCTCGAGCGGATCGAGGTGCTGCGCGGGCCACAGGGCACGCTGTATGGCAAGAACACCATCGGCGGCGCGATCAAGTTCGTGTCGCGCAAGCCCGGGCAGCAATTGCGGGCTAATGGCAGCATCGCGCTCGGCAGTTACGACCAGCTCGACTTTAAGGGCGCCGTTTCGGGCCCGCTCAGCAACACCTTCGCCGCCGGCATCGCAGTCATGCGCTCGGTCCGTGACGGTTATGTGCGCGATGATTTCCGCCACACGCGTTACAATGATCGCGACAGCATCGGCGGCCGCGCCGCGCTCGCGTTCACGCCGTCGACCAAGGTCCGGCTCGACCTCACAGCCGATTACAGCCACGACGATGCGGCGCTCCAGGTCGGCCGCCCCGTCAACAACCTCGTCACCGCGTCGGGAACGGTGCTGTTAGTCTCCAAACCGGTGGGTAGCGGGCGTTACGACTGGACCGGCCGGACGACGCCGGGCTTCCCCAATTCGACCAAGCTCACCCATTGGGGCAGCGCGGCGACGCTTGCGGTCGACCTGACCGATGCGCTGACCTTCAAGTCGATCACCGCCTACCGCAATCTCAAGACCGACGATTATGTCGATATCGACGCCACTCAATATCAGGTTGGCGACGTGTTCGTCGGGGTTCGCCAGCATCAGACCAGCCAGGAATTCCAGCTGGTCTATTCGGGCGCGAAACTGAGCGGCGTCGCCGGCCTTTATTACCTCGACGAACGGGTCAAGTCGCACCAGGAAGCTTATGCCAATGATTTTCTTGGCTTCCGCTTCCTCAACAGCGGCTTCCTGCGCACGGTCGACGATAGCCTGAAGACCCGCAGCTACGCGGCTTATGCCAACGCCAGCTACGAAGTCGTGCCCGATGTCCGCCTCTCGGCCGGGATCCGCTTCACCAGGGAAACCAAGGATTATTTCCGCACCACCAGCACCTTCTTCAAGTTGCTCCCGGCGTTCAACTCGACCTACGCTTTTGCCCCGCCGCAGGGCAAATGGAGCGATACGTCGCCGATGGCCAGCATCGACTGGCAGGCGACACCCGGGCTGATGCTCTATGCGCGGGTCGCCAAGGGGTTCAAATCCGGCGGCTTCAACGGCCGCGCCAATAGCGCCAGCGAATCGACCAAATACGAACCCGAAAGCGTGTTGTCCTACGAGGCCGGGTTCAAGTCGCGGATCGCCAATCAACTGACCTTGAACGGGACGGTGTTCACCAGCGATTACAAGAATTTCCAGGCGCGCGTATCGGGCATCGACGATGATCCCATCACCGGCATTCCGACCGCCAAATTGTCGGTCCTCAACGCCGGCAAGCTGCGGATCAGCGGCGCCGAGCTCGAGGCGGCGTGGACTCCGCTCGCCGGCCTGCTGCTCGACGGCCAGCTCGGCTACCTCAATGCGCGGTACAAGGATTTCGCCGATGCGCGCTTCACCTCCACCGGTGGCAGTCGCGCGTTCCAGACCCCGGCGTTCGCGCCCAAGTGGACGCTTCGGCTCGGCGCTCAATATGCCTTCGACTTGGGCACATCGGGGTCGATCACCTTGGGCGCTCAGACCCGCTACAAATCGCGCACCGCGCTAGCGGTCGATAATACGCTGACCAACAGCCGGACGATCGTCGAAGGCCTGTTCCAGGACGGCTATTGGCTACACGACGCACGCATCGTCTATGAGACCGCGGGCAAGCACTTCGCGTTCGGGCTGTACGGCAACAATCTGTCCGACCGCGCGTACAAGACCGATGCCCAGGAATTCTCCTCGGTCGGCAGTATCCGCACCGTATATTATGGCGCGCCGCGCACCTTCTCGCTGCGTTTCACCGCTCGCTACTGACCGCTCGGCAAGGGGCGCTGGCAATCGCCTGCGCCCCGTGCCACTTTCGGATTCTCGCCATTCCAGCATGAGGCCGATGTGACCAGCGATCGCGTATCAACCGTTCCCGGCCGCACGTTGATGATGACCATGCTCGTCATCGCTTACACGTTGAATTTCATCGACCGCCAGATCGTCGGCATCCTGGCCGAGCCGATCAAGGCCGACCTCGGCCTGACCGACAGCCAATTGGGCTGGATGGGCGGCGCCGCCTTCGCGCTGTTCTATACCTTGCTCGCCATCCCGATCGCGATGCTTGCCGACCGCCGCGACCGTAGCTGGATCATCACCATTGGCTTGACCTTGTGGAGCGCGGCAACCGCATTGTGCGGCGTAGCCCAAAATTTCTGGCAATTGTTCCTCGCGCGGATGAGTGTCGGGGTTGGTGAAGCTGGTGGCGTCGCTCCGGCTTATTCAATGATCGCCGACCTCTATCCGCTCGAAAAGCGAGCCCGGGCGCTGGCCATCTTCTCGCTCGGAATTCCGTTCGGTGGGGCGCTTGGCGTGCTATTTGGCGGGCTGATCGCGGCGCGGATCGACTGGCGCTGGGCGTTCATCATCATCGGTCTCGTCGGGGTATTGTTCGCACCGATCTTCAAATATTTCGTGCGCGACCCCGGTCACGGTCGAAGCGATGAACCGCCGCGCGTCGCGCCGTCCAATTTCGGGCTGGTGTTCCGGACCATCGCCGCCAAGCCGGCGTTCTGGATGCTCGGCTTCGGCGCTGGCATTGCGAGCCTGGTGTCCTATGGCCTCGCTTTCTGGGTACCGAGCTTCCTTGCCCGCAGTTACGGGCTCGAGCTCGAGGAGCGCAGCTGGATAGTCGCCGCTATCCAATTGTTCGGCGGCTCGGCCGGAATCTATTTTGGCGGCCTGCTTGGCGACCGGCTCGGCAATGCCAATCCGCGCGGCTACGCCCTTGTGCCAGCGATCGCATTCGCGATCACCTTGCCGGCCTATTTTCTTGCATTCTCGTCCCACTCATTGCTGTCCTCGGCGCTGCTGCTTGTCATCCCGACCGCGCTCGGGCTAACCTGGCTGGGGCCGGTGGTAACCGCGGTGACCCGTCTGGTGCCGCCGGAGATGCGCGCCACGGCGTCGGCTTTGTTCCTATTCATCAACAATCTCATCGGGCTTGGCCTTGGGTCGACGGTGATCGGCATGATCTCGGATTCGCTCACCGCGCGCTATGGCGATGAGGCGCTGCGCTATTCGGCGATGGCCACGACCACGCTCTACGCTATCGCCGCGGCACTGATGTTTTTTGCGGCTCGGCGGCTTTACCGGGATTTTCACACGAACTGACCTCAACCCTTTCGCACCGATGAACGACCGGGGAACGGCTGTCGTCGCCGGTTGTTAGAGTGCCAAAGGAGATACCATCATGCGTAAGTTGATACTTGCAGCCAGCGTCGCGGCGCTGGCGATCGCTAGTCCCGTTTTCGCCGACAAGGGCGGTAATGGACAGGGCAATGGCCAGGGCAAGGGCGGCGGCGGCGGCGGAGATCGCGGCGGCGGCGGCACGGATGGCGGCCAGTCGATGCCATCGAACCAAGGAAATGGCGGCGGCGACAAGCATGGCGGCCAGTCGATGCAATCGGACCGTGGAAATAGTGGCGGCAAAGGTGGCTGGAAGGGCGGCGAAGGTCGCGGCCAGTCGGAGCGTGCCGAGCAGGGCCGTGGCCATGGCAATAAGCAGGGCGATGATCGTCAACGCGCCGACTCCGGTCGCGAGTTCAAGCATGGCGGCCACGACAGCGAACGGCGTCAAGTGGCCCGCGAGTGGCGCGGCAACGACCGAGCTGTAGTGCGCGAGTATCAGAACGTCGATCGCTCGCGCTTCGCCGATCGAAGCTACGATGACGGCTACCGCGGCGGCCGCAGCGAAGGCTGTCCGCCGGGGCTGGCCAAGAAGAATAATGGCTGTCTTCCCCCGGGCCAGGCCAAGAAATATCTCGGTGCCCGGTTGCAGGACAATTACGTCAACAGCCAGCTGCCCTATCAATATCGCAGCTGGTATCGCGACGACGGCGATCACTTCTTTCGCTCGGGCGACGGCTATATGTATCGCGTGAGCCGCAGCAACGACCTGGTCGACGGGATCATTCCGTTGTTTGGCCAGGGTGACTATTATTCGGTCGGCGAGCAATGGCCGGGCGACTATAATTTCTACAACGTGCCTTACCAGTATCGCGATACTTACGCCGATACCGGCCAATATGATTATCGCTATGGCGACGGCGCGATCTATCGGGTCAACAATGGATCGGGCCTGATCGACGGGATCGTCGCCTTGCTCGCTGGCGATCTGGGTGTCGGGCAACAGCTTCCGGACGGCTATGACGTCTACAACGTCCCGTTCCAGTATCGCGATCGCTATGCCGACAATTCCGATAATTGGTATCGCTATAATGACGGCTATATCTACCAGGTCGATCCCAAGACCCGCCTGATTTCGGCGGTTATCGACGCGCTGATCTAGGCGTCACCCAGCGGTCGGGCGGGGCTGGGATTGCCAGCCTCGCCGCCGCGTCCAACCGTTTATCGAAAGAGAGAAATCATGCGTCTTGCATCGACCATCTTCGCCGCCGGCACAGCGCTCGCGCTGACCGCGTGTGGCACAGCTGCGGACAATAAGGCGGCACCCAAGTCGGAAGCTGCGGGCGACGCCGCCAGCGACAAGACGATCGCCGCCGGGCTTGGCAGCGATGACGGCAAATTCGCCGACGCGGCGAAGGCTGCGGGGCTCGATGTCATGCTCGCCGGACCCGGGCCTTACACCGTGCTGGTCCCGACCAACGCCGCGTTCGACAAGCTGCCAGCCGGCGCGCTCGACACGTTGATGAAGCCGACGTCGCGCGCCAAGCTGACCAAGATGCTGGCCAATCATATATTGCCCGGGGCGATACTGGCCGCCGACATCACCAAAGCGATCGACAACGGTAAGGGCAAGGCGATGCTCGCGACCTTCGGCGGAGAGACCCTGAACGCAACGCGAGACGGTGCCCGAATCATCCTGACCGACAAGACCGGCGGCAAAGCCGTGATCAGTTCGAGCGATGACAAGCGCTCCAACGGCGTGGTCCATCATCTCGATGGTGTGCTCTTCTCCAGCTAGTTCCCACCAGGATGGATTTCAAAACCCGCGAAATCCGGCTTGTTTTGGGCCAGGCCGCGTCATTTTGGTCCTGATTGCGTCGGCTCATCTCTTAACGATCATGATAAGTCATTGCCTTCTTGAGGTGAAGGCATGGCGATATCATTAGCGCGGGCGCCGGTTGGGCCGGCAATGCGGATCGCGCTTGTCGCGGTGCTGATGTTTGCGCTGGCGACGGTCGGGATCGAGCTTTCCCGGCTTAGCGGGCGAATCGCGTCGGTGTGGCTCGCCAATGGCGCCGTTCTGGCGGTGATCATTCGCTCTCATCGTCGGGAATGGTCCGGCCTGTTGCTCGCCTCGCTTGCTGCCAACATCGCGGCCAATTTGCTGAGCGGCGATCGCTTCGGCGTGGCGCTCGTGTTGTCGCTTTGCAATGCCATTGAAATTGGGGGGGTGGCACTGCTGTTTGGACGCAATGATGCGCGCGCCTCCTTTGATGATCCGCAGGCGATTTTTCGGTTCACCTTGATTGCCGGGGCGGTGCCGATCGTGTCGGGACTGATTGCTGCATTGTATCTGACACCCGCGCTCGACGCCGCAGTGTTGAAATTATTTGGCCAATGGTATCTGGCCGACGTGCTCGGCCTGTTGATGGTGACGCCATTGGTTCTCGCCTGGACACAAACGTGGCAATGGCCGTCGAGCGTGATGGCGTTGATCGAGCCTTTGCTGTTCCTTGCCGCGACCGCGGTGGCGTCGGCGGTCATCTTTTCCAGCCATCAGCCGCGCCTGTTCCTGCTGTGCCCGATCCTGTTGTTTGCCGGCTTCCGACTGCCCACCGCCTGGGCGTCGTTGGTGGCTTTGTTGTCCGCCGCTCTGGCGATTGGCTTCACGCTTGCCGGGCAGGGACCGATCGCACCGGCGAGCGTCCACCCGGCCACCCAAATCCTGTTGCTTCAGGCCTATTTCGCGGTTGGCCTGGTGCTTACCATTCCGGTCAGCGCAATCACGCGGGAGCGCAATCGGCTTGAACTCGCCTTGACCGCCAGCGAGCGTCAGTTCCGGTTGATGGCCGAAGCCTCCCCGGCCGGCATTTTGCAGTGCAGCCACGACGGCGTACCGATTTATGTCAACGCCCGCTGGATCGAACTGACCGGAGCAGGGCTCGACAAGGTCCGCACCAATGGCTGGCAATCCGTCATCGCTGCAAGCGATCGCGATCGCGCCAGTGCGCTGTGGCAACGCGTGCGCGGCACAGTCGCCGAACAGGGAGAAAGCCTGCGCTGCGACCTGGTCGGCAAGGAAGTCGGCTGGGGCGACCTGGTCATTACGCCGGAACGCGACTCCTCGGGGTCGGCGGTCGGCTGGGTGGTTCGGCTGATGGATGTTACCGATCGCATTGATGCCAGCCGGGCGCTTCAGGAAAGCGAAGCCTTGTATCGGCTGCTCGCGCAAAACACGCGTGACATGATCATGCGGCTGTCGCTCGACGGGACCAAATTGTTCGTCTCGAGCGCGTCCGAGCTGGTGCTCGGGATCAAGCCCGAGATGATGATCGGCAAGCCGCTGCGCACGTTCATCCACTCCGACGATTGGGCCAACGTCGAGCGAAGTTTGAAATTGCTGCTGACCGATGAGGATCGCCAGGCGGTTCGCTATCGCAAGCGTTCTGCCAATGGTCATTATGTGTGGGTCGAAGCACTTTATCATTTGGTGCGCGACCCGACCACTGGAAAGCCAGTCGAAATCGTCGCGTCGGTGCGCGATATCGACCTTCGCCAAAAAGCCGAAATGGTCGCTACCAAGGCAGCGCAGAAGCTTCGCGAAAGCAATCGATTGCTGACCATGGCCGAGGAATTGGCAGTCGTCGGTCACTGGCATTTCGATCCGACCGCGGACGAAGTGGAAATGTCGCCCCAGGCCATCGGGATGACCGGGCTCGACGCACGGCGAAGGGTCGCGCCTGTCGATGCGATGGCATTGGTAGTGCCCGCCGATCGCTGGGCGGTGAAGCGCGCCATCCTGACCGCGATCCGCGGTCGATCGACCGGCACTTGCCGGATCCGAATCATGAAGGTTGATGGCGGCGAGCGCTTCCTTGACGTTGCCGTCCAGTCCGAGCGAGTCCGCGACGGCGCCTTCGCCGGCCTGTTCGGCGTGGTCCAGGACGTTACTGCCAGCGTCGCGGCCGAACGCACATTGGTCGATGCGCTGGATGAGGCGCGCGCCGCCGCGGACGCCAAGAGCGCGTTTCTCGCCGCTATGAGCCACGAAATCCGCACGCCGATGACCGGCGTGCTCGGGATGATCGACCTGCTGCGCAACAGCCCGACCGACAGGGATCGCGAGAAGTTTCTGGTGACTCTCAAGCAATCGGCGACCTTGCTGATGGCAGTGCTGAACGACGTGCTCGACTTTTCGAAAATGGAGTATAGCCGGCTCGAAATTCACCCCTGCGACTTCGACTTCGAGGCGCTTGCCCTGTCGACGCTCGATCTGTTCTTTAACGCCGCCTCGCTCAAGGGCCTGCTGATCACCCTCGCGCTCGATCCGGGCGCGTCACCATTCGTCCATGGCGATCCGGTGCGCATCCAGCAGGTGATGAGCAACCTCATCAACAATGCCATCAAGTTCACCGATTCGGGCAGCGTCACGGTGCGGGTCAAGGCCCGGGCGGGTCCCGGTAATGACCAAACATGGCGGGTCGAGGTGCGCGATACCGGGATCGGGGTACCGGCCGCCCAAGCTGAAACCTTGTTCGATCCGTTCACCCAGGCCGACGAGGGCACTGGCCGTCGCTTCGGCGGTACTGGCCTCGGCCTCGCGATCAGCCGCCGCCTAGTCGAGGCGATGGACGGCGAGCTGGGTTTCGACAGCAAGAAAGGTCGCGGCTCGACCTTCTGGTTCGAGCTGTCGCTTCCGCTAGCTGCGGCGGAACCCGTCAAAACGCGCCCGGCCCGGGCCGCCCCCGCTCCCGCGCGGTCGCTGCAAGTGCTCGTCGCCGAGGATAATCCGGTCAACCAATTGCTGATCACTGCATTGCTCCGCCGCCAGGGCCATGTGCCGACCTGCGTCGATGACGGGTTGAAGGCGGTCGATGCGGCCTGCTCAACGCGTTTCGACTGCATCTTGATGGACATGCAGATGCCGGTGATGGACGGGATCACCGCGACCCGCACCATCCGCCAGTCGACTGGTCCGTGCGCGACCATCCCGATCATCGCCTTGACCGCCGATGCCTCGCCCGAGCGGCGGCGCTTCTATGACAATGCCGGGCTGAACGATTTCATGACCAAGCCGATCGATGGCCATGCGCTGGCCGATCGACTGGCCGAAATCGCCAGGCCGCAAGTCATCGATCAGGTCGACTCGGCGTTCGACCGCGAGCATCTCGACCAGCTTCGCGCCGCGCTCGGTCCATCGCGACTGCAGTCGCTGCTCGACCTGTTCGTTACCGAGCTCGATCATCGCCCCGGCCAGCTGTGCGACCATCTGCTCGCCGGCCGGCTCGATCAGGCCAAGTTCGAAGCGCACAGCCTCAAGGGCGCGGCGATGAGCGTCGGCGCGTCGCAGCTCGGCACTGCCGTGCTGGCGATCGAGCAGCTGACCGTAGCCGACGATATCAAGGTCAACGCCCGGCTGATCGACCAGGTCGAGAAGGCCGCCGCAGCCGCCCGCTCCGCACTTGGTCGGCGCATATCGGACGGTGCGCGCGCGAGCGCTATCAACACCTGATCCCGGCCTGCGCTTTTTCGCTTGCCCCCCTCTGGCGGAGTGCGTGCGGCCCGCTATAACGATCCGGCAAGGTAGCAGCCGGTCGAGCACGACCGCCTGGGGCAAGGAACGGGAAGCGGCATGAAGGCGACGATCGAACGGGCGACCCTCCTGAAGGCGCTGGGCCACGTCCAGTCGGTGGTCGAGCGCCGCAACACTATCCCGATCCTGTCCAACGTGCTGATCGAGGCAAAGGAAGATGGCTCGATCCGGCTGATGGCCACCGACCTCGACCTTCAAGTCGACGAGAGCGTCGCCGCGCAGGTTTCGCAGGCTGGTGCCACCACCGTCTCCGCCCACACATTCTTCGACATCGTCCGCAAATTGCCCGAAGGAAGCCAGGTCGAGCTAAGCGCTTCGGATGGCAAGATGCAGGTCGTCGCGGGGCGCGCGCGGTTCAACCTCTCGACCCTCCCGCGCGACGATTTCCCGGTCATTGCCGAAGGCGAGCTGCCGACCCGGTTCGAGCTTCCCGCGGCAACCCTCCGCCAGATCATCGACAAGACCCGCTTCGCCATCTCGAGCGAGGAAACGCGTTATTATCTGATGGGCATCTTCCTCCACGTCGTCGACGACAAATTGAAAGCCGCGGCGACCGACGGCCACCGCCTCGCGCGGATCACCATGCCGCGCCCCGACGGTGCCGAGGGCATGCCCGACATCATCATCCCCAAGAAATGCGTCTCGGAAATCCGCAAGTTGCTCGACGAGGTCGACGGCACGCTCGAAGTCTCGCTGTCGCCGACCAAGATCCGCTTCAACCTCGGCACTGCGGTGCTGACCTCCAAGCTGATCGACGGCACCTTCCCCGATTACAATCGCGTCATCCCGACCGGTAATGACAAGTTGCTCAAGCTCGATCCGAAGAGCTTCGCCGCGGGTGTCGACCGAGTCGCGACGATCGCATCGGAGAAGACCCGCGCGGTCAAGATGAGCGTTGATCGCGACAAGGTCACGCTCAGCGTCACCAGCCCCGAAAGCGGCACCGCGACCGAGGAAATCGCCGCCGATTACGGCTCGGACAATATCGAGATCGGCTTCAACGCCCGCTATCTGCTCGACATCCTCCACGAGATCGAGGGCGACAGCGTCGAAGTCCACCTCGCCGACGCCGCCGCACCGACGCTGCTGCGCGAGAACGACCAGAGCAACGCGCTCTATGTGCTGATGCCGATGCGGGTGTGATGATCTGGGCCGTTGCCGCAGCAGGCGCGCTAGCGACAGAATGTCCGACCACCGTTGCGAAAGGCGCAAGTGAGCCGCTCGATGCCAATGGAACGCTAGCGCGTTCATTCGCGACATTGAACTATCCCGAAGATATGATCCGATCATTCAATCTCCGGGCTGCGGTCGACAGCCTGCGCCTTCACGTTGCGAAAGATCCAGAATCGGCAAAAATGGAAAAAGCGTTTCCGGGCTTTTCGTCGGCTTTGCTGCAGAGAGCGCCGGCAATGCTCGGCTCATTGCTCGATCAGCGAGTTCCGTGGCTTTACCGATGCATGGCGGAAAAGCTCCAACGAAAGGTAGCAAGGCCGGATCTCGACATGGCCGTAGCTTACTTGAAGAGCGAGGCGGGTAAGCAAAAATTGCAGGACTCTACCGACTACACAATTTGGAGGTATCTGCGGTCTGGGCCGTTCAGCAAGTCGGAGCTGAAAAAGATGAAAACTGGGCCACGGAATGGCAGCAAGGATGCACCCGTCGGAGCTTCTCGCGCAGCGGCCGCGCTCCTTCCTGTGCTGGAAAGGTGGGGAGAGGAGCAGAGGAACGCCGAAGCAATGGCGCTCGGTGACCTTGCCGAGGAAATCGTCGCGGAAATGACGTCCTCCGATCCCGCATGAGTATTTAGCTCTTTTTGCCTAACCGCTTTTGGTTGGCGGTCGCTGCGCGGTGGATCGGGGTCATTGCGGACATGCTTGTTCCATCGCCCGTCCGCGCTACGACGATTGGATGATCGCCCGGCTTGCCTTGACCAATTTCCGCAACCATGCGGCGGCGCTGGTCGAGCCGGGGCTTGGTTTCGTGCTGCTTAGCGGGCCTAATGGCGCGGGCAAGACCAATGTGCTCGAAGCAGTATCGCTGCTCACGCCTGGGCGCGGTCTCAGGCAAGTGCCGATTTCGGAGATGGCGCGGAGCGACGGGCCGGGCGGCTTCGCGATCGCCGCGCGGCTGGGCGAAGGCATCGACCTCGGCACCGGCACCATCCCCGCCGCGCCCGACCGACGGCAGGTGCGAATCAACGGCGCCGCATCATCGGTCAATTCGCTGTCCGAATGGCTGTCCGTCCTGTGGCTCACGCCCGCGATGGACCGCTTGTTCGTCGACAGCGCAGGGAGCCGCCGCCGCTTCCTTGATCGCCTCACGCTCGCGCTTGAGCCCGGCCACGCGACCCACGCCGCGCGCTACGAAGCCGCGATGCGCGCGCGCAACA
>ENA-OFCX01000663-OFCX01000663.1-metagenomes-genome-assembly--contig:-NODE-663-length-16804-cov-2.746851_pt1 | contig 16804 bp, 15 predicted proteins | sample MGYA00153384_OFCX01 | MGnify analysis MGYA00153384
GACGCCGGCGTCGTGGAAGCTGCAACATCCGGGGGAGTGGCCTGGCGTGTGGAGCACCGTGATGTCGTGGCCGCCGACGCTCAGAGTTTCGCCCGGCGTGAGCGCCCGGTCCGGTGATTCGCCGGGCCACACCACGTCCCACAGCATGCGGTCGGCGTCGTGCAGGAGGATCGGCGCATCAACTGCGTCACGCAGTGGCACGGCGGCGTTGATGTGGTCGTTGTGGCCGTGTGTGAGCACAATGCCCGTCACGCGTCTCCCGGCGATCGCCTCGACGATCGTCTGGTGGTCGTGGGCGGCGTCGAACACGATCACCTCACGGTCGTCGCCGACGATCCAGATGTTGTTGGTGACCTCCCACTCGCCGCCGTCGAGCGCAAAGATGCCATCGGTCATGACCAGTTCGATGCTCATCGCGTCGACCTCAGAACACCACGACGCTGCGAAGGACCTCGCCGCGCTCCATCTTGTGGAACGCCTCTTCGACGCCGTCGAGCCCGATGGTTTCCGACACGAAGCCGTCGAGGTCGAGACGGCCCTGGAGGTACAGGTCGATCAGCATCGGAAAATCGCGCGACGGCAGGCAGTCGCCGTACCACGACGACTTGAGCGAACCGCCCCGGCCGAACAGCTCGATGAACGGCAACTCGAGCGTCATCTCCGGATTGGGCACGCCCACGAGCACGACCGTGCCGGCGAGGTCGCGGGCCTCGAACGCCTGCTTGTACACCTGTGGGTGGCCGATCGCCTCGATGCACACGTCGGCACCGAACCCGCCGGTGACCGAGCGAATGAACTCCACGGGATCGGTCTGCTTCGAGTTGCAGACGTGGGTGGCGCCGAAGCCCTTGGCCCACTCGAGCTTGCGATCGTCGATGTCGACGCCGATGATCGTCGATGCGCCGGCAAGGCGGGCCCCGGCGATTGCAGCATCGCCGACGCCGCCACATCCGAACACGGCCACCGACTGGCCGCGTGTGACGCCGGCGGTGTTCAACACCGCGCCGAGGCCGGCCATCACGCCGCAACCGAGCAAGCCGGCAGCAGCCGGCGACGCTGCAGGATCGACCTTGGTGCACTGGCCGGCGGCGACGAGCGTCTTGTCGCAGAACGCCCCGATGCCCAGCGCGGGCGAGAGCTCCGTGCCGTCGGTGAGCGTCATCTTCTGTGTGGCGTTGTGGGTGTTGAAGCAGTACTGCGCCTCGCCACGTCGGCACGCCCGGCAGTCACCGCACACCGCACGCCAGTTGAGGATCACGTAATCGCCCGGAGCCACATCGGTGACACCCACGCCGACCGACTCGACGATGCCGGCTGCCTCATGGCCGAGTAGGAACGGGAATTCGTCGTTGATGCCGCCTTCTCGATAGTGCAGGTCGGTGTGGCACACGCCGCAGGCCTGGATCGCCACCACTGCCTCGCCCGGACCGGGATCCGGAATGACGATGGTCTCCATCGTGACGGGTTGACCCTTGGTGCGGGCGATGATGCCTCGAACTTCCTGACTCATGTCTGCGAACGTATCGCTGTTACTCCTGGTGTCTGACACCATTGGGAACAGTTCCTGCGTGGAGATTGGAACCGCAGCGGATCGGGGGGCGTCGAATGAACATGAACGCACGTGTCGTCGTTGTTGCTCTTGTCGCCGCCCTGGCCCTTGCCGCTTGCGGTGGCGACTCCGACTCGCCGGCCGCCGACGATTCGCTGCCGCCGGTCGCCGACGGATATCAGCACCCCACCGGTGCGAACGACGTGGTCATCGAGTACACGGAGGTCGGGGGGTTCGTTCCCCGTGAGTTCGCATTCCAGCAGACCCCGAACGTACTCGTGTCGGGAGACGGCCGAGTCTTCGGCCCGGGCGCTCAGATCGCGATCTATCCAGGTCCGCTGCTGCCGGCGGTGCAGGTACAGCCGATCTCCGAGGACGGCATCCAGGCAATCCTGGCGGCGGCCGACGAGGCCGGCCTGTTCCAGCAGATCGACTACGAGCAGCCGACCAACATCGCCGACGCGTCGACGGCCCGAGTCACGATCAACGTGAACGGCGAAAAGTACGTACACGAGGCGTACGCCCTCGGGCTGGCGGGTCCGGGTGAAGGCGGCGAGGAGACGACTCCGCAACGCCAGGCGCTCGCTGACTTCGTGGCCCAGTTGAACGATCTGGCGGGCCTCGTCGGAGCCGATCAGCTCGGTGAGCAGATCATCTTCGACCCGGCGGACTACGGCGTCGAAGCGGTCGTCGTCGACGACCTGTCGGTGTACGGCAACGACGGCATCGAGCCCACCCTGGTCGAATGGCCGGCCGACGTGAGCGTCCGCCTCGCCGACGCGTCGACATGCACCGTGATCTCCGCCGCCGTGGTCGGCGAGACATTCGGCGCGGCCGACCAACTGACCTTCTTCACCGACGCCGACGTCACGTACCAGGTCCTCGTCAAGCCGATCCTGCCCGGCACCACCTGCGGATGGTGTTACGTTTGGTGTCTGACACCAAACGTCACGGTTCAGAAGAGGCGGAGGTCGTCGGGACGCATGCCGCGCAGTTCGTCGTAGTCGACCTCGACCCAGCGGAAGCCGCGAGCCTCGGCGAGCACCTTTGCTTGCGGTTTGACCACCTGGGCGACGAACACGCCGCGCACGGCGCCGAGCGATGAATCGAGGTGGAGTCGCTCGATGTACCGCGCCAACTGTTCGACGCCGTCGATGTCGCCGCGTCGCTTCACCTCGATGGCGACGACCGTGTTCGAATGATCGCGACACACCAGGTCGATCGGGCCGATCGCTGTCGGGTACTCGCGCCGCACGAGCGTGAGGCCCTCCTCGATGGCATGTGGACTCGCCGCGAGGAGTTCTTGCAGATGGGCCTCGACGCCATCTTTCTGCAAACCCGGATCGTCTCCGAGTTCGGCCGACACGTCGCTGAGCACCTCGTAGAGCGTGATCGTCAGCGCCTCCTGCTTCGGATTGGTGACCACCCAGTGATCGCCGTTGTCGACCAGCGTGTTCGGAGCGTTCATCCAGTTGAGCGGCTTGTAGGCGCCGCCGTCGGCGTGGATGGCGACGCAGCCGTCGGCCTTCACCATGATGAGTCGTGTGGCTTCGGGGAGATGAGCGTCGAGCCGACCGGAGTAGTCGACGGAACAGCGGGCGATCACCAAGCGCACGAACGGCGACGCTACTTGTTGAGCCGAGGGCGTTCAGCTTCGACGTGCTCGCGCATCCGCTTCTGAATCAGGCCTCTCCGCTCTTGCAGTTCGCGATATGTCGCCCGATTGACACTGGGGTCCAGCCCCATCGACGCCTTCACCCCGTCCATGTCGAACTCGACTGCGCTCGGGTCGACCCCCAGCTCACGTCCCAGCCGCTCGCCGTGTTTCTGGGCGAACATCATCGAGATGTTGGCCACCTCGGCGAGTAGATCGAGATCAGGCGCAAGGCGGGCGATCGCACCGTCGAGGAACACCATGTTCTTCACGTACAGCATCAGTTCCTTGGGGAGCTTGGCGCCATAGCCGAGCAGCGCCTTGACCACGCGTTGCACCTCTTGGACCATCTCTTCGCCGGTGAGGGTGGTCGGGTCGATCACCTCGTCCTCGAGCCGGAGATCCTTGATGACCGCTTCGAGATCGGTGTCCATCGGCAGGGCGCCGAGGTCGCGCAACGCCGCCATATGCGTGCGCACGTCGTTGGTGGTGGCTCCGAGCATCAGGCGCAGGAACGCGTTGCGACGCGCTCCGCTGAGTCGGCCGACGATGCCGTAGTCGAGCAGTGCGGTTCGGCCGTCGGCGAGCACGAAGAGGTTGCCACCGTGGAGGTCGCCGTGGAAGATGCCCTCGACGATCGCACCTTCCATGAAGGCAACCATCGCCGTGCGCACGACTTCTTCGGTGTCGATGCCGGCGTCCTGCATGCCGACCACGTCGTCGAAGTTGAATCCGTACATCCGCTCCATCACGAGGACTCGCTTCGTGACCAGGCGGGGATGCGGCCGCGGGACGATGTACTGGTGCTGGTCGAGGTCGTGCAACATGGTGGCGATGTCGAGCATGTTGGCTGCTTCCATCCGGAAGTCGAGCTCTTCCACGATCGTCTCGGCGAACAACTCCACCAGCGCTGGTGGGTTGGCGAGTGCAGCCACCGGGATTCGGCCCACGAGGTACGGGGCCAGCCACGCCATCACCCGCAGGTCCTTGCGGACGAGACGAGCGACCGTCGTGCGCTGCACCTTGACCACGACGTTCTCGCCGGTGAGCAGTGTCGCTGCATGCACCTGCGCGATCGAGGCGGCAGCGAGCGGCTTCTCGTCGAACGACGAAAAGACATCCTCCAACCGGGCGCCCAGATCCTGCTCGACGGTGAGGCGCACCTCGTCGAAGGACTCCGCAGGCACCTGATCTCGACACTTCTTGAACTCGCTCACCAGCTCGGCCGGGAAGAGCCCCTCGCCCGAGGAGATGATCTGTCCGAGCTTGATGTAGGTCGGCCCGAGCGCTTCGGCCGCCAAGCGCAGGCGCCGCGAGACGTCAGCACGGCTGGCTTCGGGTGTGTCGAACTTCTTGCGGCGCTTCTTGAGCATCCACGGAGCAATCGCAGCGCCGAGATGACCGGTGACGGTGAGTACTCGTGATCCGGGCGGCAGCTTCGATGGCTTGGTCAGCCCGGGAACTTCCGCCTGAGCCTGGCGACGCAGTCGATCGGCCAGGTGCGACCAGCGGATCTCCTCGCGATCGAGCTTCCACGGGGCCTCGTCGGTGAAGGATCCCCACGCGAGATCCGAGGGGCGATGGGTCTCGGCGGGCACTGCGGTCACCCTGACATGATGCCGGATTCTCGATGATTCGTCGCCGCGAGGCAACATCGCGTCATGACCACACGACCGTTCCGCGTCCTCGGCCTCCAACAGATCGCCATCGGGGGTCTCGACAAAGGGGCACTCACGAGTCTGTGGACCGGGCTGCTCGGCGTGGAGAAGGTGAGCGAGTACGTCAGCGAGTCCGAGAACGTCGACGAGGACATCCTGCGAATCGGCGACGGACCGTACGCAGTGGAGATCGATCTGATGCAGCCGCTCGACCCCGATCGTTCGCCGAAGGTGCACGTGCCGACGCTCAACCACATCGGGGTCTGGATCGACGATCTTGCCGCTTGCGTCGACTCGCTCACCGAACAGGGGGTGCGCTTCACGCCCGGTGGCATTCGCAAAGGTGCGGCGGGCCACGACGTGTGCTTCATCCACCCCAAAGGCAACGACGACACACCCCGCAGCGGCGAGGGCGTGCTGATCGAACTGGTGCAGGCGCCGCCCGATGTCATCGAAGCGCTGGGCTGATGGACGACTCGTCGAGTTCTGCGCCCAGCGCTGAGGCCGTTGCTGCCGGTGCCGGCCCGCTGGCGGGTGTGCGAGTCATCGAACTCGGCGTGTGGGTGGCCGGCCCCGCCGCCGGGGGGATCATGGCCGACTGGGGTGCCGACGTGATCAAGGTCGAACCGGCCGGCGGCGACCCCCAGCGAGCGGTGTTCGGTTCGGTCGGGCTCGATGGCTCGATGCCGGTGCCGCCCTTCGAGGTCGACAACCGAGGCAAGCGCTCGATGGTGCTCGACCTGCGCGACTTCGACGACCACGCCGTCTTCGATCGACTGTTGTCGACGGCAGACGTGTTGGTCACCAACATGAGGCCCGGGGCGCTGGAGCGACTGGAACTCGGACCCGATCGTGTGTGTGATCGCCACCCCCGGCTCGTCTACGGGGCGATCTCGGGGTACGGCCTCGATGGCGAAGATCGTGATCGCGCTGGGTACGACATCGGAGCATTCTGGGCACGATCCGGCCTGGCACACACGATGGTGCCGCCGGGTGAGATGCCGCCGGGGTTGCGCTCGGGCATGGGCGACCACCAGACCGGGATGACGCTCGTGGCTGGGGTGATGGCCAAGCTGTTCGAGCGTGAACGCACCGGCCGGGGAGGGCTCGTCTCGACCAGCCTGTTGCGTACGGGGATGTACTCGATTGCCTGGGACTTCGGGATCCAGTTGCGTTTCGATCGGCGCGAATCGACCAAGCCCCGCGATCGCAGCCGGGCGCCGTTGGTCAACAGCTACCGCACCGGTGACGATCGAGTCTTCTGGTTGATCTGCCTCGAAGCCGACCGGCACTGGCCGAAGGTGTTGGCTGCGCTCGGGCGCCCCGATCTCGCCGGCGATGCGCGCTTCGTCGACGCCACGGCCCGGCTCGAGAACGCAGTGGCGTTGATCGCCGAATTCGATGCGGGCTTCGCGACACGACCGTTGGCGGAGTGGGCGGAGCGTTTCGACGAACACGACGTGTGGTGGGCGCCGGTGCAGTCGATCGTCGACGTGATCGCCGACCCGCAGGCGCAGCCCGGTTTCGTGGCCAGCTCGGTCAGCGTGCAGGCCGGCGGCCAGCCATGCCGTGTCGACGTGCCGCTGCGCGTCTTCTACCCTGGCTACTACCCCACCTTGACGCAGCTGTATGCCGACCTGGGTGTGCAGACCGAGCCGGTGAGCTATGCCGCCACCTTTACTGGCGACGACGGTCAGGTGTTCTTCCGCTGGCGCAACCTGTGCCTGGGCGGCTGGTCGTTGCCCTTCATGCTGCCGCACGATCTGGCGGAGCGTCGCGCACGGAGCATCGCTCGCGGCGCGCTGGCCTTTGGCCGCCAACTGCGCCAGGGTGTTGCGCGCGGTGAACTGGCCGGTGTGACGATCGGCCAGTTCGTGCAGGACCAACGCCTGGCTGGCGAATTTGTTGACGGCTTGCTGCTGCCCACCATCGCCACCGTCGGCACCTGCACACTGCAGGACGCGCTGGCCTATCCGGCCGAGGTCGTGGGCGGCTACCTGGGCGCGGGCGTGGTGCGGCAGAGTGTGCGGCGCGCCCGCCACGGCGCTGACGACGTGGCCACGCGGCTGCTGGCCGGTGTGGCCCGCGTGCAATGCCAGGCGGGCGTGACAGCGGTTGAGACCGACGGCCACCGTGTGGCGGTGCACCGCCAGGGCGGTGTGACGGAACACTTCGACCACGTCGTGCTGGCCACGCAGGCCAACCAGGCCCTGGCCCTGTGGCATGACGCCACCCCGGCTGAGCGGCAGGTGCTGCAAGCCTTTCGCTACCGCACGCTGGACGTGGTGATGCACGCCGACCCGGCCCTGATGCCGGCCCACCGGCGCGACTGGTCGGCCGTGAATGCCCGCGTCAGCCCAGCGCACGAGCGGCCGGAGAGCACGATCTGGATCAACGCCGTGCAGCCCGCGCTGCGCCACGCCGCGCCGCTGTTCCAGACCGTGCAGCCGCAGCGCGCACCGCGTGATGAACACGTGATCGCCACCGCCCGCTTCGAGCGACCGATGGTCGACGCGGCCAGCCAGCACGCGCTGGTGGCGCTGCAGGCGCTGGCCGCCCAGCCGGGGCGGCGGGTGTGGCTGTGCGGTTCGTACGCCCAGGCAGGCGTACCGCTGCTGGAAAGCGCGGTGCGCTCGGCGCACGACGTGGCAGCCGCCATCGACTCTCGCGTGACAGCCAGCAGCCGATGACGAACCGCCCCCGCCGCGTGTTCATGCTGGGCGCCACCGGCACCATCGGCCGCGCCACCGTGCGCGCGCTGGTGCAGCGCGGCCACGACGTGGTGTGTTTTGTGCGGCCGCGGGCGGGAGTGCGTGGCGCGCTGACGGCCGACGACAGCACCCGGCTGCTCAGCGGTGCCGAGGTGCGATTTGGCGACGTGCGCGACCCGCAATCGCTGGCTCGAAATGGCTTTGCCGACCAACACTTCGACGCCCTGGTGTCGTGCCTGGCCTCGCGCACCGGCGCACCGCGCGACGCCTGGTTCATCGACCACCAGGCCCATGTGCACGCACTGGCAGCCGCGCAGCGCGCCGGGGTGTCGCAGATGGTGCTTTTGTCGGCCATCTGCGTGCAAAAGCCGCTGCTGGCTTTTCAGCATGCCAAGCTGGCTTTCGAGCGCGAACTGGTGCAATCGGGGCTGATCTACTCCATCGTGCGACCCACGGCCTTCTTCAAGTCGCTTTCGGGCCAGGTGGAACGGGTGCGCCGCGGCAAGCCTTTCTTGCTGTTCGGCGACGGCACACTCACGGCCTGCAAACCGATCAGCGACGCAGACCTGGCTTGCTACCTGGCCGACTGTCTGGTCCAACCCGACCGCCGCAACCGCGTGTTGCCCATCGGCGGGCCGGGCGACGCCATCACGCCGCGCCAACAGGGCGAGCAGCTGTTTGCACTGCTGCGCCGCGAGCCGCGGTTCACACAGGTGCCGGTGGCCTTGCTGGACGTGATCATCAAGACCCTGGGCGCCGCCGGCCGACTGCTGCCGCCGCTGGCTGCCAAGGCTGAACTGGCGCGCATTGGCCGTTACTACGCCACCGAATCGATGCTGGTGTTGAACACCGACACCGGCCGCTACGACGCCGCCGCCACGCCGACCACCGGCCACCAGACGCTGTTCGAGCACTATGCCGAACTGGTGCAGGGCCGCGCGTCGCCTGAGCGCGGCGACCACGCGGTGTTTTGAGCTGGCCCACGCCCTCAGGCCGCAAAAATCTTGCCCGGGTTCATGATGTTTTGCGGGTCCAGTGCCTGCTTGATGCGGCGCATCACGGCCACTGCTCCGGCACCGGCTTCTTCGACCAGATAGCCGACCTTGTGTAGCCCGATGCCGTGTTCGCCCGTGCAGGTGCCGCCCAGGCGGATGGCACGCTGCACCATCTGCTCGCTCAGGCGTTCGGCGGTGGCGGCTTCTTCAGCGTTGTGCGGGTCGAGAAGGTAGCTCAGGTGGAAGTTGCCGTCGCCCACATGCCCGACGATCCAGTAGGGCAGCCCGGCGGCTTCGGCCTCGTCGACGGAACGGTCGATGCTCTCGGCCAGCTGCGAGATCGGCACGCAGGTGTCGGTGGTCAGCATGCGGCAGCCGGGCCGCATTTGCAGCGCAGCGAAATACGCTTTGTGCCGCGCCGTCCACAGCCGCGTGCGCTCTTCGGGCGTGTGCGCCCACTCGAAGTCTTCGCCGCCGTGCTCGCGCGCAAGGTCCTGCACCGCGCCCGCCTGCTCGGCCACGCTGGCGGGGCTGCCGTGGAACTCCATCAGCAGCATGGGCGCTTCGCGCAGCGTGAGCTTTGAGTACGCATTCACGCCGCGGATGGCGTTGGCATCCAGCAGTTCGCAGCGCGCGATCGGCACGCCCATCTGGATGATCTGAATGGTGGTGCGCACCGCCGCGTCGATGCTGGGGAAGTGGCAGATGGCCGCGCTCACCGCCTCGGGCAGTGGGTACAGCTTGAGCGTGATCTCGGTCATCACGCCCAGCGTGCCTTCGCTGCCGACGAACAAGCGCGTCAGGTCGTAGCCGGCGCTGCTTTTCTTGGCGCGCGTGCCGGTGCGGATGACCTCGCCCGACGCCGTGACCACGGTCAGCCCCAGCACGTTTTCGCGCATGGTGCCGTAGCGCACGGCGTTGGTGCCGCTGGCGCGCGTGGCCGCCATGCCGCCCAGGCTGGCGTTGGCGCCGGGGTCGATGGGGAAGAACAGGCCCGTGTCGCGGATCTCGCGGTTGAGTTGCTCACGCGTCACGCCGGCCTGCACCGTGACGGTCAGGTCTTCGGCATTGATCTGCACCAGGGCCGCCATGCGCGACAAGTCGATGCTGACGCCGCCCTGCACCGCCAGCAAATGGCCTTCCAGTGACGAGCCGGTGCCAAATGGAATCACCGGCACCGAATGCGCCGCGGCCAGCGCCACCACCGCAGCCACGTCGCCAGTGGATTCGCAGAACACCACCGCGTCGGGCGGGGTGACAGGGTAGAAACTCTCGTCGCGGCCGTGCTGTTCACACACGGCGGTGGCGGTCGAGCAGCGTGGGCCGAACTGCGTCCGCAGTTCGGCCAGCATGGCCTCAGGCAGCGGGCGCCGGGTGGGGCGGTGTAATGCGTGCGGGGCGGTGGCGGCGTTCATCGCAAGCTCCTCTGGGTGGCGCTGGGACCGGGGTTGCATGGTAGGCGCGCCTGAAGTTGCGCGGCCTGGATGGTCCAATAGGGGCCCTTCTCCAACAGCATCGAACCATGTCCAACCGCCTGACCCAGATTGCCACCCGCACCGGAGACGACGGCAGTACCGGCCTGGGTGACGGCAGCCGCGTGCCAAAAGACCACCGGCGCGTAGCGGCCATGGGTGACGTGGACGAGCTGAACTCCGGCCTGGGAGTGTTGCTGGCGGAAAAGCTGCCGGACGATGTGCGCGACCTGCTGGTGGTCATCCAGCACGAGCTCTTCAACCTGGGTGGTGAGTTGTCCATTCCTGGCTACCAGCTGCTGAAGACCGAGGCCGTGCTGCGCTTGGATGAGGCGCTGGCGCACTACAACGAGCAGTTGCCGCGGCTGAAGGAATTCATTCTGCCGGCCGGCACCCGCAGCGCTGCGCTGGCCCACGTGAGCCGCACCGTGGCGCGCCGCGCTGAACGTGCGGTGGTGGCGCTGGCGGCCACGGAGCCCGTAAACGAAGCGCCCCGGCAGTATCTGAACCGCTTGAGCGACCTGCTGTTCGTGCTGGCCCGGGTGCTGAACCGCGCCAACCTGGACGGATTGGGCGGTGACGATGTGTACTGGAAGTCTGAAAAGCTGGCGCGCGCAGAAGATTGAGCGGCCCGCCGCGCGCCCATCGGCGCTGCGGTCTTTGGGTCAAGCGCCATCCGGCGCAGCGTCGGGCATCAGACCATGCGACGACGGGCCAATAAACCCACCAGACCCAGGCCGGCCAGCATCAAGACAACGCTCTCGGGTTCCGGGATGGCGGCGGCGGCGACGGTCAGGTCGTTGATCGTGGGCCAGACATCCACCGTGCCCGTGCCCGGCGTGCCCACGAACACCTGCACCGAACTGATGGTGCCGTTGGAAACAAAACCCACAAAACTTGTCGTGGCCGGGTTGATCTGGGCCCGGGTGACGGTGGCACCCAGGCTGTCAACGGCGCGAACGTTGATGGTGGCCGCCGTGCTGGTCGCAAAACCATCCAGGCCGGAGCGGAAAAAGAAGCCACCCACTGCGGCGGCGCCTGCACTGAACGCGCTCAGCGTGATGGTGTCGGTGCGATTGTTGGTGGCCAGCCAGATGTCCCCGGCCACGCCGCCGGCCGGAAAGAAATTGCTCAGCGGGCCAGCACTGGCGCTGTAGCTGAAGCTGCCAGCCGTGCGTGCAATCGGTATTTCCAGCGGCTGCGTGTTGTCCAGGTCGTTGTAGGTGTCCACACCCACTGGGCTGCCGACAGCGGCCAGGAAGCTGGCCTGACTGGTGTAGATCGTGATGGCGGCTTGCGCGCTGCCGGCGGCAAACAGTGCCGCGGCGGCCAAGGAAGCTCCCAGAGAAGCGGCCCGTGTCGCTCGGGGCATGCAGGTGATTCGGGTCATGTCTGATTTCCTGGTGTTTCGATGCCGACATTCGGCCAGATGCGCAGTGCCGCGCAGGCGAAGCGGTTTCAGTATGGCCGCCTTGGGCAGGCGCAGGGCATGTAGTCAAGCCCGATCCCCGGTTTCGGGGGGGCATGGACGCGGCGCGCGGGCTGCGACCGCGTCTGGCATTGGATTGCCGCCACGGGCACTCCCGAGGCGACAAACACCGTCCGGCGGGGTTAAATTCCAGCCATGAAAACACGCCACCTGATTGCCGCCGCCGCAGCCACCGTGCTGAGCACCAGCGCCCTGGCTGCCCCCGCCTGGATCACCCTGGGCGCCGACGCGCTGCAGGTGCTGCAACGCATGACGCCCCATGTTCAGGTGGTGGGCACCGCCCAGGCGCGGGTCGACGTGCCGGCGTCGCGGCGCGACAGCACCCTGCTGAAGCGCCAAGAAACCGTGCATGCGGTCGAGGTCGACGACGGCTGGCTGGAGATTCTTTCGGTGATGGTGCATGGCGAGCTTCAGCGTTGTGGCGGTTACCTGCACCACGACAGCAAGGACGCAGCCCTGGCCGCGCTGCAGCGGCTCGAAAGCCCGCTGGCCGTGGGCGCACAGCCCAGCTATGCCATCGACAACGCCGCGCTGGTGACGCCCTTGTTGCCCCAGTTGCAGGCCAGCAACCTGTTGGGCACCATCGAAGGTCTGGCCGCGTTCCAGAACAGGCGCTTCAACAGCAGCCACGGCGTCAACGCCTCGAACTGGCTGCTTGCCCAATGGCAGGCGTTGGACCCGGGCACGCGGCGCGACGTGCGTGTCAGCCAGGTCACGCACACCGGCTTCAACCAAAAGTCGGTGTCATTCGAGATCAAAGGCACGGGCAACGCGGGCGAGGTGGTGATCCTGGGCGGCCATCTTGATTCCATCGCCGGCAGCGCCATCGAGACTTCCCGCGCGCCGGGTGCCGATGACAACGCCAGCGGCATCGCCGGCCTGACCGAGATCATTCGCGTGCTCATGGCCAGCAACTACCAGCCCAAGCGCACGCTGCGCTTCATCGGCTACGCGGCTGAAGAGGTGGGTTTGCGCGGTTCGCAGCAGATTGCCGCCGACTACGTCAACCGGCGCGAGCGCGTGGTGGGTGTGCTGCAGCTGGACATGACGGCCTTCAAAAGCGCGCTGGACGCTGCCGACATCTGGATCTACACCGACTACACGAACGCCGCGCAAAACCAGTTTCTGGCTGACCTGACGGGCTTCTACCTGCCCGGCGTGACGGTGGGTTACAGCGCCTGCGGCTACGGTTGTTCAGACCACGCTGCCTGGCACGCGCTGGGCTTTGCCGCGTCGTTCCCGCACGAGGCCAGCAACAGCAACTACAACCGCGCCATCCACACACCCAACGACACATCGGCCACCTTCGGCAACCAGGCCATCCACGCGCTGAAATTCACCCAGCTGGCAATGGCCTATGCGGTGGAACTGGCCAGTGACCTTCGCGTGGCACCGGTTGCCAAGGCAGTCACGGCGGCGGCGACCTTGCCCAGCAAGGCCGCTGGCCCGCGCTGACCGTCTGGCGCCGTCGTACCGACCCTGCCCGAAAACAACCAGGCCCCGCAGCGCAAGCTGGCGGGGCCTGGTTTCGCGTGGCGGGCCGGAGGGGGCCCACCCGTTGCAGACTTCAATTGGCGCGGCGCCGCCGAACAGCAGCCATCACGCCGAGCATGCCGAGCGCCATCAGCCCGTAAGTGCCCGGCTCGGGAACGGCCGAGACTTCGAAGGTGAAGTTGCCACTGACCCACCGGCCATCGATGTCGACTTCCGGGTCATCGAAGCCTTCCGCAAATTCGATGCGCAGAAGGCCGTCTGCACCGACATTGAAATTCAGCTCGGCCGGGATGAGCGACCCGCCGCCGACGAATGTCTGCGAAATCCCCGGTGTGTCCCGGCCAAACCCCGGCTGGTTGATCACGCCCGTGGCGATTGCGGAGTCAGTGAAGACGATTTGAAGCTCGGACAGCCAGCTGGGATCGAAAGCCGTCAGCGTCACGTTCCATGATGAGCCCGTGACTTCAGCAAAAGGCGCCAGCTGGACAAAGGTCACGAAGTTGGATGTCGCGTTGCCGAAGCTGAAGGCTCCGATGCTGTTGATACCGGCCACGTTGATGCCCACCGTGACGCCTGCCAGCGCCGGCACTGCCGACAAGTCCGAGGCCGCACCACCAAATGTCGATAACGCGCCCACCTTGGAGCTGGCTACGGCCGGAGACTTCGCTGCGGCGTGGGCAACACCAAATGCCAGCGTGGCCATGGTGATGGCGGCGCCAGCGGCAGCACGCAACAAAAACGTATTGGTAGGCATTGAATTCTTTCCTGTTGGTGGCCGATGAAACCGATCCGCCTGGTGCCCTCAAATCGTACAGGTGTGGCAGCGTGATTCGTGGCTTTACCCGATGAACGGGCGTCAAACCCCCGACCTTGGGGGTCGCTTGATCCGCTCGGTCGCCAACGTGTCACCCAACAGCACCGCGTGCTGGTTTCATGGCCCCGCAACAGATGCTCAGGTTGCGAGTTCGCGGTGCAACCAAGCCCGGGCCAGAGCCCAGTCGCGCTTGACGGTGGCCAGGCTCAGGCCCAGCAGTTCGGCAATCTCGGCGTTTTCAAGCCCGCCGAAGAAACGCAGCTCGACGACCTTGGCCGCGCGTGGGTCCACCTGCTCGAAGGCCAACAGCGCGTCGTGCACGCGCACCACGTCGCCGGCGCCCGGCTCGCCAGTCACATGCTGGGCCTCGGTGAGCGTCAGCGACACGAGCAGCACGTCGCGCTTGGCGGCACGCTTGGCCACGACGTGATTGACCAGAATTCGCCGCATCATGATCGACGCCATGGCCAGGAAGTGGCCGCGGCTTTGCCAGCGCGTGCGGGTTTGTTCGCCCAGGCGGAACCAGGCCTCGTGGGTGAGCGCTGTGGCGCTGAGGGTGTGGCCGGCGTGCTCCTTGCGCAGCTGCGCCGAGGCGCAGCGTTTGAGCTCTGCGTACAGGGCAGCAAACAACGCATCGACAGCCTGGCCGCCGCCCGCGTCGAGCTGGCTCAGCCACAGCGTGATGTCTTCCACCGGGCTGGACGAACTGCATTCCATTCGCGGCATTGTGGGCTTCGCGGGTGGGCAGTATTGCCCCCGCCGGCCCGGCCCGGTGTGGATTCCTGCTCGCGCCTGAGCTGTTTGTGCCGGCGGCCGTGCGTACACCATCAAGGCGGCCCGCCTAATCCAACAACCTGCGCGGAGACCCCCATGCCAGCATCGACCTTGAAGACGTTCATCACCGCCACTGTGGCCGGCTGTCTGGTGGCCTTTGCGCTGCCGTCCATGGCGTCGGGCGACAAAACCACACCACTCACCGTAGACGCCAGCTTCGACGCCGCAGCCGCTGCCGCCAAAGGCTTCACCATCGCCGACAACAAGGCGCTGAAGGGCATCAAGCGTGTGGCGGTGCCGGTGTTCGCGGTCGAATTCGTGGTGGCCGACAACGTCAGCAGCACCACGTCCGGCTTTGCCGCAGCTGGCAGGGCCACATCGTCGCTGTACTACAAACTCCTGGGTGTCGGCGAAGCCGATTTCCAGGTCATCACCGACGCGCTGCACCAGCAGTTTCTGGGTGACCTCAAGGCCAGTGGTGTCGAGGTGCTGGACACCGCCCAGGTGATGGCCGCACCCACCTACCGCAAGCTGTTAGCCACGGGCAGCCCGGCACCCATCAAAACCGACAGCACGCTGATGATGTCGCCGCCCGGGTTGGGTATTTACGGTTTTGCACGCACGGGCGGCGGCAACAGTGCCAAGAGCAAGAGTGTGTTCGGCGCGCTGTCCGACATGGGCGCCGGCTTTGCAGCGGTGGGCGCGATCACCGACACCATTCAGCTCGGCACCGAGCTCGACGCCAGCCTGATTGAGGTGCGCATGCGCGTCAGCTTCGTGCAGCTCAACGACGACAGCAAGGGATTCTTCGGGCGGTTGTCCAGCACGGCGGCCACCAGCGGCAGGTCTTGCGGGTTCACATGCACGCTGATCTGGCGCGCGCTGAGCATCACCGCGTTGACGGCTTCGCTGGCCACGGTGGCGACAAGTTCTGGCCGCTGCGCCAGTTCACAGCGCAGCACCTGCTGCGCCAGTTGCACGGCGGTGTTGGCGATCGCCGTGGCGATCTGCTTGTCCAGCGCGGTGAACTGGGCGTCGAAGGCGTCCAGCAATGCGCCGATCTGCGACGTTGCCTGCTGGGCAAAACTGTGCTTGAAGTTTTCCAGCGCCACCAGGCCATCGCGGTAACCGTCCTGGTAGCCGGCCTGGCGCGCCGCCAACACGCGGGCCTGCCAATCGGCGCCAGTCAGCTCGGCAGGCGCAGCGGCAGACTCTGCAGCCGATGCAGCCGATGCAGCCGATGAAGCCGATGAAACCGAATGCGGCCCCGCACCGCCGCCAAAGGCGCCGGGCTGCCAGCTGGCGAAGTCGCCCAGTTCTTCGCGCGGGATGAAGCGCGTGTAGGCCGCGCTCGCTTTGGAGCCCGGAGGGCTTGGCACGTTCTTGAAGGAAGGTTTGCTCATGGTGGGTGCGATCAGACGAACTGCTCGTCGCCGCCACCGGCAAGCACGATCTGACCTTCATCCACCAGCCTGCGCACGATCTTGAGCATCTCCTTCTGCTCCGCTTCGACTTCCAACAGCCGCACCGGGCCGCGCGAGTCGAGGTCTTCCTTGAGGGTTTCGGCAGCGCGGGTGGACATGTTCTTGAAGATCTTTTCGCGCAGCGCCGGCGTGGCGCCCTTCAGCGCAATCACCAGCGATTCGCTCTGCACTTCCTTCATCAGTGCCTGGATGCCCTTGTCGTCGATCTTCTCCACGTCGTCGAAGGTGAACATGTTGTCCATGATCTTCTGCGCCAGGTCGTTGTCGGCCTCGCGCACGAAATCAAGCACGCTGGTTTCCACCGCGGTGCCCAGCATGTTCAGGATTTCGGCCGCAGTCTTCACGCCGCCCAGGCTGCTCTTGCGGCTGCGGTCACCGCCAGCGAGCACCTTGCTCATCACTTCGTTCAGGTCGCGCAGCGCGGTGGGCTGGATGCCGTCGAGCGTGGCAATGCGCACCATCGGCAGCCTGGTCGAATTCCAGGTGCACGAGGATGGCCGCGACGATTTGCGGGTGTTCGTTGCGCAACAGCTCGGCCACCGAGGTGGCGTCCATCCACTTCAGGCTTTCGATGCCGGTGACGTCGCTGCCCTGCAAGATGCGGTCAATCAGCAGGTTGGCCTTGTCTTCGCCCAGGGCCTTGCGCAACACGGCTTTCACATATTCATTGCTGTCGGCCACCAGCATGTGTTCGTTGGCGGCCAGCTCTG
>ENA-OFCX01000664-OFCX01000664.1-metagenomes-genome-assembly--contig:-NODE-664-length-16783-cov-4.729615_pt1 | contig 16783 bp, 16 predicted proteins | sample MGYA00153384_OFCX01 | MGnify analysis MGYA00153384
GACGGCGAGGTGGGCGGCACGCCGACGCCCAGGAACGACAGCGTCGCCTCGGTAAGGATGGCAGACGCCACCTGGATGGTCGACAGCACCAACACCGGCCCCATCACGTTGGGCAGCACATGGCGCAGCATGATGCGCAGCGGCGGCACGCCGATCACGCGGGCGGCCTGCACGTAGTCCTTGCCGCGCTCCACCAGCGTCGAGCCGCGCACCGTGCGTGCGTACTGCACCCAGCCGGTCAGCGAGATCGCGATGATCAGCACGCCGAACGCGAGCGACTCGTGCGCCTGCGGAAAGAGCGCACGGCCGACGCCGTCGATCAGCAGCGCGACCAGGATCGACGGGAACGACAGCATCACGTCGCAGACGCGCATGATGAAGGCGTCGACCCGGCCGCCCAGGTAGCCCGACACCAGCCCCAGCGTCACGCCGACGAGCAGCGAGACCAGCACCGCGGCGCCGCCGACGAACAGCGAAATGCGGGCACCGTACATCAGCGCCGACAGCACGTCGCGCCCCTGCTCGTCGGTGCCGAGCAGGAAGGTGGATTTGCCGCCTTGCATCCAGGCCGGCGGCAGCATCGAATCGGCCAAGCCGATCGTGCTGAGGTCGAACGGATCGTGCGGTGCCACCCAACCCGCGAACAGCGCCATGAACAGGCACGCCGATCCCATGACGGCAGCGAACATCGCCATCGGCGACGACACGAAGCTGTGCCAGACGTCGCCCTGGAAGAAGCGACGCAGCGCGCCCGGCTTTGTCAAAGCGAGGCTGCTCATCGGCCGGCCACGTGCCAGCGGCACGGCACGGCGGAACGCGTCAACGCGACCGTGCACGATCCGATCGCCTTCATGCCGAGGCAGCACGCGCCGCGTCGTCGAGCGGCATCGCCTGAACGGCCAACGCGGCCAGGAAGGTTGCCCCGAGCGGCAGGATCTCGTCGTTGAAGTCGTAGCGCGTGTTGTGCAGGAAGCAGCCGCCCTCGCCCTGGCCGATGCGCAGGTAGGCACCGGGCTTGACCTGCAACATGTACGAAAAATCCTCGGCGCCCATGCTGGGCGGCAGGTCGCGGATGACGTGGTCTTCGCCCACCAGGCTGGCCGCCACATCGCCGGCAAAGCGAGCCTCGCGCGGCGTGTTGATGGTGGCCGGGTAGGAGCGCGTGTATTTCAGCGTGGCCGTGGCGCCGAAACCGATCGCCACCGATTCGACCAACCGGCCGAGCCGGTCTTCAAGCATGTCCTGCACCTCGCGCTTGAAGCTGCGCACGGTGCCGACGAGCCGCGCCTGTCGCGGGATGACGCTGAACGCATCGAGGCTGCCGGCCTGCATCGAGCACAGGCTGACCACGGCGTTGTCGATCGGGCTGACATTGCGCGACACCAGGCTTTGCGCGGCCGTGATGATGTGGGCCGCCACCAGCACCGGATCGATCGTCAGATAAGGATGCGCCCCGTGTCCGCCGCGCCCGTTGATGGTGATTTCAATGAGGTCGGCCGCCGCCATCATCGGTCCGGGGTTCACGCCGATGATGCCGGGCGCCAGGCTCGGCCAGTTGTGCATCGCATAGACGGACTCGACGTTGAACCGATCGAACAGGCCGTCGTCGATCATCGCCTTGGCGCCGGCGTGTCCTTCCTCGCCCGGCTGGAAGATCAGCACCGCGCTGCCGTCGAAGCGGCGCGTGGCGGCGAGCGCACGGGCCGCGCCGATCAGCATCGTGGTGTGGCCGTCGTGTCCGCAGGCGTGCATCAGCCCGAGGCTGCCCGAGCGCCAGGCGAAGTCGTTTTCCTCGTGCATCGGCAGCGCGTCCATGTCGGCGCGCAAACCGATCATGCGGCCCGATCGGCCGCGCTGGCCATGGATCACGCCGACCACGCCGGTCTTGCCGATGCCGGTGTGCACCTCGTCGACACCACACGCGCGCAGCGCCTCGGCCACACGCGCCGCGGTGCGTGTTTCCTCGAAGCCGAGTTCGGGGTGGGCGTGCAGGTCACGCCGGAATGCGGTGAGCTCAGGGTGCATGGCACGCAGGCGGTCGAACAGACCTTGCGCAGACCCAGACGGAAGCAGCATCAATGTCCTTGGGCGCGTTCGATGCGCAGGCGCGGGTCGACCGCAAAGTACAGCAGGTCGACCACCAGATTGATAGTCACGAAGATCAGCGAAATCAGGCACAGGTAGGCCGCCATCACCGGGATGTCGGCGAACTGCACGGCCTGGATGAACAAGAGGCCCATGCCCGGCCACTGGAACACGGTCTCGGTGATGATCGCGAAGGCGATCAGCGAGCCCAGTTGCAGCCCCGTGATCGTCAGCACCGGCACCAGCGTGTTCTTCAGCGCGTGGCCGAAATGAATGGCGTGGTCGGTCAGGCCGCGGGCGCGGGCAAACCTGATGTAGTCGGCCCGCAGCACCTCGAGCATTTCAGACCGCACCAGTCGCATGATCAACGTGAGCTGGAAAACTGCCAGCGTGACCGACGGCAGCAGCAGGTGTTTCCAGCCGGTGGGACTGAGCAGGCCCGTCGTCCATCCGCCGATCGCCACCACCTCGCCGCGCCCGAAACTCGGCAGCCATTTCAGCGTGACGGAGAACAGCAGGATCAGCAAGATGCCGATCAGGAAGGTGGGCAGCGAAACGCCCAGCAGCGAAAACGTCATCAGGGCCTGCGACAACACGGTGCCGCGCCGCAACGCCGCATAGACGCCCATTGGGATGCCCAGCACCAGTGCGATCAATGCCGCGCAGACCGACAGTTCGAGTGTCGCCGGCAGCCGCTCGGCGATCAGCGCCGAGACCTTGCGGCCCTGCCTCAAGCTGAGGCCGAAGTCTCCCTGAACGGCGTTGCCCACAAACGCAGCGAATTGCAGCGGAAAAGGCTGGCTCAGGCCCAGGTCGGTGCGCAGTTGCTGACGTTGCTCGGGCGTCGCGTCCTGGCCGAGCATGCTGGTGACCGGATCGCCGACAAACTGGAACAGCATGAAGGCCACAAACGCCACGCTCAACATCACGACCAGGGCCTGCGCGAGCCGGCGAAGAATGAACACGAACATGGAAGGCAAGTATGGCTGCAAGCGGTGCGCGTTGGCCGCTCGACCGCGCCGGGAGTCGGTCCGGCGGGCCCGCGTGCGAAGCTCTGGCCCGCCTCAGCGGCGGCTGCCGTCCGCGGCGACCAGCCGCACTTCACCGTACCAAACGGTCACGGCAGAGCGCGTGGCGTCGGAATCCGTCATCAAGGCCACGCCGATCAGCGGGCCAGGAGCTTCACCGAAGGCGTGGCGGTAATCGTCGGCGATCTGACGGAGGTGCTGCCGCCATTGCCCCAGATGGCCCGGCCCCGAATCGACGACGATCTTGCGGATGCGATCGCTGCGCCCGCCGGGGATCACGGATTCGAGTTGCGCCTTGTTGTCCCAGACGTACATCAGCGTCGCATAGGGCGGCGACTCGCCTGTCAGGGCTTCGGCCAGTTCGAACTGCCGCCGAGCGCGCGCCGACAGCGTGGCATGGTCGCCGTCGAACGCCAGCATCACGCGCACCGGTGCGTCTTCAGTGTCGCGCAGCGTCAGGTCCGCTCCGGCAATCAGGGCCGGCACCAACCAGGAAAATTCAACCCGCCCGAGCTCAGCCGGTTCGACCCGAACGGCGCGACGGTAAAGGCTGGCCGACGAGTCGGCCTCGGCCCGCAAACCCACGGCGTCCCGGGTGTAGTGCGTGCTGCGCTTGCCGGGCAATGTGTAGGGTGCCCACGCCGACAAGGCCTCGCTCGAAGTCGAATCTGGCAACGCCGTCGACAGCGGAACGGTGGAGCAACCCGCCAGGATCGGTAGAACCAGCCAGATGTGTCGCCAGAAAGCGTATCCAAGGCCGCCGCGTTGCGTCCGGCCCCCCAAGGGAAAGGCGTACCACCTGGAACGGCCCGGCGATCGTTTCGAATGCGGCATCTGCGGTTCTCGGAATGTTGTCGTTGTCCGAGAGTCTGGCACGGGCCGATCGGCCACGACCAGACGGTCTCAAACGGTCCCGAAACCAGCCACCGGCGACCGCACTCTTGACTCGTTCATCACCTCACGGCGGTCCGCAGGCGCTTCGGGAGTCGACCTTCGCTCCCGCCAGAAATTTCAAAACCTGTGGCTTCAAAACCTGTGACGCACACCGAACGCGAGGCTGTTCGAGTCGGTTCCCGCGGTCGTTGTCACGCCGCCCAGGTAACCCGCGCCGCCGGGGGCGGCTTGCGAGAGTCCGTCGTTCTTGAATTGCGTGACCACGAGATTGAGGTCGGTGCGTTTGGACAGCGCGTAGCTGTAGGCCACGCCATACGACTGCGCATCGGCGTTGTTGGGACGCTTGTCATCCAGGCTCGTGTAGGCGACCCAGATCGTGTTTGCCCCGGAAACATAGCGGTAACCGATGTGCATCAGCTTCGCGTCCTGCTTGGTCGCAGCGATGTAGGCGTTTTGGATGGCAGGCCCGAAAGCTGCAGCGCCGGGCGCAAGCAATGCAACCTGGCCAGCGATGCCGGAGAGCCCGGACGGGTTGTCATCCTTGATCAGCGCGTAGTAGGCGCTGACCGTTCCTGGGCCCACGGCCGCCGACGCCCCGACGACCGTACCGGTCAGCGATTTGTTGCCCAGTTCGTTGTTGCGTGTGTTGTGCCCGACGCCGAAAGAGAAAGCATCGGTCTTGTACTGGCCCATGGCGCCCACAAAACGACCCGTGCTGGCGGACCCTTCGGCCAGGGCATACATCACCGAGGCCGCGACCGGACCTTTTTGGATTCGGTAAGCCAGGGAATTCGACAGGCGGACGTCAACGGTCGACGGCGCCAACTGCCCGGCTGCCAAGCTCGACGACGTGTTCATGATGTCGAACGTGGCACTCATTTCGTAGCCCGGCGTGTACTGCCGCCCCGCCAGCACGGCGCCGACAGGCGTGACCAAGCCAACGAAGGCTTGCCGATCGAAAAGGTTGTTGGCCAAGTTGACACCGATCGTCGAGCCTAGGACGCCGGAGACACCTGTGAGAACTGGCTGCAACAAAGCCTGCGCGCCTGCTGATTGATTTGGCAACAAGAGGGCCGCCTTGATCAATCGGTCTGGAACCTGAGACCCTGAAACCGCACGATTGCTCATGGCGCCGGTATCGATTTCGAAGCGGTTTTCCAGAGTAAAAACGGCGCGATATCCGCCGCCGAGTTCTTCGTTGCCCTTCAATCCCCAGCGCGAACCGTCCATGATTCCGCTGACCAATTGAGTGGCGCGACCTCCATTGACGCCCGTCACTCGCGTCACGCCGGCGTCAACCAGCCCGTACAACTGGACGCTGGACTGAGCCTGTGACGTCACCGCAAAGGTGCCCAGTGCAGCAGCGAGCATGAGTTTTTTCATGGCAGTTTTCATCTCCGAAGAAGGTGCTGTCTACCCGCACGGAAGATAGGCCTTGGCCGACGCGCAATCCACACTGGCTTTCCCTAAACGGCGCAAGCAGATACAAAAAAAGCACCCCGAAGGGTGCTTTTCGATCGGCTTGCAGCCGGAGCTGCTCGACCAATCAGAAGAAGTGGCGAACACCGATCTGGATACCACTCGAATCGGTACCCGCCGCAGGCGCAATGGTGGGGCCCAACGCGCCAAGTGCCGCACTGCCGTCGTTGGTGATGTTGACCAGGTTGGTGTACAGCGCGGTGCGCTTGGACAGGTTGTAAATGCCCTGCAGCGTGATGATGTCTGCATCATCACCCTTCTTGCCGGTGACATTCTTCGCCTTCGCGTAGCCTACGCTCACGACCGCAGAGCCAAACGGGAACGCGGCGATGCCACCGGTGATTTCCAGAGGATCTGTGCCAAAACGGCCTTCGCTGTCGTAGTAGGCGGTCAGCTTGGTGAAGCCGAAGTCGTAGCTGCCCGACACCAGCCCGGCGCGACGCTTTTGGTTGCCAACCTGCAGGTAGTTGATGTCAGCAAACTCGGTGTATCCGACATTGACGTCGATGGGGCCAGCCGTGTAGCCAGCACTCACACCGTAATGCTTGCCACCCTTCGCGCTCTGGCCATCAGCACCATTCAAGCCGTGGGAATACTGGGCTGAAAAATTCAGCCCGCCCATTGTCGGAGCCATGTACGTCACGGCGTTGTCGGTCCGGTAAGCCGCACCCGCGCCGTGGATGTACGAGATGTTTGTAGGAACGATGTTTAAAGGAGCGACCGTGCCAGAGTTGTAAACGCTGCCTCCGAAAATCGAGCCAGCCACTGTCAGGACGTCGAAAGTCTTGTTACCAATCTTGACGTCGGCGATTACACCGGCCGGGGTGTACTGGCGACCCAGGCGCACCGTACCGAACCCAGTTTGCAGACCCACGAAGGCTTGGCGACCAAACAAACGCGTCGTAGTTACTTGGCCTCGGGGAACAAAAACGTTTGATGCACTTGCCAAAGCATTGGTGCCGCCCTGCGAGTTGATTGGACTCGCCGCGATACCCTGTGATTGCGTACCGTCGTCAATGCCGAAGCCGCTCTCGAACTGGAACACTGCCTTCAATCCGCCGCCCAAATCCTCGACACCGCGCAGACCGAAACGGCTGCCGTTCAGGCCGCCGCTGCTGATGCGGTGCATCGTTCCGGCGCCTTCAACGCGCTCCATCACCGCGTCGCCCACACCATAAAGGGTCACGGAAGACTGGGCGGAAGCGATTCCAGCGTAGGCGCCGAACACAGCCACGGCGATCAGGGTTTTTTTCATGGGAACTATCTCCTAAGTTGATCAAGAAACCCCAGAACAAGCACCCAGGTTTAGGTGACAGGGGCAGATGCCATATCGGCAGATGTCTGTATTGCACCAGAGCAGAGGCTGTGTTGCAAAGGCCAGAACCACTGGAAGGTCAAATGTGTTGCCGAAGCACAACGGCATACACCCCGCCACTGCGGTCGGTGACACACCTCCACCTGCGCGGCCCTGGGCGAACTCATCGTCTGGTCGACATGGTTAAGCTAGTCGATTGAGTAATTAAAGGAATGACCTTGTCCTTGCTTGATCCCTTGTTGGCGGCGGCCGACACTGCCTTGCGCACGCTGGGTGGCGCCAGTCACGCGTCTCGCCGTTGCCCGGGCGATGCGCTGTCCGAGCCTTTGCTGAACGAGTCGGAGCGTCGGCTTTCCGGTGCCTTGATGCGCGTGAACCATGTCGGTGAGGTCTGCGCCCAGGCTCTGTACAGCGCCCAAGCGCTGGGCACCAAAGACCTGGAGTTGAAGAAGCAGTTCGCCTTGGCAGCCAGCGAAGAAACGGACCACCTGGCCTGGACCCAACAGCGGTTGAAAGAACTGGGAGCGCGTCCGAGCTTTCTGAACCCGATCTGGTACGCCGGTGCGTTTGGTATCGGCTTGCTCGCTGCCCGGGTCGGCGACGCGGTCAGCCTCGGCTTCGTGGTCGAGACGGAACGCCAAGTCGAAAAGCACCTCGACGGGCACATCGACCGTTTGCCGGCGAACGACACCAAATCGCTGTCCATCGTGTCGCAAATGAAGGACGACGAGTCGCGCCATGCCGCGGCGGCGCTGGAGGCCGGTGCCGCTCTCTTGCCGTTGCCATTTCGGTGGCTGATGATGGCCAGCTCCTTGCTGATGACCACCACGGCTCACCGCATCTAACGACTGCGGCCGGCGCAGCGCGTCAGGCCGAGCGGACCTCGAAACTGGTGCTGATCGCTGCGGTGCTGGCCAGCATGATGCTTGCCGAGCAGTATTTTTCATGCGACATCTGAACCGCCCGCCCCACAACGGCGTCGTTCAAAGCCGGACCGGTGACGACGAAGTGCATGTGGATTTTCGTGAACACTTTGGGATCGCTGACCGCTCGCTCCGCTTTCATCGAAACCTGGCAGCCACGCACATCGTGGCGCCCCCGGCGCAGGATCAAGACCACGTCGTAGGCGGTGCATCCGCCGGTGCCGGCAAGCACCGTCTCCATGGGCCGAGGCGCCAGATTTCGACCGCCACCGTCAGTTGCACCGTCCATCATCAGCATGTGCCCGCTGCCGGTTTCGGCAGCGAAGGCCATGCCGGTCTCTGGCAGCCAGTTGATCGTGCATTCCATGGACTTCCTCATCGCAAAAGCGCACCTGTTCGGGGCAGATCGGCGCGATTGTGCATCGCCCACCGCAGCCCGCCCGAACGAGGCGCGTGGCCGGCGGCGCTCGCATTGCAGCGCAGCAGCAATCGGTCTAGACTCGAAACCATGCGAAGAGCGACCGATTGGAAGGTGCTTGGCAAAGTTATTGCTTAGGTCTTCGCACCGTTTGTCTCCTCCACCTCCTCGATTGGTGGATTCAGCCCAAGGCAGCAATGCCTTGGGCTTTTTTACGGCTGGTTGTGAGACCGGCGGCTTCGGCGAAGCGTGTCGATGGTCAACGTATGATGCGGCGCCTCAAGACCCCAGGAACCTTCATGGCCGGCCGCCGACCCGCTCCCACTTCGCCGCTTGCCATTGCGCCCCACTCGCCGCTGTCGCTGGCAGACTACCTCCAGAAAATCCTGACGGCACGTGTCTACGACGTGGCAGTGGAAACACCGCTCGAAATCGCACGAAGCCTGTCGCGGCGCGTCGGCAACCAGGTGCTGCTCAAGCGTGAAGACACGCAGAAGGTGTTCAGCTTCAAGTTGCGCGGCGCCTACAACAAGATGGCGCGCCTGTCCCGGGATGAACTGCAACGCGGCGTGATCTGCGCGTCGGCGGGCAACCATGCCCAGGGTGTCTCGCTGGCGGCCCGCAAGCTGGGCTGCAAGGCCCTCATCGTGATGCCTGTGACGACGCCCAAACTGAAGACGGACGCCGTGCGGGCGCTTGGGGGCGAGGTCATCCTGCACGGCGAAAGCTACAGCGACGCGCACGGTCACGCCATGGAACTGATGGCGCAGCACGGGCTGACCTTCGTGCATCCGTTCGACGACCCCGACGTGATTGCCGGCCAGGGCACCATCGCGATGGAGATCCTGCGTCAGCACCAGGGACCGATCGACGCGGTGTTCGTCGCCATCGGCGGCGGCGGCCTCGTCTCCGGCGTGGCGGCGTACATCAAGGCGGTGCGGCCCGAGATCCAAGTGATCGGCGTGCAGATGAACGACTCCGACGCCATGATCCGCTCGGTGCGCGCGGGCAAACGCGTCGAGTTGCCGGATGTCGGACTGTTCTCAGACGGCACGGCGGTCAAGCTGGTCGGCGTCGAGACATTTCGGCTCGCGCGCGAGTTGGTGGATGAATACCTGGTGGTCGACACCGATGCCGTGTGCGCGGCCATCAAGGACGTCTTCCAAGACACCCGCAGCGTGCTCGAGCCGGCGGGGGCACTGGGCGTGGCGGCGGTCAAGCAGTACGTGCAGACCCATCGTTGCAAAGGACGCACCTTCGTCGCGATCACCTGTGGCGCCAACATGAATTTCGACCGGTTGCGCTTCGTTGCCGAGCGCGCCGAGGTGGGCGAGGCTCGCGAAGCGCTCTATGCCGTCACGATTCCCGAGGAGCGCGGCAGCTTCAAGCGCTTTTGCGAACTGGTCGGGCCGCGCGCAGTGACGGAGTTCAACTACCGCATCTCGGACGCCGCCCAAGCGCATGTGTTCGTCGGTGTGGCCACCACGAACCGGCTCGAGTCGCAGCGCCTGCGGCGCAGTTTCCAGCGCCATGGTTTCGACACGCTCGACCTCAGCAACGATGAACTGGCGAAGGAGCACCTGCGCCACATGGTGGGCGGGCGCAGCACCCTGGCGCACGACGAGCGCTTGTACCGATTCACCTTTCCCGAGCGGCCGGGCGCGCTGATGCGATTCCTGTCGAGCATGCACCCGGGCTGGAACATCAGCTTGTTCCACTACCGCAACCAGGGCGCCGACTACGGCCGCATTCTGGTCGGCATCCAGGTGCCGCGCGGCGACAAGCAGGCATTCCGCGAGTTCCTGGAGGGCCTGGCTTACCCGTGCGAGGACGAAACCGACAATCCCGTCTACCGGCTGTTCCTTCGATGAACCCGCGCACCGCCGCGACACGCACTTGGGGCGACAAGTCCGGTGGCCGGGTCGCAACCAACTCTGCCGGTAGCGGCAGGTGACGTTCGCCGTGATCACGCCGACCGCGAATATGCAACTCGAGCAGGCGCTGCGCTTCAAGCTGCAGCAGCGTGCCGAACTGGACGGCGGCCTCGGACTGCTCGAGCCGCTGGCGTTGCGCCTCGGATTGATACAGAACACGCTGCGGCCGCGGTTTCGTGCACCTCAGATCACGCTGTTTGCCGCCGACCACGGCTTGGCTGTCGATGGCATCGGTGCGCGGCATGCATCGACATCGACGCTGGTCGCGCGCCTGCTGAACTCGCAACTGCCGGTGGCCGTTTACGCGCGGCTGCAGGGACTCGAACTGACCGTGGTCGATTGCGGCATGGCCGAGGCCGCCCCGCCGCACGCCCGGTTGCAGGCGCGCAAGATTGCCCATGGAACCCGCAATGCGCGCGTCACGTCGGCGATGGTGCCGGAACAAGCCCATGCCGCCATCCGCGCCGGCCAGGAAATCGCCGACGCATTGCCTGGCAACGCGGTCGCCTGCGCCGGCATCGGTGTCGGGTCGAACGAAAGCGCGGCGTTGGTGTTGTCGCGTCTGGGTGATGTGCCGCTGGCGGACCTGCTGAATTTCGACGCCGGGGTGCCGCATCCGAGCAGGTCGCATTATCTGCAGGTGCTGCAGGCTGCACAGGCGCGCCACAAGAACGTGGTGGATGCCATCGATGTGCTGGCAGCCTTTGGCGGCTACGAGACGGCCATGATGGTGGGCGTGATGCTGGCGGCCGCGAGCAAGCGGCAGCTCGTCCTCGTCGACGGCCTGGCCGCTTGCGCCGCACTGATGGTCGCCGCCCGCATCGCACCCGCCGTGATCGACTATTGCATCCACTGCCGCAGCACGCGCAACGACGGGCTCGACACGGCGCTCGAACTGTTCAACGCGACCGCGCTGCTGGAACTGGGCATCGACGGCACCGACGGCACCGGGTCGGCCCTGGCGTGGCCGCTGGTGCGCTGCGCCGCGGCCTTGCTGACCGAAGTGGCCGATGGCGCCGATCCTGGCCCGTCGCAGCCGGGAACATTGTCGGGCACGCTGCCGGGCACGCTGCCGGGCAATACCACCGCCACCGTCGAACATTGAGCCCGGTGGCCGCAGTCGAACACGCTTGTGAAATGTGTCCTTTCACCTCGATGCTCTCGGGGGAGGGCCGGCGCTTGCCGGCCTGGGGCACTTAAAACGACCGGGATTGATCCATCACCGCGTCAGCGCCCCGCGATCGACCTGGCCTGCGCGCGGCTCCGTGGGCGCGACCTGCGGCGGTCGTTCGGACTCGCCATCCTGACCCTCCTGTGGCACGGCCATTTGCGGCGGCGGCGCAGTCGGCACCGGCGCAAAGCCGGCGTTGGCAGGCATCAACGGTGGCAGGTTGCCCCGGGCGGGCGCCACGGCCACCGGAAGCTCGAGCGTGAACGGCGCGCCGCCTTCCGCAGGACCGAGGACAGCCGCGCGCAAACTGACCGACCTCAGCAGCAATTCGCCATCGACCCGTGTACCCACCGGATACGGCTTTGGCGGCTTGCCGTCTACGGCGATCAGCGCCAGCCCCGGCGAAGTGCGCCCCGCCGGAAGGCCGACCTTCGGCGCCATCACACCGACCAGCCGGAAACGGGCACTCTGGGCCGGCGCGGTGGCCAGCGGTTCGATGTCTGCCGCTGCAGGGGCTCCGAGCAGCGCCGACAGATCGCCACGCATCGCGGCAACGTCGCCGACGACCGTCACATTGCCCGGCGCCTCGATCGGGTGCACGAAACTGCGCAGGCCCCAAAAGCCCAGCGTGCCTGCCACCAGCGCCCACACGGCGAACGCGAAGACTCGAACCATCATCGTTTGATTATGATTCACCGGTCTTGTCGCTCCGGCGACCGAGCCGTAAGGAACCTTGCATGAGTGCCTCGTTTTTCCGCTGGCGCGGCCACGCGCTCCACAGCTTCCGCAGCCCGCGCGGTTTCACGCTGATCGAACTGATGGTGGTGCTCGTGATCATCGGCGTTTTGGCCGCGCTGATCGTGCCGAACGTGTTGAATCGGGCCGATGACGCGCGCGTCACCGCGGCCCGGACCGACGTCAACAACCTGCTGCAAGCGCTCAAGCTCTACAAGCTCGACAACCAGCGCTTTCCGAGCGCCGAACAGGGCCTTCAGGCGCTGGTCGCCAAGCCCTCCGCGGGGGCCGTGCCGCCCAACTGGAAGCCGTACCTCGACAAGCTGCCGAACGACCCCTGGGGCCGCCCGTACCTGTATTCGAATCCCGGTTTGAAGGGCGAGATCGACGTTTACAGCTTCGGAGCCGACGGCGTGATCGGCGGAGAAGCCAACAACGCCGAGGTCGGATCCTGGCAGTAGATGCGGCAGTGACTTCGGCAGTGACGCCCCGTCGGGCGCCCGCGCGGTGCCAGGTCGGCTTCACGCTGATCGAACTGCTGGTCGTGCTGGTGTTGATCGCTGCCGCCAGCGCGCTGGTCAGCCTGGCGCTGCGTGATCCGGCCAGTTCACGGCTTGAGCAAGAGGCGGCGCGTCTGGCGGCGTTGCTCGAAGGGGCCCGCGCCGAAGCGCGCGCCTCGGGCCTGGCGGCACGGTGGGAACCACGAGCGTTGCAAGACGGCAGCAGCGGCTTCCAGTTCGTCGGGCTGCCGGCGTCTGCCGAGCGGGCCACGCGCTGGCTCGATGCCGAGGTCACTGCCGAAGTGCCCGGCGGTGCCGTGGTGCTGGGGCCCGAACCCGTGATCGGTGCGCAGCGCATCCTGCTGCGGCTGGACGGACGCCGCCTGACCCTGGCGACCGACGGCCTCGGCCCGTTCGATGTGGTCGACAACGAACCGGAGCCCGCTCGTTGAACAAAGCCGGCCAACCACCGGCGCGCGGCTTCACCTTGATCGAGGTGCTGGTGGCGCTGACGATCGTGGCCGTGACGCTCGGCGCCGGCATCCGCGCAGCCGGCGCGCTGAGCAGCAATGCGCAGCGCCTGAGCGATGTCAGCGCGGCGCAGTGGTGCGCCGACAACCAGCTCACTGCGCTCAAGCTGGAGCGCCAGTACCCTGGCATCGGCGATGTCGATTTCGCCTGCGTGCAGCTTGGCCGCAGTTACCGCGGCAAGCTGATCGTGCGCGCCACGCCGAACCCCAACTTCCGTCGTGTGGAGGCCCAGATCAGCGACGAAGGCGGATTGCCGGTGCTGACGCTGTCGACCGTGCTGTGGCGGTTCGGATGAGGCTTCGGACAAGGCTTCAGACAAGGCGCCGCAGCGTCGGATTCACACTCGTCGAAGTGCTGGTGGCGATGCTGGTGATGGCGGTGATGGCCGTCATGGGCTGGCAGGGCGTGGACGGCATCAGCCGCGCGCGCCTGAACAGCCAGGAGCGACTGGAACGCACGCTGCGGCTGAACACCGTGATCGCGCAGTGGGAACAAGACCTGGCCTCGGTGCAGGAGACGCAGGCGGTGCCGGCGTTATTGTTCGACGGCGCGACGCTGCGCCTGACGCGCCGCACCGAGGCCGGCATGCAGGTGGTGGCGTGGTCGCTGCGCCCGCAGACGGCTGCGGCTGCGGCTGCGGCTGCGGCTGAGCCCGATGCCGCGGCCGTCGCGGGCGGCAACGCCTGGTTGCGCTGGTCCTCGCCGGTGGTGACGCGCAACCAGGACCTGCAGGACCAGTGGCTCACCAGCCAGCAGCTGCAAGGCCGCGAGCCGGGCCAGTTGCGCACGCTGGAAGGCTTGTCTCAATGGCAGGTCTATTTCTTTCGCGGCAACGCCTGGAGCAACGCGCAATCGAGCGCCGACGTGCAGCCGCCCGAAGGAGCCGGCAGCGCACCGGCGCGCCAGACCTTGCCGACCGGGGTGCGGCTCGTGCTCGACTTTGCCGACGGCAGCGGCCAGAACGGCAGCCTGACCCGCGACGTGGCGTTGGGGCCGCAGGCGCCATGACCCACCCGGCTGGCGAACGAAGCGCCCAGCGCGGCGCGGCGCTGCTCACGGCGATGATCATCGTGACGTTGATTGCGACGATGTCTGCCACGATGGTGTGGCAGCAGTGGCGCGCCGTGCAAATCGAGGCCGTGGAGCGGGCGCGCACGCAGTCGGCCTGGCTGCTGTCGGGCGGCCTCGATTTCGCGCGCTTTTTTCTGCGCGAGGACCGCACCGCTCGCAACGGCGGACCGGTCAGCCTGAAGGGCGCCTGGGCCACGCCGCTGCAGGAAGCCAAGCTGTCGAGCTTTCTGGCGGTCGACAAGAGCAACGTGGACGATGCGCCCGAGGTTTTTCTGGCCGGCAGCATCACCGACGCGCAGGCCCGCTACAACCTGCGCAATCTGGTCGATGCCGACGGCAAGATCGTCGCCGCCGAGGTGAGCGCGCTGGGCAAGCTGTTCGACAGCATCGGCGTCGCGCCCGATCTGGCCGCCACGGTCGCCACCGGCATGCGCGACGCGACGGCGCGGCCCGGCAGTCCCGGACTTCCAGAGAATGCGCCGCTGATGCCCCAGAACGTCGCGCAACTCGCCTGGTTCGGTCTGCCCGCCGCCAGCCTGCGCCTGATGCAGCCATTCGTGGTGTTGTTGCCCCGGGCGACTCCGGTCAACCTGAACACCGCCCCGCGCGAAGTGCTGGCGGCCGCCATCGACGGCCTGACGGTGGGAGGCGCCGAGCGCTTGGTCGAGGCCCGCACCAGCCGCGGTGCAGCGCTGGCCAACCTGCAGGAGGCCAAGAGCCTGCTGCCGGGCGTGACGACGCTGGATGCACGGCGGGTCGGCGTGTCGTCCAATTTTTTCTTCGTGCAGACCCGCATCCGTCTGGAAGACCGCGTGCTCGAAGAGCAGTCTCTGGTGGAGACACGCGGCCTCGAGATCGTGCCGTTGCAGCGCCGGCGCATCAGCAGCCGCGACCCCGCGGGTTGAAATCGGCCCGCCTTCCGGTGCTGCTTGTGACTTCCGCCGTCTCCCGGCCTGCCTAGAATCAAGTTCAGCTGTGACTTACTGCCCATGTCCATCCTCGTGATCCAGATTCCGCCGCGCCAGCGGCTGCGCGCGCGCAGCCCGGGCGCTGTTGAACCGGCAGGGCGCGCGCCGGGGCAGGAGTACGACTACGTGCTGAGCGACGACGTCATGACGCCGCTGGCCGAAGGGCGCAGCGCGCCGGCGCTGTGGCCGAAGGCCGGGCAGGTGGTGGCCGCATTGTCCGAGACCGACGTCAGCTGGCACCGCATCACCTGCCCGAAGGCGCCGACCGCACGCCTGCGCGCCGCGCTGGTGGGCGTGCTCGAAGACGCCCTGCTGGCCGACACCGACACGGTGCACCTGGCGCTGGCACCCGACGCCGTGGCCGGGCAGCCGACCTGGGTCGCCGCAGTCGACCGCGGCTGGCTGCGCGTCGAACTGGCCGCACTGGAACTGGCGCAGATCTTTCCCGACCGGGTGGTGCCGATGGCCTGGCCCGACGACCCGCCATCAGGCCATTTCGCGTTGGCCGATGCCAACGATCCCGCCACGGCCACGTTGACCTGGTCGCACGCGGGCGGCGTGGCGCAGCTGCGGCTGCAGGGCGGGCTGGCCCGCGCCATGATTTCCAGCCCGCCGCCACCGGGCACGCGCTGGAGCGCCACGCCGGGCGCGGCCGCCGTGGCCGACGGCTGGCTCGGCGCACCGGTCAGCGTCACCGCTGCCGGCCCGCGCCTGCTGCAGGCGGCGCGCAGTTTGTGGAACCTGCGCCAATTCGATCTGGCGCGCCGCAACCGAGGCGCGCGCGCGCTCGGCGATTCGCTGCGCCAGTTTTTCAGTGCGGCCTGGCGGCCGGTGCGGTACGGCCTGCTGGCCCTGTTGCTGGTGCAGGTCGCCGGCCTGAACCTGTGGGCTTGGCAGCAACAGCGCGCCATCGAATCCAAGCGCACAGCGATCGCCGGCCTCGTGAAGGCCACCTATCCAAAGGCCGGCGAGCTCGACATCCAGCGCGATGCCGCCGCCGTGATGAAACGTGAATCGCAGGCACTGCGCAGCCGCGCCGGGCAGCCCGGCGACGACGATCTCGAAACGATGCTCGAAGCCGCCGCCACGGCGTGGCCGGCCGAGCGGGGCCCGGTCAATGGCGTGAAGTTCGAACCCGGCAAGCTGAGTCTGGCCGCTGCCGGATGGACCGAGCCGCAGGTGGCGCGTTTTCGCGACCTGCTGCGTGCCGGCGGCTGGCAGGTCGATGCAGCCGACGACCGGTTGATCCTGACCCGCAGCCGGGCCGCGGGCGTCTCGTGACGAGCCCGACAGCCATGAACCTCGTCCGGGCTGCGGCACCGACACCGTCGGCGACGATCCACGCCGCACGGATCTCCGCATGACGAACTCGGCCCGAACGACACCCACCACGCTGGCCGGAGGCCGGCAACGAGGCGCAACCTGGTGGCGCGGACTCGCGTTGCGCGAGCGCCGCATGCTCGGCGCGATGCTCGCCGTGGTCGGGCTGGCGGTGCTTTGGCTGGTGCTGATCCAGCCGGCTTGGCGCGCGGTGCGGGCGGCGCCCGCCACGCTCGACCAGCTCGACGCCCAGCTGCAGCAGATGCAGCGCGTGGCCGCCGAAAGCCGCAACTTCGCCGACGCGACGCCGGTGTCGGTGGCCCAGTCCAGCCTGGCGTTGCAGGCCGCCACCGCGCAGCTCGGCGACCAGGCCAGGATCGTGCTGCAGGGCGACCGCGCCACGCTGACGCT
>ENA-OFCX01000666-OFCX01000666.1-metagenomes-genome-assembly--contig:-NODE-666-length-16762-cov-4.036571_pt1 | contig 16762 bp, 17 predicted proteins | sample MGYA00153384_OFCX01 | MGnify analysis MGYA00153384
ACAGCGACGTGCCGCCCAATGTCACGCCCTGGTAAATAGTGCAGCCGTCGCCAATCTCGGCTGTCTCGCCAACGACTACACCCATTGCGTGGTCGAAAAAAACGCAAGTACCGATTTTTGCGCCCGGGTGAATTTCAATGCCCGTCAGCCACCGCGCGATGTGCGAGATAAACCGGCCCAGCCATTTAAAGCCGTTGTTCCAGCACCAGTGCGCCCGGCGGTGCAGCACCAGAGCGTGCAGGCCGGGGTAGCAGGTCAGCACCTCCCACGTGGTGCGGGCGGCGGGGTCGCGGTCAAGAATGCAGGCGATGTCTGAGCGAAGGCGAGCGAACATTAGGCTAGTTTAGTGGTCAAGGGACTGTTTTGCAGAGGCGCGTTTTTCAAGATGGCTTTGGCCACCCCGCGCAGAATATGGATTTCTTCCACCGTCAAATCAGCACGATTAAACAACTGGTTGAGACGGGGCATGAGTTTTTTTGGCGCGGCGGGGTTTAAAAAGTCAATCGCTACCAACGCTTGCTCTAGGTGCTGCAGCATCCCCGCTACCGATCTGGCGTCGGCCAATGTTGGCTCGCTGGTTGCGCTTTGCACTGCAAAACCGCCAATCGCTTCACGCCAGTCGTATGCAATTAATTGCACCGCCGCGCCCAAATTCAGCGAGCCAAAGTGCGGGTCGGTGGGAATGCTCAAACACACGTGGCAACGGTACACGTCCTCGTTTTGCATGCCAAATCGCTCGGAGCCAAAAAGGAACGCGACACCCTCTGGTTTTGATACCAAATTGGCCTCTTTAGCAATAAATACGGGCGTAAACAGCTCATTATTTAATAGCATTTTGAAATGCTCGCGTGGCGCACGCGTGGGCGGACCAAAGTCACGCGGCGTCATGGCGGTGGCACACAAGTGCGTCATGCCGTCCAGGGCTTCATCGAGCGTGTCAACAATGCGCGCACTCTTCAAAACATCCAGCGCACCACTGGCCCGCTGGATGGTTTCTTCACGCCTGAGCACGTTGGCCCAGCGCGGCGCGACCAGCACCAGGTCGTCAAAACCCATGACTTTCATCGCCCGCGCAGCAGCGCCTACGTTGCCAGCGTGGCTGGTGTTGATCAGGATAAAACGGGTTTTCAAGGGAGTATGCGCAAGTCAGCAAGGTAAAATCGTTATTGTCGCTGCCCCCGATTGTCGGATTACAGCCTTCTCGTTCTTTCCCACCTCTATGTCCGCCAACTTACACCCCATGCTCAACGTGGCCATCAAGGCTGCGCGCGCCGCCGGCGCCATCATCAACCGAGCCGCGCTTGACGTTGAATCGGTACGCATATCGACCAAGCAAATCAACGACTTTGTCACCGACATCGACCAAAAAGCCGAAGCCGCGATCATTGAAACTTTGCTCACCGCCTACCCCACCCACGGCATATTGGCTGAAGAATCCGGCAGCGAGCACGGCGCAGCAGGCTCTGACTTTGTATGGATCATTGACCCGCTGGACGGCACAACCAACTTCATCCATGGCTTTCCCATTTATTGCGTATCGATCGCGCTGGCGGTAAAGGGAAAAGTCGAGCAAGCCGTGGTGTACGACCCTACCCGCAACGATATTTTTTGCGCCACCAAAGGCCGCGGTGCCTACATGAACGACCGCCGCATCCGCGTGTCCAAACGCACGCGCCTGCAAGACTGTTTGATTTCGACCGGCTTCCCCTACCAGCCCGGCAACAAACTCAAGCAGCACCTGGCCATGCTGGGCGAGATCATCAGCCAGACCGCAGGCGTGCGCCGCCCCGGCGCAGCCGCGCTTGATTTGGCGTATGTGGCCGCAGGCTTTAGCGACGGCTTTTTCGAAAGCGGCCTCCAGCCCTGGGACGTGGCAGCGGGCTCGCTGCTGGTGACTGAAGCGGGCGGCCTGGTCGGCAACTACACCGGCGAGTCAGAGTTCTTGCACGAAAACGAATGCGTTGCCGCCAATCCACGCATTTACGGCCAGATGGTGACCACGCTGGCGAAATACAGCAAGTTTGAAGCCGCGCCCAAGCCGAAGAAAACATCGGTAGGCAGGGCTGTGCTGGATGCAGCAGAAAATACGAGTGTTGAAGCTGCCTTTGCTGAATCGGTAGTGGCCAAGCCCACCCTGACAGCCAAACCGCGCCGCATCAAGCCTGTGCAGGTTGCTGCCCCAGACGCGCCGTTTTAAGCGATTCCGCAAAACAATTTCATACGGATAATGACCGTATAACGATGATTGCCATTTTTTGGAGTCGCCATGAACACCGCCACCCTCAAGCAAGCCCGTATGGAGCTGAAAACCACTGAAGACATCAAAGACATGATTTCTCAGGCGGCCAGCCTGCTCGGCTTGGACTCTACTTCGTTTGTACTGGGTCTGGCAGCCGAGAAGGCGCGTGAAGTGCTGTCCAAACACTCGGTCATCAAGCTCAGTATTGAAGGGCAAAAACGCTTTGCAGAGTTGTCCAAGAATCCGCCCCAGCCGACAGCGGCCATGAAAAAGCTCAAAAATTTGCCTGACTTCGCACAGCGCGCGTCATGAGTTTTGAGCTGGGCGTTTATGACCCAGATACGACGTACTTCGAGCAAAAGAAATTTGACTGTGAACATGCAGTCACCAGCAAGTTCGTCAGCGGCAGCCTGAAGCAGCAGGTCAAAAAAAACACCAGCGTCGCCTACGTTCTGACCGACCCGGCCGCCAACGACCGTTTCATCGGTTTTTTTACGCTCTTCATGTCTTGTATCGACAATGCTGCACTCGCACCGTTCGCGTCATCCATGCCCCGGCAGGTGCCCTGCGTGCGGCTGGTGATGCTAGGCGTGGACAAATCGTACAAAGGTAAGAATCTGGGGCTCAGGCTACTCAAACATGCATTGGTAAAAACCAAAGAAACAGCACGCTCTTTGGGTTGCAGAGGGCTGTATCTGGATGCTGAACCTGGCGCATTTTCTTTTTATACAAAATACGGTTTTATCGCATTAGAAAAGCCTGCCGATGCTGGCAGCTCTATGCCGATGTTTCTTTTTCTGGAATCTTTCTTTTGACCGCGCCCGACGCATCACTCGCTGCCCACACGCCCATGATGCGCCAATACCCGCGCATAACTTTTAAAAGCGCATGAATCCTAGAGATTTAGCGAAAAGTCATACCGACAGTCCCTCTCTGCTCCCCATTTGCCCCGTAGGCAAATGACGGCACTTAGTAGCAGGTTTGGCTCGGTTTTAGGGTGTAAAAACAACCAGATCCGCGCCCGAAAAACGGCGCTTTTTTGGGGAAAAAAGTGTGCGAAAAACAGGCCTGAAAAGTGACCAAAACAGGGACCGAAAACGCCTCCATGTGGACACTGCGAGACTGAAAAATAGACGAGTAGGCACCTTGCAAACCCAGCAGTGACGTGTATAGTTTGGCGTATAGTTCAGTTTAAAGCAGCAAAAGTAAGCACAGGAGATAAGCGTGGCAGATAGAAACGGGGTTTTGCCCAAGCAACCACTTTTTTATGTATTGGCATCGGTGCGAGTTCAACCTTGGATGGCGTTGCCGTCCAAAATTTCAGACATTCAAGACACTCTTAGGGATCGATTTCCATTGCTCAATCAAATTGTGATGGAGCAGTTCTCTCAGCAACCAGGGTTCGGAAACATCCCGTTTGGTCATGGACAGCCTTCGCCGACAGCCCAACCCTCAGCGTGGGCCTTCCATACCGCCGATAGAACAATAGGTTGCCAAATTTCGATGGATCAAATCGTTGTCCATGCACTTACATATTCGAGATTTTCAGAGTTCGCGGAGACCATCCGATTCGTCCTGAGCACGGTCGAAAAGTATGCTCGCCACTTTGATGCGAGCGCAATTGGAATACGGTATTTGGACAAAATTGCACCTGATGAGGGTGAGCAACTATCAAATTACCTGCCAGACGCCTTTCTTCCGAAAGAACTAAAAGCTCCCGGCTTTGAAGCTGTAGGCGGAATGAACCAAACCATCTACAAGACAAAAGACGGGGTGCTTCATGCTCGATTCTGGACAGGCAACGGTTATGCCGAGGTTCCAGACGATTTGATCCCTCTATATGTCTTGACTCAGGACTTGTCAAGACAAGGGGCACCTGTATTAAAAACGCTTAATCCGGGCCATGGAACGTTGGACTCTGACTCCATATGGACAAGTCAGCAATCCGTTCGAATGGACACCAATGCCGTGATAGAAACGCTTCAAAAGCTACATTCGCATGCGAATGGCTTCTTTCGTTCTGTGTGCTCTAACCATGCATTTGAGATTTGGGGGAAAGAATCATTATGAACGCAGTCATGGAACGCGCAGCAATATCTCCAAATACTGTTGTTGCCAAGTATCGTCCAGAATTTTCTATTGCGACGAACATGAGGACTGTCGCATATTCAAAAAAACCATTGTCCCGGAGTTGGAATTCACTCGGCACGACCATGACTGACTTGGACAGCGGCTGGTCAAAGCATCATGCCACCAATGCGCGCGACCCCAACCAACTCATGGTGTTCATTTACGGGCAAGACATGAACGAACTCGTGCTTGGGGGCGTTCCTACCATAGACTGGCTTGAAGATTGGAATGTGCCTCAAGCCGATGCTCTTGGTGCGCCCATTTCTGCCCGTTCCACTGCATATTCATCGCAGCTGACTGTCGTCACTAGAGATGTCCTTGACGATGCAAAATGGCTGAAGGAGAACTTCTCATTGAGCATGTCGGAAATGGCTAATTTATTTGGAGTTACACGAAAGGCTGTTTACGATTGGTTTGACGGCAGCAGACCACGGCCGCAAATGTCCGAAAGGATCGCCAGCGTCAGAGAAATTTTGGAAAAAGACATTCAAAAGGAGCATCGCAGATATGTTCGGCAATTCTGGAACACGCGTGTCGACAACGGCTCCGCGCTAATTGATATCTTGAAGTCACAAGAAATCAGCTCCGAAGTGGCAGTAAAGGGCGCCATCGCCATTGCGAATATGGCCACAAGAATTGCTCAATATGTTGAGCGGAACCAATCTACGCAACATAGACATGCAATCGGACACGGAAACACCGACGACATCTTCCGCTCAATCTGAACCTGCAACAATGGATGAAGATTTCGCCAAGAAAATCCGCTCACACGCTTGGTGGCAAGGGTCAGTATTACCGGATGTGGCTCTTCGCCAGTTAGTTGGTCCACCACCACCGAATGGTGCCACCCACTGGATACTCGCCAGTCAGACATGCAATCTATACAACCCGGATTTCACAAAAATCCGCATTGTTGAATGGGTAGGAGCTACGCAAATCAACTTCGACAATACTGACCCTTTGAAGTTGTCAGGTCGAAACCCGCGAATGCTCCACTGCAAGGCAACAGGAATCAATCATGAAGATGTTTGGCTCGAATGCGATTTACAACTAAGACATTGGATAGACAGAAAATTGTTGGCTGAAAGTCGGCCCGAGCCATTCTCATTTGTGGACGACCCATCCAGCCAATCGAATCTTCAATGCAAAGATATTTTTATTCGTTGGATCGGGCGCAGCTATACAAGACTGGAACTCTCAGATGAGCTTGGAAAGGCCTTGCGGGATTCAAAGATTGAAGAAATGATCGGAAAGATTTGCAAGGCTCACGAATCAGAAATCTACGGGATTTTCCTTGGCATTGACGATGAAGCCGAAGGGGCAACGGCGGCAGTTGACGTGATCCCACCCTGCTCAGTTGAGCTCTTCTTCATAGTCAACTCAAACACACAGGAATCTGCAATAAGAAAAAAAATTGACGCTTTCTTCGGTGCAGATGTGCCAAACCCGGAATTCACTGCTGGATCGAACAGTCCCAAAAAAATAAAAAAAAAGGATGCTATCAAAAGGACCAATCAACTAAGAGTGTCTTACATGGTTAAAGACACAACAGAATGGAACATCGCAGATCTCGAATCGACCCTTCGATACTCCTTTGTGGATCACTTTTCGAACAGCGATGAAGATCCAGTGGAATAATGTGCACGAAAAAAATCAGACGCGCCATAGCGAGCGAGGCTTGCCCCAAAGTCCCCAAAGAGCGGTATTTGCAGTCCGGGTTTCAAACCCCAAGTTGACGGGCAATGTAGTCAACTTGGTGCAAGCGCTTGCGCCTCCAAAGCGAGTGGCTATCTCTCACCAATATCAAAGGCCGCTTGGTCCATTTGCTGGAAACCGAAGGGGAAGATGGCCGCTTCCCCGCTGTAGCGGGCATTAAGTCATTGGAAGCAGAACTTGGTGTCACCCACGAAACACTTTATCGTTGCGTTTACGCCGTGGAAAAGTTGGGGACATTGCTGCGCATCGCGACCCATTTGTGCCTAGTTAAACCTGCGGACCTTAAGGTGCCATGAAGCAGCAGAAAATCCCAAAGGGAACTAACTTCATGGTTCAGCGGGAAAATGCAACAACAGTCCCCTTTTGGTCCCCTTTCGTTGGACAGAACTCACACAAATGAATGCATGAAAGTTTGATACATAAAAATCACAGCAAACCTAACCTTATGTTTCTAAACAGCTTTTTTGCGTTCCACTTTACTTCACATCACAATCTTGGGTAGAACTCATATTTCAACACTATCTAATGGGTGACTTTCAGACTGGACGTAAGCCATTGATTTCAAAAGAAAAAATCCAAAACTCAGGCCAAGATAGTTTGGTTACTGCACTTACGCCCATGATGCGCCAGTACCTCGCCATCAAGGCGGAGTACCCGGACACGCTGGTGCTTTACCGCATGGGGGACTTTTACGAGCTGTTTTTTGATGATGCGCTGAAGGCATCACGTCTGCTGGGTATCACGCTGACCAAACGCGGTGCTACCAATGGCGAGCCAATCCAAATGGCGGGTGTGCCGTTTCATTCGCTTGAAGGTTACCTGGCCAAGCTGATCAAACTTGGCGAGTCGGTGGCGATTTGTGAGCAAGTCGGTGACGTTGCTACGAGCAAAGGGCCCGTTGAACGCAAAGTGGTGCGTGTTGTGACACCCGGCACGCTGACAGATACCGAATTGCTCGGTGACAAGACGGAGTCGGTGTTGCTGGCCGTACACCAGGGCGCACGCAATACTTGCGGCCTGGCCTGGCTGAGCGTGACGCAGGGCCAGATCAGCCTGGCTGAATGCGCGAATGACGAGCTGGAAGCCTGGATTGCGCGCATCGCCCCCAGTGAGCTGATTTACAACGTCGATGTGGCGCCCGCTTTTGAAGCGCGACTGAAAACCATGCGCTGCGCAGTTGCAGCCCGCGCCGCATGGCAGTTTGATTCCGCACTGGGCGCGCGGCGCTTGGCTGAACAGCTCAAAGTGGCCTCGCTGTCGTCGTGGCATGCTGAAGCTTTGCACCAGGCACACGCCGCTGCCGCCGCCCTGCTGGGCTATGCCGAACACACTCAGGGCCGCACGTTGCCGCATGTACAAGCCTTGAAGGTCGTGCGTTCGGGGGAATTAATTGAGCTGCCACTGACCACGCGGCGCAACCTTGAACTGACGCAGACCCTGCGCGGTGAGGATTCGCCCACGCTGTTTTCATTGCTGGACACCTGCACCACAGGCATGGGTAGCCGCGCGTTGAAAAGCTGGCTGCTTGCGCCGCGCCGTGACCGTGCTGAGGCGACTGAACGCTTAGAAGCCATCACGCATTTACGCGGCGGATTGCAGCAGACGCTGCGCGCCCAGCTCAAAGGCAGCAGCGACGTGGAGCGCATCACCGCCCGTATCGCGCTGCGCCAGGTGCGCCCACGGGAACTGGTGGCGCTGCAACAAACGCTACTGAAAACAGAGCTGCTTGCGCCCGTATCTGTTGGTTTATCGGCACTTTTGACTACTATTTTTAACGATTTACAGCGTCCAGCAGGCTGCGCAGAGCTGCTTGAGCGATTTTTGCTTGATGAACCTGCCGCACTGGTGCGCGATGGCGGCGTCATCAACCACGGCTGCGACGCTGACCTGGACGAGCTGAGGGGCATCCAAACCAATTGCGATGCGTTTTTGCTCGACCTGGAAGGCCGTGAGAAGGCGCGTACCGGCATCAGCAACCTGCGTGTGCAGTTCAACAAGGTGCATGGCTTTTACATTGAAGTGACGCAAGGCCAGGCCAGCAAAGTGCCAGACGATTACCGCCGCCGTCAAACGCTGAAAAACGCTGAGCGCTTTATCACGCCTGAACTGAAAGCCTTTGAAGACAAGGCCTTGTCAGCGCAAGAGCGGGCACTGGCGCGCGAAAAGTTTTTGTACGAGCAATTGCTCGATGAGCTGCAAACCTTCATCCCGGCGTTAAGCAGGCTGGCCAGAGCCTTAGCCTGCCTGGATGCGCTGTGTGCGTTGGCAGAGCGCTCGCTTACCCTGAATTGGGCAGCACCGGTATTCGCCAACCAACCGTGCATTGACATCACCCAGGGCCGTCACCCGGTCGTTGAAGCGCGGCTGGCTGAAACCACGGGCGGCTCGTTCATCGCCAACGACTGCTCACTGCACGCCAGGCAGCGCATGCAGGTCATCACCGGCCCCAACATGGGCGGTAAATCAACTTACATGCGGCAAGTCGCGCTGATAGTGCTGTTGGCCAGCGTGGGCAGCTACGTGCCAGCCAGCGCCTGCCGACTGGGGCCGATTGACGCGATTCACACCCGCATTGGCGCGGCTGACGACGTGGCCAACGCGCAATCCACCTTCATGCTAGAGATGACCGAAGCCGCGCAAATTTTGCATACCGCCACCCCGCACAGCCTCGTGCTGATGGACGAAATTGGCCGTGGTACTTCGACTTTTGATGGGCTGGCTTTAGCGGGCGGCATCGCCGCTTATTTGCACAACAAAACGCAGGCGCTCACGCTATTTGCCACGCATTATTTTGAATTGACGGAGTTCCCCGCGCAGCACCACGGCGCGATGAATGTACATGTGAGCGCGGTGGAGTCGGGTAGCAACATCGTTTTTCTACACCATATTGAGCCAGGCCCGGCGAGTAAAAGCTACGGTATTGCCGTGGCCAAGCTGGCGGGCGTGCCGGGTGCGGTCGTCAACCACGCGCGCCACGCGCTGGCCGCGCTGGAAGCCCAGCAAAGTGATGCGCGCGTGCAGGTGGATTTGTTTGCAGCGCCACCAGAGGCTGTCATTGAAAAAAGTGCGGTTGACAAGGCTTTGGGTACGATGGACCCCGACGCGCTCAGCCCACGTGAAGCGCTGGATGCGCTGTACCAATTAAAAAAACTACTCAAACAAAACTGAGCCACACAACATGACTTATTGCGTCGCCATCAAACTCAACGCCGGCCTGGTTTTTTTGTCAGACTCACGCACCAACGCGGGCCTGGACCAAATCAGCACCTTCCGAAAAATGATCATCTACGAGCGGCTGGACGACCGCTTCATGGTGCTGCTGTCTGCAGGAAATTTGTCTATTTCACAGTCGGTGCGTGAAATTTTACAGGTCGAGCAACTCAAAGACCACGAAGGCGGCCTGCCCATCACCATCTGGAATGCAAAAAGCATGTTTGATGCAGCACGCGTGTTGGGCGCAGCCATTCGCCGCGTGCACGAGCGCGACGCAAACGACCTGCAACACTCAGGCGTCGACTTCAATGTCTCGATGATTTTTGGTGGTCAGATCAAGGGTGAAGGGATGCGGCTTTTCCAGGTGTATTCCGCAGGCAACTTCATTGAAGCCACCCCAGAAACGCCTTACTTTCAAATCGGCGAGTCCAAGTACGGCAAGCCCGTGATCGACAGGGTCATCACCCCCGAAACACCGCTGGAAGAAGCCTCAAAATGCGCGCTGGTGTCGATGGACTCCACGCTCAAGTCCAACTTGTCGGTGGGCTTGCCGCTGGATTTGGTGGTGTACGAGACCGGCACTTTTCACAGCGACAAAGTAGTCTGCATTGATGCAGACAACCCCTACTTCAAAATGCTGCACGATAGCTGGGGCACCAAGCTGCGCAACGTGTTTGACAGCATTGAAGACCCCATGTGGAACGGCGGCAGCACTGAGGTGCCGCTGCTCACGCCGCTGACACGCAACCAGCCGCTGCGCAAAATAACATCGCCGCAGGAAAAGTTGATTTAAATGCTGCGCCAGCCGAATTCACCAAAGCCGGTGATTGTCTTTTCACATGGCAACAGTTTTCCGGCCAGCATTTACGGTGCCATGACCAAGCTGCTTGAAGCGCGCGGCTACATGGTTCGGTCCATTGAAAAAATTGGCCATGACCCGGCGTATCCCGTCACCAGCAACTGGCCGCATCTGGTCAAGCAGCTTGCAGATTTTGCAAGTGCGCAAGCGATTGAAACCAAAGCGCCGATCGTGCTGGTCGGGCATTCGCTGGGCGGGTTTTTAAGCCTGATGTGCGCCGCCAAACACCCCAACCTGGCCGGTGGCGCCCTGCGCGGTGTGGTACTGCTGGACGCACCCATCATCAGCGGCTGGCGCGCGCGCATGGTGGGCGCTGCCAAACTCACCGCCATGATCGGCTCTTTCCCGCCGGGCTCGGTCAGCGCAAAACGCAGGCGCAAGTGGGAATCTATTGATGAGGTGTACTCGCACTTTCGGGGCAAGAAAAACTTTGCCAGCTGGGACGACGAAGCCATACGCCGCTACGCCGAACACGGCACGCTTGAAGTCGAAGGCACCCGACATCTGGCATTTGACCGCACAGTAGAGACCGCCATTTACAACAGCCTGCCGCACAATTTAGGCAAGCTGATGAAGAGCCACCCACCTAAATGCCCGGTGGCGTTTATTGGCGGAAAACAGTCGTTTGAAATCAAAGCGGTGGGTCTGGGCCTGACCAGGCGCATCACTGATGGCCGTCTGCGGATGGTCGAAGGCAGCCACTTGTTCCCGATTGAAAACCCACTAGGCACCGCCGCCGCTATTGATGCAGAGCTGATCAGCATGATGGCCTGAGACTATTCCCCAAAAGTTGCTTTTGCTATTATTTAAGTAGCTGCTTGCGCCCATAAAATGAGCGCTGTGGCTATTATTCGCTTAAATTCACGGTTTCAAGCCGCCCACTGCACCCAACCGCCACTGGCAGTGGCCAGCACCACCACTCCGAAAACAATGCGGTACCAGGCAAATGGTACAAAGCTGTGGCTGGAGATGTAGCGCAGCAGCCAGCGTATGCACAACCAGGCGCTGAAAAAGGCAAACACCAGCCCTACTGCAAACATCGGGATGTCGCTGCTTGAAAGCAGCGCGCGCTCTTTCAGCAAGCTGTAAGCGCCAGCACCTATCAACGTAGGCATGGCTAAAAAAAACGAAAAGTCGGTCGCTGCCTTGCGCGACAAGCCCAGCAACATGCCGCCAATGATCGTTGCGCCGCTGCGGCTGGTGCCTGGAATCATGGCCAGACATTGCACCAGGCCGACTTTTACCGCATCCATCGAAGTCATCGTATCGACGTCATGCACGCGGGTTGCGCCAGGGTTATTTTTGTGTCGCCGCTCGGCCCACAAAATAATGAAACCGCCAATGATGAAGGTGCTGGCCACCACCGTTGGCGTAAACAGATTTGCCTTGATGGCTTTGCCAAACAGCAACCCCAAAATAACGGCAGGGATAAAAGCAATCAACACATTCAGCGCAAACTGCTGCGCTTGCTTGTCTGTCGGCAATGCGACCAAAGTGCTGCGAATTTTTTGCCAGTAAACCAGAATTACCGCAAAAATCGCCCCGGTCTGAATCGCAATGTCAAACACCTTGGCCTTTTCGTCATCAAAGCCCAGCAACGCACCTGCCAATATCAAATGCCCGGTCGATGAAATTGGCAAAAACTCGGTCAGCCCTTCAACGATGCCCATGATGGCGGCTTTGACTAGCAGGGTGATGTCCACGTAAAACTCCGTTATTAAGGCGTGATTATCGCTGGCGAGTCGGTGCGTTTGATGCCTTCCAGACAGCAGTTCACGCGGCTTTTCGGCGCTTCGTCGCAAGGCTGTTGTGACACGGCCGCGCCTCTTGCAAACTCCAGGCCATCACCACTTGAAGCTCACCATGCAACTGACCCCCCTGATTGCCGTTCACATGACCGCAGCCCTGACGGCCATCTGCCTTGGCCCCATCGCGCTGTGGGCGCGCAAAGGCAGCATGCAGCGCCCAAAGCTACATCGCGCCTTTGGCTATGCCTGGGTCACGATGATGACGGTAGCAGCAGTTTCAGCGATTTTTATCCGCGATTACCGCTTGATCAATATAGCTGGCTTTACCCCGATTCACCTGTTTGTGCCGGTGACTTTTTACTTCTTGTTCCGCGCATTTCAGGCGCTGGCACAGGGCAACATTGCTGGCCACCGCAAGGCCATGCAGCGGCTGTACATCAGCGCTTGCTTGGTGGCGGGTGCTTTCACGTTGCTACCGAACCGCTATCTGGGCAACCTGGTGTGGCACCAATGGCTGGCCTTGATTTGATGTCGCTCTGATATCGAATTGACAGCGCTTTTTTCTTAACGATTGATGCAAGGTGAATTTTCATGAAAACCACTGACTTGTTAGAGCCAGCGCTCGAGCGCCAGGCACGCCGCCAGGCGGGGGCCAAACTGGGCTGGTACATCCACGCGTTTGTGTATGTCGCCGTTAATCTCATGCTGGTTTTGCTTTCCACAGTGAGCGGCAAACACTGGGCGATTTTTCCTGCGCTGGGTTGGGGGCTGGGCCTGGCCATTCACGGCATGGTGGTGTTTCTGGTGACGGGTGGTGCCGGTCTGCATGCGCGGCTTGTTCAGCGCGAGCGTGATCACCTGAAAGCCGCAAGGCCGGATTGATACCCGTGCTTGACGCCGGTTTTATGGTTTCTTTTCTTGGTCAACAACACAAGGAGTTTGTTATGTTCGTTCAAATCATCACCCACACGCCCATTTGGGTCTGGGCTATTTTCGTTTTACTGTTATGGCTTGGGTTTAAGCAGTCGCTACCCAGCACGCCAGGCATACAGCGCATCACGCTGATTCCGCTGGCGATGTTGGGCTTGTCACTTTACGGCCTGGTTTCGGTGTTCGGCTCTGCAAGCGTTCTGCTGCTGGCCTGGGGCTGCTCGGCGGTGTTGGCGGCCACCCTTGTCGCACGGCAGCCAGTACAACAGGGCACGCAGTACAACAGCTGGACGCAGCGCTTTGAGCTGCCCGGCAGTTGGGTGCCGCTGGTGTTGATGATGAGTATTTTTATGACCAAATATGGCGTGGGCATCACAGCCGTGATGCGGCCTGATCTGCTGCACAGCGCCGTCTTTAGCTACAGCATTTGCGCGGTATACGGTGTTTGCAGTGGCGTGTTTGCAGGTCGCGCCCTGCGCTTGTGGGGGCTGTTGTGGAGACAAGCCAACGGTACCGGCAACTTCAAAGGGGCATGAGCGTGATCAGCAACCTTGTTCAAAAGTTTATTAAACGGTTTGTGCCGGTTGCTTTGGCGCAGGTGCTGGTGTGCATGGCAACGCTTGCCGCGCAATCAGCCTGGGCTACAGACAAGTTCGCAGTTGACAAGCTTAGTCTGGGCATGACAGTCCTTGGCAGCGTCGCCAGTAAGGGCTCGATCACCGTGTTCTACCCCAGCAGCAGCGGATCAAGCGAAGTTAAACGCGGCCCCTTCACACTGCAGCTGGCCAATGGCGGCCAGCCTGTGCTGGGGAATCGGCGCTTGATGGTGTTCTCACACGGCTCAGGCGGCGCACCCTGGCCCATGGCAGATTTGGCCCGCAGTTTTGTTGAGGCGGGCTACATCGTCGCCATGCCAGAACACGAAGGCGACAATTACCGTGATCAGCGCCTGGTGGGGCCTGCAAGCTGGAAGCTGCGTCCGCTGGAGGTGTCGCACGCCATCGACGCGATGCACCAAGACAGCCGTTTTGCGCCACTGATTGATTTTGATCGCGTCGGCGTTTACGGCACATCTGCTGGCGGCCTGACGGCACTTGTACTGGGCGGCGGCAAGTGGTCGCCCGCCAACTTCAAGCGCTATTGCCTGGCAAATATGGCCAAGGACTTTGCTGCCTGTGTGGGCTTGACCGTGCAACTCAAAGGCAATTGGGGCGACGCCATCAAACTGACCCTGGCAAGCTGGGTGCATAGGGTACGGTTTGGGGATGAAACTTTGTACGGCCACCAAGACCCGCGCATCAAAGCCGTGTTGGCCTCTGTGCCCATGGCTGTGCCGTTTGACTTGACCACGCTGGCCAAGCCCGAGACTGCGGTTGGATTGATTGCCGCAGGTCAAGACCAATGGCTGGCACCCCATGCCCATGTGCGCGCTGTGCAAGCCGCCTGCACCACCTGCACGCTGGTGCTGGACTTGCCGCAGGCCGGGCACGGTTCGCTGTTCTCGCCCTGGCCAGCAGAGCTGGCTCAGAGCTTGACACCGATGCTGGTTGACCCACCGGGGTTTGCGCGCGCCGATTTGCCGATACTTTATAGAAAAATAGTGGCGTTTTTTGATAGCCAATTGGCACCCGCTTAAGCCTGCACAATAAGCGCATGTCCAAACCAATTTCTGCTTCACCGCTGGATGTGAGCCGATCTGGGCTGCAAAACATGCGCGTTTGCGCACGTAGTCTGGCCAGGCATAGCCTCATCGTCATGGGCTTTTGCGCGACTGTGGCTGTGGTGTTGTGGCTGTCCAGGCCCAACCAGCGTTTTGACGTGCAGCTGGTTTATTCGCTGGCCACAGGTTTGAGCTCTTGGCTAATCATTGACGGGTCGCGATTTTTTATTGATGTGAAGTCGCCGTTTGGTTTTCCGCGCGGCTGGCGTGGCGTTTTGATCATATTTTTAGGTGTGTGCTTTGGTTTTGTGGTGGGCACGCTGGCGGGCGATGCATACAGCGGGCGATCAACCTTCGGCCTGTTGCCCAACCAGCCGCTCTTTATCCTGTATCTTTTTTTGTTCACTGCGAGCATGGGCGCAGGCGTCAGCTACTTCTTTTACGCCTCAGGAAAAAGCAGCTATTTGCAGCGTGAACTGGCCACGTCGCGCCAGCAAGCCACCGAGGCCCAGCTTAAATTGCTGCAGAGCCAGCTGGAGCCGCACATGCTGTTCAACACGCTGGCCAATTTGCGCGCTCTGATCGGCACCGACCCAGCGCGTGCTACGGTGATGCTGGACCACTTGATTGACTACCTGCGCGCCACGCTTTCTGCGTCGCGGGCTACCCGCCACAGCCTGGGCGATGAATTTGATCGGCTGCAAGACTATCTGGCGCTGATGCAAGTGCGTATGGGGCCACGCCTTGCGTACACGCTGGAATTACCGCCAGAGTTAGCCTCGCAACCTGTCCCCACCCTTCTACTGCAGCCGCTGGTTGAAAACGCCATCAAACACGGACTGGAGCCCAAAATTGAAGGCGGCAGCATTGCCGTCAGCGCGCACCGCGAGGGTAAAAATATTGTGCTGGATGTGATTGACAGCGGCCTTGGCCTGAAAGACGGCGCTGGCTTTGGCCTGGCACAGGTGCGAGAGCGTCTGCAAGCCACCTATGGCAGCCAAGCCGCTATTTATTTAGGAGCTGGCTGCGCGGGATTTACAAGGGCCAGCATTACTTTTCCTTCACAAAATGCATGAAAAACATGTAGTCACTGCTCTGATTGCTGAAGACGAACCGCTGCTGGCGGCAGCGCTAAAGGCAGAGTTGGCAAGCGCCTGGCCAGCTCTGCAAGTCGTCGCAACAGTTGCTGACGGTGCGTCAGCTGTTGCGCAGGCCTTGGCGTTGCAACCTGACGTGCTGTTTTTTGACATACAAATGCCGGGCTTGACCGGACTGGAAGCCGCCGCCGACCTGCTGGACGCCTGGCCTGCGCCAGCAGCGGGTAGCAAATCCTTTCCGGCGCTGGTGTTTGTGACCGCCTACGACCAATATGCCATGGCTGCATTTGACGCGCAGGCTATTGATTACCTGCTCAAGCCCGTACAGCCTGCCAGACTGCTAAGAACAGTACAAAAACTACAGTTAGACCAACAAATACGGGTGCAAGCAGCTATCAAAAACATAGTGACTCCGGATGCGCAACTGGAACAGGTGTTGACCCAGTTACGCGCCCTGCTGCCTTCGGTATCGCCCTCAATCCCGCCGTTGCAGATGATTTCTGCCGCGCTAACTGGCTCACATGGCAACACGCTGCAGATGGTGCCGATTGCTGAAGTGCTGTACTTTGAAGCCGCAGACAAATACATCCGTGTGCTGACGGCCAACGCTGAATACCTTATCCGCATGCCGCTTAAAGACCTGCTGCGGCAATTAAGCAGTCAGACTTTTTGGCAAATACACCGGGGCACAGTTGTACGGGCAACCGCAATTCACACCGTGCTGCGCGACGAGCAGGGCAAGCTCTCCATCACCTTGCACGGCAGCCCAGACAAGCTGGCTGTAAGCCGCCTTTACAGCCATTTATTCAAAGCGATGTGATGGCCTGCAAATGGATTTGCAGCCCGTGGATGGCATGCCGAGCAACACCTGTCCTACATGCGTTTGCTTGCAAATGCATTGCAATAAATTGATCAAACCAAAAACGAAAGAGGACATATGAAATCAACCCACAACACGGCACGGGCTTTCGGCAAAAGCGCAGTTATCACGCTTTGCATGATCACAGGCACGGCACTTATCATGGCCGCCTGCTCTACTGCCAAACCGCCCGCCAAAGAATACAGCCAGGACAAACTGGTCGAATCAATCCGTGTGCCAGCGGGCAACGTGGTGGCGCTCGAAACCACCGGTGTGGGGGTACTTAATTACGAATGCCGACCCAACGTGGC
>ENA-OFCX01000670-OFCX01000670.1-metagenomes-genome-assembly--contig:-NODE-670-length-16697-cov-4.451989_pt1 | contig 16697 bp, 16 predicted proteins | sample MGYA00153384_OFCX01 | MGnify analysis MGYA00153384
AACCGCCGCGTTTGCTGACACTTTTGAAGTGATTACGCCAGGCACGACCAGCTCTGTGAGCCACGCGCAAGTCATGGCCGAATATGCCAAAGCGCGTGCTGATGGCAGTCTGCACGTAGCAAACAACACTGGTGAGTTCAAAGCGGCATCGGCACCGACCACGCGTGACCGTGCTGAAGTCAGGCAAGAAGGCGTGAAGGCGCTGGCTGCCCGTACCAACTACAGCGTTTCGCTGAGCCCAAGCCGGATGTAACCAGCTCGTACGAGCTGGTTGCGCAAAGCAGCAACAAGTCGGCCGGGCAGCCGACTTGGATTTTTCCGTCCCACGGCAACCCCATGACAAGCGCCGGGTGCGTGGTGACGGTTGCTATCGCCTCGTCAGGTGGGCTCAAATGGCCCATCTGTACCGCCAGGCCATAGCTGTCCATCAAGTTGTAGCTACCATACGGATAGAAACCATCTGCTACGTTATCAGTAGCTACTGCCGCCCGCATTCCAAGCGCTAATGCCTCTTTCAGACGCGTTATGCCGCGTTCTACCGGTGTTGCGTCCCACGCGCCTTGCAGGTACAGGTTGGTGGTGGGCAGGGCGATCAGGAAAATTCCGGCCTCCAGACACAATTCGAGCGTGGCTTGCGCTTCATTGCGCGGCTGGACGCTCAATGAGCAGCAGTGGCCGCAAGTCACCTTGCCTTGGTAGCCGTTGGCAATCGTCAATTCGGCAACCATTTTGAGGCCGCAGGCGTCGGTATCCAGGCCCTCGTCTACATGAAAATCCAGGCGTAAATCGTGCGCTGTGGCCAAGTCAAATACACGCTGAAGCTTGGCCCGCATATCCGCGTTGCGGTAAACAAAGGCACCCAGCAATGCTGCCTCGCCAGCGAGCGCGTCGCCCGTGCGGTTCATGCGCGCAAGCTCTTGGGCTATCGATTGGCCAGCGGCGGGGCTGTCGAACTTGTCAAGAGGCGTGAGCGACACGCACTGCAGCACCAGGCGGCCACGCCATTTTTGGCGCAGCGTTTCAAAAACGCCTGCGGCATCCGGCACCCCATCGTCCACCCAGTCAAGGTGGGTGCGCATGGCGCGTGTGCCGTGGTGGTATGCATCCTGCAATGCGCGCTCCATGCGCTGCGTGATGTCCGTTACCGTCCACTTCGCGCGGTGCTTGCCCATCAGCTCGATGGCTTTGCCCAGGTCGCCGTCAGCAGCGCCAACCTCATTGACCACGTAGGTTTTGTCGATGTGTACATGCGCGTCTACCAGGCAAGGAATAAGCGTGCCAGATGCTATTGAATCAGGAGCTGCCTGCGCCGGTGTTATTTGGACTACAGCACTGTTTTGTATAAAAACGTCGAAGCGCACAGCGTTTGAGGAAAAACCGCGCACGCAGGCGGGGATGATCACGTTCTCAAGTTGCACGGCGTCTACGGCGTTGACTTGCTGGCTAGCGGCTGCTCTTGATTTCGCTCTCGTGCCACTTGCCCAGCACGAGCTTTGAAACCCACATAAACACCAGATAAATGATGATGCCCGTCAGCGAGACCAGCACCAGCGCGGCAAACATTTTCGGAATCTCAGTGCGAAAGCTGGCTTCCAGAATCCGCGAAGCCAAGCCGGTTTCCTTTCCCGCTGCGCCTGCGGTAAATTCAGCCACCACCGCGCCAATCAGGCTCAAGCCGCCAGCGATTTTCAAACCGGCAATGAAGTACGGCATGGCCGACGGAACCAGCAAAAACCGCAGCGTTTGCCACGGCGATGCGCGGTACAGCGTGAACAGATCGCGCAGGTTGTGGTCAGCGCTTCTCAGGCCCACCACGGTGTTCGACAAAATCGGAAAGAACGCCACAATCCAGGCGCACAGCAATAGCGCAGCGGTGGTGCTGTCGATAAAAATCAGAATCAAGGGGGCGATAGCCACAATCGGCGTAACCTGCAGCACAATGGCAAACGGAAACAGGCACAGCTCCACCCATTTGTTCAGCGCAAACAGCATGGCCAGCGCCACGCCGCCCACCACTGCCAGCAGCAGCGCGCCAAAAGTAATTTTCATGGTGTACAGCCAGCTCACCATGAGCGAGCCCAGGTTGTCCCACAGCGTTTTGGCCACCAGCGTGGGCGCGGGCAAGATGTAGTGCGGAATATTGTTGATGCGTACTGTCAGCTCCCAGGCCAGCAGTGCCAGGCCAAATACGAAAAATGGCAGTATTTTTTGAATAAATTGGCTTACAGCCTTCTGTTTTCGGGCGCTAGCAGCTATTAAAGCGGGAGCACTTTCACGCAAGTCCTGTACCGGCTCAGCCATGGTGGTCTCCGGCTTTTTGCAGCGCTTGTGAAACTTTCACGCACAGCTCGGCGTAGCGCGGCGTGTTTCTAAAGCTGTCTGTACGCGGGTAGGGCTCATCGACTGCAATGTCGGCAATCACGCGTCCGGGGCGCGCCGCCATCACAATGATGCGGTTGCTGAGGTACACGCTTTCATACACGCTGTGGGTTACAAAAATGGTGGTGAACTGCTTGGCCTGCCACAGAGCCAGCGTGTCGTTGTTCAAGCGGAAGCGCGTCATTTCGTCCAGCGCTGCAAAAGGCTCATCCATCAGCAGCAGACGTGGCTCGGTCACCATGGCCCGGGCAATCGACACGCGCATTTTCATGCCGCCCGACAACTCGCGCGGGTAGACATGTGCGAATTGCGCAAGCCCGACTTTGCCCAGCACTGCATCAATCTGCGGCTTTGCCGTGGCCCGTAGAACGCCTTTTAGCCGCAGTGGCAGCCAGACGTTTTCGAACACTTTTGTCCAGGGCATCAAGGTGGGTTCTTGAAAAACAAAACTGATGTCTTTGGCCTGCGCAGTGTTGCCGCCGGGCCAGTTGATGCTGCCCGAGGTCAGCGGCAGCAAACCCGCAATCATTTTGAGTGCCGTGCTCTTGCCGCAGCCCGATGGCCCGAGCAAGCTGACAAACTCGTGCGCGCCGATGCTCAAGTCAACCCGCTCCAGCGCCAACGTACCGTTGTCGTAGCGTTTTTCAACGCCGCGCAGTTCAAGCAGTGCGCTCATACAGCTTGGTTGGGAAAAGTCGAGAAATTGGGCTGAGGATTCAAGGTTGACATGGGCAGGCTGCTGACCTCTTGCAAAAGCCGCGCCAACTGCAGGCCGGCTGCATTGATCACCGCATGGCCTTTGGCTGCGGTGGCACAACTCGCATCACCCGCTGCGCCGTACGGGTTGTAATCTTGCACTTGCCAGCCAAGCTTGGCGGAGGTGCCGTTGCCCAAAATCGGGTAGTTTTTTGCCCGTTCTTCGGCTTGGGTATGAAAGTGTTGGGCGTGCTGCATATCTACATACTTTTCCCGCAGCGCCAGCATCATGGAGGTTTCCATATCCCCCGCATGAATACCAAAGCGGTGCTCTGCTGGCGTGAACAAGTTCATTACGTCATCGCCCAGCGGCAGCGTGTACCAATTGCTTGAAACCACCAACAAGTCGTGCGCTGTGCGCAGGTCACGCGCAACGATGTCCATCACGCCCACCTGGCCACCATGGCTGTTGAACAGTACCAGCTTTTTAATGCCAGCGCGCGCCACGCAGGCGCCCAGCTCCATCCACACGCTGATCAGCGTTTGCGCGCTCAATGTCAGCGTGCCCGGGTAGCGGATGTGCTCATTGCTTTTGCCCACTTGCTGGGTCGGCATGAACAGCACGGGAAGTGAGTCTGGCAGGTGCGGCAGCGCCGCTTCAATCACGCCGTTGACCAGCGACGTATCCACACTCACCGGCAAGTGCGGGCCGTGTTGCTCAATCGCGGCCACTGGCAGCACTGCCACGGTTTGGTCAATCACGCTGCTTTCGGCCAGCTGCGAGAAATGGCGCGACGTGAGGTCGGCCCAAAATTTTGAAGGCAGTTTCATGCCTTAATATTACTGGTAAAAAAGTCCGCAGGGCAAAGCCCTAGTGCGCTGCGACCAGGCTTGCGGCATCATTAATCAAGTATTTCGTAAAACGCCCTTAAAGGAAATCACCATGCAGCGTCGTCAGCTTCTCCAATCCGCCGCCTTGTTAACCACCCCAAGCTTGGCTGCATTGGCAAGCGCCCAAGCTTTTCCCGCCAAACCCATCAAGCTGGTCATCGCCTTCCCGGCTGGTGGTCCCACCGACGTCACAATGCGTGTGCTGGCAGACAACGCCTCGAAAATTCTGGGTCAGGCCGTGGTCATTGAAAATAAGCCCGGCGCAGGCGGCACGCTGCCCGCGCAGGGTTTGCAAACCTCGGCGGCTGACGGCTACACACTGGCGCAGGTACCGCTGGGCGTTTTCCGCATGCCGTACACCACAAAAATGACGTGGGACCCTATTAAAGATTTGGCCTATGTGCTGAACGTGACCGGCTACGCTTTTGGCCTGGTCGTACCCGCCGATTCACCCCTGAAAAGCTGGACGCATTTCGTTGGCTGGGCCAAAGCCAACCCCGGCAAGCTGAGTTATGGCTCTACCGGTACCATGACCAGTCCGCACCTGACGATGGAGCTGATTGCGCAAAAACTCGGTATTGAGCTGCTGCACGTGCCGTACAAAGGCAGCGCCGATCTGATGCAGTCCATTTTGGGCGGCAACATCATGGCAGCAGCGGATTCAACCGGCTTTGCACCGCAAGTTGAAGCTGGCAAACTGCGGGTGCTCAACACCTGGGGAGCCGAGCGACTGGCAAAGTTTCCCGATGCGCCCACACTCAAGGAACTCGGCTTGGGTTTGGTGCAAAACTCGCCTTTCGGCATTGCAGCGCCGCGCGATACGCCACCAGCAGTCGTCAAGCGCCTGCACGACGCCTTCAAGCAGGCGATGGAGCAAGCCAGCTACACGTCAGCCCTGGCTAAATACGACATGCAGCCGATGTACATGAGCTCTGCGGCATATTTAAAGTTTGCGCAAGACACTTTTGTGCGTGAGAAAGCGCTGGTTGAAAAGCTGGGGCTGCTGAAGTCATAGGTTTTTGCGCTGGACTTCAGCCCATCAGAGTTTCAAAGGCGCCGTACTGCGAAGCTCGCCAGTCGACGTGATTCGCTTTGAGATAGCGATGACGGCTGCTGCAGCAGACTTTGCCGGTGCAGTGGGCGGCGAGCCAGACCGTGTGTACATACCGAGCTGAATGGGTATCAAAGCTTGGGCCAGCACCAGCTCAACCAGTTGCCCCGACCGCATGCACGAGCGAAGCAGCGCTGGCGGCAACACACCCACCATGTCGGTTGAAGCGATCAGATCAAGCGCCACAAAGTAAGAGCCGCAGTGCACCGCAGCAAGTGGCACGGGCAAACCGTTGGCAATGAACGACCTGCTCACAATGTCGTCAGAGCTGTCGTGCGCCGTCATGTACAGCCATTCCGCGCCCACGATATCTTGCAGGCTGCACCCACCTTTTTTGCCCGCCTTGTTGAGCAGGGGGTGGCCGGGGCGCACGGCCATGCGCATCTGAATTTCTGCCAGCGGCCGGTAGTCCAGACCGGCGTCCAGGTGAATGCGGGTGCGCTGGGTGACTGCCAGGTCCATCACCTCATCACGCACCAACGACAGCAACGCGCTGGGCGTGGTCTCCAAAATGCGTATGCGGGTTGTGGGGTGCAAGCGTCGCAGCACGATGGCAAGCTCTGGCAGCAACAGGCTGGCGCCCACGGGCGATACCCCCAGCGCGAGCAATCGCGTGCTGTCACCCACGGTTTTTTTGGCTTCTTCCGCGGCCTTGCGCAGCTCGGCCTCAGCCACCCGCGCACGCGATAAAAAAGCACTACCCGCTGCGGTGGGTGTGACGCCGCGGCCGCTGCGGTCCATCAACTGCACGCCCAGTTCTTCTTCCAGCTGCTGCAGGGCGCGGGTCAATGCGGGTTGCGACATTTCGAGCTGGCGTGCCGCCCCGCGAATGCTGCCCGCATCCACCACGGCAATGAATTGTTCAATCGCTTGAAGTCGCATGAAAGGCCCTTGCGTGATGCACAGCCGACATCAGGCTGCTTCATCGCGCATCTTCACACAAACGGGCGCGCTCTGCGAGTATTCACTCCATCGACAACACGTTTGCACAAGGAGCATTGCATGACCACCACCACCTCTGTAGCTGCCGCTGGTTTGCGCCGTTTGGCTTTACGTTATGGCTTTGCGGCGACCGCGTCGCTTCTCGGGTTGGGTAGTGTCCGCCCGGTCAGCGCGCAGCTCGCCGCCAGTCCCGCTCCTAGTCCCGCCATTGGCCAATTACGCATCCTCTGTTCGGGCCCGGCTGGCAGCATTCCAGACATTGTGGCCAGGCGCGTTGCTGAACAATTGGTACGGCAATATCCGCAGGGCGTAGTGGTTGACAACCGCCCGGGAGCTGCTGGCCAGATTGCCGTCAACGCATTGAAAGCGTCAGCGCCGGACGGTGCAACGGTATTGCTGGCCCAAGGTGCCGTTGCTACTGTCTACCCCTACCTGTATGAAAAGCTCGCCTACGACCCGATCGTTGATTTGCAGCCGGTGTCGATGGCCGGCGAGATGACGCTGGCGCTGGCCGTCGGGCCGGCTGTTCCGGAGAGCGTAAAAAATGTCCAGGAGCTGATCGACTGGATGCGCAGCAATCCCAGGCTTGCCAACGTGGCTTCCCCCGGAACCGGGACCTTGCCGCACCTGCTGGAGGTGATGCTGTTTCGCGAAGCGAATGTGCCCTGGCAGCACGTGGTGTATGCCGGCGGCCCGCCAGCTCTGGTGGATTTGCTCGGCGGGCAAATTGCGGCCCTGGTGCTGCCCGAAGGGCTTTTTCGCCAGCACAAAGCCACTGGCAAGCTGCGGGTGCTGGCAACATCGGGTGCGCAGCGCAGCACCTATTTTCCGGATGTGGCCACCTTTGTTGAGCAGCGCTACCGCAGCCTGGTTGTGCGCGAGTGGTTTGCGTTTTTCATGCCAGCCCGCGTGCCAGCTGCCACCATAGAAGCGGTATCGCAAGCTGTGCAGCAAGCCATCGCCCGCCCCGAACTGGGCGCGGCTTTCGCCGACTCCGGCATGTTGGCGGTTTCCAGCACGCCTGCGGCTCTTGCCAACCGCATCGCGCAAGAGCAACGGTATTGGCAGCCAATCATTCTGGCAACCGGAGTAAAGGCGCAATGATGGCTTTGTCTACAGAAAAAGTGGTCGCCGGAGCGGCAGCAGAAGGACGTCCCCATCCCTGGGACGCAGCGGCTGAAGGGTGGAACCACCATGGCGCGCTCATCCACAACTGGCTGCTCGATGCAACGCGGACCATGCTGGACGAAGCGCACATTGGGCCGGGTGCGCGCGTCCTCGACGTCGCGGCCGGCGCGGGTGACCAGACTCTGGACATAGCGCGCCGTGTCGGTTCCAGTGGCTGGGTACTTGCCACGGATGTGTCGCCTGCCATCTTGTCTTTGGCACAGAAAAACGCTGAGGCTGCAGGCTTCACACAGATCAGCACCCGGGTGGCAGATGCCCAATCGCTGGGCCTGGCGGGTGCTGACTTTGACGCCGCAGTGTGCAGGCTGGGCCTGATGTTCTGCCGCTCACCGCTGACGGCGCTGCACGAAATTCGTGACGCGCTTCGAGCATTTGGACGTTTCAGCGCATTGGTATTTGGGCCGCCCGAGCACAACCCGTGTTTGACGATCACGCTCGCCACGGCACGCAAACATGCGGGCTTGGCCAATGGCTCGGCAAGCGGGCCCACCAGCGCGTTTGAACCCGGTATGTTGATGAGCCTGGGACAACCGGACTTGCTCAAAGCACTGCTGCTAACTGCTGGCTTTACCCATGTGGCGGTGCGCGCCGTGTCGGCACCTTTTCATGCCCCGAGTGCGGCACATTACGTTGACTTTCTCCGGTCGTCAGCGTCTCCCATCATTGAAATTTTGGCGCCGTTGTCCAGCGTCGCCCGGCAAGCGGCGTGGAACGACATAACCAGACAGCTGGAGGTGTTTGGTACAGCGTCTGGCTGGGCGGGGCCCAACGAACTATTGCAGGTCGTTGGCAGGAAAGCGGGATGAACAAATGGCCCATTTTCCAGCCTCAGGATTCAGCGGCAGATCTTTTCAGTCACCCGCACCGGATGGTGCTGGTACAAAACCCGGCCGGGCTGGATTACCCTGCGCTTTGCCCTAATTGCGGCAAAACCGCGTCACAGCGCATTTTGGTACAAAAGGCGTTTCGCCTGACGTCTGTTACAGGTGACAGCGTGACCAGCTATCAGGTCGAGCAAGCCGAGGTGCCATATTGCGATGAATGCATCGCGCAACATGAACACGAACGCCGCGCGCTGACCTTGCGCCAACGCGTCGTGGTAAGCCTGGCCACCGGATTGACGGTTTCGGGGTTCGGCTCGATTTTCATGGCATCTGTTTTTTTACCGGCAGCCTTGCGCGACATTGGTCGCCCAGGATTTCCGCTGCCACTGGTGGTGGTGCTGTTTTTCTTGTTGATTGCCTTTAGCAGCTTGACGGGTGCCTGGGCGCAAAACGCGCATCGCCGGGTAGCGCCACAAACCAGCGTTACGCTGGCATTCGACTTCGGCCCTGCGTATGCGCAATTTATGGGGGAGGCGCGATGCACCTATGCAATCCGAAATGCAGTTTTTGCCAAAGCTTTTGCAGCGCTTAACCACGAGCTTCTTCGAGGTTAGTAAGCCGCGCTCGCCAACTGGTAAGTGCAGCCGTTGCAGACGAGCTGCAAGGCTCAAGCGACCGTCGAAAAGCTGAGGTAGGTTAAAAGTGCTTAATCAGCCTGGGCGGATAAAACCGCCTTTGCCACCTCAGCAAACCCCGCACCACGCTCTTCATCCGTGATGAAGCGCGGCAAGGTGGCTAGCTGCGATTCAAAGCGCCGCACGTTGGCCACGCCGACCGACTGCGCAAAGGCTTCAAACATCAGTTGGTCGTTGGTTGAGTCGCCTACATAAACCCAGTGGTTCATCTCCGTATTCAGGTCGCGGCCAAACAGCTCGCGCACCGCCCAGCGCGCGCCTGTCAGCTTGTTGTGCGCACCAAACCAGCCATTGATGTGGATGGAGCTGACCGTTGCCGTCATGCCCTCGCTTTGCATGATGGCGACGACTTGCGCAATTTTCTCTACAGGCAACCGCGTGAATTCGCTGTGGTCAATTGCCATGTCGGTCTCGCGCCCGGCGCCGTCCCGGGCCAGACCTGTGCCGGGCACGTCGCGCAGGATGCGTTGGCCGATGCGCTGCATGCGTGCGCAGTTTTCCCTGCGTTCACTATCGCTTATCTGGTATGATTTTAATAGCTGCTCGCGCCCGTATTCATTGCGCTGCAAGCCTTTTTTACTGGTATTTTGGAGCAAAACAGCACCATTTTCAGCCACGATTGCGTCGACGGGCCAGCGGATGGCAAACGGCTCACTCCAGCCGACGGGACGGCCGGTAATCGCGATGACGCTCAAACCTGCCGCCTTCAGTGCACCCAGCGCATTCAGCGCATCTGGCGTGATCGCGCCTTCTGTGGTCAGTGTGTCGTCAATGTCGGTCAATACACCTGTGATTCGTCCTCGGGCTGACGACGGCCACGCATTTAGAGGGAGCATGACGAAAGTGTCGCATGTCTGTACAATACGCAGTTCTTGAGGAGCGTTGCAACCCACGGCATGTGGATTAGGCTCAAGATTCACACACCAGTGACCCCAGCAACCACGCTCACCCGCATGTGCTTTTCTAGCCGGGTGAGTCGAAAAATTCCCTCGAATATTTTGGCTAACCAAGCATGTGCTCGTGGCTATTTTGCCCAATTGATGTTTGAATTTGGAGAACCGTATGAACGCCGTATTGAAGCCAACGCTTGCCGCTGTAGCGCCTTTTTCTGATTACGTGATTGCCGATTTGTCGCTCGCCGCTTGGGGCCGCAAAGAAATCAAAATCGCTGAAACCGAAATGCCCGGCCTGATGGCCATGCGCGAAGAATTTGCCAAAGAGCAACCCCTCAAAGGCGCCCGCATCACTGGCTCCATCCACATGACGATTCAAACCGGCGTGCTGGTTGAAACATTGCAAGCCCTGGGCGCGGAAGTGCGTTGGGCTTCATGCAATATTTACTCGACACAAGACCATGCTGCTGCTGCGCTGGCTGCTGTCGGCACACCCGTGTTCGCCGTAAAGGGCGAGTCGCTGGCTGATTACTGGGACTACACCCACCGCATTTTTGAATTCGGCGGCGAAGATGTTGTTAAAGGCACAGCTGAAGAAGGCCCGAACATGATTTTGGACGACGGCGGCGATGCCACGTTGCTCATGCACCTCGGCACCAAAGCTGAAAAAGATCTTTCAGTGATCGCGTCTCCAGGCAGCGAAGAAGAAATCTGCCTGTTCAACTCCATCAAAGCCAAGCTGGCGATTGACCCCACCTGGTACAGCCGCCGCCTGAATAACATCGTTGGCGTGACCGAAGAAACCACCACCGGCGTGCTGCGATTGAATGAAATGTCGGCCAAGGGCACGCTGGTCATTCGCGCCATCAACGTCAACGACTCCGTGACCAAGTCCAAGTTTGACAACCTGTACGGCTGCCGCGAGTCCTTGGTTGACGCCGTCAAGCGCGCCACCGACGTGATGATTGCTGGAAAAGTTGCTGTGGTTGCTGGTTACGGAGACGTGGGCAAGGGCTCAGCCCAAGCGTTGCGCGCATTGAGCGCACAAGTGTGGGTGACTGAGATTGACCCAATCAACGCGCTGCAAGCCGCCATGGAAGGCTACAAAGTCGTGACGATGGAATACGCCGCTGACAAGTGCGACATTTTTGTGTCTGCCACCGGCAACAAGAACGTCATCACCTACGCCCACATGGCAGCGATGAAAGACCAAGCCATTGTTTGCAATATTGGTCACTTTGACAATGAAATCGATGTGGTATCCCTTGAGAAATGCACCTGGGAAGAGATCAAGCCGCAAGTCGACCATGTGATTTTCCCGGACGGCAAGCGCATCATCATGTTGGCCAAGGGCCGCTTGGTGAACCTGGGTTGCGGCACCGGCCACCCAAGCTTCGTGATGTCGTCCAGCTTTGCCAACCAGGTGCTGGCGCAAATCGAGCTGTTCACCAAGCAAGCCGAGTACAAAGTCGGCGAAGTCTATGTGCTGCCAAAACATCTGGACGAAAAAGTTGCCCGCTTGCACCTCAAGAAAGTTGGCGCGATGCTGACTGAAATGAGCCAGGAGCAGGCTGACTACATTGGCGTGAATAAAGCTGGCCCTTACAAGGCCAACGCTTACCGTTATTGATTCACGGGGCTACTGCGCAACCCGATAACGGCGTTGCGGGTCCCGTTCAGGGAATCCTCATGCACCTGAAGTGCACTCCGTTTGCCTGACACCCGCGCCTTGCTCTCGGGCTGCTCGCTACGCCCTTGGTACCGCCTGAAATAGGCAGAAACATTCCAATGCGAGCTGATCTCTTCCTCGTTGAACATGGCTTTGCCACCACCCGCTCCCAGGCCCAGCGCCTGATTGGCTCGGGTGTGCAGTGGCGTGTGGTGGTTGATGAGGTGGAGGAAAAACTCGGAGTCAAGGCGCCGTGGAAGCGAGTCGCCAAAAACGGTGACGAGATTGCTGACAACGCTGAAGTCGAAGTGCTCGACAACACCGAAGCCAAGTACATCTCGCGCGGCGGCTTGAAGCTCGAAGGCGCATTGAAAGCCACCGGGCTTGACGTGACCGGCTTGCGCTGCCTTGATATTGGTCAATCCACGGGCGGTTTTACTGACTGCCTGTTGCAGCACGGCGCTGTTCAAGTCGTGGGCGTGGATGTGGGGCACGGCCAGTTGCATGTCACGATGCGTGATGACGAGCGAGTGATTTGCCTCGAAGCTATTAATGCCAGGTCGTTGACTGCTACTGATTTGATAGCTGCTTGCGCCCGTGAAATGGCGGCTACAGGCCATTTTGACAGTGAAAATGAAGCAGAAATCGATCCTGTCTTCGACTTTTTGACCGGTGACCTGTCATTCATTTCCCTGACCCTGGTGTTGCCCGCTGTGGTGCGCTTGCTCAAGGCTGATGGCCATCTGCTGATGCTCGTCAAACCGCAGTTTGAACTGCAACCCGGCCAGATCGGCAAGGGCGGTATTGTTCGTGATGCTGTGCATTTTGAGTTTGTTGAAAAACGCCTGCGTGACTGCTGTGCTGAGCTGGGTGTTGAGGTTCTTGGCTGGATGGAATCGAGCATTGCTGGCGGCGACGGCAACCGTGAGTTTTTCATCCACGGCAAAAAAGGCAGTGATGTCGGGCTGGATGACAAACCACTCCCCGCTGCCCCACCGCGCAAAGTCGTGAAACGCACACCACGTGCTGAAACCCGCGCCCTGCACGCTGCACATGAAGATTCTGAAGAAGCCCACGCTGGCCAGCACGGCCCGGCGCGGCGCAAACAAAAAGATGGATCATGAACAACGTCAAACTTCCCATCAGTTTTGAATTCTTCCCTCCCAAAACACCTGAAGGCGCTGAAAAGTTGCGCGCCACGCGCCAGGCCCTCTACGCTTTGAAACCCGAGTTTTGCTCCGTCACTTTCGGTGCAGGCGGTTCGACACAAGAGGGCACGTTCTCCACTGTCAGTGAAATTTTGTCTGAGGCCGTTGAGGCCGCTTGCCACTTTTCATGCGTAGGCGCTACCAAGGCCACAGTACGCCAGCAGCTCACCACGCTGCAAATCATGGGCGTCAAACGCCTGGTGGCACTGCGCGGTGATTTGCCCAGCGGCTATGGCGCAGGTGGTGAATTTCATTACGCGAGTGACCTGGTGGCGTTTATCCGGGCCGAGACGGGCGATGCCTTTCACATTGAAGTGGCCGCTTACCCTGAAGTGCATCCGCAGGCCAAGTCGGCTGATGATGATCTCAAAGCTTACGCGGCCAAAGTCAAAGCTGGTGCCAACTCGGCCATCACCCAGTATTTTTTCAACTCTGATGCGTACTTTCGCTTTGTGGACGATGCCTACAAGCTGGGTGTTGATGTGCCCGTCGTGCCCGGCATCATGCCGATTACCAGCTCGACGCAACTCATGCGCTTTTCAGATGCCTGCGGTGCTGAAATCCCGCGCTGGATTCGTCTGCGCTTGCAAGGCTTTGGCGACGACACCGCGTCTATCAAAAGCTTTGGTTTGGACGTGACAACGGATTTGTGCGATCAGTTGCGCAATGGTGGTGTACCCGGCATTCATTTTTATTCAATGAACCAGGCCGGACCCACGGTTGAAATTTGCAAGCGGCTGCAACTGGTCTAAAGCTGGCCATTGCACTCAGTGCACTGAGCTGGCTAGCTGCGTGCACCACCACGCCGCCGCCTGCATCAGTGCCTGTTGCCAGCGTTACCAGAACGGCTCAAGCCCCAACGCTACCCGTCAGTCCCGGTATGGCCGTCATGCCTGCCGAAGCGCCACCCGATGAGCCCACCAACGACATGCCTCGTCCAGCACTGCTGGCAGGCGAATCCGCCCGTGAGTATCAACGTGGCGGCGCATCCTGGTACGGCCCCGGCTTTCATGGTCGCCGCACCGCCAGTGGTGAGCGCTATGACATGAATGCCATGACGGCTGCCCACCGCACGCTGCCGTTTGGGACGTGGGTGCGGGTGCATAGCCTGGTCAATGGACGCGAGGTGAATGTACGCATCACCGACCGTGGCCCATTCATTCGCAGCCGGGTGATTGATGTGAGCCGGGGGGCGGCTGAGGTTTTGGGGATGTTGGGGTTGGGGTTTAAAGAGGTTGTGTTGTTGGTGCCCGAGTCGACTGCGGTTGCTGTAGACATGCCATTGCCTTTGGCCAAGGGGCGTGGGGTTGTGAGGCGGGGTTCTAAGAGTCGCTAGCTGGCTTCTAGATTGATGGCTTGTTTGGCTTTCACGGTGTTGCCGTGCAACCCCCGGCCTCTACACAAAACCAAGTTGAACGCTATAAATTCAGTAGCTGCTCGCACCCGTATTCATTGGCTTATAACCCTAAATGACCTCTTAAAACAGGCAAAAAAGGTCAGAAGTAGCCCAAAAACCCTTCAAACCAACCAAAGCAGCAAGAAAATCCCAAACTTCCTATAATTTCAGTAATTCCTGAAAATTAAGAAAGAAGTCATGAATCTAGCCCCCCTAACCCAGCGCTTTGTCCTCCACTTCGGTGAAATGGGCAGCCGCTGGGGCATCAACCGTACCGTGGGGCAGATTTATGCGCTGTTGTATGTGTCGCCACGGGCGCTGAATGCTGACGAGATTGGCGATGCGTTGGCTTTCTCAAGATCCAACGTCAGCATGGGACTAAAAGAATTGCAATCGTGGAACCTGGTGCGTTTGCAGCATTTGCCAAACGACAGGCGTGAATACTTTCAAGCCCCAGAAGACGTGTGGGCGATTTTCAGAACCCTGGCGGAAGAGCGCCGAAAACGCGAGATAGACCCAACCCTGTCGATGCTGCGTGAGGCGCTGATGGAGGAGGGCGTGACGGGGGACGACGTACATGCCCAGGCGCGCATGGCGCAAATGCATGATTTGATTGAGCTGATGACCGGCTGGCTGGCCGATGTGCAGAAAATGGATTCAGCCACGCTGGCCAGTCTGATGAAGATGGGAGCCAAGGTCGCCAAGCTGCTGGATGCCAAGGACAAGGTGGCGGTCAGTTTGGGTTTTAAAGCTGCTTCCCCCAAAGTTTCTGAGCGCTTGCCTGAAATTAGTAAACCACACCAAGGTTAAAACATGGAAAACCTCGACGCACTTTTACTTGCCCGCATCCAGTTTGCGGCCAACATCACCTTTCACATCCTGTTTCCGACGATCAGTATTTCGCTCGGCTGGGTGTTGCTGTTTTTCAAGCTGCGCTTTGTCAAAACGGGCCAGCAGCACTGGATGGATGCGTATCAGTTCTGGGTGAAAATTTTTGCACTGACCTTTGCCCTTGGCGTGGTCAGCGGCATCACCATGAGTTTTCAGTTTGGCACCAACTGGCCCGGCTACATGGAGAAAGTGGGCAATGTTGCCGGGCCGTTGCTGGCCTATGAGGTGATGACTGCCTTCTTTTTAGAGGCCACCATGCTGGGCGTGATGTTGTTTGGCAGAGAACGCGTCAGTGAGCGCACGCACACCATAGCCACGCTGCTGGTGGCGGGCGGCACCACTTTGTCTGCCTTCTGGATTTTGGCACTCAATTCATGGATGCACACGCCCGCCGGGTTTGAAATGATTGACGGCAAGGCGCATGTCACGAGCTGGTTGGAAGTCATTTTTAACCCGTCGTTTCCGTACCGCTTCACACACATGATGCTCGCATCAGGCCTGACGGTGGCGTTTTTGATTGCCGGGATTTCCAGCTACCGCTGGCTGCGCAGTGAGCGTGGGGCAGAGGTGGTGGCAGGTATTAAAACCGGCGTGTACCTGGCGGCATTTCTGATTCCGCTGCAGATCGTTGCAGGCGACCTGCATGGCCTGAATACGATGGAATATCAGCCTGCCAAGCTGGCTGCAATGGAAGGCATTTGGGAAACGCAAAAGGGCGTGCCTGCGGTGCTGTTTGCCTTGCCTGATGAGAAAACCCGCAGCAACAAATATGAGATTGCGATTCCAAAACTCGCGTCGCTGTATTTAACCCACGATCCGGATGGTGAGGTCAAAGGCCTGAACGACTTCAAAGGCAAGCACCCGCCAGTGGCGCCGGTCTTCTGGGCGTTTCGCATCATGGTGGGGATGGGCATGTTGATGCTTTTGGTCAGTTGGGCCAGTGTTTTTCAATTAAAACCATGGCAAAAAAACAAAAAGCGAGAACTCACTGTGTGGCACGCACGCATTCTGGTCGGCATGACGTTTGCAGGCTGGGTGGCGCTTGTCGCTGGCTGGTACGTGACAGAAATTGGCCGCCAGCCGTGGTTGGTGACAGGTGTGATGACCACACTTGAAGCTGCCTCCAAAGTGCCCGCACCCAAAATTGCACTGAGTCTGGCGCTGTACCTGACCATGTATGCGGCGCTGATCGTAGCTTACATATCAGTGGTGTTTTACCTGGCACGGCATAAAAAGCATGCTGACCAACCCTTCGGCGATGACGCCAACGGCCAACTGGAAGACCAGCTGAATGTGGTGAATTACCCCGAAAAAGCGGGCCTGCCCCATGTTTAATACCCCAGGCATGCTGATTCCCGACCTGACACAGGCCGCAGGCTGGATGCCGATTGTTTTCCTTGTCGTCATGGGCTTGTGCATGTTGGCGTACGTGGTGCTTGACGGCTACGACCTGGGCGTGGGGGTGCTGATGCTCAATGCAAATGACGACGACAAAGACACCATGATCGCCAGCATTGGGCCGTTTTGGGACGCGAATGAAACCTGGCTGGTGCTCGGCGTGGGCATTTTGTTGACGGTGTTCCCAATGGCACATGGCGCCATTTTGGGCGCGCTGTATCTGCCGGTGGCTTTCATGTTGATAGGTCTGACACTGCGCGGCGTGTCGTTTGACTTTCGCGTCAAGGCACGTGCAGCCCACAAACCGCTCTGGAATCGCCTGTTCTATGCAGGGTCGTTGCTGGCCGGCTGGAGTCAAGGCTACATGCTGGGTGCATTAATTACCGGGTTTGATGCGTCGCTATGGGCCATGGCTTTCAACGCCGTGATTGGCCTGGCACTGATTGCTGCGTATTGCCTGATAGGCGCGGGCTGGCTGATCATGAAAACCGTGGGCGAGTTGCAATTGCAGGCGGT
>ENA-OFCX01000672-OFCX01000672.1-metagenomes-genome-assembly--contig:-NODE-672-length-16686-cov-6.085683_pt1 | contig 16686 bp, 11 predicted proteins | sample MGYA00153384_OFCX01 | MGnify analysis MGYA00153384
CAGCGTCACTGCACCCGTAACATCGGTGGTGCGGAAGTAGAACTGGGGACGGTAGTTGTTGAAGAACGGGGTGTGACGACCGCCTTCATCTTTGCTCAGCACGTAGATCTCGCATTCGAAATCAGTGTGTGGGGTGATCGAGCCCGGTTTGGCGAGCACTTGGCCACGCTCAACTTCTTCACGCTTGGTGCCGCGAAGCAGAATACCGACGTTGTCACCGGCTTGACCCTGGTCGAGCAGTTTGCGGAACATCTCGACCCCGGTGCAGATGGTCTTGAGGGTGGGCTTAAGGCCGATGATTTCGATCTCTTCGCCGACTTTAACGATACCGCGCTCGATACGACCGGTCACCACCGTGCCGCGACCGGAGATGGAGAACACGTCTTCTACCGGCATGAGAAAGGCACCGTCAACAGCGCGCATCGGCATCGGGATGTAGTTGTCGAGCGCATCAGCCAGACGTTCGATGCAGGGCTCACCCATTTCGGACTTGTCGCCTTCGAGGGCTAACTTGGCCGAGCCTTTGATGATTGGGATGTCATCACCCGGGAAGTCGTATTTCGATAGAAGTTCACGGACTTCCATTTCAACGAGTTCTAACAGTTCTGCGTCATCGACCATGTCGCATTTGTTGAGAAATACGACGATGTACGGGACGCCAACTTGGCGGGAGAGCAGAATATGTTCGCGCGTTTGTGGCATGGGGCCGTCGGCGGCTGAACACACAAGAATTGCGCCGTCCATTTGGGCAGCACCGGTGATCATGTTTTTGACGTAGTCGGCGTGGCCGGGGCAGTCGACGTGGGCGTAGTGACGGTTAGCCGTTTCGTACTCAACGTGGGCGGTGTTAATCGTGATGCCGCGTGCTTTTTCTTCAGGCGCTGCGTCAATCTGGTCATACGCTTTGGCTTCACCACCAAACTTGCGGGCGAGCACGGTGGTGATCGCTGCGGTGAGTGTGGTTTTGCCGTGATCCACGTGACCAATGGTGCCTACGTTGACGTGTGGCTTGGTGCGCTCAAACTTTGCTTTTGCCATGATTTAAGGTTCCTATTACTTAATTTGTTTGAATTTCAAAACAGCCGCTGCGATCGGCGGCTATCGGGTTATCTACTGAAACGTGATGTCAGGCTTAGCCCATCTTTGCTTTAGTGACTGCCTCGGCGACGTTCTTCGGTGCCTCGGTGTAATGCTTGAATTCCATCGTGTAAGTCGCGCGGCCCTGCGTTGCTGAACGCAACGAAGTTGAGTAACCGAACATCTCAGACAAGGGCACTTCGGCCTTGATGATTTTTCCGCCCATAATATCGTCCATGCCTTGCACCATGCCGCGACGTGAAGACAAATCGCCCATCACGGTGCCGGCGTAATCTTCAGGCGTTTCAACTTCGACGGCCATCATCGGCTCCAGCAACACCGGGCTCGCTTTACGCATGCCGTCTTTGAACGCGATCGAGGCAGCCATTTTGAAGGCGTTTTCGTTGGAGTCCACTTCGTGAAACGAACCGTCGAAAAGCGTAACTTTCACGTCGACAACTGGGAAACCTGCCACAACGCCATTAGTAAGCGTTTCAACAACGCCCTTGTTCACGGCGGGGATGTATTCGCGCGGAACCGTGCCGCCCTTGATCGCGTCGACGAATTCAAAGCCTTTACCCGGCTCATTTGGCTCAACCTTGAGCCAAACGTGGCCATATTGACCGCGGCCACCGGACTGCTTCACGAATTTGCCTTCAATCTCAGCGAGCTTGCGAATAGTTTCGCGGTAGGCAACCTGCGGCTTACCAACGCTCGCTTCAACACCGAACTCTCGGCGCATGCGATCCACCAAAATTTCAAGGTGGAGTTCGCCCATGCCGGCAATAATTGTCTGACCTGATTCTTCGTCGCTGCGAACGCGAAACGACGGATCTTCCTTAGCGAGGCGACCCAACGCGATGCCCATTTTCTCTTGGTCAGCCTTGGTTTTTGGCTCAACCGCTTGAGAAATCACAGGCTCAGGGAATACCATGCGCTCAAGCGTAATCAACGCGCTTGGATCGCAAAGCGTGTCGCCCGTGGTGGCCTCCTTGAGGCCTACTGCTGCGGCGATGTCGCCAGCGCGCACTTCGTCAAGTTCTTCCCGCTGATTGGCGTGCATTTGCAACAAGCGACCGATGCGCTCCTTTTTGCCCTTGATCGGATTGTAAATGGTGTCGCCAGTCTTGACGACGCCGGAATACACGCGGAAGAAAATCAATTGGCCCACAAAGGGGTCGGTCATGATTTTGAACGCAAGCGCGGAGAACTTCTCTTCGTCAGCAGCGGTTCGGGTGATTGGCTTGTCGTCATCATCCATACCTTTGACCGGCGGAATATCCGTCGGGGCTGGCATGTAATCAATGACGGCGTCAAGCATGGCTTGAACGCCCTTGTTTTTGAACGCTGAGCCACAGAACATCGGCACGATTTCGCTGGCGATAGTGCGCGCGCGAATCCCTTTTTTTATATCTTCAGCCGATAACTCGCCCTCTTCGAGATACTTGTTCATCAGCTCTTCGTCAGCCTCAGCAGCGCACTCAACCATTTTGCTGCGCCATTCTTCGGCGGTGGACAGAAGTTCGGCTGGGATGTCGCGGGCTTCGTACTTCATGCCCTGCGACGCTTCGTCCCAGTAGATGGCCTTCATCTTAACGAGGTCAACAACACCTTCAAATTTCTCCTCGGCGCCGATTGGGATCTGCATCGGGATTGGGTTTGCCTTGAGACGCCCCTTCATCTGCTCCACGACTTTGAAGAAGTCAGCGCCCGTACGATCCATCTTGTTCACGAATGCAAGGCGAGGCACCTTGTATTTGTTAGCTTGACGCCAAACCGTTTCCGACTGCGGCTGCACGCCGCCGACCGCGCAATACACCATGCAGGCGCCGTCCAGCACGCGCATTGAGCGCTCGACTTCAATCGTGAAGTCGACGTGCCCTGGCGTATCAATAATATTGATGCGATGATCGGGGAGGTTTTTGTCCATTCCCTTCCAAAAGCACGTAGTGGCCGCCGACGTAATCGTGATACCGCGCTCGCGCTCTTGCTCCATCCAATCCATGGTGGCCGCACCATCATGCACCTCGCCGATTTTGTGCGACACACCGGTGTAAAACAAAATGCGCTCGGTTGTGGTGGTCTTGCCGGCATCAATGTGCGCAGAAATGCCGATATTTCGGTAGCGACTGATGGGAGTGATGCGTGCCATAAATTTAACCTAGTGCTGTCATAGAACGCAAAATCTCACTGGTGATGAGATGCGCCCCCCAAAGATATTAGAAACGGAAGTGCGAGAACGCTTTGTTGGCTTCAGCCATGCGGTGAACTTCTTCACGCTTTTTTACCGCACCGCCGCGACCTTCAGCGGCCTCAAGCAGCTCGTTAGCAAGGCGGGCACCCATTGACTTCTCGCCACGTTTGCGCGCGGCATCGCGAATCCAGCGCATCGAGAGTGCTGACCGACGGGAAGGACGCACTTCAACCGGCACCTGAAAGTTAGCACCACCAACGCGGCGACTCTTTACTTCCACCATCGGCTTGGCATTGCCAAGCGCGGTTGAGAATATGTCGAGCGGATCTTTGCCGCCTTTTTTGCTGATAATTTCCAAGGCGCCATAAACAATGCGCTCGGCTACAGCTTTTTTTCCAGCAGTCATGATGACGTTCATGAACTTGGAAATTTCGACATTACCGAACTTTGGATCCGGAAGAATGTCACGTTTGGGAACTTCACGACGGCGGGGCATTTAAACCATCCTCAAAATAAATAAGCGCCCACCGAGAGGTGGGATCAATCGCGCAATGTCTGGCGTGTTCTGACAAGAGTCGAGCAACGCTCGACCGAAAATTAAGTCTTCTTAGGCGCCTTAGTACCGTACTTAGAACGCGATTGCTTGCGATCTTTAACGCCAGCGGTGTCAAGCGAACCTCGCACCATGTGGTAGCGAACACCAGGAAGATCTTTAACGCGACCGCCGCGAATAAGCACCACTGAGTGCTCTTGCAGGTTGTGGCCTTCACCGCCGATGTAGGAAATCACTTCGAAGCCGTTAGTCAGGCGCACCTTGGCGACTTTACGCAGCGCCGAATTGGGCTTCTTTGGAGTCGTGGTGTAAACGCGAGTGCAGACGCCGCGTTTTTGCGGGCCCTTTTCGAGTGCCGGACTTTTGCTTTTTACAACGACCGGGGTGCGCCCTTGGCGCACAAGCTGATTGATGGTTGGCATTTTTCGCCCTTGTTTTGTTGAACTTACTCGCTACTGTTGGCGAACAAGCTTGGAAAAGACCACGATTATAGACCGCAATCTGATTTTTCGTCAAGAGCCGCCACTGACCATGCGCTCTAGCCGAGTCACGCGGGAGTAGCACTTAAGGCGGCTCCCGCGATGCATATCCGCAGTTTCTAAGCTGCGTTGGCGCTTTCTTCTACTACGGGCTCTACTGCCGCCGTCAACACCGACGTATCGATGAGATCGGCCGCCAAATTGGCCAGCCGCAGACGGTGGTAAGCCAACCCGGTGCCAGCCGGGATCAATCGGCCCACGATCACGTTTTCCTTCAGTCCGCGCAGGTTGTCGCGCTTGCCCATGATCGCCGCTTCAGTCAACACACGAGTGGTCTCCTGAAACGACGCTGCGGAGATGAACGAATCAGTAGACAGCGAAGCTTTGGTAATACCAAGCAGCACGTGATCGTACTGCGCTGGCGCTTTGCCAGTAGCTTTGACGCGATCATTTTCGGCAAACAATTCAGCCCGCTCAACCTGCTCGCCTAAGATGTATTTGGTGTCGCCCGCTTGGGAGATGACCACACGACGCAACATCTGGCGAACAATCACCTCGATGTGTTTGTCATTGATCTTCACGCCTTGAAGACGATAAACCTCCTGCACCTCATCAATCACGTATTTAGTGAGCGCTTCCACGCCCAACAAACGCAGGATGTCATGCGGATCGGCTGGGCCGTCAACAATAGCTTCGCCTTTGTTCACTACCTGCCCGTCGATGGCCATCACCGCTTTTTCTTTGGGGATCAGATATTCGTGCGACACGCCATCCATGTCCTTGATGACCAGACGTTGCTTACCCTTGGTGTCCTTGCCGAACGAGACCGTACCCGTGACTTCAGCCAACATGCCCGCGTCTTTTGGCGAACGCGCTTCGAAGAGTTCAGCCACACGCGGCAAACCGCCGGTAATGTCGCGAGTCTTCGATGTTTCCATCGGCATACGCGCCATCATGTCGCCCGGCGCCACTTCTTGACCATCTTTGACCAGAATAATCGAGCCAATCTGGAAAGTGATGGTCAGTGGCGTGTCCGAACCTGCTGGTTTGATTTCGTTGCCCTTGCCGTCGATCAGTTTAAGCTGTGGACGAACGCCTTTGGACTGCGAACCTACACGGCGCTTCGCATCAATAACCACGAGGGTGGAGATGCCGGTCACGTCATCAGTCTGCTTAGCGACGGTGAGGCCTTCCTGAACGTTTTCAAACTTCACACGGCCCTGGAATTCGGTCAGGATAGGGCGCGAGGTCGCATCCCATTCCGCCATCACCTGACCAGCCTTCACGGCTTTGCCGTCTTCTATAAGCAGCTTGGCACCGTATGGAACTTTGTGACGCTCACGCTCACGGCTGCCGTCCGAAATAACCACTTCAGCAGAACGCGCTATCACGATCTTGTCTCCGCTTGCGCTTTTTACATAACGCATGCCGCCCGCGAAGTTCGCCGTTCCCGCTGACTTCGTTTCGACAGTACTCGCTGCTGCGGTACGTGATGCGGCACCGCCGATGTGGAAGGTACGCATCGTCAACTGCGTGCCTGGCTCGCCAATAGATTGAGCGGCAATAACGCCGACCGCTTCACCAGCGCAAACCAGTTGACCACGGCCAAGGTCACGACCGTAGCACTTTGCGCACAGACCATGACGTGTCGCGCAAGTCAACGGTGAACGGGTTTTCACTTCATCAATTCCGAGGCTCTCGATGAGGTCAACTTCGTCTTCCGTCAACGTGACGTTGTGAGCAACTACGACCTTCCCGGTTTCGGGATGCGCAACATCACCGATCGTCGTACGACCCAAAATGCGGTCACGCAACGATTCGATCGTTTCACCGCCAGATACAACGGCCTTCATAACCATGCCTTCTGCCGTGCCGCAATCGTCCTCAGTGACCACCAAGTCTTGCGTCACGTCAACCAGACGGCGTGTCAGGTAGCCGGAGTTCGCAGTCTTCAATGCCGTATCGGCCAGGCCTTTACGCGCACCGTGCGTCGAGATGAAGTATTGCAGTACGTTCAGGCCTTCACGGAAGTTTGCCGTGATGGGCGTCTCGATGATCGAGCCGTCAGGTTTGGCCATCAAGCCGCGCATACCTGCGAGCTGGCGAATCTGTGCAGCAGAGCCGCGAGCACCAGAGTCGGCCATCATGTAGATTGAATTAAAGGAATCCTGACGCACCGTCTTGCCCTCGGCGTCCACAACCATCTCGGAGCCGAGTTGCGACATCATCGCGCGAGCGATGTCGTCACCGGCAGCGCCCCAGATGTCAATCACTTTGTTATAGCGCTCGCCTGATGTCACAAGACCGGACGAATACTGCTGCTGAATTTCTTTAACCTGAGCTTCAGCGTTAGTGATGATGCTGGTTTTCTCTGGTGGAACCAGCATGTCGTCCGCACCGAACGAGAAGCCTGCGCGAGTCGCCAAACGGAAACCCGCCTGCATCAATTTGTCAGCAAAGACAACGGTTGCGCGCAAGCCACAACGACGGAAACTCGCGTTGATGAGCTTGGAAATTTCTTTCTTTTTCAGCGCCTTGTTGATCACTGAGAACGGCAAGCCTTCTGGCAGGATGTCTGACAGCAGTGCTCGGCCAACTGTGGTCTCTTCACGCTTGACGACGTCAATTTTTTCTCCATCCGGACCGAACGTGATCTGACGAATGCGCACCTTGATTTTGGCGTGCAGTTCGACCATACGCGTTTCGTACGCACGCGACACTTCGAGCACGTCGGCGAACATCATACCTTCGCCACGCGCATTGATTTTTTCGCGAGTCGCGTAGTACAGGCCGAGCACGATGTCTTGCGACGGCACAATACAGGGGTCACCGTTGGACGGTAACAACACGTTGTTCGACGCCAGCATCAGCGTGCGTGCTTCTGACTGTGCTTCAAGCGATAGTGGAACGTGAACCGCCATTTGGTCACCGTCGAAGTCGGCGTTAAATGCCGTACAAACGAGTGGATGCAATTGGATGGCCTTGCCTTCGATCAGCACTGGCTCGAACGCCTGAATGCCTAGACGATGCAGCGTTGGGGCACGGTTCAACAGCACTGGATGCTCGCGAATCACCTCTTCGAGCAAGTCCCAAACCAACGGATCTTCGCTCTCGACGCGGCGCTTGGCTTCCTTGATGGTCTTAGCTTCGCCCATTTGTTCGAGGCGATTGAAGATGAATGGCTTGAACAATTCAAGCGCCATTTTCTTCGGCAGACCACACTGATGCAGTTTGAGCTGTGGGCCTACCACGATGACCGAACGCCCCGAATAGTCGACGCGCTTACCGAGCAAGTTTTGACGGAAACGACCCGACTTACCCTTGATCATGTCGGCAAGCGATTTGAGAGGACGCTTGTTGGCACCCGTCATGGCTTTGCCACGACGACCGTTGTCCAGCAACGAGTCCACGGACTCCTGCAGCATGCGCTTTTCGTTGCGTACGATGATGTCCGGCGCTTTGAGTTCGAGCAGCCGCTTCAGGCGGTTATTACGGTTGATCACGCGACGATACAAATCATTCAGATCAGACGTCGCGAAACGGCCACCATCCAACGGAACCAGCGGACGCAATTCGGGCGGCAGCACAGGCAGCACTTCAAGCACCATCCAGTCGGGCTTTATGCCTGATTTCAGGAACGCTTCCAATACTTTGAGGCGCTTGGAAATCTTCTTGATTTTCGCTTCCGACGAAGTTGCACCCAATTCACCGCGAAGGCGCTCAGCGTCCTCAGCGACGTGGATCGAGGACAACAGTTCACGCACGGCTTCGGCACCCATCAGCGCACGAAAGTCATCACCGAATTCTTCCGTCTTCGCCATGAAGTCGTCTTCAGTCAAGAGCTGACCACGCTGCAGCGGCGTTAAACCTGGATCAACGACCACAAACGCTTCGAAATACAGAACGCGCTCAATATCGCGCAGCGTCATGTCGAGCACCATGCCCAAACGTGACGGCAGTGATTTCAGGAACCAAATATGCGCTACGGGCGAGGCCATTTCGATGTGGCCCATGCGTTCGCGACGCACCTTGGTGAGCGTAACTTCAACGCCGCACTTCTCGCAGATAACACCGCGATGCTTGAGGCGCTTGTATTTTCCGCACAAGCACTCGTAGTCTTTGATTGGGCCAAAAATTTTGGCGCAAAACAGGCCGTCACGCTCAGGTTTGAACGTGCGGTAGTTGATGGTTTCTGGTTTCTTAACTTCGCCGAACGACCACGAGCGAATGCGCTCGGGCGAGGCGAGGCCAATTTGAATGGCGTCAAACTCTACGTTCGGGGTCGTCTGTTTGAACAGGTCTAATAAAGCGTTCATTTCATGTCCCTTTCAGTGAGTTACTTACGAACCAAGTCGATATCGATACCGAGCGACCTGATTTCTTTGACCAGCACATTGAACGATTCCGGCATACCGGCTTCGATCTTGTGCTCGCCTTTGACGATGTTTTCGTACACCTTCGTACGACCATTCACGTCATCCGACTTGACGGTCAGCATTTCTTGCAGCGTGTAGGCAGCGCCGTATGCTTCAAGCGCCCATACTTCCATCTCACCAAAGCGCTGACCACCGAATTGAGCTTTACCGCCCAATGGCTGCTGCGTAACGAGACTGTATGGCCCGGTTGAGCGCGCATGCATCTTGTCATCAACCAAGTGGTGCAGCTTCAACACGTGCATGTAGCCAATGGTCACTGGACGATCAAAGGCTTCGCCAGTGCGTCCGTCGAACAGGGTTACCTGACCTGACAGCGGCATATCGGCGAGCTTCAACATGCTCTTGATTTCAGCCTCGGTCGCGCCATCAAACACTGGGGTCGCGAACGGTACGCCATGGCGCAGGTTTTGTGCGAGTTCTGTGACTTCGCTGTCCGACAGTGAAGTCAGTTCTTGGCGCGAACCCACATCGTGATACAGAGGCTCGATAAAGCTGCGAATCTCTTTCACGTTGGCTTGCTGCTTGAGCATCGCGTCAATCTTGTTACCGATGCCTTTCGCAGCCCATCCCAAATGGACTTCAAGAATCTGCCCGACGTTCATCCGTGATGGCACGCCCAGCGGGTTAAGCACGACGTCAACGGTCGTGCCGTCAGCTTGATGCGGCATATCTTCAACCGGGACGATCTTCGAGACCACACCTTTGTTACCGTGGCGTCCGGCCATCTTGTCACCTGGTTGAAGGCGGCGTTTGACGGCCACATAAACCTTGACCATTTTCAACACGCCAGCAGGCAGCTCATCGCCCTGCGTCAGTTTGCGTTTTTTCTGCTCGAACGCTGCGTCGAAGTTATGACGCGTTGCGGTCAGACTGTCTTTCACGCCTTCGAGCTGACGAGCGGCTTCATCATCAGCCAAGCGCAAATCAAACCAGTCGTAACGACCGACTGAGGCCAGATATTCCTTATCTAGCTTTGTCCCTTTGGCAAGTTTTTTCGGGCCGCCGCTGGCGACCTTACCGGTCAGTAAACGCTCCAGACGCTCGAACGCATCGTTCTCGACGATACGCAGCTGATCTGCGAGATCCTTCTTGTACCCACGTAAATCTTCGTCTACGATGAGTTGAGCACGCTTGTCACGCTCAATACCTTCGCGGGTAAAGACTTTCACGTCAATCACGGTTCCGGCAATGCCGGACTGAACGCGCAGTGACGTGTCTTTAACGTCGCTTGCTTTTTCACCGAAGATTGCGCGAAGCAATTTTTCTTCTGGCGTCAATGTTGTTTCGCCTTTCGGCGTCACTTTGCCGACCAGAACGTCGCCAGCTTCAACTTCAGCGCCAATGTACACAATGCCGGACTCGTCCAAGCGTGTGAGCTGCGTCTCGCCGAGGCTTGAAATGTCACGTGTGATTTCTTCTGAACCGAGCTTGGTGTCACGAGCTACAACCGTTAGTTCCTCGATGTGAATCGAGGTGTAGCGATCTTGCGCAACGACGCGCTCGGAGATCAGGATCGAATCTTCGTAGTTATAGCCGTTCCACGGCATGAATGCGACCAGCATGTTCTGGCCCAGCGCCAGTTCACCCTTATCGGTGGATGCGCCGTCAGCAATCACGTCACCCTTGGCGATCAAATCGCCCACTTTGACCAGTGGGCGCTGGTTAATGTTGGTGTTCTGGTTCGAGCGTGTGTACTTGACGAGGTTGTAAATATCAACACCCACGTCGCTGGACGCAGCTTCAACGTCGTTCACACGAATCACTACGCGCGACGCATCGACATAATCTACTTTGCCGCCGCGCTTTGCGGTGACCACAGTGCCGGAGTCAATCGCTGCGGTGCGCTCAACGCCGGTACCGACGAATGGTTTCTCCGGACGCAAGCAGGGCACCGCCTGACGTTGCATGTTTGAGCCCATCAACGCGCGGTTCGCGTCATCGTGCTCAAGGAACGGAATCAACGACGCGGCAACCGACACAATTTGTGACGGCGCAACGTCCATGTACGTCACCTCTGACGGCGGCATCAACGTCGAATCGCCTTTGATCCGGCAAGCAACGAATTCTCCCGTCAAGTTACCTCTTTCGTCGAGAGGCGCGTTCGCCTGAGCGATCACGTAGCCGCTTTCCTCGATGGCCGACAGATAAGAAATCTCATTGGTCACGACCGTGTCGATCACTTTGCGATATGGCGTTTCAATAAAGCCGTAATCGTTCACGCGCGCAAACAATGCTAGTGAGTTAATCAGGCCGATGTTCGGGCCTTCCGGTGTTTCAATCGGGCAGACGCGGCCATAGTGGGTTGGATGGACGTCGCGAACTTCGAAACCGGCACGCTCGCGCGTCAAGCCGCCTGGGCCGAGAGCAGAGACGCGACGCTTGTGCGTGATCTCTGACAACGGATTGGTTTGATCCATAAATTGTGAGAGTTGGCTCGAGCCGAAGAACTCTTTGATCGCGGCCGAAATCGGCTTGGCATTGATCAAGTCATGCGGCATTAAATTTTCGCTCTCAGCCTGTCCAAGGCGCTCTTTCACCGCACGTTCAACGCGCGCCAAACCGCTGCGGAACTGATTCTCCGCCAGTTCACCCACGCTGCGGACACGACGGTTGCCCAAGTGGTCAATATCGTCGACTTGACCCCGACCATTGCGTAGATCGAGAATGATTCTGACCGTGTCGAGAATGTCTTCGTGCGTCAACACCATCGGGCCGACGATTTCTGCGCGGCCCACACGGCGGTTGAACTTCATGCGACCGACACGCGAAAGATCGTAAGTGTCTTCGTTGAAGAACAAACGATGGAACAGCGCTTCGACCGCCTCTGCTGTTGGTGGCTCACCAGGACGCATCATGCGATAGATCGCGACCTTAGCGGTCTGGCGATCCGGCACGTCATCGGTCTTGAGCGTCATCGAAATCCACGGGCCCTCATCGAGCTCGTTGATGTACAGCGTCTGAATGTGACCAACGCCCGCTTCGACCAAGGTCTTGAGCGATTCTTCGGTCAGCTCTTCGTTTGCCTTGAGCAGCACTTCTCCGGTCTCTTTGTCGATGATATTGGTGGCCGTGAAGCGACCGAGCACCTCTTCCGCTGGCAACGTCAGGCGCTCAAGCTTGGCATTTTGCAGATCGCGAATATGTTTCGCTGTAACACGCTTGTCCTTCGGCACAACCACGGTGCCGTCCGGAGCTGTGATGTCGAAACGCGCGATTTCGCCCTTGACGCGTTCTGGCATGAATGCGAGTTGCGTGCCTTTCGGCGTGAAATAAATGTCGTCAAACTTGAAGTAGCGCGCGAGGATTTGCTCCTCGGTCAGACCCAGCGCTTTCAATAGAATCGTCACCGGCATTTTGCGGCGGCGATCAATACGGAAGTACAGGTAGTCCTTCGGATCGAATTCGAAGTCAAGCCATGAACCGCGATAAGGGATGACGCGCGCGGAGAACAGCAGCTTGCCGGAACTGTGTGTTTTGCCCTTGTCGTGTTCAAAAAACACGCCTGGCGAGCGATGCAGCTGCGAGACGATAACGCGCTCGGTACCGTTGATCACGAACGAACCATTCTCGGTCATGAGCGGCATTTCGCCCATGTAAACCTCAGACTCTTTGATCTCTTTGACCGTGTCTTTGGCGGCTTCGCGATCATAAATAATCAGCCGGACTTTGGCGCGAACGGGCGCGGCAAATGTCAATCCACGTTGTTGACATTCGACCACGTCGAACGGCGGCGTGTTGAGCGTGTAATGAACGTATTCCAGTTTCGCGAAACCGTTGTGGCTCGAAATCGGGAAAATTGACGTGAATGCCGATTCCAGACCGACATTTTTGCGGTTAGGCTGAGTCACGCCTTCTTGCAGATACTCGTTGTAAGACGCGAGTTGGGTTTGAAGAAGGTAAGGCACCGGCAATACTGCGGTGCGCGATCCGAAGCTTTTACGGATGCGTTTCTTTTCGGCGAAGGTATACGTCATGTGTTCCTCAACTGTGGAAGTGAGAAGCGCGACCGGTGCGTAAACAAAACAATGGTTACGAGCGGTTGCGGGAGCTGGAGATGGCTCTCGATTGCTGGCTCTGCGTGCGCAGTTAAGTCAGAACGCGTCAATCGGGAACGGTCTCTAAAAGCGGCGAAGGACTGGCAGGTTTATGGAACCCGCCAACCCTTAGTAGCAACGCAGAGTTACTTAACGTCGGCCTTAGCGCCAGCGTCTTCAAGCTTCTTCTTGGCGGCTTCGGCGTCTGCTTTTGGCATCGCTTCTTTAACCGTCTTCGGCGCACCGTCGACCAAGTCTTTAGCCTCTTTGAGGCCCAGACCGGTAATTTCGCGAACCGCTTTGATCACGCTGACTTTGTTGGCGCCGATTTCGGTCAGCACAACGTCGAACTCAGTTTTCTCTTCAACTACGGCAGCAGCGGCACCGCCACCGCCAGCAGGCGCTGACATTGCAGCAGCCGATACGCCGAATTTTTCTTCGATTGCTTTGACCAGATCGTTGAGATCAATCACCGACATGGTGTCGAGGGAGGCCAGAAAGTCGTCTTTATTAAATGCCATGTGTAACTCCTAAATATCTATGAACTAATTATTGGATCAGGCAGCGACTGGGTCAGCTGCTGGAGTGGATTCTGCTGCGGGTGCGTCTGACGCCGGAGGAGCTACTTCTGCAGCAGGCGCTGCATTCTTCTCGGCCACAGCGGCAAGTACGCGAGCAAAGCGCGCGATTGGCGACATCAGCAAACCTGCCAATTGCGACAACAGCACTTCTTTGCTTGGAATCGACGCCAGCGCGGCAACACCTGCTTTGTCGAGTAATTTGCCATCAAATGCGCCTGCCTTGACCACGAGCTTATCGTTGGTTTTGGCGTAATCGCTGATGACACGGGCGGCGGCAACGGCATCGACAGAAAAACCGTAAATTAGCGGACCGGACATTGCGCCCGATACCACTTCAAACGGCGTTCCAGCAACGGCGCGGCGTGCGAGCGAGTTTTTCAACACGTGCAGGTATACGCCCTGCTCTCGCGCACTACGGCGCAGTTTGGTCATGTCGGCGACCGTAGTGCCGCGATACTCAGCCACTACGAGTGTCTGCGCGCTGACTACCTGCGCTTTGACTTCGTCGATGACCGCGGCTTTTTCAGTGCGATTTAGACTCAAGTTAATCTCCTATTCATTCCTCATCGTTCACGTACATCGCGAAACGACTTGGGAGGGTTTCAGCGACCTTCCGCTTCAATCCCTACGCCGCTTCACTTTGAAAGCGACGCACAAATCTTGCACGGCGGGACCGCCATCTGCGTTGGCCGAAGAACGTATTTATTAGGTCTTCGATTAAGGGACGATTTTAGAAAATCTTCAATCGTCCCGCCAACGGTCTTCGATAGCCCGGCAACCTTCGCTGCCAGCCCACCAAATTCTTTTCCGCCCGAATGTTCGGACGGCTCTGCACGTCTACATTACTGCGCAGCCTGTGAGTTGGTGCCAAAGGCGCCGGTGTCCACACGGACGCCAGAACCCATCGTGCTCGACAAACTAACTTTGCGCAGGTACACGCCCTTAGACGATGCAGGCTTCGCCTTTTGCAGCGCATCCATCAGCGCACGCAAGTTAAGTTCCAGAGCAGCTGTCTCGAATGAAGCGCGGCCGAGCGTGGCGTGCACGATACCGGCCTTGTCAGTTCGGTACTGCACCTGACCGGCTTTGGCGTTTTTCACAGCGGTGGCCACATCAGCGCTCACAGTGCCAACCTTTGGGTTTGGCATCAAGCCGCGTGGGCCTAGCACTTGACCCAGCGTACCCACGACGCGCATGGCGTCCGGCGAGGCAATCACCACGTCGAACTCCATGAAGCCGCCTTTGATACGCTCCGCGAGGTCTTCGAAACCCACGACATCCGCACCTGCGGCTTTGGCCTCTTCGGCCTTAGCGCCCTGCGCGAATACCGCAACGCGAACGGTTTTGCCGGTGCCCGATGGCATGACGACTGAGCCGCGAACGGTTTGATCAGATTTCTTGGCATCAATGCCCAGATTGATCGCCACGTCGATGGACTCGTTGAATTTGGCGGTTGCCGTTGCTTTGGCCAGTGTGATCGCGTCAACTACAGCGTAGAACTTGTTTGGATCAACTTTTCCGGCGAGTGCTTTTGCACGTTTGGTGAGCTTTGCCATGATTACTTCACTCCTTCAACGGTGATACCCATCGAACGCGCGCTACCTGCGATGGTGCGCACAGCGGCATCCATGTCAGCGGCGGTCAGATTTGGCATTTTCACTTTGGCGATGGCCTCAGCCTGAGCCCGCGTCAACTTGCCCACTTTATCGGTATGTGGCTTTGGCGAACCCTTGGCAACTTTCGATTCTTTCTTGATCAGGTACGTCGCTGGCGGCGTGCCCATGATGAAGGTAAAACTCTTGTCTGCGAACGCGGTGATGGTCACGGGGATTGGCATGCCAGGCTCTAAACCTTGGGTCTGCGCGTTAAACGACTTGCAGAACTCCATGATGTTAAGACCTCGCTGACCGAGCGCTGGACCGATTGGAGGCGAGGGATTCGCCTTTCCTGCGGGAACTTGCAGCTTAATAAAGCCGACGATTTTTTTTGCCATGATGGCTCCTGATTTTGGGTGCTGACGAACGCCGATTGCCTGAAAAGGATTACGGCGTTCTCCCCGTTAAAAACCACTGGCGATGTATGTCGCCAATCACTTAAATAAATTAGGCCTTTTCAACCTGTCCGAAATCGAGCTCAACCGGTGTGGCGCGACCGAAAATCATCACTGAAACGTGAAGCTTGGACTTCTCGTAGTTCACGTCTTCGACGTTGCCCGTGAAGTCGTTGAACGGGCCTTCCTTGACGCGAACAGCCTCACCCACTTCAAACAGAAACTTCGGCTTTGGCTTTTCAACCCCGGTCTTCACCTGATTGAGAATGGTTTCGACTTCCTTTTGCGAGATCGGCGCGGGACGCGTTGCCGTGCCGCCAATAAACCCAGTGACTTTTGGCGTGCTTTTAACTAAGTGCCAGCTGTCATCGGTCATCTCCATCTCGACCAGCACGTAGCCGGGAAAGAATTTACGTTCCGACATCGTCTTCTGACCGTTCTTGATCTCGACGACCTCTTCGACCGGCACCATCACTTGACCAAATTCGGACGCCACGTCGGAGCGCGCGATTCGCTCGACCAGCGCCTTCTGAACTGTTTTCTCGAACCCGGAAAACGCATGCACCACGTACCAACGCTTCGGTTTAGTCGCAACGGCAGACACAACATCGGTAACGGCCATAACGTCGGCGGCGGTAACTTCGTTTTCCATGAGATTCCGATATTCGTTAGGTAACTGCGTCTTGCAAGGGCTAAATCAACGGCTCAGCCGCGCTTAGTGAGCCAAGAAATCAAAGCACCAATGGCAGCGTCGACACCCGCCAAAAAGATGGCCATAATGATGGCAAACGCAAACACGATCAGCGTCATTTGAATCGTCTCTTTGCGGGTCGGCCAAGCGACTTTTTTGCCCTCGGCGATGGACTCCCGTGCGAACTGAACAAAGTCCTTACCCGGTGTTGACGCATAGACCACGGCAGATGCAGCAGCAAGTCCGGCCAGCACGATCAACATACGCAGCGCTACGGCTGATTCAGCAAAGCGATAGAAACCATAGATGCCGGCCACTACACACACGCCGGCTGCCAAAAAAATGGCCCAATTTTTTGTCGTTTCGTTCATGCTTGGACTTGTTACCTGCCCAGTAATGGGCTTTATGGACGGCCACTAAAAAGTGGCAGGGGCGGAGGGAATCGAACCCCCATCGACGGTTTTGGAAACCGTAGCTTTACCACTAAGCTACGCCCCTAAAAATGGGCCTTATGAACGGCAGACCGTTACTTCAGAATCTTGGACACAACACCGGCACCGACGGTACGGCCACCTTCACGGATCGCGAAGC
>ENA-OFCX01000673-OFCX01000673.1-metagenomes-genome-assembly--contig:-NODE-673-length-16657-cov-5.413324_pt1 | contig 16657 bp, 21 predicted proteins | sample MGYA00153384_OFCX01 | MGnify analysis MGYA00153384
GGCTAGCCACACAAGCGAGGAGCAACGACGCAATGCGCCCGCCAGTGCCGTCAAACACGTGATATTTGCAATGTCTGCATCCCTCAGCTCCTTTCGCGGCGGTTCCGCCCTCTTCCTTGCGACGCAATTTACAAAATCACGGAGTTCCATATGAAACTGCATCGCTTACTCATTCTGTCTGGATTGCTTATCGGTGCGGCTCCTGGCGTCTCATACGCGGGTTGCGCTGCGAGCTGTGTCAACTGCCGTTACGAAGCGGCCGGAAACTATTACTACTGCGGTGATCCGGCGGTCAAAGGCGTACGACCGCGTGTCGCCGCAAGCGCGCAGCCCGGAGAGAGCGTCGCAACGCGCGGTAGTCCGGCGGCATCGGCTGCTCGGACAACCGGGCCTAACAGCAGTGCGAAGCCATCAGCCGCGCACAAGGAAACAATCGAAGTCGCCAGCGTCCAGTCGCGCCGCGAGCGCGGCGCCCAGACGCCGGTCGCGCCCAAGCAGCAGCCATAGTCTTGCGTGTCGCTCGACGACGGATGCGCGCGACACCAACACAGGCGGATCGAGATGGGGCGCGTTCATTCGTTCTCGTCAAACCGCAGTCCGCTTGACCGCGTTACCCACCCAGCTCAACGAGCCTATCCCATGTCCCATGTCCCATGCTCCATATCCCATATCCCACAAACCACGTTTGAATTTCGAAGGAATAGTCCACAACATGAACAAATTTATTGTCCCCACGATCACCGCCTTGATTGCCTGCGCGTTTGCTGTTTCAGCGTCGTTCGCTGCAACCAGTAAAAGCAGCAGTAGCCGAAGCAACAGTTCCAGCAGCAGTTCGAGTAAGTCCTACAGCAGCTCAGGCAAGCAGGTCGCCAAATCCACCCGCAGCGGTAGCACCACGCGACACACGTCGACCACGGGCCGATCACTGGGCAAATCAACAACGAGCGGTAACACCACCCGTCACGTCAACGCGTCGGGCAAATCGGTAGGTAAATCCGTGACCGCGGGCAACACCACCAAGACCTACAACGCGCAAGGCAAATTGGTCGGCAAATCCACCACCAGCGGCAGCACCACCACGCATCGTGACACGTCGGGCAAGAAAACTGGGGCGACCAAACAAGGATAAGGCCAGCGTAGTGTTGCGAAGTTGATGTGACTAATAAAAACGATGGATTTTTCGTCGAATCTAGGCGCAAAGCACAGCAATAGCTGGCTATTGCGAGCATTTGCAACGACGAGCCAGCGAAAAAGACACGTTTTTAAGTCGCAACAACAACGCAACACTACACTGGCGTTTAGCTGCGCAACTCCGCTAATGCCGCTTCCAAGCTCACTTTGTCCGCGAGTGACAAACATTTCATCGTCGGCGCAATGCGTTTGACCATGCCTGCGAGCACTTTGCCGGGGCCGCACTCGATAATGTGAGTGGTACCTTGCATGGCCATTTTTTCGATGGTTTCGATCCAGCGGACGGGCTTGAACAATTGCTCAGCGAGCACGAGGCGAATCGCTGCGGCATCGCCGGCAACATCAACCGTCGCGTTGTGCAACACGGCGATTTTCGGCGGCTGAAAATTGGCTTTGTTTAACGCAGCGGCCATCGCTTCAGCGGCGGGGCGCATGAGCTCGCAGTGGCTCGGCACGCTCATGGGCAACAGCAGCGCGCGCTTAGCGCCAGCGACTTTGGCGAGCACCATCGCGCGCTCGACTGCGGTTCTGTGGCCGCCAATCACGATCTGCCCCGGCGCGTTCAAGTTGCAGCAAGACACGACCTCGCCTTCGCTCGCTTGCTCGCAGACTTGCGCGAGCAAATCGGCCTCAATGCCGAGCACCGCCGCCATACCACCGATGCCAGCGGGGACGGCGTCCTGCATGGCTTGTGAGCGGGCTTTGACGAGCTTCATCGCAGCGTCGAAGTCAAGCGAACCGGATGCAACCAGCGCCGCGTATTCGCCCAAGCTATGACCGGCCAGCAATGAAGGCGCTGGCCCACCCGCAGCGAGCCACGCATTCCACACCGCCACGTCCGCAGCGAGCATGGCGGGCTGAGTGTTAGTGGTGATGTTCAACGCTTCGGCGGGGCCGTCCTGCATCATCGCCGTGATGGGCGCGCCGAGTACCAAGTCAGCTGCAGCGAGGGTTTCGTCGATTTGTGCGAGCCCAGCGTAGCCCGCCATCATGCCCACCGACTGCGAGCCTTGGCCCGGAAAAACGAATGCAATTTTCATAATAACTTTTTGTTGAAATGCCCGTTATGATTGGGCTTAGGCCTAACTAATGGCGGATGTTGACTATAACCAAATATGCGACGTTGCCCAATTGAAATAAGGGCTTCAGCCAAAAGCTGTAGCTCAGACGGCAGGCGATAAACCATGACTGCGCGCAAATTCTCCGGCGCTCATTTTTTGTCCGCCATCGGGTTTAAGCCGCAGCACTTCGATGTGCCCGCCCTGCCCATTGATGAACACGGATTGGTCAGTGAGCTTGGCAATTTCGCCCGGTTTGCCGCGCACCGCGCCGAAGGTTTTGAGCCCGTGTTTGCGGCAGTCAAACAGGCGCACTTTGTTGCCACCCAACATGCACCAAGCACCCGGCGCCGGGTTGGCCGCACCGATCAGGTTATAGACCTGATCGACGGAATTCGCCCAGTTGATTTTTTCTGCATCGTCACGAAACCAGCCTTCGTAGCTGGCGTTCGCCTCATCCTGCCCGATTTGCTGGTGGGTGCCCGCGACCAGCGCATCAGCCGCCTCCAACAAGGCAGCGACGCCGTTTGGAAAGAGGTGCTTGAAGTACGCGTCGCCGAGCGTGTCGTTTGGGCCAATCGCACATCTTTTTTGCAGAATGATCGGGCCTTCGTCCAAACCATCGGTGGGCCTGAAAATAGTAAGGTCGGTTTCGGTCGCACCTACCGCAATCGGCCAGTTGATCGACGACGGCCCACGGTGTTTTGGCAACAGCGACGGGCGATATTGAAGGGTGCCGTACTCGGGGATGTTCGACAGCGTTTGTGGCGCAAATTGCAACACATTGGCCATCACGGCTAAATCAACGTCTAACGCGCGCATCGCGTCCATCGCATCGGTGCCGCGCAGGTTTGCAAATTGGAGCACCGGCAAGGCCAATGCGGCAGCCGCCACGTGCAAGACATCGGGCCGCGCGCCGGGTTTGTCGGGCGCGCAAAATACGGCGGCGACGGTGTCGCCGCGCTTCGTGAACGCCTCAAGCACGGCTTTACCGAAATCTTGTTGGCCGATGATGGCGATATTCATAGGGTTTCCGCTATGCCGATGCAGTCAGCACGATACGATAGCGGTTTCGCGTTGGCGAAAGGTATCGCTCGTCTCATGCTTCTGGAATAATGGCTGAAGTTTTAGTAGACAACGAAATAATCGGTGCGGCGTCCGTGCACTACCCGAGCTCCCGACACCGCATTCGTAGTCCGTCAAAAAATTCGCCGAAGGTTTCGCGTGCTACCTGCCGCGATGGGCGACGTTTGAGTTTTTTTATGGATCGAGAGAAAGAGCGACATGATGCAAAGATGGGTACGTTTCAGCGTTGCCAACTCCATTGGATTTGGCACCCTGACCGACGAGAAAATTCAGGTGCATACCGGCGAGATGTTCGCTGAGCAGCGAGCAACCGGCGTTGAGTTGGCGCTGTCGGACGTGAAACTGCTCGCGCCGACGGTGCCGAGCAAAGTCATTGCGCTGTGGAACAATTTCATGGCGCTGGCCACCAAGTTGGATTTGCAGACCCCGCTTGAGCCGTTGTATTTCCTGAAATCCCCCAATTCGTACTTGAATCCGGGCGAGCAAATTTGTGCGCCTGCAGGCGAGCACAAAATAGTGTTTGAGGGCGAGCTGGGCATTGTTATCGGAAAAACCTGCAAGGCTGTCACCGAGGCCGACGCACCAGAGTGCGTGTTCGGCTACACCTGCGCCAACGACGTCACTGCGGCCAGTATTTTGAACCTCGACCCAACCTTTGCCCAGTGGGTGCGCGCCAAGGGTTTCGATACCTTTTGTCCGCTCGGCCCTGCCATTGCCACGGGCTTGGATGCCACCACCTTGCGCGTTAAAACAACGCTGAACGGGCAGCTGCGGCAGGACTACCCGATCAGTGACATGCGCTTTTCGGTGGCTCGACTGATCAGCAGCATTTCGCACGATATGACCTTATTTGCGGGCGACGTCATCCTGTGCGGAACTTCGATCGGCGTGGGCTCGATGAAACCGGGCAGCACGGTCGACGTTGAAATCGACGGTATTGGCGCACTGCGTAATACGTTTGCCTGACATTCAAACACCCCACTTTTTTCAATTCCAGCAACAAAGTAACAAAGCAACATCGCAATGAAAATCGCAATTATTGGAGCCGGTGCAATCGGCGGATTAGTCGGCGCAAAGCTCGCATTGGCGGGTGAAGATGTCACGTTTGTCGTGCGCGGCGCGAACCTTGACGCTATCGGAAAAAATGGTATCAAACTCATTGCCCACGATGGCACCGAACAGGTCTCAACCCACGTCAAAGCGAGCAACGACTACACCGCCATCGGCGTGCAAGACATGGTGATTCTCGCTATGAAAGCCCATCAAGTGGAGGCCATCACCGATGAGCTACCCAAGCTGCTGGGGCCAGACACGGTGATCGTAACGATGCAAAACGGCGTGCCATTTTGGTATTTCGCCAAACACGGCGGCCCGCTTGAGGGGAGCCGCGTCACCTCGGTCGATCCAACCGGCTCACTGCTCGAAAAAATCCCGTCCGCGCAGATCATCGGGTGCGTGGTGTACCCGGCATCAGAGTTGATCGCACCGGGCGTCATCAAGCACATCGAAGGCGACCGTTTTCCAGTAGGTGAATTGACGGGTGAGATCACCGAGCGGGTCACCCGCGTGTCCGAGTGCTTTGTAAAGGCGGGCTTTAAAGCGCCCGTGATCGACAACATCCGCTCAGAGATTTGGTTGAAGCTGTGGGGCAATCTCACTTTTAATCCGATCAGCGCGCTTTCCCACGCAACGCTGGTGGACATTTGCCAATTTCCGCTGTCGCGCACGCTTGCGGCGAGCATGATGACTGAGGCGCAAGCGGTCGGTGAAAAGCTCGGCATCACCTTTCGCGTATCGCTCGATAAACGTATTGCAGGCGCGGAAAAGGTGGGCAAACACAAGACCTCAATGCTTCAAGATATTGAGGCCGGTCGTGCGCCCGAGATCGATGCACTGGTGGGCTCGGTGGCAGAGCTTGCGCGATTGGTCGCGCTGCCCACGCCACATATCGACACCGTTTATGCACTAGTGAAATTACTGGCGCACGGCATGGAACAAAGCGGTGGCCACGTGCGCATGCAGGCAGCGCACTGAGCCCGCAAGCCGAGGGTTTGTACCCATTCCGCAGCGCGACTTGAGACGTCGCACCGGTACACAAATTTCACTTTCAGACGTTAGACCCATTGCAACATGGCTGCAAAAAAACGCCTTTCAATAAATTGACGCCGGTCAAGATTTTTTTTGCAGGATAGCGCAAGCATTCGTTCGTAAATCGCGGCCAAGACAATCCTCTCGCGAGGGGTTCAACCGCAGCAACATCATCCCTAAGGAGAGCAACTTGATCAAGCAAATCACCCGGTCGTTCAACACGAAGCGCAGCACCCTTGCCGTCTGCGTAGCCGCCGCACTGTCTGCGATAAATCCCGCCTTTGCATGGGAGCCCACGAAGCCTGTGGAATTTGTAGTGCCTGCAGGCACCGGTGGCGGCGCCGATCAAATGGCGCGACTGATTCAGGGCATCGTCATCAAGCACAAGCTGATGAAAGAGCCGATGATCGTAGTTAACAAATCGGCGGGGGCTGGCGCTGAGGGTTTTCTTGAGGTCAAGGGTGCAAAAGGTGACCCGCACAAGATCGTCGTCACGTTATCCAATTTATTCACCACACCCATGGCCACCGGTGTGCCGTTTAACTGGAAAGATATGACGCCGGTCGCGATGATGGCGCTGGATCAATTCGTGTTGTGGGTGAATGCCGACACGCCGTACAAAACGGGGAAAGAGTACGTCGCTGCGGTCAAAGCGGCCGGGCCCAACAAATTCAAAATGGCGGGCACTGGAAGCAAACAGGAAGACCAGATTCTCACGGTAGGCCTTGAAAAAGCCACTGGCACCAAGTTTATTTACGTGCCGTTTAAGGGCGGTGGCGAGGTGGCCGTTCAACTCGTCGGCAAGCATGTCGACTCTACAGTTAATAACCCCATCGAGGCCGTTGCCCAGTGGCGAGCAGGTCAGCTGCGCCCGCTGTGCGTGTTTGACGATGAACGCATGCCGTACAAAGCCAAAGTGACTGCGACCCAGTCGTGGAACGACATTCCTACCTGCAAAGAAGCCGGTGTGCCGACCGACTACGTGATGCTGCGCGGGATCTTTATGGCACCCGGCGTCACCGCCGATCAAACCGCGTTTTACGTCGACATGATGAAAAAGATTCGTGAAACACCCGAATGGAAAGACTACATGGAAAAGGGTGCCTTCAACCAAACCTTCTTGGCCGGTGCCGACTACGTCAAGTGGCTCACCGAGGCTGAGAAGATGCACCGCACGCTGATGACAGAAGCGGGTTTTCTCGCGAAGTAGTTAAGTGCGTGCGTTACGCTTCATGCGGCGGGCATGCAGTTACATCCCGCAGCAGTCTGTGTGCAACGTACCCTGTCCCAAGGCTTTTAGCAGGGCTGCTTTTAAGAGCCGCTTCCACATGAGCAGGTTCATGGTTTGCTAACGAACCCCGCCAAGATTCGCGGCCTACGACACAGCCGCGTGTGTCCCTCCGCCCCGACCTGTTTCCGAACAAATCACTTTCACTCCGAACGGAGTTCTCGATGAACGCCAAGCCTACCGCCAATGATGCCAACGCATCGGTCGTCTCAACTTCCGCTGTCGAGCTCGCGGTCGCGGCCCTCCTGCTCGCATTCGGGGCCGTCATCGCATACGGCAGCTACCAACTGGGCTCCGGCTGGACGACCGATGGCCCCGGCGCGGGCTATTTTCCGTTCTACGTGGGCCTGCTGATTTGCGTTGCAGGCCTAGGCGTGGTTGTGCAAACGCTCATGGCGCGGGCGAAGGACAACGACAAGGACGCTGACGCCTTTGTTAACCGAGAGCAATTGCGACGCGTACTGTCGGTGTTCGTACCAGCACTTTTCTACGTGGGTGCGGTGCAGGTAGTCGGACTCTACGTCGCCTCGGCGGTGTACATCGCCCTGTTTATGGTGATTTTGGGGAAATACGCATGGCTCAAAAGCATCCTCATTTCGCTTTCGGTCATCGTACTGTTCTTTCTGATGTTTGAAGTGTGGTTCAAAGTGCCACTGTTCAAAGGCAGCATCAATCTTTTGAGCTTTCTTGGTTACTAAACCGCATGCGCCGCGAACCAAGTAAACAGAACAACTGCTAGGGGATTTGATTCATCATGGAAGAAATAAGCGCACTATTTCACGGCTTCGCGATCATCTTGACGCCGATGAACATGTTGCTCATGTTCGTGGGCATCATCTTGGGCGTGCTCATCGGTGTTTTACCAGGCCTCGGTGGCGCAAACGGCGTAGCGATTCTATTGCCGCTGACCTTTACGATGTCGCCCACTTCGGCCATCATCATGCTGTCGTGCATCTACTGGGGTGCACTCTTCGGCGGGGCGATCACGTCCATTTTGTTCAACATTCCGGGTGAACCGTGGTCAGTAGCCACGACGTTCGACGGCTACCCGATGGCGCAGAACGGGCGCGCTGGCGAAGCGCTGACGGCAGCGTTCACTTCGTCATTCATCGGGGCGTTTGTGGCCGTGGTGATGATTACGTTTTTGGCCCCCCTCGTCGCCAAATTCGCGCTTAAATTCGGCCCTCCGGAATATTTTGCGGTTTACTTGCTGACGTTTTGCAGTTTCGTTGGCATGGGCAAAGGCTCGCCGTTCAAGATTCTTGCTGCGATGGCGCTAGGCTTTGCGCTGGCGGCGGTGGGCATGGACACCGTGACCGGACAATTGCGATTGACCTTTGGCAGCACCGAGCTGATGCGAGGGTTCGACTTTTTGATCGCAGTGATCGGTCTGTTCGGCATCGGGGAAATTCTGATTTCGATGGAAGAAGGCCTCGCCTTCAAAGGAAAAAGCGCAAAGCTCGACGCAAAAGTTGTGCTTCAGACGTGGAAAAAACTGCCACAGTATTGGGCAACGTCCATTCGCAGCTCTTTGATCGGTATTTGGATGGGCATCACCCCCGGCGGGGCAACCCCGGCCTCGTTCATGAGCTATGGTGTCGCTAAGAAAATGTCTAAAGACGGAGCAAAGTTTGGCACCGGTCAGATGGAAGGTGTGATCGCACCTGAGACTGCCGCACATGCTGCGGGCACCAGCGCATTGCTGCCCATGCTCGCGCTTGGCATCCCCGGTTCCCCTACCGCAGCGGTACTGTTGGGTGGTCTGTTAATTTGGGGGTTGCAGCCGGGCCCACTGCTCTTCGTTGAGCAAAAGGATTTCGTCTGGGGCTTGATCGCCAGCATGTATCTGGGCAATATCGTTGGCCTAATCGTGGTGCTCACTACCGTGCCATTGTTCGCGTCAATCCTTCGCATTCCGTTCTCGATCATTGCGCCTGTCATCATCGTGATTTGCGCAATCGGCGCTTACACCGTTCACAGCGCAATGCTCGACGTCTGGTTCATGCTGGGCTTCGGTGTCGTCGGCTACGTGTTCAAAAAGCTCGACTATCCCCTAGCGCCACTGGTGCTCGCGCTGGTGTTAGGCGACAAAGCGGAAGACTCGTTCCGACAAGCGATGTTGCTGTCGCAAGGCGAGCTGTCGATCATGTGGGCGAACCCGCTGGTGGGCTCAATCACCACGCTCGCATTCGTGCTGCTATTCTGGCCCGTCATTTCAAAGGCACTGGCGCTTGTAATGCCAAAACGGCAAAGCAATCTGCCAGTCGAGCGTCCGGTAGATTGATGCTTGCGGCAAAACAACCTGTAGGAGCGGCTCCTACATCGGCTAAATCTTTCCGCTTTACCTAAGCCTGCTCAGCGTCTCAGCGGTCAGGTTTAAATACGCCGCCAATTGCTTCTTTGGAATGCGATCAAATAGCTCAGGGTGTTTACGCAGAAAACGATGCACCCGACCGGGTGCATCGAGCAAATGCCGCGTAATTGTGTGTCCCATGATTTCGCTCATGAGCTGCATCACGTAAAACTCAAACGCCTCTTTGATTTCAGCGTGGCGATTAATGAACGCTACCCGTTGCGGCATCGACAGCTTGACCATGCGCGCTCGTGGTGATGGAGACGATGCTGTACGGCGTGGGTGTCTTCAAGCGCCATGCGGCGTAACTTGTTTCCATGTCCTGCTCATCGGCGAAGCGCAGGATCATTTCCTTCGCGTCCTGATCGCTCACCACTCGCTTTAAGATGCATTGCAGAATGAAGTATCGCTCCATTTCATGCACGCCAATGCAGTAGCAGATCACCTTTTTGGTAGTCCATCACTGAAAGAAACGGCTTAGGCTCCGCCATCTCGTTCGGCTCCACTCCCTTGAGCACCACGTTCTGCCACAACTGCACGCGAATGATACTTTTTTCAGGATGATTTTTAATAGACGACATTAGTGGCGGTAGGCAAATTTATGGTCAAGTTTGATGGGGCTTGTGGCGATTATCGACCGCGGTGAAGAGCACTTGCGTCCGGTGGTCACTATGATGGTCCTGACTCCATCGCACGCACATCGCAGGCCGCGTTCATCATGACTAATGACACGCAAGCACCCGATTCGGCAACGCAAATCGACGGGTTTCACCTCGTGATTGATGCGTTGAAGCTCAACGGCATCGACACCATTTTCGGCCTACCCGGCATACCCATCACCGACCTGACTCGTATGGCGCAAGCCGAAGGTATGCGCGTGATTTCGTTCCGCCACAAGCAGCACGCGGGCAACGCAGCGGCAGCGACCGGTTTTCTGGCACAAAAGCCGGGCATCTGCCTAACGCTATCGGCCCCCGGCTTCCTCAATGGCCTCACCGCTCTATCGAATGCGACTGTCAACTGTTTTCCGATGATTTTGATTAGCGGATCAAGCGAGCGCGAAATCGTCGACTTGCAGCAGGGCGGTTAGGAAGAGATGGATCAACTCGCCATCGCTAAACCGCTGTGCAAAGCCGCTTTCCGCGTGCTCAACGCCGAGGACATCGGCGTAGGCGTTGCGCGCGCAATACGCGCTGCGTTGTCGGGCCGTCCAGGCGGCGTATATCTTGACCTGCCCGCGAAGCTGTTTGCGCAGACGATGGATGCAGTTGCTGGCAAAACTTCGCTCATCAAAGTGGTAGATGCCGCGCCGCGCCAGATTCCCGCGCCGGAAGCCGTGCAACGCGCTCTGGATCTTAAGAGCGCGAAAAAGCTGTTGATTTTGCTTGGTAAAGGCGCCGCTTATGCACGTGCGGACTGCGACATTCGCACCTTGATCGAGAAAACCGGCATTCCGTATTTGCCGATGTCTATGGCCGAGGGCATCTTGCCTGACACGCACGAGCAATCAGCCGCAGCCGCCCGCGCCTACGTGCTCCCAGAGGCAGACGTATTGGTGTTGATTGGCGCACGACTCAATTGGCTGCTGTCGCACGGCAAAGGCAAAACGTGGGGTGGCAAAGACCACAAGCCGTGGGGTGGTCAAAAGTACACTCAGATCGACATTTCGCTACACGAGGCGGACAGCAACGTTGCGACCGATGCGCCACTGGTTGGCGACATCGGCTCCTGCGTATCGGCACTCCTCGCTGGCATCGGCTCCGATTGGCCCAAGCCGCCGGTTGAATGGACGGACGGCATTGTCGAGCGCAGGAACAAAAACATCGCGAAGATGCCGGAGACGTTGGCCAAAGACCCAACGCCGATGAACTTTTGCAGCGCGCTGGCCGTGGTGCGCGACATCATCAAAGACAACCCAGAGGCGATCCTCGTTAACGAGGGCGCCAGCACGCTGGACTTCACCCGCTCAATTGTTGACATGTACCTGCCGCGCAAGCGCCTCGACATGGGCATGTGGGGCATCATGGGTATCGGCATGGGCTTCTCGATTGCGGCTGCGGTGGTCACCGGCAAACAGGTTTTCGCTGTCGAGGGCGATAGCGCCTTTGGTTTTAGTGGCATGGAAGTCGAGACGATTTGTCGCTACAACCTGCCGGTTTGCGTGGTGGTGATGAACAACAACGGCGTCTATCGCGGCACTGATGTGAACCAATCAGGTGGCACTGACGTTGCGCCGACCGTGTGCGTCAAGGGCGCGCGCTACGAAATGATGATGCAAGCCTTTGGCGGCGTTGGCGTGATGGCGGCTACAGCCGCAGAGCTGCGCACCGCGATGGAAGCCGCCGTTGCATCCGGCAAACCCACGCTAGTCAACGCCATCATCGACGAGATGGCGGGCACCGAGAGCGGACGCATCACCAGCCTCAACCCGATCATCGCCAAGAAAAAATAATTCAAGTCAGTAAGGAAACAACAAATGAGTAGCAAACCCCTAGAAGGCATCAAGATCATCGACTTCACGCACGTGCAAGCGGGCCCCGCCTGCACGCAAATGCTGGCGTGGTTCGGCCCCGACGTGATCAAAGTCCAGCGACCCGGCTCGGGTGACGTCACCCGTTCGCAACTGCGCGACTTGCCGAATGCCGATGCGCTCTACTTCACGATGCTCAACAGCAACAAGCGCTCGCTGACGTTGGACACGAAAAAGCCTGAAGGCAAGGCCATCCTTGAGAAGATAATCAAGGATTCCGACGTAATGGTCGCAAACTTCGGTCCCGGCGCGCTGGATCGCATGGGTTTCACGTGAGAGCATATTTAAAGCCTCAACCCTGCCATGTTTCTAGCGTTGGTCAAAGGCTTCAGCGATGGCCATCACTGTAAGTACCTGAAGGTTTATGAGAACTTAGCGCAGTGTGCAGGCGGTGCTGCATCTACGACTGGATACTGGAAAGGCGAGAATTCCGGCCCCACCATCTCGTCTACCGCGCTGGGTGACAGCAACACCGGTATGCATTTGGCCATTGGCATTTTGACCGCCTACATCGGTCGTCAAAAAACTGGAAAGGGCTAGAGGGTCGCCGTGGCGATGCAAGATGCTGTGCTTAACTGTGCCGCGTGAAAATGCGCGACCAACTTCGTCTGGACAGCTTAGGCCATTCAGAGGAGTATCCGCAGTACCCGCACTAGATGGACGCCTTCAAGGACGGTGTAATGCCGCGCGGAGCGAATGCCGGCGGCGGTGGTCAGCCGGGCTGGATTCCGAAGTGCAAGGGCTGGGAGACCGACCCCAACGCCTACATTTACTTCACCGTTCAGGGCCATGCCTGGGCTCCCATTTGCGACGCGCTGGGCGAGCCGGAATGGAAGGACGACCCCGCGTACAACACGCCGCGTGGCCGTCAACCGCACATCATGGACATCTTCGCCACCATCGAAGCTTGCATTGCCGACAAGACCAAGTTCGAAGCGGTCAACATCTTCCGCAAGTTCGACATTCCTTGCGCTGCGGTGTTGTCGATGAAAGAGCTGCTACATGACAAGTCACTGCGCGCCAGCGGCTCCATCGTCGAAGTGCCACACAAAGTGCGCGGCAGTTGCTGGATCATGGGCAGTCCGATCAAATTCTCGGACACCAAGCCCGAAGTCACCGCGTCACCGCTGTTGGGCGAGCACACCGACGAAGTGTTGGCGGGCCTCGGTTACAACGCAGCGCAAATTGCCTCGTTCCACGCTGCAACAGCGGTCTAGCCTCGACCGTTTCAAGCGTAAATGGCCGCCGTGCAATCGACTGTTGACTTCCAGCAACTTGTGGCAGCTGCGGGTGACGCTGTCATCGCGGCGGATGCAGGTGGTGCCATTACGTTGTGGAATCCCGCTGCCGTGCGCATGTTTGGCTATGAGGAAAGTGAAGCGTTGGGCAAATCGCTCGACATCATCACCCCGCATCGCCATCAGCAGCGGCACTGGGACGGTTACTACAAAACGATGGAAACTGGCAAAACGAACTACGGCAACGATCTGCTTAAGGTGCCCGCCACCCACAAAGACGGGCGTACGCTGTCCATCGCCTTTACTGTAGCCATGCTGTTCACGCCGGATGAAAAAGTATCGGCCATCGTTGCCGTAATTAGCGACGAAACGTCCCGACTCGTTGAAGAACGCGGTTTTAAAAAGCGCATCATGAAACTTGAAACGCAGTTGACGGCGGGTCTGATGCAGCGCGGTGATTAACATTGGAGGTTGGGTCGGACATTCAGTCGCTCGGCCTCATGGTTTCGCCATACATCTGCAATTTATTCACCTACCGTTCAGGATTTAGGACTTTTTATGAGCAAAGCATTAGACGGGGTTCGCATCCTTGATTTCACCCACGTTCAGTCAGGCCCAACATGTACCCAATTACTGGCCTGGTTTGGCGCTGATGTAATCAAAGTGGAACGTGCCGGCGAGGGAGACGCGACGCGTGGGCAATTGCGCGATATCCCCGGTGTGGACAGTCTGTACTTCACAATGCTGAACCACAACAAACGCTCGATCACGCTCGACACCAAAAAGCCCAAAGGCAAAGAGGTGCTCAATACGCTGATCAAGAGTTGTGATGTGCTGGTTGAGAATTTCGCACCCGGTGCGCTAGATCGCATGGGCATCACATGGGATCACATTCAGAGCCTTAATCCGCGCATGATCGTTGCCTCCGTCAAGGGCTTTGGCCCCGGCCCGTATGAAGATTGCAAGGTCTATGAGAACGTCGCGCAATGTGCAGGCGGCGCGGCGTCGACCACAGGTTTTGATGATGGCCCTCCCGTGGTGACTGGCGCGCAGATTGGCGACAGTGGAACTGGCTTGCATCTCGCGCTTGGCATCGTTGCTGCGCTGTACCAGCGCAACACGACCGGTCGTGGTCAAAAGGTGCTAGCTCCCATGCAAGACTCCGTGTTGAACCTCTGTCGCGTGAAGCTGCGCGATCAACAGCGCTTGGAGCGCACGCATACGTTGCACGAGTATCCGCAGTATCCAGACGGAAAATTCGGTTCTGCGGTGCCCCGTGCAGGTAACGCGTCGGGGGGCGGTCAACCGGGCTCAATCCTCAAGTGCAAAGGCTGGGAGACCGACCCCAACGCCTACATCTATTTCATCACCCAAGCCGCAGTCTGGCCTGCGGTGTGCAAGGTGATCGGCGAGGATGAATGGATCACTGATGAGGCATATGCCACGCCGGGCGCCCGCCTGCTCCATCTCAAGCCGATCTTTGCGCGCATCGAACAATGGACGATGACCAAGACCAAGTTTGAGGCGATGGACATCCTCAACAAATACGACATTCCGTGCGGCCCGATTCTCTCGATGAAAGAAATTTCGGAAGAACCCGCGCTGCGCGAAACCGGCACCATTGTTGAGGTCGATCATCCGACGCGCGGCAAATATCTGACCGTCGGTAACCCGATCAAGATGTCCGACAGCGCGACCGAAGTTACGCGTTCGCCGCTGCTGGGTGAGCACACCGACGAAGTGCTGTCGCAACTGGGATTTAGCGCCGACATCATTGCGCAATTGCGCGAAGAACGAGTGATCTAGAACGGCAGATCCCGGCGTTTGGCGACGCGGGATAGGTCGACGGTTCACTTGAGAACACAGAGCAGTACCGAAAAACTTAAGCGACCGACATGAACTATCCCGTCATTCCTATTGCCGTGCAGGCAGCTTCTCGCGAGCGCAAACGAGAGGCACCCAAAGGCCGTCGCGTTGACCCGCACGCGCTGATTGAAGTGCAGAAATTACTCGGCAACGAACCGCGTCGAGCTGACCTGCTCATTGAGCACCTGCACAAAATTCAAGATCGCTTTGGTCACCTTTCCGCTGCCCATTTGGCCGCGTTGGCACAAGAGATAAAGCTCGCGCAAACGGAGGTGTATGAGGTCGCGAGTTTCTATCACCACTTTGATGTGGTCAAAGAAGGCGAAACCGCGCCTGCCGCATTGACGGTGCGCGTGTGTGACAGCCTGTCATGCGAAATGGCAGGTGCCCGCGAATTGCTTGCCAAACTTCCTCTTCTGCTTGGGCGCGAAGTGCGTGTCATAGCGGCGCCCTGCATCGGTCGTTGCGAGCAAGCACCTGCAGCTGTTGTTGGCCGAAATCCGGTGCCAAACGCAACCGTTGACACCGTTGCCGCGCTCGTTCGCGCGGGGCGCAAAACACACGCGCCTGAAGCCTTCATTGATCTGCTGCAGTATCAAGCCGGTGGCGGTTACAGCCTGCTCAAAGCCTGTATTCCGGGTGCTCGCGATATCGCTTCAGTCATCAAAACGATGGAAGATTCCAGCTTGCGCGGTCTAGGCGGCGCGGGCGGTGGGCATCGAATCGATCTACGTCTATCTGCGCGACGAATACCACGGTTGCCGCGCGATGCTTGCAGCGGAACTGGTCAAACTAAAAGCAGCGCCGCCGATAGCGAACATGCCGCACATCGAACTGCGTCGTGGCGCTGGCGCCTACATCTGCGGCGAGGAATCCGCGATGATCGAATCCATTGAAGGCAAACGTGGAATGCCGCGCCTGCGTCCACCGTATGTCGCGCAGATGGGCCTGTTCGGTCGCCCGACGTTGCAACACAATTTTGAAACCTTGTACTGGGTGCGCGAAATACTTGAAAAAAGTGGCGACTGGTTTGTGTCGCATGGCCGCAGTGGCCGCAAGGGACTGCGTTCGTTCTCAGTGTCGGGCCGCGTAAAAAATCCCGGCGTAAAACTCGCTCCGGCGGGCATCACGATTCAGGAATTGATCGACGAATATTGCGGCGGCATGCTGGATCATCAGACGTTCTACGCCTATCTTCCGGGCGGTGCGTCCGGCGGCATTTTGCCAGCTGCGATGAACAATATTCCACTCGATTTCGATACGCTGCAACCGTACGGATGCTTCATTGGATCGGCCGCCGTGATCGTACTGTCCGACAAGGACACAGCGACTGATGCAGCGCGCAACATGATGCGCTTCTTCCATCATGAGTCTTGCGGTCAATTCACGCCATGTCGTGTCGGCACAGCAAAAGCATCCGCGATCATACAAAGAGACAAATGGGACTTGCCGCTGTTGGCGGACTTGTCGCAGGTGATGCGCGATGCGTCGATCTGCGGCCTCGGGCAGGCCGCACCGAATCCAGTGGACTGCGTCATCAAATATTTTCCGCATGAGTTGAAGCACTGACACCATGCCATTCGCACATGCCACTGTAGGAGCGGCGCGAGCCGCGATAGGTCGCACGGGCACGCCTTTCGCGGCTTGCGCCGCTCCTACGCAAATGGCTTCGCGCGTCGATCAAGGCGCAAATTCATATCTCTCGCCACCTTCACCCCAGCCCGCTCCCTTACGGAGAGGGAGTCAGCCGAACCTTAACCACAATGGTGTCTCAGCCCTATGAGCGCAATCACTCGCAACGAGGGCGCCGCTCTTGACGTGCCGATGGTCAGCTTCAGTTTGAACGGCATTGACGTCACCGCTCGTGCCACTGAAACGATTCTGACGGTGGCCAAGCGCGAAGGCAGAAGTGGTTCGGCAAATTCAGACAGCGGATTAAGCGAAACTTCAGGGCATTAG
>ENA-OFCX01000674-OFCX01000674.1-metagenomes-genome-assembly--contig:-NODE-674-length-16630-cov-3.564646_pt1 | contig 16630 bp, 13 predicted proteins | sample MGYA00153384_OFCX01 | MGnify analysis MGYA00153384
GCTCGCGCAACCCGTGGCGTGCGTCGACGAGGACGACCGCGACGTCGGACGTGGACGCACCGGTGACCATGTTGCGTGTGTACTGCTCGTGCCCCGGCGTGTCGGCCACGATGAACTTGCGCCGCTCGGTGCTGAAGTAGCGGTAGGCCACATCGATGGTGATGCCCTGCTCGCGTTCGGCCGCCAACCCGTCCATCAGCAGCGCCAGGTCAGGCGCTGCGCCCTGCGTGCCCCAGCGCTGCGAATCGCGCGCCACGGCCGCCAACTGGTCGTCGAACAGCAGCTTGGAGTCGTAGAGCAGTCGGCCGATCAACGTGCTCTTGCCGTCGTCCACCGAGCCGCAGGTGATGAAGCGCAGCAGGGTCTTGCGCTCGTGCTGGGCCAGGAAACTGTCGATGTCGTCGCGCGTTGGGTCGAAGCGGTGGGCCATCTAAAAATAACCTTCCTGCTTCTTGCGCTCCATCGACGCATTGCCGTCATGGTCGATCACCCGGCCCTGGCGTTCCGACGTCCGCGTGGTCAGCATTTCTTCGATGATCGCCGGCAGCGTATCGGCACCCGATTCCACCGCCCCCGACAGCGGCCAGCAACCCAGCGTGCGGAATCGCACCCGGCGCAACTGCGGCACCTCGCCGGCGCGAAACGGCATGCGGGCCGGGTCGTCCACCACCATCAGCATGCCGTCGCGTTCCACCACCGGGCGCTCGGCCGCGAAGTACAGCGGCACGATCGGGATGCCTTCCTGGTCGATGTATTGCCACACGTCCAGCTCGGTCCAGTTCGAGATGGGAAACACGCGCAGCGACTCACCCGCGCGCTTGCACCCGTTGTACAGCTGCCAGAGTTCGGGCCGCTGGTTCTTCGGGTCCCACACATGCTGCGCGTTACGAAAAGAAAAGACTCGTTCCTTGGCTCGTGACTTCTCTTCGTCGCGCCGGCCACCGCCGAAGGCCGCGTCGAAGCGGTGCGCATCCAGTGCCTGCTTCAGGCCCTGCGTCTTCCACAGGTCGGTGTGCAGCGCCGAGCCATGGTCGAAGGGGTTGATGCCGCGCGCCAGCGCGTCCGGGTTGCGGTGCACGATCAGCGGCATGCCACTGTCGGCCGCAATGCGTTCGCGCAGCGCGTACATGTCGCGAAACTTCCAGGTCGTGTCCACGTGCAGCAGCGGGAATGGCGGCACGCCCGGATAGAAAGCCTTGCGCGCCAGGTGCACCATCACCGCGCTGTCCTTGCCCACCGAATACAGCATCACCGGCTTTTCCGCCTCGGCCACCACTTCGCGCAGGATGTGGATGCTTTCGGCTTCGAGGCGTTGCAGGTGGGTGAGAGGCAACAGTTGGGCGTTCACGGGGCCTGATTATGATGAAGGTCGGCGTGCCAAAAAGCATTGGAGCGGTTGTCGGTCATACCGCGCACGATGGCTTGGGCGTGCTCAGTGATCGGTTCGACCAACGTCTCAAAGGGATCGAGCTAGAAGCGCCTTGACCGGCTTAGCGATGCATTCGGGTCGGCTCGCGGGCTTGCGCGACATAGTGCTCGATGCGCCGCCACAACTTCTTGCTTGTGCATCGCAACAGCGTCGCGCTTCGGCGCACCGGCAGCCCCCTGCACCGCGCCGGTGGGAGCGCCTCGAACAGCGCAGTAAAGCCCGAATCCGCGCGGCGCAAACGGTCATTAATGCGTTGCTCGGCAGCGCGGTAATGTGGGCGGGCCAGCGCCAAGGCTTGGCAGGGAACCTTGAAGTCAATGCGCCGGCGCGCGGTGCCGAGCTGCATCGTTTGCACCAGCAATGGCGGCATCAAACTTAGGGCTGGTAAAAAATCAATTGATGCCAACGCCAAGATGCGGACGCCAACGTTGCCCGCTGAACACACCACTCGGTGGGCACCCGTTGCCATCAATCCTGATGGCCAGTCATTGCGGTGTGCTTTTGATTTTATTCAAAGTAGTTGATAGTGGTAGTGGGTGCGATTGGCCGCCGCGGCCCACAGCCCGTCCGCTGCAGATCTCAATGGCCCAGCGGGCGGCCATTGCTCCTCAATTCCCGCAGCGTGTGGCGGCTAGGAGCGTGGGCGGCAGAGACCTGCCAGCCGCGCTTCATTGACCCGAGCCTCAAGATTTCTCGCCGTTTTCTTCCTTTGACCCCCTGACGGCGATCTGTGATCCGGCTGTGGTCGTCTGCGGGCGCTCGTGTACGGCGCTTTGCGGCTCGGTTTTCTTATCTATTGATCCTCAAACCGCCTTCATTGCACCCATTCGCCGCAGATTCAGTGCCAGGCACACGAGCTTGAACTCGGCTTGCACGCGGGGCAGTCCTCGCAGGCTGAATTGTCGGAATCCGAGCACGCTCTTGATCCACCCTTTTGACGGCTCGGCAATCCACACTTGGCGCCTTCGGTAGGCGGCCTTGCCGCCCTCGGTTTGCATCTTCGCGGCCATCGCAGCTGTGTGCGGATTCTTCTTGGCGTCGATCTCGACACATCGCTTGCCCTCGCGCCCCAAGGCCACCACCAGCACCTTCGGTGAGTCGGCCAGGTCCTTGAAGTTCTTCTCGCTGCGGTAGCCCGCATCGGCCAGCGCCTGCTCGGGGTCTTTGCCGGTGTTGGCCTTCACAGCCTTGAGCATCGGTACCAGTTGCCCCATGTCGGCGGCGTTGTTGGTGAGCTCGGCAGCCACGATGATGTGTGCCGTGTCGCCTACCGCTGTCGGAGCGTTGTAACCGGCGTCGGAGCGCCCGCCCGCACGCTTCATGCTGCGGCCGTCGGGGTTGTGAAATTGTCTTGTGCCTTGGGCTCTGGCACGCCGAACTCGCGCTTGAAGCGCCCGCCTGCGGGTTTGCCGTCCTGGTCACGGGACGTGCACTCGTCACCTTCGCTGCGGCCGCGCTCGATGTCGGCGTCGTGCTGGCGCTTTTCGATGCGCTGACGCGCTTCGGTGATGGCCTTCAGGCGAACTTCGCGCCGCTCGATTTCGGCCGGAATGTCTACCTGGGGCTCTGCCGCTTTAGCCAAGTCGGCGCTTTTGGCGCGATCCAGCAGCGCATCGATCTGCGCCTTCAGCTCGACTTCGGCCTGCTGCATGCGCTCAAAGCTCATCGCCTTGTGGCGGCTGGCGTTGGCCTTGATCTTGGTGCCATCGATGGCCACCATGCCCAGCGTGACCAGCCCGAGCTCGCCGGCCAGCTTGGACCACCTGCACGATCAGGTCGCTCAGCTCATCGAGATGCAGCGCACGGAAGTCGCGGATGGTGCGGTGCTTGGGGAAGTTGCCGGCCCCAGGATCCGAAACGCCAGGTCGTCATGCAGCCTGCGTTCGATCTTGCGCGAGCTGAATACACCCGTGGCGTAGCCATACACCAGCAACTTGACCATCAGCGGCGGCTGAAACGGCTGGTTGCGCGCGCCGCCTCCTGCGTAGCGGGCGTAGAACGCCTTGAAGTCCAGTGCATCAACCGTGTCGCTGATGAAGTAAGCCAGGTGCCCCTTGGGCAGCCGTCTTGCAGCGACGCGGGCGGCAGCATCTCCTGCTGCGGTTCATAGGGACGATAACTGATGGCCATGTCAGCTCAACGTTCGGGAACGTCGAAGGACATCAGGAACTCCCCTTCTGCCGCCCACATTCCTGACCTCGATTCGGCATCGAAGCGCTATGTGGACGTCGCCACGCAAAAGATGCAGGCACCCGAACCGATCTTGGAGCCCTTGCCTGAAGTGTTTGCAGACCAGTCCAGTTTGAGCGTCCCACCCGGATCAGACGCGACGGGACAAAAACCCTCAAAAGCCACGCGCTCGAAGCTTGCTGGGCCAGTCTGGGCGTCACTTCTGGGATAGGACCCATTGCACCAAGGTCTTCGCCTCGGCCGGCGTCACCTGTGTGTTGGCCGGCATGGGCACCGGACCCCACACACCCGCGCCGCCCTTGATGATTTTTTGCGACAGTTGGTCGACTGCATCTTTCTGGCCCGCGTACTTCGCCGCCACGTCCTTGTACGAAGGACCGACCAACTTGGCCTCGACGGCATGACACGCCATGCAATTTCTCTTTTGTGCGAGTTCGGCGCTGGCAAAGGCGTGCGACGAAACCAGGAACGCTGCAACAGCGGCCAGAGCATTGATCATCTTCATGGGTTCCTTTCGTACGGACTGAACTACATTGCGTTAACGGATTGTAGAAGTACGGGTTGACACCCGAGCACTGCCAAACGGTTTGCGTTGATGGGAGTATGTTGCATGTTATTCGTCGTACTGGGCGTCGCACTGATCGCGCTGAATTTGGCGGGCATCGGCCCGATGGCGGCATGGAACTGGCAGTTCACAGGCGACCTGTGGAAGTTCACGGTGCCCTTCATTCTGGCCGCGTTGTGGTGGTGGTGGACCGATAAATCTGGCATGGACAAACGCCGGGAAATAACCCGAATGGAAGAGAAAAAGGCCAACCGGCGCAAGGAAAATCTGGAAGCGTTGGGTCTTCCGTCGCGGTCCAAGCGCAAGCGCTGAGCCGACCTGCGGACCGGTCGCTTCTAAGAACCGCGCTCGCGAACCAATGCGCCCCGCTTAAAACACGCGCGACTTACCGGCATCAATCGTACAAATCGAGCACTGCCCCTGTGCTGGCGCTGGATGCGTTTTTGGCAAACTTGGCCAGCACGCCGCGTGTGTAGCGCGCTGCGGGCGCGGTCCACTGCGACCGGCGACGCGCCAGTTCGGCGTCATCGACATTCAATTGCAGGCTCAGCGTGTGCGCGTTGATCGTGATCGAATCGCCTTCGTGTACCAAAGCAATCGTGCCGCCGGCCGAGGCCTCGGGCGTGACGTGGCCCACCACCATGCCCCAGGTGCCGCCCGAGAAGCGGCCGTCGGTGATCAGGCCAACCGATTCGCCGAGTCCTTGACCAATCAGTGCACCGGTGGGTGCCAGCATCTCCGGCATGCCGGGAGCGCCTTTCGGGCCCAGGTAGCGCAACACCATCACATCGCCGGCGATGATCTTTTTGGCCATGATCGCGACAAGTGCCGACTGTTCGTCATCGAACACACGGGCAGGTCCGGTGATGACGGGATTCTTCAGGCCGGTGATCTTGGCCACTGCGCCGTTCGGCGACAGGTTGCCTTTCAGAATCGCCAGGTGTCCCTGCTCGTACATCGGCCGTTCAATCGGCCGGATGACGTCTTGGTCGGCACGCGGCACGTCGGGCACGTCGGCCAAGACTTCGGTCACGGTCTGGCCGCTGATCGTGATGCAATCGCCGTTGAGCAGACCCGCTTTCAACAGGACTTTCATCACCTGAGGAATGCCGCCGGCGCGGTGCAGGTCGACCGCGAGGTAGCGGCCCGATGGCTTGAGGTCGCAGAGCACCGGCACTTTCTGGCGCATGCGCTCGAAATCGTCAATCGTCCATTCAACCTCGGCGGCATGGGCAATGGCCAGGTAATGCAGCACCGCGTTGGTCGAGCCGCCCGTGGCCATGATCACCGCCACGGCATTTTCGATCGAGGCCCGCGTGACGATGTCGCGTGGCTTCAGGTCGGCCTTGACGGCTGCCACCAGCACCTGCGCGGCGCGCGCTGCGGCACCGGCGATCTCATCGTGCGGGTTGGCCATGGTTGACGAATAAGGCAGGCTCATGCCCATCGCCTCGAACGACGAACTCATCGTGTTGGCGGTGTACATGCCGCCGCACGATCCGCTGCCCGGAATGGCTCGGCGCTCGATCTGGTAGAAGTCTTCCTCTGACATGCGACCGGCCGAGAACTCGCCGACCGCCTCGAATACGCTGACGATGTTCAGATCTTTGCCTTTGTAATGGCCCGGCAGGATGGTGCCGCCGTAGACATAAATCGCTGGCACGTTGGCGCGCAGCATGCCCATCATGCCGCCCGGCATGTTCTTGTCGCAGCCGCCAACCACCAGCACGCCGTCCATCCACTGGCCGCCGACGCAGGTCTCGATGCAGTCGGCGATCACCTCGCGCGAAACCAGGCTGTACTTCATGCCCTCGGTGCCCATCGCCATGCCGTCGCTGATGGTCGGCGTGCCAAAGATCTGCGCGTTTCCGCCGGCCGCCTCGATGCCCGCCACCGCCGCATCTGCCAGCTTTTGCAGGCCCGAATTGCACGGCGTGATCGTCGAATGTCCGTTTGCGACGCCGATCATCGGCTTCTTGAAATCTTCCGTCTCATAGCCGAGCGCGTAATACATCGACCGGTTCGGTGCGCGGGCCACGCCTTCCGTGATGTTTTTCGATCGGCGATTGGCGCTCATGGCTGTCCTTGTTGAGTGGTTTCGGTTGACGGCCGCACTATACCGGCGCCCCGGTAGAGCCACCTTATGATTCCAGCATGCTCGTCCACCCTCAATTCAGCCCGATCGCATTGCAGCTCGGTCCCATCGCGATTCATTGGTATGGCCTGACTTATCTGGTCGCCTTCGGGCTGTTTCTGTGGCTCGGTTCGCTGCGTGTTGAGCAACCGTCTTACGCCACCACCGGATGGACCCGCCGCGACATCGAAGACCTGCTTTTCTATGGCGTGCTGGGCGTGGTGATCGGCGGCCGGTTGGGCTATGCGTTGTTTTACAAGCCCAGCTATTACGCCGTGAATCCACTCGAAATAGCGGCGGTTTGGAAGGGCGGCATGTCTTTTCACGGCGGACTGCTGGGCGTGCTGGTGGCCGTAGCGTTGTATGCCCGCGCCAAGGGTCGCCTCTTTTTGCAAGTCACCGATGTGATCGCGCCTTGCGTACCGCTCGGCCTGGCGTCGGGGCGCATTGGCAATTTCATCAATGGTGAACTGTGGGGCCGCGCGGCCGACCCATCTCTGCCGTGGGCGATGGTGTTTCCGCAGTCAGGCAGCACCATCCCGCGCCACCCTTCGCCGCTTTACCAGTTTGCCCTCGAAGGCGTGCTGTTGTTCGTGTTGCTGTGGATCTACGCCCGCCCGCCGCGCAAGGTCGGGCAGGTTTCCGGTTTGTTCCTGATCGGCTACGGCGTGTTTCGTTTTATCGCCGAGTATTTTCGCGAGCCAGACAGTTTCCTGGGCTTGCTGGCGTTCGACATGAGCATGGGCCAGTGGCTGTGCGTGCCCATGGTGTTGGCCGGGCTGGCCTTGTGGCTGAGGGCGACCGGCTCGGCAGCCCATCCGGCCCGCGCGGCCCGATAGGCGACGACGATGAGACAAATCTTCCTGGACACCGAAACCACCGGCTTGAGCGCTGAGGCGGGCGACCGCGTTATCGAGATCGGTTGCGTCGAAATGGTCAACCGGCGCTTGACCGGCAACAACCTGCACCTGTACGTCAATCCCGACCGGCGCAGCCACGAAGACGCCGTCAAAGTGCACGGTCTGACCGAGGAATTTCTGGCCGACAAGCCACGCTTTGAAGCGGTGGCGGAGCGGATGCTCGACTACTTGGCCGGCGCCGAGCTTGTAATCCACAACGCCAGTTTCGACATAGGATTTCTGAACGAGGAACTGCGCCGCCTCGGCCGCCCCAAGCTGTCCGGCCATGTGGCTGGCGTGACCGACAGCCTGCTGATGGCTCGCGAGATGTTTCCTGGAAAGTCCAACTCGCTGGACGCGTTGTGCAAGCGCCTCGAAGTGGACCACTCGAGCCGCACGCTGCACGGTGCGCTGCTGGATGCCGGCCTGCTGGCCGAGGTCTACATCCGGATGACTCGCGGACAAAATTCGCTGGTCATCGACGCCAGCGAACCATCGGCAGCCGACCTCGTGATGGAGTCCATTGACTTTGGCAGTCTGACGCTCAGCGTGATCGACGCCGATGAAGAAGAGCTTGCGGCGCACCTGTCCATGCTGCGCGACGTCGACAGCAGCAGCGGCGGCCGGGTGATCTGGCGCGTGACCAGGTCTTCGGCCACGGCTGCGAAATCGTCATAGCTGTTCTGCTTGTTTTGCAGAATGGCGGCATGGTGCCAGCCGGGTCCGAATTCGCCACCACCGCGGATGTTGGCCTGCACGTACACACCACCACGGCCCAGCCAGGTGCGGCCCATGGCGCCTGAATAGGCCGGTTGCAACGACACCTCGAAGCCGCCATAACCGTACAGCAGCGTCGGGTTTTCGCCGTCAGCCACAGCGCCCTGCGGCCACACCACGAAGTAGGGGACGCGGGTGCCGTCGCGGCTGGTGGCCCAGAGTTGTTCCACGTGCATGCCGCTGGCGTCGAACAGCGCCGGGCGGGTCTTGAGCAACTCGAGCGTGTCGTTGGTGGAATGGCCCAGGTGCAGCGAATCGGGCTGCAGAAATGCCGTCACGCCGAGCTGGTAGGACTCGGACAGGTCGTCGCTGGGCAGCAGCGGGTCGTGCAGCGCACTGGCGGCCAGCGTGGCCAGCGTCGGTGCGTCCACTTGCCGCCGTTGCCAGTTTCCACGGTCATCGTGCCAGGCCCACAACTGACTGGTGACGTGGTGGGCCACCGTCAGCAGCAGCGTGCGGCGTGTGGCTGTGAACGTCGATAGCGCACTGCCCGGTGACGGCGTGAACAGCGCCTTGAACTGTCGCTGGCCCTTCAGGTACGCGGCCGCATCGGCCATCAACAACGAGCCCTGTGGCCAGCGGGTCTGACCCAGGTCCCAGTCGCTGCGCAGCTCGACCAGCACATGCTGGCGCCAGAAGTGCAGCTCGGCGTCGATGGGCTTTTCCACCGGCACCAGCCGCGTGCCTTCCAGCAGGCTCAGCTGCGAGGTGAAAAACTTCGGCACGCGCGTGAACACGGTGCGCTCGAAGCCCGGGGTGCGGTCGACGTCGATGTCGACCAGCACGTCGTGCAGTTCGCCTTCAAACACCGTGCGCGCCGTGGCCAGCGGCAGCGCGCGTTGCCAGCGCTTGATGACACGCGGGTAGCCCGACGTGGTCATCGACCCCTTGCCAAAGTCGGTGGCCACGAAGATGTGGTCGACGTCGATCCAGGCCACGCGCGACTTGGCCTCGGGCAGCGTGAAGCCGCCGTCGACAAAGGTGCGGTCCTCAACATCGAACTCGCGCACCACGCACGCATCAGCGCCACCGCGCGACAGGTTCAGCAGGCAGCGCCGGTATTGCGGGCCCAGCCAGGTGGCGCCGGCCCAGACCCAGTTTTCACCTTCGGCGGCGGCCAGTGCGTCCAGATCCAGCACGGTGTGCCAGGTGGGTGCGGGCAACCGGTAGTCAGTCAATGTGGTGCGCCGCCACAGGCCACGCGGGTGGCTGGCGTCTTTCCACAGGTTGTAAAACCAGGCGCCGCGGCGCTGCACATGGGGAATCTGGTCGGTGGAATCCAGCACTGCCAGGATGCCCGCGCGCAATGCATCGAAGCCGGGCGTGGCTTGCAGCACGCCTTCGCTGGCGCGGTTTTGCTCGTGCACCCAGGCCAGCGCGCGTTCGCCCTGCACGTCTTCAAGCCACAGGAACGGGTCGCTGTCGATGTCGGCGGTTTCGGCCGCTGTGCGGTTGTTCTTCATGCCTGCGGCGCCTTCAACGACTTCAAGTGAACCTCGACGCTGTCGGCGGTGTTGCCCACCCAGACTTGCCCTTCCTGCACGGTCACCTGCAACTGCATCGACCGGGTGACGAGTTTGGCCAGCGCCTGGATCTCGTCGGCCGGGATCTGCCACACCTGAAGGTTGCGCAAACGCGCCACCTTGGGCGCGATGCCGGCCCACCAGATGGGTGCGGCCAGGCTGTAGCAATACAACGTGACACGCCGCGCGCGGCTGCAGGCCTTTGCCAGGCGGCGGTCGTCGGTGGGCTGGCCCACTTCCACCCAATGCAGCAATTCACCGGCCAGGCTGTGTTGCCACAGGTCGGGCTCATCGCCGTCGCCCAGGCCGCGTGCAAACACCAAGGCGCCGCCGTGGTCGTCGTACGGCACGTTCAGGGCAAAGCCCAACACGCGCGCCATCAGGCGTTCATCGGTTTCCGAAGGGTGGCGCGCCAGCGTCAGCAAGTGGTCGGCGTACAGCGCACGGTCCATGTCGGCGATCTGCAGCGCGGCCTTGAAGATGGTCGACTTCAACGCCATGAAAGGCGCCGTTGCAATGGCAGGAAGGATGGCGCGGGAAATTCAACTGGCATGGCGTTGTGGCGTGGTGGTGCGGTGGTGCGGTGGGGTGGCGGGGCGTTGGGGCGTCAGCCGGCTGCGCACTGTGCCACAGCGGCGGGCCTGGGCAAGGGTGGCAAAATTCGGGCCTTGGCTGGCACCGCCGGCTCATTTGGACCGAGGCCGTGACGATGAAGAAAACCACCGCTGCCTGCACTGCCGGCATGTTGATTGCCTTGTGCGCAAGCTTGCCGCTGGCCGTGCAAGCGCAAACCGCTGCCGGGCCGCCAGCGGTCAAGGCGTCGGCGGCCGCCAAACCGGCGCCGGCCAAACCTGCGGCGGGCAAGCCGCCCGCCAAGGCCACGGCGGCGACATCATCCAACACATCAGCGAACTCGGCGGCGGCCAAGTCGAATGCACTGGGCAGCGGTGCGGCTGGCAGTGCGCTGCTGACGCGTGACGAGTTGCGCACATGTTTGAAGCAAGAGGAAAGCATGCGCACGCGCATTGCCGACCAGGAAGCGCAGCGCGAGCCGCTGTCGGCCGAAAAGGCAGTCATCGGCGTCGAGCAGCAGGCGGTCCGCGACGAGCGCACCAAGATCGACGATTTCCGCAAGGTGGCCGACGAACTGGGCGTGCGCTTCAAGGCCTACGGCACGCGGGTGGAGGTGCTGAACGCGCGGGTGGCGGAATTCAATGCATCCAAGAAAAGTGGCGCTCCGGCAGAGCGCCAGCGCGTGGAGATGAACACCGAGCAGGCTGCGTTGGTTGCCGACCGCGCCACGCTCGAGGACGAACGAACGCGCCTGTCCACGCAAAGCGAAGAGATCGTCCGGGCCTTCAACACCAAGGCCAACGCGCTGGACGCCCGCGTGACCGACTGGAACGAACGCAATGCCAAGTGGGGCGACCGCAGCAGCGCGCTGGAAAGCGAGCGCAAGAGCTGGATCACCAGTTGTTCAGACCGGCGCTATCGCGAGGACGACGAGACCGCCATCAGGAAGGAGAAGTGATGGGTGCCGCCGACATGGCGTTGGCCAACCCCCTGCTTCAGGCCTGGACGGCGCCCTACGGCTTGCCGCCGTTCGCGACCTTGTTGCCCGAGCACTTCGAGCCTGCTTTGCGTGAGGCCATGAGCCAGCAGCGCGACGAGTTGCGCGCCATTGCCACGAACGCCCAGCCGCCCGGCTTCGACAACACCGTGGCGGCCTTCGACCGCACCGGCAGGCTGCTGCAGCGCGTGTCGGCGGTGTTCTACAACCTGACGTCGTCTGCCACCAACCCGGCCCTGCAGGCGGTGCAGCGAACCATGGCCGCGCCGATGGCTGCCCATGGCAGTGCCGTCTTCATGGACCAGGCATTGTTTGCACGGGTCGATGCCCTGCACAGCCAGCGCGCCGAACTCGGCCTGGCGCCCGAAGCGCTGCGCATGCTGGAGCGCGTCCACCTGGACTTTGTGCGCGCTGGTGCCCGCATGCCGCCAGCCGACCGGACGCGCTATGCCCTGGTGATGGAAGAACTGGCCGGGCTGACCACGCGATTCGCGCAGAACGTGCTGCACGACGAGTCGGTCTGGCAACTGCCGCTGAACGACGAAGTCGACCTCGCCGGTCTGCCTGGCTTTGTGCGGGCCACGGCGCGGCAGGCCGCCAGCGAGCGCGGCGGAGCCGGCCATGTGGTGACGCTGTCGCGTTCGCTGTTGGTGCCGTTCCTGACGTTTTCGCAGCGGCGCGACCTGCGCGAGAAAGCCTGGCGCGCCTGGGTCGGCCGCGGCGAACAGGGCGGCGAGCACGATAACCGCGAGGTGGCGCGCGACATCCTGCGCTTGCGCAACGAACAAGCGCGCCTGCACGGCCACGCCAGCTATGCCGACCACGCGCTCACCGACACCATGGCCGGTACCCACACTGCCGTGCAGGGCCTGCTGGGTGATGTGTGGCCGCGTGCCTTGGCGGCTGCGGCGCGCGAACGCCAGGCGCTGCAGGAAGTCATGCAAGCCGAAGGCGTGCATGAATCCATCGAGCCCTGGGATTGGCGTTTCTGGGCAGAGAAGGTGCGACATCAGCGCTTCGACCTGGACGACGCCGAGATCAAGCCCTACTTCCAACTTGAACGCATGGTGGAAGCGGCTTTTGATTGCGCCACGCGGCTGTTCGGCCTGTGCTTCACGCCGCGGCCCGACCTGCCCGTGTACCACCCCGATGTCATGGCCTACGAGGTCAGCGACGCCGCAGGCGCGCCGGTGGGGTTGTTCCTGCAGGACAACTTCGCGCGTGCCGGCAAACGCAGTGGCGCGTGGATGAGTTCACTGTGCTGGCAGCGGCGCAACGGCGGGGTCGAACTGCCGGTGATCCTTAACAACAACAACTTTGCGCGCGGTGTGCCGGGCGCGCCGGCGCTGTTGTCGCTGGACGATGTGCGCACGCTGTTCCATGAATTTGGCCATGGCCTGCACGGCTTGTTGTCCAACGTGCAATTCGGCCGACTGTCGGGCACGCAGGTGCTGCGCGATTTTGTCGAGCTGCCGTCGCAGTTGTTCGAGCACTGGGCCACCGAGCCCGAGGTGCTGCAACGCCATGCGCGCCACTGGCAGACCAACGCACCCCTGCCGGCCGAGCTGATGCAGCGCATGCACCGTGCGCGGCAGTTCAACCAGGGTTATGAGACGGTGCGCTACGCCGCCAGCGCATTGGTGGACATGGCCGTGCACGCCCGCACCGACGCCGAGCCGCCCGCCGACCTGTGCGCTTTCGAGGCCGATTTACTTAAGTCGCTGGGCCTGCCCGACGGCGTGGGCGTGAACCACCGGTTGGTGCATTTCCAGCACCTGTTTGCCAGTGCCGGTTACGCGGCAGGCTATTACGTGTACCTGTGGGCCGAGGTGCTGGACGCCGACGGCTACGACGCCTTCGCCGAAGCCGGCAGCCCCTTTGCACCCGAGGTGGCGGCGCGCCTGCGCCAACACATTTACGGCAGTGGCAACTCGGTGCCGCCAGCCGATGCCTACATGGCCTTCCGCGGCCGCGCTGCCACGGTGCAGCCGCTGTTGCGCAAACGCGGACTGGTGGCCCCGGCCTGAAGTCGGGTGCACCTGCCTGAACGGGTAGGCGGCACCCGTGGCCGATGCTCAATCAGGGCGCTGCCCCGGGCATTTGATCCGTGGCCCGACCGTTCACTCAACCCCGGGGCTCGACCCGGGCGATCAAGATGCCGGGCTTCCCAGGCGATCGTCCAGTGCGGCCAGGAAAGCCTTGAAATCCAGCGGCTTGGTCCAGTAGTCGGCCACGCCGGCCCGGCGCGCGCGGGCGATGTCCTCGGGCATCGCATTCGCTGACAAGGCCACGCAGGCGATGTGTGCCGTGACGGGGTCGGCGCGCAGCTGGCGCAACACTTCGAAACCATCGGCGTCGGGCAATTGCATGTCCAGCAAGATGAGGTCGGGGCGCAGTGCGCGCGCCGCTGCCACGCCGCTGGCGGCGTCCACCGCCACTTCCAGCACCAGGTTGGCGCGGCAGGCCAGCAGCTCGGTGATGATCAGCGCATTGACGGGGTTGTCCTCGATGTACAGCACGCGGTGGCGGCGGCCGGGCGTGGCGTCGCCGTCAGCGCCGCTGATTTTGGTGTTGTTGGTGTTGTCGGTGTTGCCGGTTGCCCTGCCGGTGCAGGTCAACGGGGCCGTTGTCGATGTGTCACGGTGCGGCACAGCCCCCGGCGCGGCCGCCAGGTCGGGTGCGGCGCGCAGGCGCAACTCAAACACGCTGCCTTGTCCGGCTTGGCTTTGCACCGCCAACGAGCCGCCCATGCGCTCGACCAACGACTTGGCAATGGCCAGTCCAATGCCCGTGCCTTCGATGCTCCGGCTTTGCGCACCCAGGCGGTTGAAGGGTTCGAACAGGTGCAGCTGCTGTTCCTGGCTCATGCCACGGCCCGTGTCGGCCACGCTGATGAGCACCTCGCTGCCGACGCGCGTGGACTCCACACGCACTTCACCGCCGGCGCGGTTGTACTTGATGGCGTTGGACAGCAGGTTCAGCAGCACCTGGCGCAAACGCCTCGCGTCGGCCTGCACGCGGTGTGGCAACGCGCCCAGGTGCACCGGCACTGGCCGGGCGGCCAGTGCCGGGCCCAGCAGCGGCAAGGTGCTCTGCAGCAGGGTCGCCAGGTCCAGGGTTTCCAGCGCCAGTTGAAGTTCACCACTTTGCAGACTGGAAAGGTCCAGCACGTCGTCGATCAACGCCAGCAGGTGCGCGCCGGCGGCGGACACGTGGGCCAGCCGCTCCTGCCGCCGGGCTACGGCGGGCGTGGGCAGCGCTTGCGTGTCGTCGTCCTGCATCAACTGGGTGAAGCCCAGCATGGCGTTCAGCGGCGTTCGCAGCTCGTGGCTCATGCGCGCCAGAAAGCGCGACCGGGCCTGGTTTTCACGCAATGCCAGCTCGCGTTCATGCCGCGCGGCGGCGGCGGTGCGCGTGTCGGTGATGTCCCAATTCACGCCGATTCGCTGGGCGGTGCCGCTGGCCGCGTCGTTGACTTCCGACGAACGCGACGCCAACCAGCGCACCTGCCCGTCGGGCCAGATGACGCGGAATTCCAGGTGCAGCGTGGTGCCGGTGTCGGTGGCGTGCTGCATGGTGCGTTCAGCGCGCGATCGGTCGTCGGGGTGCACCACGGCCAGGCGCTCTTCCACGGTCATCGCCTGGCGCCGCGTTGGCAGGCCGCGCAGTGCCCACATCTGCGCGTCCCAGGCCGTGAGGCCGGTCTTCAGGTCCAGCTGCCAGGTGCCCAGGCCTGCGCCTCGCGCCGCCAGCGCGGCTTGTTCCATGGCGCTGCGCAGGGCCAGCTCGGCGCAGCGTTGTTCGGTCACGTCGATCACCACGCCAAACAGCATGGGCCCCTGGTCGCCCGATTCGCGCCGCGAATGGGTGATGACCTGACGCACCTGGCCGTCGGGTCGCAGGATGCGAAAGTGCATGTCGGCCAAAGGTTCGCGGCTGCGCACCCAGCGCGTGAAACTGGCCTGGGTCGTGGCGCGGTCGCCCGGGTGCACCCAGCGAGCAAACCACTCGGCCGGCGAGGGCAGTTCGATGTTTTCGTCCAGGCCGAACAGTGACCGCAGCGGCTCGCTCCAGTGGGCCTTGGCTGCGCCGCGGTCCAGGCTCCAGTGGCCAATGCCGGCGGTGCGCGTCACCAGGTCGAAACGCCGCCGCAGGTCGTCGGCCAGCTGTTTTTGCTGGGCCAGCTGCGACTGCGCCTGGCGCCCCGACACGGTGGTCGAGACAGTGTCTGAATCTGTATCGGGCGGGCGGTGGCTGTTGTCCAGCTGACCCAGCATCCCCCGCAACCGGGCAACCTCAGCCCGCAACGCCAGCACCTCGGCCGCAGAGGTGCTGAACGCGGTTGCGGTGGGCTGGGGCACGGGATTGGACGGGTCGTCGAGCATGGGTCAGGCCGGGCGCAGGACGCCCTGCGAAGAGTATCGCTGGACCGGCCCGCCTGGAACAGGTCGGCGTCGGCGACGGGTGCGTCGGCAACATGGCAGCACAGTTCACGCGGTTGAATGCCGTCATGAAACCCACCCCCGGCCCCCGCCCGCCCTCGACCCCAGCCACCGGTTTGACCCGCCGCGCCACGCTGGCATGGGCTGCGCTGGCCGTACAGGCCGGGTCGGCGCGCGCTGCGCCTGAGGTGCAGGACGACACCTGGCGCGACACTGCCCGGGGCCGCGACATCCCCGTGCGCCTGCGCTGGCCTGCGCACCCCGGGCCGTGGCCGCTGCTGGTGTACTCGCATGGTCTGGGTGGCAGCCGCCAAGGCGCTGACGCCTGGGGCCAGGCCTGGTGCGAAGCCGGCTTTTTGGTACTGCACCTGCAGCACCTGGGCAGCGACGCCGAGGTGCTGCGCCGCAGCGGCTTGGCCGGCTTGCGTGCGGCAGGCAACGGGGAACAGCTCATCGCGCGGGCGGCCGATGTGCGCGCCGTGCTGGACGGCGCCGTGCGCCGGCAGCGCGACGGTGACACACGGTGGACGCTCGTGCGGCTGGACGCCGTGGGCATGGCCGGCCACTCTTTCGGCGCGCTCACCTCGCTGGCCGTGGCCGGGCAGCGCCACCCGATGCAGGGCGACTTGTCCGACCCGCGCCCCCGCGCCTTCATCGCGCTCAGCCCGCCGTCTCCCAACGAGCGAATGAGCCTGCAGGCGCAGTTCGGCGCCATCCGGCGGCCGGTCATGTTGTTCACGGGGTCGCTTGACGCCGACCCCTTCGGCGGCCATCAGACCGGCGAGCCGCGCGCCCGTGTCTACGAAGGCCTGCCGCCCGGCCGGCGTGCCCTGTTGTGGCTTGACGGCGCCGACCACGGCAGCTTCGGCGGCAGCCGTGAGCTGCGCAGCAGCAGCGGCCGCCGCTTTCTCAATCGCGCTCAGTCAGCACTGGCTTTGGAAGACACCCACCACACGCTCGTCGCGCGCCTCAGCACGCTGTGGTGGCGCCAGCACCTGCTGGATGATGCGGACGCGGGCACCGAATTTCAGGCTGCCCCACAGCAGCCCGGCTGGTCGGCAGGCGACCGCCTCACACTGGGTTGAGCCCGGTGCCGATCAA
>ENA-OFCX01000681-OFCX01000681.1-metagenomes-genome-assembly--contig:-NODE-681-length-16502-cov-5.072414_pt1 | contig 16502 bp, 20 predicted proteins | sample MGYA00153384_OFCX01 | MGnify analysis MGYA00153384
CCAACAAATTCGCGTTGCGCGGCTTATCCGAGTGACATGAGGGTCTGACCCCATTTTTCCTGAATGATGTGCTGCGGCTGGCCGGGGAGAACGTATCGAGGCAGTCGCGACATAAAAGCAAGGGTCAAGTCTGGCAAGGCAAAATAATGCCCGCTTTATGGTGTCTGACCCTATTTCAGAAACTATTTCAGAAAACGTATTTCTATTTCTGTTTCTGCATCTGATGCGAATGCATCACATGTAAAATATCTTTTTGTACGGAGGTTCACATGCGCACCACGCTAGACATTGACGACGACATTTTGAGCGCCAGCAAAGAGCTCGCGAAAGCGGCTGGGAAAACCGCCGGTCAAGTCATTTCGGAACTGGCGCGGAAAGCGCTTACCCAACGAGATCCGCCGGAGCAATACGCAGTCGAAGAGCCCAAGGCTATCTACGGCATTCGCCCGTTCCCGAAGCGACCGGGTGGACACATCGTGACGTCTGAGGAAGTTCGAAAAATGATGGAAGACGAAGGCATTTGATGATTCCTCGCGCGCTCTACGATGTGAACATGCTGATTGCGCTATTCGATCCGCTTCATGCCCGTCACGCCAGCGCTCACGCTTGGCACGGCGCTAACGGCCAGCATGGCTGGGCTAGCTGCCCGCTGACGCAAAACGGTTTGATGCGAATCATGTCGCAACCGCGATACGCCAGCCCGCAACCACTTGCCAGCATGCTCCATGTGGTTAGCGAGTTCAGCGGAGACGCAGCGCACACCTTCTGGCCGGACGATGTCTCGCTCGCTGCGGGCGGCATACTAGCGCCTCAGTTCGCGCTGACCTCAGGCATGTTGACCGACGTGTACTTGCTCGCGCTGGCGATCAAACATGAAGGAAGGCTTGTCACTCTCGACAGCAAGATCGCGCGCGGTGCGGTCGTCGGCGCAACGGCGACGCATCTTGTCATCCTGTAGCGCGAAAACCCGCCTAACGGCGTTAACGGGGTCAGCCTGAGCCCTTTTCTCCAATTCGCCGCCCGGCTTCATCGCAGAGCCGCTCAGCAGTCTCGCACAGCATCGGCACTGCATCGCGAGCCGCAATCAACGCGCTCTCCAACACGCGCCGATCCTCGACGTATTCGTGAATCATCTGGTTGCGCAGCGCGCGAACGCTCCGCCACAACTCCACCGACCCGAGCCAGCCGAAACGTTCTGCCCGATTCAAATTGTCGATGGCCGCACCGACAGGCTCTGCTACCGCCAAGAGCAATGCAGGAAGCAGCTTGTCGCCTACTGTGTCCTGCAATCTGGCAAAGCGCGCTACGAACGCATCAAGGCGTTCAGCGAGCAGCATCGGCAAATGGCCCACTGGAAGCCTCCACGGGGCGTCCGCAATGGCATCCGAGCCAAACAACAAGCCACAAGTTTCCTGCAAAAGCGCGACCTCGCGTTTGACTACGCGAGCTAGAAAAGCCAACCGTTCAACGGCATCGGGTGAAAGGCTCATAGCGCTACTCCGGTCTCTCGCGCGATTCGATGTATCGGAAGATCGGGTGACCCGGGATCACGCAAAACCACATCGATGCGGCGCTCGCCGATGTATGTCTGCGCCCGCGCGATGATTCGTGCAGTCAGCCAAGCCGGGTTGTCAGCTCGATCAAGCGGCTGCGCTAACTCCACCAGCAGGTCAATATCACCGCCGCGTCGCGTGTCATCTGCTCGCGACCCGAAGAGCCGCACCAGCGCACCGTCACCCGCGATTTCTCGTACCGCTCTTTTCAACTGGGTGCGTTCAAACTCGGATAGGCGCATTCGCATATTGTGCAGCATCTTTACGCCACGCCCGCCCCAGTCGCTCAAACGGGGTCCGAAACGATTATTAATGCCATCCGCCACGCGCGGGCGTCCCGCGCCCTACGAACTTACATGGAGAACTGTAAGCTTCTTAGTCTCCGCCTTGAATGCCGCACCACCGAGCGCCCAGCCCCTGCAAGGAATACCTTTGGTGTCTGACCCAATTTCTGCTTTTTGGTGTCTGCCCCCATTATCTGCACGATATATCGTGTGTGACCCCATTTATTGCGTTGTTTAACGCGTCGTTACTACGCGCTAGCAACCACCAAAGCCAGGCTTAAGCCCGCGCGTTCCGTTACAAAGCGTGGAGGTGCCCATTGACCAAGTAGCGTTAGTCGCGCCGGCTCCAAACGTGCCTACATAAGTAAAAGTCAAACGTGTGCCTGAAGAATTTGTCGCACCGCTCGTGCCAGCGATTGACACTTGATCAACGCCGGGCGACGCCAGCACGAGAATGTTTGGCAGATTGGCCGATGCTCCTGCGACGATATTCGCAGGAACATTGTTTGCACCAAAACCGGTGCAGTTCGCGCCGATTGCCCCTTGTTCGGTCATACACACCGAGATCCCCAACTTAAACGCAGCCAACTCCGCGACTGAGCCCGTGGCACGTGCTCGTGACGTGTAATCACCGTATTGAGGAATAGCGATGGCCGCCAATATGCCGACGATCGCAACAACAATCATCACTTCGATGAGCGTAAAACCGCGTTGAACGATGCGTTTCATTTTTAATTTCCAATCCCACATAAAGCTTTGTTAAGCCGGTAGACATTTGAGCAAGATCGCTTCGTGCGGCGAACATGCCAATTGCATCACATATTTTGTAGCTCATTCAAAAGTATGCAAAATCAATTTTTACGTAATTTAAAGCATAAATGAATGGTGAGGTTTCATTTGTTGAGCCCACTAGGAGTTGATGTAGCGTGTCCGTCAGGCGACGCGATGTTAACAACCGCCGTAACCAGATTTGAGGCCACGTCCGCTGTCGCAAACCATATTGCCGGTATCTTGTAACCAAGTCACACTCGTGGCATGCGCGATGGATTTAGGTATCAGGTTATAGGTAATTGCAATTCCGCCAGACGCCGTCGAACCGGTGTAACCCGTTAGCGCCAGAGTCCCGTATTCTCATGAGGCTGACCCCTTTATTCTCATGGGGGTTTCTTCTGCGTTGTCCGGAAACACAAAGGTAACGACAAATTACTATGCACGCAGTTTTTACGCAAAATCTATCCGCTAACCCATTGATTTTCAATCATTATTCGTGGGGAAACCTCAGTGTCTAACCCCATTTACTCCCCTCCGGAGCGCAGCGAAGGGTTGCATGTAAAAGAAAAACCCGCTGAAGCGGGTTCCCCAATGCTTTAGAAATTATGGGCACCCACCGAAATTGGGTTTAAGGCCACGCGCCGTGTCGCATATAGTGCCTGCCATCGCCCACGGAGTAGCTGAAGCACCCGAAGTAAATGTACCGGTATAAGCGAAAAGAAGCGGCAAGCCCGCTGAGTCGGTCGCGCCTGAAGTGCCGCTAACAGTAATCGCGTTTCCGGCGGCGGCGATGCCGCTTAAAGCAGTAACGTTCCTAGTTGCGGCAAAAGTAGGTACACCCCTTAAACCCTGCGTCACGCAGTCTGTCGCAACGTTAAGCTGCTCACTCATGCAAATTGAAACAGTTTTCTTAAACGCGTCAAGTTCCGAAACTGCGCCCGCAGCGCGTGAACGCGACGTGTAGTCAGAGTATTGTGGGATGGCGATAGCCGCCAGAATACCGATAATCGCAACAACGATCATCAACTCGATGAGGGTGAAACCCTGCTGAACTGTACGTTTCATTTTCAAATTCCCTCCCCGGATTGGGATTTAAGTAACTCAGCGAAAGCCAATGCATGGGTGCCATGATGCAGCGGTCGTGCCAGCCCGCAATCTCACACTGAAATCGTGCGCTAAGTCATTGTTTTTGCTTGCGTTGTACATCAGTCTGACGACGCCTGACTGCATTATTTGGGCGTGTGGCTGTGTTTAGTCGTTTGTGCGTTGCCGCATGGCTGACGCTTATTGTCACATCGCTGACGTAGTGCTGCCGCTTTCGCTCATATGTAGGCCAATCGCAACTCTAAACACGTCAAATATGGTCGTCAAAATGAGTTTGCTAGGCATTGAATGTCGAGATACCAATAACTTTCGCAGTTTTCGCATCTACCAATACTGCAAACTTGGAAGCCGTTATTTTTAGCGGCTGAAACTTGGCCGTTTGCTCATCGTATCCTCGCGATCTGAGCCAATGGTCAATCTTGTTTTCCTGTCCTGGATTTATTTTTTTCAATTCGGAGATGGGCAGCGCCTTTGCCAACACTCGCTCTTTCATTGATTCGTACGGAATATGCAGTTGCGGAAAGTGTCCCTTGTCGCCACCCACGCTTTGCACAGCTTGAACGCCGCTTTGCCATTCAGGATCCACAAATTCTTGGGTGCCAACCCACTTCGGCCCCCACCAGGGAAGCGTTGTCTGTGCCTTAGCAAGATTTTCGTCCGTAACTTCTGTGGCTTGAATTACCTGAAACGAGTCTCCCAGTGCAGCGACATATGCGGGCCGAGCTTCCAGTAATGCGCTTGTCCCGTATACAAACGCTGCTACCTGTAGCGCCAAAATTACAGCAAGATCAAACTTCAGGGATTTTTTTCCGGCCTTGAAAACAACCAGCGTCAACAACGGACCTACGACAACATCAATAGCCACGACCAGTAAAAAAATTTCTTGTCCACCGAGAGCCAGCAGCATCGGAGCGGGATACCAAACAAACCAGCACAGTGCTAAAGTCCCCAAGCTCACCACTAAACACGCCAGAAAGTGTGTCGCAGCAGCATCGTACCGACTCATTGTTTAGCTCGCAAGAATAAATGAGTTATCTGTAAACGAAAAACCCGCCGAAGCGGGTTCCCTAATGCCTTAGAAATTATGGGCAGCCACCGAAATTCGGTTTGAGGCCGCGCGCCGCGTCGCAGATAGTGCCGGCCATCGACCAAGGAGCAACTGAAGCGCCGGCGGTAAACGTACCGGTGTAAGCGAAACCAAGCGCTGCGCCCGCTGAGGTGGTAGCTCCTGAGGTTCCAGTAATAGTAATCGCGGGTGCGGCGGCTGCAATGGTAGTTATGCCGGTAATGTTTTTAGTTGCGGCAAAAGTAGGTACACCGTTTGTACCCTGCGTCACGCAGCTTGCAGCAACGTTAAGTTGCTCGCTCATGCAAATTGAAATATTTTTCTTGAACGAGTCAAGTTCAGAAACTGCGCCCGAGGCACGAGCACGTGATGTGTAGTCCGAATATTGCGGAATAGCAATAGCCGCCAAAATACCGATAATCGCCACAACGATCATCAATTCGATCAGGGTGAAACCCTTTTGAAGGTTACGTTTCATTTTCAATTTCCTTCCCCGGAGTGGGATTTAAGTAGCTCAGCGAACCCCGCTGTGTGATTGCCATGAGGCAGTGGTCGTGCCAACCCGAAATCACAAAGTGAATTCGAAAGCTAACTCATTGTTTTTGCAGGTGTTGTATCCTAGCCTGATAACGCTAACCCCTATTATTTGAGTGTGCATCAGCGTATCGAAGTTCACGTGCCGCCTCACAGCTGACGTTTTTTGTCACTTGGCCGCCGTATGTTGACACTATTCATGACTTTGTCGTGTCGGTTGCGCGCGCGACGTAAGGTCTTAGTGTTGGGCTGTCGCGATACTCGCCGAAATGACGATCATCGCGACTACGTTCATAAGTTCAGCGAGTGTGAATTTGTGGTGGGCCCGAGCAATGATCGCAAACGTATTTTTTGTCACCTTATCCATGCTCTTGTTTCTCATCCCCTACCAACACACTTAAACGCAAAAACAGGCCCGATGAGAGCCGCATGTTCTCCCTAAGACCGCCTATGTCGCCCGCGCACTATTCGTCGTCAAAATCAGTTTACTAGGCATTGAAGGTTGAAATACCAATAACCTTCGAGCTATTCGCATCCAAAAATACTGCAAACTTGGAAGCCGTTATTTTTAGCGGCTGAAACTTGGCCGTTTGCTCATCGTATCCTCGCGATCTGAGCCAATGGTCAATCTTGTTTTCCTGTCCTGGATTTATTTTTTTCAATTCGGAGATGGGCAGCGCCTTTGCCAACACTCGCTCTTTCATTGATTCGTACGGAATATGCAGTTGCGGAAAGTGTCCCTTGTCGCCACCCACGCTTTGCACAGCTTGAACGCCGCTTTGCCATTCAGGATCCACAAATTCTTGGGTGCCAACCCACTTCGGCCCCCACCAGGGAAGCGTTGTCTGTGCCTTAGCAAGATTTTCGTCCGTAACTTCTGTGGCTTGAATTACCTGAAACGAGTCTCCCAGTGCAGCGACATATGCGGGCCGAGCTTCCAGTAATGCGCTTGTCCCGTATACAAACGCTGCTACCTGTAGCGCCAAAATTACAGCAAGATCAAACTTCAGGGATTTTTTTCCGGCCTTGAAAACAACCAGCGTCAACAACGGACCTACGACAACATCAATAGCCACGACCAGTAAAAAAATTTCTTGTCCACCGAGAGCCAGCAGCATCGGAGCGGGATACCAAACAAACCAGCACAGTGCTAAAGTCCCCAAGCTCACCACTAAACACGCCAGAAAGTGTGTCGCAGCAGCATCGTACCGACTCATTGTTTAGCTCGCAAGAATAAATGAGTTATCTGTAAACGAAAAACCCGCCGAAGCGGGTTCCCTAATGCCTTAGAAATTATGGGCAGCCACCGAAATTCGGTTTGAGGCCGCGCGCCGCGTCGCAGATAGTGCCGGCCATCGACCAAGGAGCAACTGAAGCGCCGGCGGTAAACGTACCGGTGTAAGCGAAACCAAGCGCTGCGCCCGCTGAGGTGGTAGCTCCTGAGGTTCCAGTAATAGTAATCGCGGGTGCGGCGGCTGCAATGGTAGTTATGCCGGTAATGTTTTTAGTTGCGGCAAAAGTAGGTACACCGTTTGTACCCTGCGTCACGCAGCTTGCAGCAACGTTAAGTTGCTCGCTCATGCAAATTGAAATATTTTTCTTGAACGAGTCAAGTTCAGAAACTGCGCCCGAGGCACGGGCACGTGACGTGTAGTCAGAGTATTGTGGAATAGCAATAGCCGCCAAAATACCAATAATCGCAACAACGATCATCAATTCGATCAGGGTGAAGCCCTTTTGTACGGTACGTTTCATTTTCAATTTCCTTCCCCGGAGTGGGGTTTGAGTAGCTCAGCGAAAGCCGCTGCATGGTTTCGATAAGGCAGTGGTCGTGCCAGCACTTGCCAGCTTGCGTTGAAATTGGTTGCGAAAGACGTAATCCTTTGATTTACAAAGGATTTATCAAGAGTCTGAATGATGCTGGCCTGCAAAGAACGCTGACTGGGTGATGCGGTGGGCGAGTTTTCTGCGAATGTCACTGACTTTTTTTGTCAGTTCAGTGACGTGTGGCGGCGAATGTGGGTGAGTTGGGCACGGGGCGACGGCAATAAAGCGCTTGCAGTAGACGAACGCGCTCTACGACCGCGATTCGCGTCTACCGCGAGGTTTCAGTACGCGGCCACGCTGCGATGTAATGCCGCGCCGCCTGCGCCAGCCGCGTTTCTGGATTCCCGCCGGTGGCGAGAATGACGCCGGTGGTGGTGCGCGGGCGACGCGCGTGCAGTGTTACGTTCTACTTTTGAGAAAAGCTCAACCCGCTCGGATTTCATTAAGCAATTCGGGGTGGCGCTCCAGCACTTTCAGCAACTTCACCAGCGCGAGTGGCGGTTTGGTTTTGCCGTTCTCGTAGCGAGAAAAGGCATTGATGCCGCCGCCAAAGATTTCTGCGGCCTCACGCTGATCGAGCGCTAGTTTTTTGCGCACACTGACGATGTACCCGGGATCGACATAGGCGGCATTCACCTGCTTGTTAAATGCCTGCATTTCACGCATGACGCGCTCGGTTTCGGTCAAGTCGGCCATGGACTCGTCGCAGGCAGGGCAAAAGTCAGCCGTCACCGCAGCAATCGTGGTGGTTTCGCCTTTGTACGTGTAGGGCAGGTTGCGTGTGTCATGGATCAAGTCCGCCGCACCGCAAACAGGACATTTCATGCTCATAACTCCTTGAAAGACACGATCAGCACATCATCAATGACCGTTAGTTTCAGATACACGTCACCGACCAGCGTGCTGGGAAGATACACGTCTTGCCAAATCGTGTGATCGATGTGTGTGGTCATGCTTTTATGGAAATCCGCAGGCGTGAGCGCAATCAACACTGTCAGCATGTCCAGCGAGTTCTAACCCCAATGCGGCGGCTCCGATCCTCGCTGAGCTGGTCACGCGTACCTGCCCTGCTCCGACGAACGATTTGACGATGTCAAGTTTGCAGTGCGGGGTTCGCTTTTCCACCAATGCATGTTAATCGACGCGCACAAATTTGGCAGGTAGGTTAGCTGTTGCCCGTGGTCACGCGCCACGCGGCGGGCCATACTGTGATGCGGTCCCCGGCGATTGCGCCAGCCGCGTTTCTGGATGCCCGCCGGCGGCGAGCATGACGGCGGAGGTGAAGTACAAAACGTGTGCTTCCGCACCGCGAGCATGAGTGTGGCTAAGCGAATGCCTTTCGGCTTTTATCTGCAACACCCATCATACTTGGGCTAAGGGCTTAAATCAGCTTAAGTCGATATAAGGCGTTTTTCGCGCTTTGCCCCAACACAGCAAGGCTTGTAGCGAAAAGCTGCCGCTTCACCGCAAATCGATTAGCCAGATGATGTATAAACACCATCACACATAAACACACAAATAATCATGAACACAATCCGCTGGAATATCGCCGTTTCACAAGACACCGATCAGTCGGTGCGCATGCTTCTGGCCAGCCAGGGCGGTGGACGCAAGGGCGACTTGTCGCGCTTTATTGAAGCGGCGGTGCGTGCCCACATTCTGGAGTTGTCGGCAGATAGGGCCAAGGCGGCCAATATTGACGTGAATGAAGCCGATTTAAGCAGCATGGTGGCAGAGGCCGTGCTTTGGGCGCGCGACGGGCAGAATGCGAAAGGTGAATCGAAGCTGCGCGAGCACTGATGCGCGTAGTGCTCGATACGAATGTGCTGCTCAGCGCGCTGCTTTCACCGCGCGGATACCGGGATACGATTTATCGCGCTTGGCGTGCTGCACGATTTGAGGTGGTGAGTTCAACCGCACAGCTTGACGAGTTGCGCCGCGCGAGCCGATACCCCAAATTTAAGGCCGTTCTGCAGCCACACCACGTGGGTGCGATGGTGCATAACCTCCAGCGGGCGGTGGTGCTGGATCGGTTGCCCGCGTTGAGCCCAGAAATGGCGGCCGATGACCCGTTTGAAACTTTTTTAATCGCGATGAGCATTGCAGGCGCAGCCGATTATCTGGTCACCGGGGATCATCGGGCTGGGCTGCTCGGAAGGGGAAGCGTTGGCCGCACGCGCATCTTTACGCCAGCGATTTTTTGTACTGACGCAATTTGACAACACTCAGATAATGCGCAGCCGCAGTTGCGTTGAATTCGTGTCTGCCGATTGACTGGGCTAATGCGGAAGCGGTGTCAGCACTGTTGACTGTGCAGGCGGACGGCCGATCCTATCGACGGGATGCTCATTGCTCAGGCGCGCTTTGCGGGGATGACGTTGTTAACCCGCGACGCTGTCGTGGCGGATTATGGCGAGCGGGTGATGCTGGTTTGATAGCGGCTGGCACCGTTTGCCACCGGACTATCTTGGCATGCCCAAATGCACCAAGATCGCGTCTTCAACGGCCAGTAAGTCGGTTTTTGACAGTGAGCCGAGCTGATTTTTAAGGCGCGCCTTGTCTGCAGCCATAATCTGATCACACATCGCCTTGTAGGGCGTACCGACTGCCGTGACCATCGCCTCTCCGGGGTACTGGCGACCGACGTTCGTGGATAACGGCACGACTACTAGTCGCGCCAAATTTCGGTTTGCGGCGTCGTTGCTGACGATGACCGCAGGGCGTGTTTTGCGAATTTCAGCGCCGATGGACGGTTCAAACTCGACCCACCACACTTCACCACACTTCACCGCGCTTCATCAGCCATGTCGCCCGCTAATTTATTGCACCAGGCGGTTGCCTCGGCCTCGCGCTCGCCGTCTGCAGCCATGTCCCGATAACCCGCATCAAGGGTGTTGTCGAGCACATGCGGTCTGAGCAAATCTTCAATAAATTGGCTCATGCGCCGCTTGCCGATGGTTCGGTAAAGGCCGTCATACACCAGCTCATCTAACGTAATTGTCATTTTTTTGTGCATAAATGTGACTTAAGTCGTTATACGTATGACGTATTTTGGACGACGATTAAATATGAAAGTGTCTATGCCGCGTCGCCTTCCAGGTCTGCAAAGAGCGTGGCAGCGTCTATTTTCAGTTTGACTGATTGCAGGTCAATGCATGCATCGGGCTGCCTCATCTCGGTGGGATGCAGCACCCACAGGCCGTCCGCGCCTTTGCGGTATAGGTCAACACGGCGGCTGTTGATGTCAATCATGACGTATTCGTCGAGCGCGTCGATAGCGCGATAGTTGGCGAATTTTTCGCCTCGGTCGTAAGCCTCAGTCGATTTTGAGAGCACTTCGACGATGAGGACAGGTTCAGACTTTGACAGGCGGCTGGCACGATCAGCGTCAGAGCAGGTGACCATCACATCCGGATAAAAGTAGTTGTCGCGGGCGCGGACGTGCACGCGGACGTCAACGGCGTACACGCGGCAAGGCGTGCCGCGCAGGTGCTCGCGCAGGGCGATGTAGACGTTGCCCGCAACGGTTGCGTTGCGGTCCTCGCCGCCCGACATGGCGAACACCTCACCATCAACAAAGTCGTGGCGCTCGGTTTGATCGGTTTCCCACGCTAAATAATCAGCGGCGGTGAAGGGGATTTTTGGGGCGAGGTTTGTCATGGGCTTGCACGCTTTGGCGACCACGCGAGGTGGCTCGCACGGCGTTACTTGAGTGAGAAAGTAATGCAGCATGACTATATCTTGAACCGAGGTTCTTCATTAGGGATAGTCCCTGTTTTCGTCTTTCCTGCGAAGGCAGGAACCCAGTGACGTTGGCGCGGGTCTTCGAATGCCCGAAAGCCACTGGGCCCCTGCCTGCGCAGGGGCGACGATTGGAAAAGCGCTGAGGATACGCTGAACCAATCAATATTTTCGTAGTCCCGGCGAAGGCCGGGATTTACGCCCTCTGCATAATCAATTACTTGCGCCGGGCGTGGGCCCTGGCCTCCGCCGGGGTTGCGATTAAATCTGCGTCTCCCTAATGAATATCCTCAAATAATCCTGGCCGCTTCGTTCAAACGCAATCATCGACACCTTGTTAAACACCACGCCCGCCCCCTATTACTGGGCGTTTCCCTCAAAAGCTGTTGCATCGCGCTGCGGCACTGTCGCTAAAACCCCACTTATCGTGTGCTGCAATGCATTGCGCAAGCGTCGCGACTTGTTCCACCGCTTAACATCGCTACATTCAACACACGGTTCCCGCATTTCTAAACGATTCAACCAACTTCCGTTCTGCCTTTCATCGCCACATTCGCCCGCCCCGCCGCAAAGGCAAGTGTTTGAACGCTGTTCACATGCGCCGTTGCGCGCTGCTCGCGTCGATTCGCGCAGCATCATTCCCCCTCCTCCCATCTTGTTGTTTAGGAAATTCATGACGCAATCCAAATCGCGTGTCGTGTCAATCAATTCGCGCGCTACCAAATCGCGCACGCCAACCAAACTGTTCGTGCTCGACACCAATGTCATGATGCACGATCCGACGTCACTCTACCGATTTGAAGAGCACGATATCTTCCTGCCAATTTGCACGCTAGAAGAGCTGGACAACAATAAAAAAGGCACGCTGGAGGTCAATCGCAACGCGCGGCAAACGTCGCGTTTTTTGGATGATCTGGTCGGCGCTTTTGAAAACGGCATCAAAGAAGGCATACCGCTGACCAAAGCTTCACACGGTTCTGCCACCGGTCGTTTGTTTTTGCAAACCGAGCCAAACAGCGTGCAATTGCCGACCTCATTTGCGCAAGGAAAAGCGGACAACGAAATCATCGCGGTTTGCCTGCATCTGAAGAAAAAAGAGCCAAAGCGGCTCGTCACGCTGGTGTCAAAAGACATCAACATGCGCATCAAGGCGCGCGCGCTGGATGTGGACGCCGAGGACTACTTCAACGACAAGGTGCTTGAAGATTCCGACCTGCTCTACACCGGCATGCAGGAGCTGCCCGCTGACTTTTGGGAGAAGCACGGCAAAGGCGTGGAGAGCTGGCAGCAGGGTGGCGCGACGTTCTACAAAATCACCGGGCCCATCGTGCCAAAACTGCTGGTCAATCAGCTGGTTTACACCGAGGTGGACACGCCGTTTTATGCGCGCGTCGTTACGATCGAGGGGAAAAGCGCGACGCTGCAAACACTGCGCGATTTTGGCCATCACAAAAACGCAGTGTGGGGCATCACGGCGCGCAATCGTGAGCAGAACTTCGCGCTCAATCTGCTGATGAATCCCGACATCGATTTCGTTACGCTGCTCGGTCAGGCAGGTACAGGCAAGACGTTGCTGACGCTCGCGGCGGGCTTGCAACTTACGCTCGACCAAAAGATTTATAACGAAATCATCATGACCCGCGTGACGGTGCCGGTCGGTGAAGACATTGGCTTTTTGCCGGGCACCGAGGAAGAAAAAATGACGCCGTGGATGGGCGCGCTTGAGGACAACTTAGAAGTGCTGATGGGTGCAGACAATGATGCCGGTGAATGGGGCCGCGCCGCTAGCAACGACTTGATCCGCTCGCGCGTCAAAGTGAAGAGCCTGAACTTCATGCGGGGTCGCACGTTCTTGAACAAACTACTCATCATCGACGAGGCGCAAAACCTGACGCCCAAACAGATGAAAACGCTGATCACCCGCGCCGGCCCGGGTACCAAAATCATTTGCATGGGCAACTTGGCACAAATCGATACGCCGTACCTGACCGAAGGCTCATCCGGCATGACGTATGCAGTAGATCGCTTCAAGGGCTGGCCACATGGTGGGCACATCACGCTGGCACGTGGTGAACGCTCACGGCTGGCGGACTTTGCAAGCGAAGTTTTGTAGAAACCACTGCTTAAAACGTAAAAAAGCCAAGTCAATCAACTTGGCTTTTTTATTTGTCTGGTGGGAGATGCAAGTTTCGAACTTGCGACCCCTGCAGTGTGAATGCAGTGCTCTACCCCTGAGCTAATCTCCCGTGGCTTCACCTGCAAATTTTGTAGCGAAGCCTTTGATTATATGCCGACTCTCAAGCGGAAACTGTTCGCCAGACTGTCTTGCCTTTGCTGGCTGTGTCGATGTCTGCCAACAGCTTTTCATGCGCTGCCAGTTCATCGTCGTTGGCGGCCAGCAGGGTCAACACAAACTGGCTTAAGTCAACCGCAGGCGAAGCGTCGCCGCTTTGCGCCGTGTTGCCAGCGTCCATCATCAAGCTGTTTTGCCCACGTGTGAGGTTGATGTACACATCTGCCAGCAGCTCAGCGTCCAGCAGCGCGCCGTGAAGCGTGCGGCCTGAATTGTCAACCTCCAGCCGGTCGCACAGCGCATCGAGCGAATTGCGTTTGCCAGGATACAGCTCTTTGGCCATCATCAGGCTGTCGGTGACTTTGCTGACGTAAGCAGAAAACGGATGCTGGCCGCAAATCTCCAGCTCTTTGTTCAAAAAGCCCACATCAAACGGCGCGTTGTGAATGATGATTTCAGCACCGTTCAAATACTCAAGCAGCTCAGCCGCAATCACACCAAAACGGGGTTTGTCTTTTAAAAATTCATTGCTGATGCCGTGGACTTTGAGTGCGTCTTCATGGCTGTCACGCTCGGGATTTAGGTAAAAATGTTTGTTGTTACCGGTTAGCTTGCGGGCGACCAGCTCAACGCAGCCGATCTCGATGATGCGGTCACCACTGTCGGGCGACAGGCCTGTGGTTTCAGTGTCCAGAAAAATTTGACGCATAAGTAACTGTTTTCAGTGCAACTCTTTGGCGTGGTTGATGGTGTACTTGGGTATTTGCACCGTCACATTGGTTTGCGCCAGTATCGCCTGGCAACTCAACCGCGAATTGGGCTCTAGCCCCCAGGCGCGATCCAGCAAGTCGTCTTCTTCTTCCTCAGGCGCATTCAGCGACGCAAAACCTTCACGCACGATGACATGGCAGGTGGTGCATGCCGCGCTCATGTCGCACGCATGCTCGATGTTGATTTTATTTTCAAGCAGCGCCTCGCAAATCGACGTGCCAGCAGATGCGGTGATTTCAGCGCCTTGCGGGCAATACTCGGCGTGGGGGAGAATTTTTATGATGGGCATGATGCTCGAAATAATTTAAACAGATTCAATATTTTTGCCTGCCAAGGCGGTGCGTATGCCCCGGTTCATGCGCTCGGCGGCAAAGGCTTCTGTACCTTTGGCCAGCGCTTGAGTGGCGGCTTCTATCGCAGGCGCATCGCCATTTTCGCGTGTATCGATCAAACCAACAATCAAGCTGTCAATTTGCGCGCGTTCGTTGGGGCTGAGTAAATCAGCATCCGCATCCAGCGCAGTTTTAACGGCCAGCAGCATGCGATCCGCATCCAAACGCGCCTCAGCCAACGCGCGCGACGCCATGTCAAGTTGTGCGGTTGAAAAGCTGTCTTGCAGCATGCGGGCAATCTCGTCATCAGACAAACCATAAGAGGGCTTCACGTCAATGCGCGCCTCAACACCACTGACCTGCTCTTTGGCATCCACACTGAGCAAACCATCGGCATCAACGGTAAACGTAACGCGAATACGCGCTGCGCCCGCCACCATAGGCGGTATGCCGCGCAGCTCAAAGCGGGCCAGACTGCGGCAGTCTGCCACCAGGTCACGCTCGCCCTGCACCACATGCAGTGCCAGTGCAGTTTGGCCGTCTTGATACGTCGTAAAGTCCTGCGCCATGGCAGTGGGAATGGTCTGGTTGCGCGGCACGATGCGCTCGACCAGGCCACCCATGGTTTCAATGCCGAGTGACAGAGGAATCACATCGAGCAACAGCAAATCGTTTTCCCCATCGTTGCCAGCCAGTTGATTGGCAGAAATGGCTGCACCCAGTGCCACGACTTCGTCGGGGTTCAAATTTATCAGTGGTTCACGCCCAAAAAAACTGGCCACCGCCTTGCGCACCTGCGGCATGCGGGTAGAACCGCCGACCAGCACCACGCCTTCAATGTCTTCTTTGCCCAGTTTGGCATCACGCAGCGCTTTGCGAGAAGCGGTCAAGGTGCGCTGTGTCAGATGGGCGGTGGCGGTTTCAAAGTCTTCGGCCTTCATTTCAAAATTAACCAAGGCCTTGGCGAGCTGAACCGAAAACTGAACAGTCGGCGCATTCGACAGCGCCTCTTTGCAAGTACGCGAGGCTTGCAGCAAAGCAGCCTTATCGGTTGGGCTCAACGTATCAGCTGCCAAGCCTGCTTTAGCCAGCACCCAGTCAACCAGCGCGCGGTCGTAGTCGTCACCACCAAGGGCTGAATCACCGCCGGTGGCTACGACCTCAAACACCCCTTCGGTCAAGCGAAGAATGGAAATATCGAACGTGCCGCCACCCAGGTCATAAATGGCAAACACACCTTGGCTGGCGTTGTCCAGACCATAGGCAATGGCTGCTGCGGTGGGCTCGTTGATCAGCCGCAACACATTCAGGCCAGCGAGCTTCGCCGCGTCTTTGGTGGCCTGGCGCTGCGCGTCATCAAAGTAAGCAGGCACGGTGATGACAGCGCCATAAACGTCGTCGTCAAACGTGTCTTCAGCCCTGAAGCGCAACGTTGCCAAAATCTCGGCGCTGATTTCAACCGGACTTTTTTCACCGGCAACGGTTTGCAGCGTGGCCATGCCAGGCTTGTCAATCAACTGGTACGGCAGCTGCGCACGACTGCCAATGTCGTCAATGCCCCGCCCCATCAGGCGTTTGACAGACGAGATGGTATTGGCCGGGTCATCGACCTGCGCAGCCAGCGCGGCGTACCCAATCTGTCGTTTGTCACCCGCCAAATAGCGCACCACGCTGGGCAAAATAACCCGACCCTCGTTGTCTGGCAGGCATTCAGACACGCCGTTGCGCACGCTGGCGACCAGCGAATGGGTGGTGCCCAGGTCAATGCCGATGGCGATGCGCCGTTCATGCGGGTTCGGCGCCTGGCCGGGTTCGGAGATTTGGAGAAGTGCCATGTCGCTTGGGAAATTTATCTGTTTGTTTAGGGTTGCAGTTGGTCGAGGCGCGCATCGACTTCAGAGGCGAATCGCTCAACAAACATCAGGGCTCTGACGTGCTTAACCGCCAGTTTGAAGTCAGTTTGGAGATCAACGGCATGCTCTATTTTTGATAGCTGCTTGCGCCCGTATTCATTGGCCTGCAATGCTATTTTATGCATATTTTTAGCTGTTTTAGCCTCATCCAGAGCTTCCCGCCACTCGATTTGCTGCATCAGGAACTCTGCGGGCATGGCGGTGTTGTTGTCAGCGTTGACGGGGACACCGTTCAACTCACACAGGTAGCTGGCGCGCTTGAGTGGGTCTTTGAGCCGCTGGTAAGCCTCATTGATGCGCACTGACCACTGCA
>ENA-OFCX01000683-OFCX01000683.1-metagenomes-genome-assembly--contig:-NODE-683-length-16485-cov-2.803469_pt1 | contig 16485 bp, 16 predicted proteins | sample MGYA00153384_OFCX01 | MGnify analysis MGYA00153384
GGAGTAGATAATCTTTAAGAGGAGATTGAAGGACGAAAATTCGTCACTTGAGCCGCACAGTTTTCTACCCCTTTACCCTTTACCCTTTACCCTTTCCCCCACTTCATTAGGGATTTTGCATCTACTGAAGATGTGAGCCTACTTAGTTAAGTCTTCTTTGCTAAAATCTTCCATGCCATAGATTTCCAGTCCTGCGGATCTGGCGATGGCCGTCACTGCTTGGAGATCTGTTTTGCTATCGAGCCGACTGACATCGGGCATGATGGGTGGGATCACAGCTCGAAGGTAGACATCTTTATTAAATGGCACCAATGTTTCAGGCACGTTTGCCGCAGTTTTCACGGCGAGGTTGGCGACAATTTTTACTTTCCAGAGTTTTTCATCTGGTTTATTGCTTTTGATTTCAATCGGATCTTGAATCGATACGGGAATGAACGCGACTTCTGACGACCCTTGCAGCACCTTGAGTGCCGTGGTTAAAGGGGCAAGATTTTTGCCGAGAAAGTCTTTACGAAAATCGTCGGAAATTGCAAACGAAGCCGCCCAGACGGGGGATGGCAGCTTCAAATTCGCCGTACCATCAGTTTCGATCGCCACCCCCGGATCGGCTGTAGGTGCGCGCATTTCATCTTGATTGGTGGGCATTAAATAAACGCGCCAAGTAAAGAGATTGGTAAGAGTCTTGACTGTAAAGTCTTGCAGGAGTTTAGTCGAGCGCACTTTGCCCTCTAGTGCCTTAATTTCGATCGTTTTACCATTGATGGTTTGAACGAGCGTGGGCATTGGTTTGTTGGCGATTGCATTAGCCGTACTTAACGCAAAGGCTGAGACGAGTAGCCCCAGCGTCGATATCCCTAATGTCACTAAAGAACAAAGTGCGACGAGATTTTTTTCTTGCTCTTGAGCCGATCCGGATTTGCCGGATCTTTTTTTAAGATCTAGGATCGATAAGTGATTGGAATCCGCCATTATAAGTTGTGAAATATAGCACATCGCAACTTATTTCTAACAGTTGAGTTAATAGATGAGATGAGCTATATAGCTTGATTGTAAGATCGGCTATATAGCCGATCCGATTACTTGTAAATATTAGTTATAACGAGTTAACCGATATCGAGCGTCCTGGTAGTAAGACCTTTTCCAATGACTATTCCTAAAATTTGTCTGACTTCAATTGCGATCGTAGGCTTGTCAGTTGGTAACGATGCTCCAGCATTTAGCTTGCCAGCTTCGGATATCGTTCGATTTCAATCTCCTCAGCAAGAAGTTCTTTCGATAAATTTGCATTCGGGATTGGGTACGAATATTAGTTTTAATAATGTCCAAGAAACAGTCGAGACCATGTTTTTGGACAACCAATCATACGTGTCGTTGACGACAGATGGTTGTCTGTCAAAATCGGAAACTCAAGTCTGTCCGACTGGCTCGGCTCCCACCCTCGTCCATCTATCATTAATCGATGATATCGAGCTACCCGGAGTAATCCGCGTCAATAAACGTGCCGCACATAAATCTTTGCTGACAGTTGTTACTAGTGATGCTCGCAAACAGCGGAAAACATACGTTTTTACTATCAAAATGTTTGGTAAAAATGATAGTCAGCGGCATGTTGCCTTGATTGAAATGGTGCGTACCGTGCCTAAACCAGAAGTTCGCGTCGCTGCCTCAACTACTGTTAACAAAAATCGGCAAGCTCCGCTGCGGATTGCTGCGCCATATGTACCCCTTGCTTCAGCAACAGATACACCATTTATCCCTGTCAATCTCCGCGTTACAAATCGTCAAAATATCGATTATTTAGCGACCGGATTTAGATTAGCCATCAGCCGAGGCGATTTTAAAACTAACTTTACTCAGTATACGAACGTTAATAAATTTATTTTGGCTTTAAATAGTGGTGCTGCTAAGTTAGAAACGGCTCCTGCCTACGGGTTAAATCTGAATTTAGTAGCAAATTTAGTTAATTTAGGAACCCCCGTCCAGTGAGAACCGCCAAATTTAATTCGATCGCTAAATTTACCTATTTTTCCATCACTGCACTTGCGGTAATTTTTTATATCGCGGGAGCGGCAAAAGCCGAAGCCCCATCTAACAATAATCCGATCCGATCTACCTTTTCACAGCTCACTGTTAACTCGATGGCTCCATCGCCAACTGGGATGAGTGCGGCGATTCCACCGCAAGCCCAAGCGATGTTTGGGGGCTTAACTAGAGTTACTTGTCAAGCTGGGCAAGCACCCTCAACCTGTCTGCCGCTGGGATTTCTCAATACTGCTTTTGGCATCGGGAAGTTCACCCCACAAACAGCCGCCGCCGCCGCCAGAAAACCAGCTTTAACTGGAACGGAAACTCTGGCGACTGCGACCCCGTGGCTGGGCAAAATTGCTGTTAAAGATGCTCTAGCGGGCAATCCGAATTTAGCTGCGGTATTACCGCAATCTGCCTTTGTTGCTGGTGGTCGAGGCGGCGGCAAGATCGTCAATCTCAATCTCCAAAATACTCCATTTGGGAGCGTCGTCAATCTCAAGTCGATTCAGCTCAATCGGGTGCCGAGTCTGGCGAATACGCCGTTAAATAATTTTGCGGGCATTCAAAAACTCACTGCTTCCCAGATTCCGAATATTGGCAACATTTCCTTTGCTAATATGCCGAAAATCACCATCCCTGCTGGCGCAGCGGTGCTGAAGATGGATGTAGTCCGCACGCGAGAACGGAATATTCAGCACATGGTGATGAGTGGTTCGGAGCAACAGCCGAATGCACCATGCCAGAGTAATTGTGATTATATCGAAACACATCCGCTCGTCGGAATGCCTTATCTCAAAGGTGCGCGCATAATTTCTGGTGACAGTCTTCAAGTGCGTGGTGGTAAAGGATTCCTAGCATGGGTAAATGGCGGTCAGGAACCCACTGGAATTAGTTTTTCGGGGATGAAGTTCGTCGTTCGCAATGTTAATGCCAAGCAAGGAACGGCAACAGTCAATCTTAATTTCCGTAGCTGTTTTTATGCTTTTGGCGAACATTGTACGCCCTATTTTATCGGTTTCCCCTTGTGGCAATTGAGTGAAAGACGCAATACCTTACCGCTGATTACTACCGATGCAAGTGTGGCGCGGGTAATTAGGCTGAGGCAGAAGTAGGGGAGTGGGGGAGTAACGGAGTAAGAAACACCCCAACACCCTCCCACACCCCCACACCCCCACTCTCCCACTCTCAACTCCCCTTAGTAGATTGAAAAATGCCCGAACCCCGTCATCAAACTCAACAAGTTCAACATCAACCACCTGTTGCTAAAAAATCTAATCTACCATTCGATCCTACTCTAGGAATGTTGGTCGGATCTGTGGGAATTTTAATTCTGTTGTCGATGTTTGGTAAGCAGACTAGGCATCAGCAAGGTAAATCATACTGGGGTGGATCTGCCCAGCTTAAATCTGCCCGTAAGATTGCCTTGGCTCAAATTCCCGCCTATTCGGGTCAAAAGACTTATACCAAGCCTAATGCTTGTTCCCTGTATATTGGCACCCCCGCAAAGATCTACGAAGCCCACCAGCAGGATTTCTATGACAGGCTCAAACCTGAACTCGACCGGATCGAACGAGAATTTGGGAAAGCTCAGAGGGAAAAACTAGAAACTAAGTATCGTCCCCGTAGGGCTAAATTTGGCGATGAAACTTTATTTCTCCCCAATGCTCAACAGAGTTTTGCTGTTTTGGGCGCGGCGGGTGCTGGTAAATCGATGAGCGTTCTCAACCCCTTGATTCGTTCGGCTCTGGATCAAGGAATTACCGCAACTGTCTTTGACTTCAAGTACCCCGAACAAACCAAGGAAATCATCGGCTACGCTGCCCAGCGAGGATATCGAGTCCAAATTATCGCCCCCTCTTATCCTGAATCGGGAATCTTCAATATCTTTGATTTTATTCGTGATTCAGGAGATTCAATTGGTGCGGGACAAATTTCAGAAGTCCTGACCGAAAATACCTCTAAAAACGCGGGTGAAGGTGGTAACGAATTCTTCGAGAGTGGTGGAGCCAGTGTTCTCCAAGGGGGAATGTTGACTGCTAAATGGCTGGAAGAAGATTCTGAAGCTATTGCGATTGCCAGAAGACTCTGGGATGTCGAAGTCGGCGATCCTAATCCCTCAGTCGCCGATATTATGACTTGTGCGGCGATTCTTAATCTTCCTAAATTTAGCGAACGGATGCGATTTGCCTCTAAACGGATTAACCCGTGGATTACCCAAGCTCTGGCTCAATTCCTCAGTGCTGGTAGTGGTGGTGGAGATGCTGCACCTAACAAAGGTGCTAATGTCACCGAAGCCGGAATTCTTGCCAACGCACAGAAGACTGTCAATCAATTGGTTAAACGCGATTTTATCCCTGCTATTTGTGGCAAATCTAACATTGAAATCGATCTCAATGGGGAAAATGTTAAAACGCTGACCATCGTTGGGATGAACCAGGATTATCGCCATTTAGTTTCCCCACTTCTGGCGACGATCCTCGATTTATTAATTTCTCGGAATATCGCTCACTCTAGACAGCGAACTGTACCCTTCTTTGTTAGTCTAGACGAGCTGCCGAGTATGAAATTAAGAAAGATCGCTAACTGGTTAGCTGAGGGTCGTTCGGCGGGTTTCTGTGGTGCAATTGGACTTCAAAATCCATCCCAACTCAGAGAAGCTTATGGAGCCGACCGAACGCAAACAATTATTTCCAACTGCGCCACTAAATTCTTCCTCAATCCCCAGGATGCAGAATCAGCTAAATTCTATAGTGATTATCTGGGTGAAAAAGAAATCCGTTACTATACTCAGACAATTACTACTCAAAAAGGTGGTAGTAGTAAAGCTAGAACCGAACATGCTACTAAAGTGCCATTGATGGAAGCAGCAGAATTCTCAAAAATGGGTGCTGGACGAGCGGTGATGATTTCACCTGGATATATTAATACAGCTAAGAAAGAAACTTACCTGCCAATCCTGCATGACATCAAAATTCCCGATCGAGATTTAGTAGAATCTGAGAAATCAAAAGAAGTCTGGAACGCGATGTTGGCAGCTTCCAAGGATAAAAAAATTGATGAAGCCGAGATATCACGGATGTTTAATCTACGCTGTCAATTGGTCGAAGAATTATTTCCCCTGCCACCGACTAACAAACTGAGCGGCATTTTGAGCCAACTTATTAATTGGCTTAAAAAATACGGCTATACCGATGAAGACTTTGCCACGGAGAATCTACTAATTAATTTAGAAGTTAAAATTAACCTCCCAAATGAGTGGAAAAATCCAAATTCTCCAGATGATGCTCCCAAAATCGATCTGCCCAAAGATCCCAAGGGATTATCGACGCTTGCTACTCTTGTCGGGGCGACTGGCTACAAGATCGTCAGAAAGGAATTAGCGATGGCGAATTGACATGCCCACAGAGGGAAAGAGTAGACTCTGAGCGCGTTCCTTTACTAATCTTTCCCCTGCTTTACTAGATATTTTGACTCTGGTGCAAGATGTGAGAATAGAGAATTTATGCTATTCTAAACATATAAATTTGTGAAAAATTCGCAAATAACCCATTTAAGAGAAGAAGCTGACATGCTTATTGAATTCAGCGTCGGTAACTACAGATCCTTCAAAGAAAGGGTCACATTTAGCATGGTGGCGGCAAATCTGGTGTCTCAAGACAAGAATCTAGACATTAATAATGTTTTTGCAGTGGATGAGGAACTCAGCCTAGTTAAAAGTGCGGCTATTTATGGTGCAAATGCTAGTGGTAAAAGCAATCTGGCTAAAGCTCTCCAGTTTATGCAATGGTTCATGGTTAATTCCTCAAAAGAAACCCAAAGTACTGAAGCAATTGGGGTGGAGAAATTTAAGCTGAGTACTGAAACAGACAACCAGCCATCATTTTTTGAAATTGTTTTTTTATTAGATGGTCAACAGCACCGATATGGGTTTACTGCTGACAGGGAAAAGGTAGTATCTGAATGGTTATTCTATGTGCCCAAGACAAGAGAAACTCAGCTATTTTCTCGCCAGGATCGTAACTTCGATATTGCTAAAGTATACAAGGCTGATGGAATCGCTGCAAAAACTAGAACCAATGCTCTGTTTCTGTCTGTTTCAGCCCAATTTAATGTTGAAAAATCTGAGTCGATCCTAGATTGGCTTACTTATCAAGTAAATCTAATCTCTGGATTAGATGATGAAAATTTAAGCACTACAGTAAGCTGCTTAATTGACAAACAGCATCACAGCGAAATAATTGAACTAATTCAAAAATTAGATTTAGGAATTGCCGGAATTGAAGTAGAACAAATTCATGCTAGAGATGTATTGAAGGATGTCTCAGATCCACAGCAAAAAAGGCTGTTAAGAATGCTGTCAAAAAACAATATTGCCTTAAATACTATCTCGACCACACACAGAAAGTTCGATAGCCAAGGTCAACAAATATCATTAGAAGAATTTGACATAGATGATGAAGAATCTGATGGCACCAAAAAGATATTCGCATTATCTAGTTTGCTCATAGAGACTTTGAAAAATGCAAAGATCTTAATCATTGATGAATTTGATGCAAGACTGCATCCGCTGATGAGTCGATCGATTGTAGAATTATTCAATTCTAATGACACCAATCCTCATAATGCTCAACTGATATTTATGACTCATGATACAAATCTACTGAGTAATAAAATCTTTCGCCGCGACCAAATCTGGTTTACAGAAAAAGATCGGTATGGAGCTACTTCTTTATATTCATTGGCAGAATATAAAGTTCGGAATGATGCTTCCTTTGAGAGTGATTATATTAAGGGTAAATATGGAGCAATTCCTTATATTCAAGTAGCAGAATCATTCATTGAAACTCATGCCTAAACGCAAGACTGATTCCCGCAGCTACTCACCCAGGAAATTAGATGTTAGAGAAGTTAAGCAGCGATTTCTAATTGTGTGTGAAGGAAAAAAGACAGAACCTTACTACTTCAAGAGTTTCCGCGTACCAAAGGCTGTTGTGGCAATTGAAGGTGCTGCGGGAGATCCGACTCGATTGGTTAATAGTGCCTATAAGCTGGCAAATGAAGATGAATACGACCAAGTTTGGTGTGTTTTCGACCGAGATGAAGGTGCGTGGACAGCCCAAAACTTTAACAATGCTTTGCAAAATGCTAAAACGTATGGATTCCACGTCGCATATTCTAACGAATGCTTTGAACTTTGGTACATTCTACATTTCGAGTTTCTCAATACTGGTTTACCCCGCAGTGATTATGAAGATAAACTCAGCGAACTTTTAGGTGCAAAATATCGAAAAAACGATTCGACAATTTATCAACAGCTATTAGCAAAGCAACAAATCGCGATTAAATATGCACGGAAGCTGATAGAAAGTTATAATTCGATCGACCCCGAACGAAATAATCCTTCCACGACTGTTCATTTGCTGGTGGAAGCATTAAATAAGTTTCTTTAATACAGCACTGACATCAATATCGAGTTTGAGAATCACTGTGCCAAGATCGGGTAGGGTTACTCGATATTTTTCGGCTGCACCTCCCTCAATCTCCTCGGCATTTTCAAAAGCCGCTGGTGAGATTTTTACCACTGAAAATTCAGTCATACGATCGCTTTCTCAGCCGCTAACTCAAAACATTGATGAGCATAAAGATCGATTTTGGTTGCAACTGTGACTAAAATTCTATTCCCCAAGTATGGATCGTCACTAACATTGACAATCTCGATTCCTGTAATTCCATCCTCTAGTAGAGAGAAGTACGGAGGGAGTAGCCCTAATTCACTATTTGCTGTTTTGACGACTATCCTCTTATTTGAGGTGATAGTACACTGGAGTTTAGAGTGAGTCTCAAGCGAAGATCTGACATTGGAGTCTACTTCCTGTAAGAGACAGTAGAACTTGTACTCACCATGACTATTGGGTTCGACGATCGGACAAATATCATAGTTATCCCCAATAATATTACCCCCAGTCCTGGCGATAAAAGCGATCCGATCGATATTAGGATAAGACAACCCTAAAAACTTACATCTACGTTCCGTATCGGGGCGTAGGCGGGGCATTCTGACGCTAAAGATGTCGGGGATCGTATGGGCGATTTCTTTGCCATTGACGGTCGGTAATGACACCATCTCAGCCATGCCTCGATACTTTTGTGCCAGCCGTTGATATGTGCGAGTATGGCTGGCTTTATAACCGCGATCCGATTTGGTGAGTTTCATCAGCGGTTGCCATTGCCCGTCTTCTGGTACTACCCAGCCCAGATATAAGCCACTGATTTTGGATTCTTCAATTCGATCGACATCGCCTTGTTTGTCTAGAATAATCGTCATGTTTTATCCTCATCCAGCGATTAAATTTAATTATAAGACACTACCTTTTCTGAAAAGCTGTGGCAAGTGACTTACCAACCCGCTTACCTGCACCTTTAGCACCTATTCCTGCTCCTTTAGCCATCCCACCACCAAACTGTCCTAGTGCCTTCATTCCTGCCCCTGCTGCCCCTCTAACTGGTGCGCTTGCCATTGAGTTCATTGCTCCAGCCAGAGCTAAAGCTGAACCCTGGCAATAAAAGAAAGTAAGCACGGGTGCAAAGATTGCCATCAGTAATTCAATCACAAAAATCCCGATTCCACCATCTTTTGTCTCTGCCCATAATTGCAAGTAAACAACAATTCCTACAACGATCGAAAAACAAAGCTTGGCATTTACCAGCGTCCAGAAATTACCAAACCAGTTTTTAAGCGGTGACGGATCGAATAATGAGAGTGCGACATTAATCGGGAAGGTAAAGCCAAAGACTAACAGTGTTAATTCGATTGCTACATAAAAGGCAATTGCTAAATTGAGTCTCCTGTTTTTTCTACGAACGATTTATTAGCATTTACATCGCCACCTGCTGCTTTCAATGCGGCAGCATTAGCATCTGCCTGAATTTCGATTACTTTATTGAGAATGGCTGGATCTGTAATATTATCAGATTGAAGCTTCCCTCTCAAAATTGAAATTGCCACCCTGAAACAGTCTGGGTCGGCTTTTGCAGCACAAGTATCTAACTGTTTTTGAAAAGCAATAAAGTGTGGTTGCGCCATCACACTATCTCCAAAACTTCTCGTTGCTTGTAATTTTTGAAAATCGCTGGCTATCCCATTGATAATCTTATCGCTAACGTTATTACTATAATTTCTTAATCCTAAAACAGTGTACATCGAAATCTGACCGCTGTTATTTAGCATTATAAAAACTAGAATAACTGCCATCAAAGAGCCAATGACTTTTTCGATGTCTAAAACATTTTTACTGATTTCCTGGAAAAAATAGTAACCTTTGTAAATAACCCCAGCTCCAGCAATTAGCAAGGATGCTTGTGCTACCCGTCCAAATATGCCCATTTTGAAAACATTCGACCAAAAATCTTCAGCGAATTGATTTGCCAAATCTGCACCTGTTTGAGTCGAACCAGCGATATTGGCCGACGCAGCGGCTAGGGTTAGGTTTGTTAGGATATCCATTTTAATTAGTGAGGAAGGGGGGGAGTGGGGGAGTGAGGGAGTGCGGGAGTACGGGAGTGCGGGAGTGGGGGAGTTCTTACTCCATTACTCCCGTACCCTGTTACTCCCTTAATCCCCAAGCGTTATAACTAGAGAAAACGAGTGAATTTGACTATGGCGGAATTTCAGAAGCGGGTCATAGTCAAGGTACATAGCGATCTGGAGGTTTATCAACTTGCATTTGCAGTAGCGATGGAGATTTTTGAATTGTCGAAGAAATTTCCAGTCGAAGAACGTTATTCACTAACCGACCAAATTCGCCGCTCTTCAAGCTCGGTATGTGCAAATATGGCAGAAGCATGGCGTAAGCGGAGGTATCAAGCTGCATTTGTGGCTAAACTGAGTGATTGTGAATCAGAAGCTGCTGAAACTCAGGTATGGATTGAATTTGCTGTTAAATGTGGTTATCTCGATCGTGAAATTGCTAGAAAACTCTATAAAGAGTACGACCAGATTATTGGGAAGCTCGTTAATATGATTCAAAATGCCTCTGCTTGGGTGGTTAAGTAGGGAGTGGGGGAGTACAGGAGTAACGGGGTACGGGAGTAATGGAGTGACGGAGTAAGAAACAACCAACGCCCCAACACCCCCACACTCCCCAACACCCGCACACCCCCACACCCCCACTTTTAAGAAGATGGAACAGACTACAGCGATCGATCATGCGATTAGCAAGTTGATAGATCGTCAACTTGGTAAATATCAGACTTCACCAGACGATCCGATGCTTGAAGTTACCAGAATGTTCGATCGAATCGAGACGATTAAAGATAGTATTCCTAACTCTGTGACTCAATCTTTAGACTTAGCTGGAAAGAAGTTAGAGACTCAATTCAGTCTAGTCAGCAAGCCATTATTGGAGTCTCTAGCCGTCCAGCAAGCCCACCTTGGTACAGTTCAACATCAATTAGCCTCACTCGAAAAAAGGTTCATCAACGCTGGACACGTCGCTGCTCCTGCCCAATCCTGGAACTCTTGGCTGCTATTGGGCTGTACCTTCACCATTCTGGGATTATTAGGGTATAACACTATCACAGCCAGAAACCTAGCCTGGGCACAGACACCTACAGGTTATTTAGCCAAACAGATGATCGATCGCAATCCTCAGTTAGGCGATAATTGTCGTCCGTTATCAGCAAAAGAAAATAAGCAGATTAAAATGCAGGACAAACCTAAGCAAATTTGTTCTTTATTCTTATAAAAACTCTGGTAAATCTCAGCCGGATAGCGCATCTCATTAATTAGATATCAGAGTTATGTTGAGACAATATCGATAAGCCCAGACAAACGTGCCTGTATTATTACAAATCGACCGTTTAGATCTACATGCCACAACCACAGTCTGCTTATCCAAGCTGCAATTCTTCACTAGAGAGCGTTCCAATTGAGTCAGATCTAGTTTCGCTCCAGAGGTCGTTATTAACTCAAACACAGCAAGAAATAGTTGCAGCATATTGTCATAATTCCAGTAAATTCGAGATCGAATATCGAATTAGCATTGCGAGTATCACTAAAGACTCGATCTATTCTAATTGGGGTAATGAAGCAAAAAATGTCGTTTTAGCCCAAACCGCTCGTCGCGGAAATTACTGGGTATTCAATGCTGGCGACTGCACCTATCTCGTACCTGCGAAGAGTAGATATATCAATCCAAATACTTACACGATCGCCAGTTGGATCTTCGAGGGGCATAATTACACCCCCGATTATCTAAATATTCAACTAGTGAAACCAGCTATAGTCATGCCATTGAAGGTCAATCCTCATCTTCAAATGTGGCAACTTCACCAGCAAGGCGAACTAATATTTTCATAAACCAGTATTTTATTCCTAGATATAAATACAACTATTCACTAGACACAAAACTGAGCGAGAGCATAATGATGACTAAGTACAACTCCAAAAAAACAAAATTTAAGTCTAGCCTCCTCGACAAAGTTTACTATTCATTCTCTGTCGAATTTTGGTTGTCGATCGTCACAGTCGGCATCGCGGCTGACTGGATCTTCAAGTTCGGCACCGATTCGTTAGTAATCACCTTGGCATGGGCGGGAATCCTCGGTACTTACATGGTTTTCACCAATCGCGTTGCTGGCGACCTTTGGTACAATTTTCGCCGCATCAAAACACCTCAACATCGATCGTTACTAATTGCGGGAATGACAGTTTTGGGCAGCTTATTTCTGATTACCTGCATGACCGATCCCGCTCATGCTTTGATTGTGACAGCTTCAGGTGAAGCAAAAATAAAAGCATTACTAAATGGTTCGCAACTCAGTGCTGCGGGTACTCCCTCTACTGCAATGGCAGGCTTTGCAGATATGGTAATCACCTTAATCAAAGTCTTTTTTGCACTAGCATTTGTGTTTGGACTCTACGGTTCCTACCAAAAATACCAAGAACGTGCCGAACTCCAAGATATCGTTCAAGCTCCCGTTGTGTTAATTGTCGTCGTATTAGCAATCGATGGCATCTTAGGGTTGATCTTCGCAGGGCCATAAGAGTTGAGGTATTGGGAAGGGGTGGGTTAGGGAGTAAGCTGTACCCATTTCCCCTTTACCCTTTCCTCCTTCCCCCTTACTCTTTACCCTAAAAATTAAATTGCCATACGACCGCGAACCGATTAGAGTCAACCGCATTCTCAGTCGTAAGCCTGGGATTGCCGGGATTCCGGCTGATGTATTTATCATCGCCCTGGGCTTGAATTTACTGCTTTATCTATTTCTAGTCCAAATTTTTCACTTAGGTTGGCAACCATTCACCGCAGCGGTTGTCATCGTTGATGGTACTTGGATTGCCCTGACCCTTAAAGGCGTGTGGCGATTTGTCGGATTATGGTTCAAACCGCCTCGCTACATCCGCGCTAATCTCCCCTACCGCTCTCCATTACCTCCAGAAGATACCGATGTTCACTCGCCCTAAACCAGTCAAACAAGTTTGTCGCCCAGGGGAGAAACCAGAATTACTATTTCCGATTGAGGGAGAGCTAGATTTAGTCACTCATATCGATTTCGATTGCAATGGCAGACAATTCGGGGCATATTTACTTCAGATTACCGACCGCAAGTATCGACTGGTATTTGGGTTTCAATGCGATGGGATTCACCCCAATCTACCGTGGGAAAGGATCGATCCGATTTACAACAGGTTATCCGCTGGATTTAAGGACTTGCCAGAGGGTGAGGTTTTAACGATTCACATGAAGTCATTTGTTGATAACACCGACAGAATGCAGGAGTTATCAAAGACGGTTGAAAACTGTCAGTCGGATGTATTGAAATACATCATGATGACCGAACAAAAGCGGCTGCAAACTCTGACTGAAAAGGGGATGCGAAAACCTAAATCGCTAACCTTATTTGCGACATTTACCTTCGATCCCGAAGCTGATGTCAAAGATGACAAAATTGAGGCATTCGGGAAGGGTCTTTACAAAGTATTCAGCAAATTTTCAGGGGCGGCACCGATTGCCAAGTCCCGTGAGTTTACCGAGTTCTTAGTGGCTGGTGTCAATGCTTTCTATTTGTGGGAACAGATTCTCACCAATAAGATGGGGCTTGGCGTTCGTCCATTGAGTACTCAAGAATTATGGGCAGATCTGTGGGCGCGGGTAAATAATACTCCCGCTCCACCTGTACCCCAGCGGATATTTTTCGATGGTAAAACAGCAACCCAAAATATCTATCGTCCGCTCCATCCCTTATCGATTTTAATTAACGAAGAATCTAGCCTACCCACCGCAGATTATCGGTGGATTCGTACCAAGGGTAAATTTGTCGGCGTGATGTCCATGTTAGATCAACCAGATGAATGGAGTGACAAATTAGACGCTATCAATTACCTCTGGAATAAGTTGGGCGAAGATAGTGTTTATGATATCGAACACATCGCTCAAGTTACCAAAGTTAATCAAGGTGTCAGTCGCAAAAAGCTCAAAGATCTCACTGATGAGGAGATTTATAAAGCCAGTAAAGCTGCGGCTGAAGGCGATATTAACGTGGCTGCAAGTATGAACGCCGAGGAAGCGATTGAGGCTCAACAGGTGTTACACAAGGGTGGTGTCGAGCTAGCGATGTCATCGACATTTCTCGTCCATCGCAACACGGTAGAAGAGTTGGACAGGGCTTGTGATTATCTCAAATCCCTATTTCTCTATCCGGCTCACTTACATCGTGAATATACCTACACTTGGTGGACGTGGTTGCAAACTTTCCCCGTTGCTTGGGATATGTCGCTTTCTCGTCCTTTCGCTAGAGAGGGCAAAGTTTTTACTAATTATGTACCTGGAACTGTCTCACTGGCTTTGATTAATACCTATGACAAAGGTGGTTTCGAGTTAATTTCCAACGATGGTGGCGTACCACTTTACATCGATATCATCAATAATCACCATCATATTCTGTGGATTGCCACTACCAGAGGCGGTAAAACGGTCGCGACGGTGGGGATGCTCAACGGAGTACTGGCAGAAGGTATGCCCGTGACGATTATCGACTGTCCACCGACTAAAGATGCTTCTAGTTTCCGCGATTATACTCGTCTTTTGGGCGGAGCATTCTTCGACGTTGGTTCGGAATCGAGCAATATTTTTGAGGTACCCAATCTTTCGTACCTATCTGAAGCAGATCGGGAAGATCGTCGCAAGGATGCTCAAGAATCGCTATTGGAAATCCTGCAAATGCTGGTCACTGGTTCTAATCCCGATGCGTTCGATCCAATGTTTCGGGACTTAATCAGATCTTTACTCACGCTAATTTTGACTAAGTTCTTTGCCGCTCGTGAGATTCAATCTCGCTATGTTGCGGCTATCAGTGGGGGGATTGGTAGTGACGCATGGCAAAAGTACCCAGTATTAGCAGACTTTATTGGTTTCTGCTCGCCGGAACGAGTCAATATTACCGAACCAGAACAACTCAAAGCTTTGAGTTATATCGTCACTAAACTGCGCTCTTGGACACAAAGCCGGACAGGGCAAGCTTTTTGTCGTCCTTCTACTTTCAAAACCGATGCCCAACTATTCGTAATGGCGATTCGGGGGGTAGCCAACGCAGAAGATATGGCGATCTTGGCGACGGTTGCTTATGCAACAGCGATCCGTCGGGCTTACAGCAATCCTAAATCGGTACTATTTTTGGATGAAGCTGCGGCTCTGCTCAAATTCCCTGCCCTCGCGTTGATGATTGGAAGGCTACTGGCAATTGCTGCCAAAGCGGGGATCAGAGTAATGCTAGCCGCTCAAGAAGTTCACTCGATTAAGACCTGTGCTGGTGGCGAACAAATCCTCGCTAACTGCGATATTAAATTAGTCGGACGCATCCAACCAGAATCGGTAGATACGATTTCCGAAGTTATGAAAATTCCGTTGGAGCTACTTGCGCCGAATCTCACCCAAGCATACGTTCCCAATCGCGGCTGGGGTTACTCTAACTGGTTGATGTTAGATGGACGAAGTTTTACCTGGGTGAGGATTTATGCTAGCTCCGGCACCCTTGCCGCCGTTGTCAACAATGTTCATGAAGTTGAACGGCGGAAAGTACTTCTGGAGCAAGCCGAGCATCCAATTGTCGGATTGGCTCAGTACGCTTTAGAACTTTTACCTGCCTAACTTATTCATTATGAAGAAACAACTGTTTTTGACGATTATGAGTGGGTTAACCTTACTCAGCACTGCTCGATCTGCTGCTGCGAATCCACCAGTCCCAGCGGCGACTGGTACTGTCACAACTAACACTAGCGTTCAAGTCAATGGCACGAATGTTCCAGCTTCCACCCAAAATTCAAACACAACGACGGTGAATGGGACAACTGTGCCATCAACAGCAGCCGTAACAACAACAGGCACTATAGCACCAGCTAATAGCATCATCCCGCCAGGACTAGGGACAACTGTAGGCACGACAGTACAAGGTACCGTCAACAACACTGTCACCACGGCAGGAACTGGAACGATCCAAGGCGCAAATACAACGCTGACTACAGCAGCAACCAAACAAACTGCTGGCATTAGTGCCACATTAAGCAAGATCCCATTTGTCGGTGGGTTGGCAAACGGGCTGATGGGACAAAAAATAGCTGCTGGTATTGGCGATTTGACCAAAATGGCAAATACTGGATTCACCAATCTGATGAACGATCCTAACAATCCACTCGGAGGGATTGGGAAAACGATCGCAGGCTGGTTTGGCGGTGGAAATCCCGCCCAAACTGCTCAAGATGCTCAACAGAAGGCTCAAGATAAAACTGTTGCCGACTACCAGCAAGGAGCTACGGACACGGCGACCCAGATGTCTAAGGCAACTAAAGATCAACTAGAGGCTACAGAGCGATTGCTCCAAGCTAATGCCGGACAAACTGGCGATGTCAGTACGACAACAGCTTATGTGAGTGGAGCCAAACAGGTGGCAGATCTGGCGATGAATGCTAATCCAGCCAGTGGAAATCTCACTGACAAGTCAGCCGTTGATGTCAAAGCAACTCAGGCAATTGCGGAAAGTGCCAATGGGGTGGCGGGACAAGCAGCTCTCAGTAGTCGGGTGGTGAATACGGCGGTAAATGTGGCAGGGATGCAAAGTGATGCTAGTAAAACTGTGGATAATTCACTCGACCAATTGAACATCATCAGCGGACAACTTGCCAAGCAGGGGGATATCAACGGAGAGGCAGTCAGAATCGCCGCAGAACAACGAACTATCGCTGCGGCTCAACTCGCTCAAAATGGTAGTGATGCCGATGCACGAGTAAGGAAGGAGCGAGAAGAGCAACGTCAAAAGGACTACCTATTAGTCAATAGAACTTACAACAGGGGCATAGTCGCTGGACTGACTGGGGCGGTTAAGCCTAGTCCTGTTAAGTTGCCGTAGTTGCTGGTGGGGAAGGGGGAAAGGGTAAAGGGTAAAGGGTAAAGGGTAAAGGGT
>ENA-OFCX01000684-OFCX01000684.1-metagenomes-genome-assembly--contig:-NODE-684-length-16462-cov-3.846529_pt1 | contig 16462 bp, 10 predicted proteins | sample MGYA00153384_OFCX01 | MGnify analysis MGYA00153384
GAATTTAATAAATCCGGCCTTCTGCGCGTGATAAATGCGCCCAAAAATATCACCGCCATCCACGCAGATCGCACGGCTGGTGGGCTGTTTCCGGTGATCCAAGAGTAGCCAAAAATCAACGGCAACAGAATGACCACCGCCCAGCGTCGTGGGACTCCTAACAGACTGAGCACGACCCAGCCGATGCTGCCCACCATCGCCACATGCAGTCCACTGACTGAAAATGCATGCAACGTACCGCTATTGCGAAATGCCGCCACCAGCTCATCAGCATCCGGTGGTTGTTCGCCGATGACGACAGCGGGGATCACCACCGCTTCTTGAGAATTCTCATCTAGGCCCGCCGTGACCGCTGCGCGAAATCCCCGCCGCAGCCTCAATCCTTGCGCCGCCCACCATCCAGTTTTCACCTCGCTTGTGATGCTGCCCGCGTGAAAGATCGCGGCCAAACCTTGACCTCGCAGCCACGCTGCTTGATCGAACTCACCCGGATTTCGCCGCGCCACCAGCGGGCTAAAGTTTCCATTTGCCTTCACGCGCGAGCCAGACACCGGCAGCTCTCCCCGCCCCTGCCATAATACTTTTACTCCAGCATATCGACCCGTGAGCAAGCTCACCGGAGCCGTCCAAAAATGGATGCCGCCTTTTGCATCCTTGAGCACACAGCCATTCATCTCACCACTCGCAGAAGCGAGCAAACTCTGCTCAGCGGATTTTCTAGATTCATTCCGGTAAATGAAAACACCCGCTGCCATCAAGCCGCAAAACATCCATGCCAAGCCGACACGTCCATGGATCCAGCGCGATCCCGCGCCGCCCAACAAGACACTCACCGCGACACCCGCTGCAACGTTCCAGTTCACCAGCGCCACCGCAGCCACAACCACCAGCGCCGCAAAAAACAGTGGATGCCTGCCGTGCAACACCTGTACCCACTTGCGCATTCGTAGTTCATTTTGCCACATCGATCTGGACCGTTAGAGCGCGTGGTCAATGATCACTTCTCAGGAATTCTCTTTGCGCATCTTGGCCAAATATTCCGCTTCCTCCGTTGCTAGATCCTTTGATTTCATGGCTAGACTGCTCGGCTCGACTCCCACATTCAACTCATGCAGCTTATGGTGTGCATTTGCCGAGTGACGGGTTTCTGGAAATTGCGCGGTAATTTGATGCAAGATTTTCACCGCCGAAGCACGGTCGCCTTGGACTTCTTCAAAAAGCTCCGCCAATCGAAACAGGAAATATGCCTCGTCGTTCGCCTGCCATTTCTGGTTTTCCAGCGCTTCATGGATCGTCGCCACTGCGGCATTCGGATCGTCCAAATGGTCTTTTTGGATTTTTGCAATTTCTACCCACGGCAGACGATTCAGTGGTTCCGCCGTCGCTGCGACCCGATATGCGGCGATCGCCTCTGCGTATTTACCCTGCGCCACAAAGGATCGGGCATCGTGCGACACATCCTTTTCTGCCACTTCTCCACTGTCATACACCGAACTCGAAAATCTCTCCGCCACCCAAGGAATAAAGTAAGCAACCCCGAAAATACCGACCAGTCCCGCGCTCAAAAACGTGAGCAGCACGCCATTGAACGTTTTTTCCCCTTCTAGGCTGTGGAGGTCGGACTCCAACTTAGGCAAAAGCTCTTCTGGATCGTTCTCCCCCGCTTCGTTGATCGCCACGATCTTGTTTTGGATGGTCTTCATCTCCGAGTTCTTGAGCGCATAGGCCAGCCAACTCCAACCCAAACCTAGTGCAAGAACTCCGTATAAAATCCGTTTCCACATTCCGCACTATGCGTCGCTCAAGGCAGCCGCTGGAAGCGAAATCTTTGGCCTAACAAAAAACCTATGTATCGATTCAAGAAACGATTAAGCATAGTATCTAGCTGATTATTTATTTTCCAACCGTCGTCGAGAACATCCCCGTCGGTATCTCGGAGATTGGAATTTGTACCGTGGGTGAAATTTTCAAGTAATCAATGAGGGTGTCGTCATCCGAGTCTGCTTTTCGCGGATTGGTGCGATAAGGGATGGCTTCTTCACGGTCGTTCAGGCCGTCCCGGTCAATGTCTGCTGAGCGAGGCTCCGAGTTGTTTTGGTATTCTTGGAAGTTAGTGAGTCCATCACCATCTAGGTCTCATAAACATATCCGGCATTTTGGCAGTCGAGGCCATTGATAATTTCCCATACACCCAGGATGCCATCACGGTCTTGAATGTCACTTCGGGATAGTTTCTGGAGCTTTGGGTTCGGGTTTTTTTCTTCCCATGGCAAATGCTTGCTTTTCTAGCGCGTCTTTCGTCCGCGCTTTCTCTGCTGGGCTGCGCTCTAGATTAGCTGGGATTCCGTCTAGTGGAATCTTCATTTTGGTCATCGCTTGATACAGGTAGCCGTGAATGCCCCACAGGTGAGTTATTTTTAAATTGATTTGAGTTAGTTTATTATGCCTCGCGTGATCGCGGGGACTTGAGCCACTCGAACCTTTCGAACTGTTATCGATCTGTGCACGTTCTTCTTTACTCAATGGCGGAGGCGTGGGTGGTTGGTACAGCCAGCCTTCTTCTCGGTCAAATGGGTCAACCCCGAGTGCATCCCTAGTCGCTTGGATTTCTTTGAACATATTCATCATCAGATCCACGAGCTTCTTCTTCTGATCTTTATCTTTAACGGATCCATAGAAATTTCGAGCAACACGAATTTTCCAAAGAGGGATTTCATCATCATCTTTCAGATCCTTTACCACGGGATTTTCTTTGATATAATCACAGAGCTTTTGCACTTCTTCGTCGGTGTATGGGTTGTCGAATGTATCGTTTCTATAAAATTTCTGGATCTTGATGAGCTCGGGATCTTTTTGAGGCGGATTGTTGCCATTTTGATCTTGGGCCAGTGCGGATATTGATCCGGTAAGCATGACTAAAGCTATATGAATGATTTTTTTCATGATCTAGGCTGATTGGGTTATGGTGCTGGAGTACGTGGTGCGGACAAGCGACCAAGTTTGCTTTCGATGCTGGCTCCATCGTTCCCAGTGATTTCGTGTTTTTGAAGCCGGTTGGGCAAAATGCGCTCTGCTTTTCCAGGGACTTTCCACCTTACAGGGATGATCCACTCATACGAGCCAGGTGTCCACTGAAGGGTTCCATTGACCATGATTTGGGGCCAACCAAAAAAAGCAGCTGCATCATACCAACGTCCGAGTAGATTGATTTTTATCCAGTTTGGTTCTGCTGTATGATATCGATCACCACCGGTGTATTGAACATAATATCCGGTTTGATTGCTGGCTGGCCCTGATAATTCTTTCATTTCTATATTAGCCCAAGAGACATCCTCAGGCAGTATAGTAATTTCTAAATACATGCCTGCTCCCTGTTGCTGCGCAGTTATACCGTTACCGTTTCCCCCCATTTGATCTGGAGTGAGATCAAATAATTTTACTGCGGATTCTCCAGTCGGCTCCACAACTTCGAATGTCATGCTGTGGGTGACTCCGTTACCAAAATCTGCCTTCAGTAGAGGATCGCACTCCAAGCTAGCGGCGGTGAACGTCGGTAAATAGTTATCTGTAGAATCTAATCCTGAATCCTGGTGATCCGACAATATCCATGTGATGTTTCCGGCATTTTTGGGAGTGACATTAATTTGGACTTTTTCTGCTACGCCCAGCTTCTTGCGTTTTCGATCATAAGGAAATAGCGCGGCGGTTTCCGTCTCAAATTTCATCACGAACAGCTCGGCTTTCTTGTCCTTGATTTGGAAGGTACTGTTTGGCCAACCGATCACTTGCGTCAAAATCGTGTGGGGATCTTTCTTAACGATTGTCGCATCTCCGGTGGGCTGGATGTCTGCTTTCCAGTCGTAGTTAGAAAAGCCATGTTGTGTCATGAATTCTGGCTTCGTACCGGTATGCACGATCTCGATTTCATACTTTGCGCCCTTGCACAGCTTATAAGTGCTGGTGGCAACAACTCCGAATTCAGTGGCCTGATGCTTAATGGTGCGGGTATCTCCTTCCACACCTTTCACTACCATATTGTAGCGCTCAGACTCACTTCCACTTGGATCCCCGACCGTCAAGCGGATCATTGCAATGTCCTCAGCGGGTGGCGCCTGCCCACCGTCGCCTGCGTTTCCTGGATCGCTGCCTTGGTTAATTTCAGAGGAATCTCCTATACCATCGCCATCGGTATCCGATGACCGCGGACTGCTGCCATGAATCATCTCGTTGATGTTGGAAACACCGTCCATGTCTGGATCTCCGTACGCTCCATCATTACCAAATGCGGAATTGAGATCCAGACTGTACTGGTACTCCCATGCGTTTGGCAGCAGGTCTCCATCGGTATCTGGATTACGAGGGTTTGTGCCAGCGAGAACTTCATTATTATCGTCAATATAATCACCGTCCGTGTCTCTGTTCGCTGGATCGGTAAAGTAGGTATAAATTTCATCTGAATCAGAGAGGCTATCACCATCCGTGTCACGCTGCTTAGGATTAGTACCTTTTTGGTATTCGACTAAATTGGTGAGCACGCCTAGCTCGGCGATGCGTTTGCAGACGCGACGCGCGGTGCGATCTGCGCCTACGAAGACGGGCACGATAGGCGACGGTCGGCCCATAACAGTCACGCCGCGAATGACGAGAGCTTCGCGCAGCGCATTGATATTGGTGAACAGTTGCGTGCGCCGTGTGGCACCTTCGGGCGAGCGGATGATGCGGATGCATTCGCGCACGATGGCGATTTGCATGGGAGAGAGTGCGTTTGAGAACGTGCCCGACGGTGCGCAGTAGCGCAAATATTCCTTCACCGCCGGACTGTGGCTGGCGACGAAGCCGCCGTTTGACGCTAAGGATTTGGAGAACGCACCCATCACCAGATCAACTTTGCCGAGCATGTTCTGCGCGCCGATTTGCCCGGTGCCGTCTGGGCCGGAGCAGCCCAGATCATGCGCGACATCAACCACTAACAGCGCGCCGAATTCGTGTGCCAACGCCTGTAAGGCTGCGATGTCCGGCGAATCGGCATCCATCGAAAATACGCCTTCGGTGACGAGCAGAATAGAGTTATGGTTGTCCTTCGAGCGGATGCGTTGCAATTGCTTGCGTGCGTGATCGGGGTCGAGGTGGCGATAAAGGTGAACGTTTTTGGTGGCGGCGTTGGCGCCTTCTTGCAAGCAGTTGTGCGCCAGCACGTCGATCACGATGTGGTCATTCGGTCGAATCAGGCCGCGACAGACGCCGTAGCCTGCGGCCCAGCCCGTGGGGAAGAGGGCGACTTGTGGCGTCTGCAGCCAGTCGCCTAGCTCTGCTTCCAGCGCGTGGCCGTCAATAAGATTGCCGCCGAGGGCGGTTGAGCCTGCGCTGTGGACGCCGAGGCGATGCATGGCCTCGGTGGCCGCATTGATGATGCGCGGATGCGACGCCAGCGACAAATATTCTTGCGATGAAAAGTTGATTCCAGATCGCGTGCTGCCTCCGAGATAGCGCAGCGCGGTGGTGGAATTCGGGGCGTCCATCAGCGCTTTTCCGAACGGCCAAACGTCGTGTTCGATGCGCGCCTGATTCCAGCGCCAGAACGCGTCGGCGCGCTCGGTGGGTTTTCTTGCGACAGTGGTTAGAAAGTCACGCAGGCTTCCTGTGAGCGGGTCAGGCGAGTGAGCGGCACCAATGGTCGGATCAAACCACGAATGGTCGTTGCGCTCGTCCTTTTTCGGCGCTACAACGATGCTGTCGTGAATCGTTTCGTCCATGTCACCCTCGATACTTTTTGTAATCTATGGGTCTGACGATAAAGTAAAAACGCTGCGCTGCACACTACCTACTTAGGTGGGACTTTTGTTTCGCTAGTTGTTCACCCGACGTTGCTGTGAAACTACGTAGGGTGGGCAACTTCTGCCCACCGATGTGTTGCAGTGACGAACTGGCTGTTTTGCCAACGCTTGGTTAGCACGCTGTGCCCAACCTACTTATGCATGCGCTATCGTCGCGCCAACCGCACGAAGTTGGCGTAAATCCGACCAGCCAACGCATGGCTCGCGGCCATCCGTTTCGGAATTTCGGCAGCAATGGTGCGCGCTTGTTGAACGTGCGGTTGGCCGACTAACGCGGTGAGCTCTTCTTTGCCGTTGCGTGCCCATGAGGCCAATTTATTGCGGTCGATTTCTATGTGAAATTGCATGGCGAGCATGTTGTGAACAGCGAACGCTTGAACAGCGCAGACGTCGTTGCTGGCAAGCAGTGTGGCACCTTCGGGCAGACTGAAAGCGTCGTAGTGCCACTGCAATGCGTCGCGCTCGGTGCCCGTAAATTCGCCGAACCAACTGCGGGCTTCCGGGCCGTCGCTGAGCTTGATTTTTGCCCAGCCAATTTCGGGTGAATCTGCGACGGCAACCCGCGCGCCTATTGCGCTGGCGATCAGTTGTCCACCGAGACAATGGCCGATGACGGGCTTACCGGCGTCGCGGGCTTCGCGGATCAGCGTTTCGCTCTGTCGCAGCGACGGCAAATCATCGTTCACACTCATGGGGCCGCCCAGCAGCGCTAGACCGGCATAGCTGGCGAGCGTGGTCGGTGGCGATTCGCCTGCGTCGAAATTAAACACGTCGAAACCGACGCTGTGCTGGGTCAGCCAGGTGCCCAGATAGGCGGGTCCGTCGTCGGAATTGTTTTGCAGAATGGCGATGCGCATTAGCCTAAGTTTAAGTGCAGTAGTCAGTGAACTTAAGCCGCGCTATGGGCACTGCATGCTGTGACACAACGTATCAAGTTTGCGAACAGCTTAAGGCCAGAAGCGCCTATATATAAGGGCTAAGCGCGTATATTTGCATTTATCGACTTGATACTTAAACGTCACACAGACACCATGCTAAATACGTATCAGGAAAAAGCTGAATGCTTCAGTGAAATGGTTTATACCGTTCTTGCATAGTTTTAGCTACACTCAACATCATGGAACTTAAGTGGGTTGAAGATTTTTTGCAGCTGGCCGAAACGGGCAGCTTTTCTCGGGCAGCGGAGTTGCGATACGTCACGCAACCGGCGTTTTCGCGGCGCATTCGCGCGCTTGAGCAATGGCTCGGCGCGGAGCTGATTGACCGCACCAGTTATCCGACCAAGATGACCAAAGCGGGCGAGCAGTTCCGCGAGCGCGCCGCAGAAATTGTGCGCCAGGCGATTGATGCGAGAGCGATTGCGCGCGGCCTGCAGAGCGCGCCGACCGACACCATTTTGTTCGCCGCACCACACACGTTGTCGCTGACGTTTTTTCCGACGTGGCTTAACGTGCTGGAGAAAAAACTGGGGCGTGTGAAAGCGAAGCTGATTGCGGCCAACGTGCATGATGCCGTGATGAGTCTGGTCGAGGGAAACTGCGATTTGCTGCTCTGCTATCACCACCCGAATCAGCCGGTGCAGCTCGACGAATCGCGCTATGAAATGGTGGTGCTCGGCACCGAGACTATCGCGCCGTTCTCTAAGACCGACAGCGAAGGCCGCGCGCTGTTTACCCTACCAGGCAGCGATCAGAGAAAAATTCCGTACTTGTCATACACGCCGCAGGCGTACTTGGGCCGCATGGTCGAGCTGATTCTTCAGCAATCGCCGTTGCGAGCGCACCTCGATTGCGTTTATGAAAACGACATGTCGGAGGCACTCAAGGTCATGGCGCTGGAAGGGCACGGCCTTGCGTGGTTGCCGGAGAGCGCTGTAGCGCGCGAGCTGAAAGCCAAGCGCATAGCGCGCGGTGGCGACGGCCATTGGTCGGGCACGATGGAGATTCGGCTGTATCGTGAAAAGGGTGCGCAACGCGAAGTGGTGGACGCGGTGTGGAATGCGGCCATCGGTAAGTAAGTCGGCGCGCGGTCTATGACGGCGTTGCTTGCCATTGGCGTCGGCGCGGTGCTGGGCGCTTGGGCACGTTACGGATTGTCACTGTGGATGAACGGGCCTGGGTGGATGCCATGGGGCACTTTTTTCGCGAATGCAATGGGGGTGCTCTTTGATTGGCTTGGCGATCACCTACCTGTCGGCCAACTGTGAAGTTTCGCCGTTGTTGCGCTTATTTTTTATAACCGGTTTTTAAGGGCATTGGCCACGTTCTCAAGGTTCAGCGCTGAGGTGACCACGCCGCTGCTGGACGGCGATTTGCTTAAGGGTGTGGGAGTCGCCGCGCTGCATCTTGTCGCGTCCGTCGCACTCACAGCATTCGGAATCGGCCTCTACAAAGCCATCGCCAGCGTGTGAAAATTCGGTGAATCGAAGATCTTGTGGGGGCGGCGAGAGCCTCGAAAGATGGGGTAAGCAACGCCTTTCGCGGCTTGCAACGCTCCTCCATGCGACGCGTATCCACTTTTATATTTTTGTTTGACTGAGTAATTCATATGACCACACACATCCGCTTTCACGAAACTGGTGGCCCCGAGGTTCTTAAACTGGAGACGGTTGATCTGCCGCCACCGGGCGCTGGCGAAGCGCGGGTTCGGCACAGTGCGATCGGTGTCAATTTCATCGACACCTATCACCGCAGCGGGCTGTACAAAATGCCGTTGCCGTCGGGTATTGGCAAAGAAGGCGCGGGTGTTGTTGAGGCGGTGGGCGAGGGCGTGACGGCGGTGGTTCCGGGGGATCGCGTGGTGTACTGCGACGGACCGCTCGGCAGTTATTCGAGTGAGCGCAATATCGCAGCGGGCGTGCTGATCAAGCTGCCGCAGTGGGTCAGCGAGCAGCACGTGGCGGCCGGGTTTTTGCGCGCGATGACGGTTGAGTATTTGTTGACCCGCACTTTCAAATGCAAAGCAGGCGACACCATCTTGTTTCATGCCGCAGCCGGTGGCGTCGGCCTGATTGCCAGCCAGTGGGCGCGCGCGCTCGGCGTCAACATGATCGGCACGGTGGGTAGTGACGAAAAAGGCAAGCTGGCGCTCGAACACGGCTGCGCGCACGTCATCAACTACCGCACCGAGAATTTTGTGCAGCGCCTGCACGAAATCACTGGCGGCAAAAAAGTGCCTGTGGTGTACGACAGCATTGGCAAAGACACGTGGCCTGCTTCGCTCGACTGCCTGCAACCGCTGGGGCTGATGGTGAGCTTTGGCAATTCGTCCGGGCCCGTGACCGGCGTTGACCTAGGCATTCTGGGGCCGAAGGGCTCGCTGTCGGTCACGCGGCAAACCTTGATGACCTACACCGCCAACCGCGCCACGATGGAGGAGATGGCCAACAATGTGTTCTCCTTGATGCGCGACGGCAAGCTCGATCTTGCAGCGCGCCAGACGTACTCTTTGGCCGACGCAGCCTCGGCGCACCGTGATCTTGAACTGCGCAACACGGTGGGTGGTGTGATTCTGATTCCGTAGCGGTGCGGCCTGCATTCGCATGAACGACGAAGGGGTGATTGGCCGCGTGAATAAGTTTGGATCAATACGTCGCGGTCACACCCACAAATACACTGCGTCCGGGCAACGGTGCAAATTCTTTCAGAAATGACGTGTGCATCCGTAGATCGCGGTTGGTCAGGTTCTTTCCGAGAATGTAAAAATCGCCGCTGCGGGGTTTTCCGTGGGGTGCACAAGTCCACCGATAGCGCAGCGAGGCATCAATGCGTGTGTAGCCTGCTGTGGCGGTTTCAAACTCGGCGATGCGGTCTTGTTTGAACACGTGCGTCGCGCCACCGTCGACGTACCAGCCGCCTGCGCGCCACGTCAGGTTGCCGCCGATTCGGCTAGGGCTCATGCGCGGCAAATTGCCACCGGCGTTGTTGCTGATAGCGCCGCGAACGGCGTCCGTGAGGGTCGTGAAGCCGAACCCTTGCGTCGGTGCGTACGCAATCGTTAACTCTGCTCCCGTGAATCGTGCGTTGACGTTTTTGAATTCACGTCTGAGCAGTTCAGCACCCAGCTCGATCTCGCCTTCCTCGTTGACCCGATCCGCCACCCTGTCACCGTTTTCGTCGACGCTGGCACCGTATATAAAGTTCTTAATGCTGTTGCGATAAATTGAGGCGCGCGCACTCCACGCATTGGCTTGCAGCTTGTACGAAAGATCAAAATTGTGTGAGCGCTCTTTGACCAGTTGTACGCTACCTAGATCGTAGGTTAGGGTGGCGATGTGCGCGCCTTTTGAGTACAACTCCTCAATGGCGGGAGCACGCTCGGCGTGACTAAATGTGGCGGTAACGGCGCTGCTGGCGCTCAAAGCGTACTGGTAGCCCACAGAGCCGTTACGCAGCGAAAAATTGCGACTGGGCAGCCCCACACCCGCGTCCGGCGTGTGCTTCACATTCTCAATCCGCGCACCGATTTCAATGCGGCCGGGACTCAGCGCCCGCTCCGTCACCGCGAACAACGCCTGACTCCGCGTGGCGGTTTGCGGCACGATGGTTTCTTCGCCCACCGCAGAGAATTTGCCGTGCTCGAAGTCGGCACCGAGCACCGCGCGCCAACCGGAAATGGGCCGCGTTTGTAGGTCAAACCGCGCGCTGGTTGAATTGGTGCGAAACACCGTGCCGACCTCGCCGGAAGACTCGATCTCAGCGTGTTGATAGGTGTTGCTAGCCGCGCTGAATCGAATGCGCTCAAAGCTCAGCAGGTTGTTCAGCTCGCCCTGCAGTTCCGCGCGGTCACGCGTCAAATCGATGGTGGTGGCGTCGGGCGACGGAATGCCATAAATGCTTTGAAAACGGTTCAAGCCGACGCCGACGAAGCCGTTAGCCAGAATGAACGAGGTGCCAAAACTCGCGTTTTGGGTGCGCGTGGCAGCGTTAGCCAGTTTGCCGTCGTTAGCAGTTTCATAGTCGCTGCTGGTGCGCCGTGAAAATTCACCCGTGAAGGCAATCGGGCCAACGCTATCGCGCAGCTGCGTGCCAAAGTCGCGGGTGCGCTCGGCGCTCGAAATGCGTGCGTCGGTGAGCAGGCGCAGGCCATCGGTGTGCGCTTGTGGAATGCGATCAGTCACCACGTTAACCAAGCCGCCAATGGCCCCGGAGCCGTAAAGCAATGTCGCTGGCCCACGCAAAATCTCGATTTGCCGCGCGCCGAGTACCTCAGCGCTGACTGCGTGATCGGGGCTGATGGTGCCCACGTCCATCGTGCCGACCCCGTTTTCTGCCGTCTTGATGCGCGGCCCGTCAAGTCCACGAATGATCGGGCGAGACGCACCGGGACCAAACGATGAAGACTGCACGCCAGCCTGGGTGGCGAGCGTGTCGCCGAGGCTTGCGGCGCGGTCTCTCAGCAAGGCATCTTTACTGATCACGAGACTTGGCTGCACCGTTTGCAGTTCGCCCTGATCGGCAAACGGTGAGGCCGTCACGATGATCCTATCCACTTTGATCGGGGTAGTTTGCGCGTGTGCTGGGCCGATCCCGAGCGCCGAAAGAGCTGCCGCTACGAGCGTGAGCTTTAAGTAAGCCGATGGAATGTCAAACATAGTCGAGATTGTTTATGAAACTACATTGCATGTTACGTGATCGCATTTACTAAAGCATCTAAGTTGCATTAGATGGAAGGCTATAACCCGTCAACTTTTTCGTTAAAAGCAGGACAAATATAGGCTCAAGGCCGCAAAGGCTATTTATCGACATTAGCAATAAATTGGCGTTAGCCCATATATTAATGGGCTTCTACGGAAAAGCTGTTTTACGAAAGGTGGCGTAAATCTCGGGCAACACGCGGTCGACGGCAACGGCATTTAAAACGCGATGGGGTTGCGGTGCCGCAACAGCGGCGCAATCGGCCTGATGCCGCGCACCGTTTTATGCACCAGAAATCCTTGCTTCCGTGCCACAATCGTGCCCAAGAAACGCCGACCCAACACCGACCCTCACCACATTGGGCGACGGCAGCGCGGTCAGGCGAAACGATTCAAAGCGATTCGCAGACACACCGCTACCCAAGGAGGCCCCATGAAACGCCACGCCACATTTGCCCGATCCGCAGCTGCATTGGCCGCGATCCCGTTGGCTTTTGCCATGACACAATCATTCGCGCAAACCGCCAACGTCACGCTGTACGGCGTGGTCGACGTGGGCGTACAGCACGTCCGCGGTGCAAAGGGCGGCGACATCACGCAGCTCGCCAGCGGCATCATGGAAGGCTCGCGTTGGGGTTTGCGTGGCACGGAGGATTTGGGCGGTGGCTATAAGGCCATCTTCACCCTCGAAAACCGCTTCGAAGCCGACACCGGTGGGCTCTCCAATCGTCCCATCTCAGGCGCGCAACTGCCCGACCGCTTTATCGCTGGCTTACCGCCCGCCGTACAAGCTGCGCTCAACGGTGCTATCGGCCCATCGCTCGGCGTGAACCTGCCCGGCCGCCTGTTTGATCGCCAAGCGTTCATGGGCATCATCACGCCGTTTGGTGCCATCCTCGCCGGTCGGCAATACACCCCGGCGTTCGAAATTTCTAATCGCTACGACGCCTTCGCCAACGCGACTGCTGCGTCCCCGGGCCAGCTCGCGTCGATCCCGGCGGGTATCGACATCCGCGAAAGTAACGCGATGATGTATCGCATCGAGCTGCAAGGCTTCTACGGCAGCGCGTATTACGCGTTTGGCGAAAACGCGGCGGGCACCAAGAATGGTCGTTTGGTAGGTATCAACGGCGGTTATCAAAGCGGCAAATTTGGCGCGGGTATCGGCTACAACGAACGCACCAACAGCGCAGGACAAAAGTCGCTCAACTCCTTGGTGATGGGTGCCAACTTTGATGTCGGACTGGCTAACCTGTTCGCAATGTACGGCGTGCTTAAAGAGCCGAACGGTTCCTCCGCCCCTGAGCTGCGCGCCGGTTTGATCGCCGGTGGTGTTCCTGCGGTGTTGGTCGACACTGGCATCCTGCCACGCTTTATGCAAGACGCCCGGCTCTATCACGTCGGCGCTCGAGTTCCGCTCGGAGTCGGTCTGCTGACCATTGGTTACTCACGATTTGACGACAAGCGCGGCGCCAACGCCGACGCCGAGTCGTACGGCGCCGCATACACCTATCCACTGTCCAAGCGCACCGACCTTAATATGGCGGTCACTCTAGTCAACAACGCTGCTAATGCACAAGTGCTGCCCGGTGGCAACGGCTTCCTCGGCGGCGTCAGCGCGTTTGGTGGCAAGGACGCAACCTCATATCAGTTTTCTTTACGTCACAAGTTCTAGTCGGGCGATCGCTTGACTCTCCAAGCATAGGCACACACCTTCAGCACCTTGGTGCCGCCACGCAAAGAAGCCGCGTTTGCAATTGCAGTGCGGCTTTTTCTTTTTCGACGTTAGCGATAGTGGTCGTGCGCCAGTTGTAACGCCGACTTGAAGCTATTCATGCGCTTTGCGTCGGTCCATCTGTGAGAGCGATTCCACCGCGATGGCCCAAACGCGAGGCAGCTTTCGTGGCGAAACCGCTCCACAACGGCAGGCTCTGGGTTGCTTTGAACCGCGCCCGTAAAATATCTATATGGACAACATCATCTACATGCTCGCGGTCAACGCGATTCCGCTTTTGACCGCGATCACCTTGCACGAGGCGGCACACGGCTACGCCGCTCGCGTGTTTGGCGACCGCACGGCCGAAATGCTCGGTCGCATTTCGCTCAATCCGATTAAACACATCGACATGATTGGCACGGTGGCCGTACCCGCCTTGACGCTCGCGATTGGCGGCTTTTTCTTCGGCTGGGCGAAACCGGTTCCGGTGAATTTCAATAATCTGCGTAACCCCAAAACCGACATGATCTGGGTTGCCGCCGCTGGGCCGGCTGCGAATCTTGTGATGGCGATTGGCTGGGCGATCATTCTCAAATTTAACGACATGCCTGCAATCGATGCCATCGCGCGCGCTGGCGTGGCGTGGAACGTGGGCTTGATGGTACTCAATCTGCTGCCGATTTTGCCGCTGGATGGTGGCCGAATCCTCGCCGGACTGCTGCCGGGGCCGCTCTCGTACAAATTTTCCCGACTTGAGCCCTATGGCTTGTTTATCGTACTGGGATTGGCTGTTGCCGGCGTGCTCGGCGTTATCTTGTCGCCGTTGTATCGAATCACTTATCAGGCGCTCGGTGCGCTAATCGGCGTCTAGGCCATGTTTATAGACCGCGTACTCTCGGGCATGCGCCCCACCGGGTTCATGCACATCGGCCACTATCACGGCGCACTCAAAAACTGGGTCAAACTTCAGTCCGAAATCGAGTGCTTTTTCTTCGTCGCCGACTGGCACGCATTGACCAGTCACTATGACGACCCAAGCGTGATTTCCGGCGCGACCTTTGACATGGTGACCGATTGGCTGGCTGCAGGGCTCGATCCGAATCAGTCCACTATCTTCTTGCAAAGTCAGGTGCCGCAGCACGCAGAGCTTTCGCTGCTGCTGGGCATGATCACGCCGCTCGGTTGGTTGGAGCGTGTGCCGACGTACAAGGAGCAGCAAGAAAATCTCAAAGAAAAGGATCTGACTACTTACGGGTTTTTGGGTTATCCGCTGATGCAGACGGCTGACATTTGCGTATACCGCGCCAACCAAGTTCCGGTCGGTGCAGATCAAGTGTCGCACCTTGAAATCAGCCGCGAAATCGCGCGTCGCTTTAACCATATTTACGGTCGTGAACCGAAGTTTGAAGAGCGCGCTACAGCGGCGATGAAGAAGCTCGGGGGCAAGCCCGCCAAGCTTTACGCGGAGTTGAAAACCGCGTTCAATCAGGATGGAAATACCGAGGCGCTCGCGCAAGCCAAAGCGTTGGTTGCGGCTGCGGGATCGCTGTCCAACGACGAAAAAGAATTGCTGCAAGGCTTTCTCACCGGCGCGCGCAAAACGGTGTTGGCGGAGCCACAAGCGTTGCTCACGCCGACCTCAAAAGTCATCGGCCTCGATGGCCGCAAGATGAGCAAGAGCTACAACAACGGCATTGATTTGCGCGACTCGCCTGCCGTCGTCGAGAAAAAAATCAAGCGCATGCCGACCGATCCGAAACGCGCTCGTCGCTTTGACCCCGGCAATCCTGAGGACTGCCCGGTGTGGACGCTGCATCAGGTGTATTCGGACGATGCACGCAGAGCGTGGGTGGTTGAAGGCTGCACGACAGCAGGTATCGGTTGCCTTGAGTGCAAGCAGCCCGTCATCGAAGCGATCAACGCGGAGTTGGCCCCAATGCAGACGCGGATCAAAGAGATCGAAGCGAAGCCGGACTACGTCAAAGACGTGCTGCACGACGGCTGCGCCAAAGCGAGGCGGGTCGCTGAAGAGACTATGCTTGATGTCAGAAATGCAATGGGGTTGGCGCGGGTGTAGTCACGAGCGAATTTCACATCGTCGCCCCTGCGAAGGCAGGGGCCTAGTGGTAAGTTGCAAAAATGTACGCAATTAAAAATTTTGTGGCGCGGCGTCCGTCAGGCGCAAGTTCGACGCAATATCGAGATATTGCTAGAACTTGCAACGACACACACGACGATGCCACGGAATTTTGAATGCACATATTTTCGCAACTAAACACTAGTGTCGCGTCACGTTAAAAATGAGGGTACGTCGCGCCGCCATCGGTGTGCACGGCTAGGCGCAAAATGCAGATCATGCCGGGGCATGGGCAAATTTTGCAACGACGCGCTGCGCTCTTAGGTTTTGTCATTTACGCGGATGGCAAAGATATTCACTTTGAAGCTCCAACAGCCAGAGAAGAGATTGAGCTAACTTGGAGCGCTGATGGTCTTTCTCATTTCCGTCCAAGATTGAGCACGCTAGATCAGCCGACTGAAGTGACCGTTCGCGCTATCGATATGGCTACGGGTAAAGTTTTAGTCGGAAAAGCGGGGGTTGGCAAGGGGCAACCGGAAGTAGGAGAACCTAAAGATCGCGTTGCTATGGCAGAAACTTTAAGCGTTGGCCAATCACCGTCTAAAGATAACAAAACAGTCATATCGACAGCCGTTCGTGATACTTCAGACGCGACGAAAACGTATGCTGATAACCTGGCCAACAGTGAAGCTAACCGCCGCTCGAGTGAATACATTCAAGCGGAAGGAACTTGTGGTGGCAATCCGCAAATTGTTGCTGGTACGAAAATAAAAATTAGCAATATTGGTAAGCGATTTGGCGGTAGCTATATCGTCTCGAGCGCTACTCACATATTTGACTCGCGCAAAAGTTACACAACACATTTCAATGTGACTGGTACACATATCCAGACCTTGCAACACCTACTCGGTCATCGCGCTCAACCTCGGTACGGTTTTGTCGTTGGGATTGTTGATGAGGTTGAAGGAGATCCTGAACATCTTTGCCGCGTCAAAGTTCTTTACACGGGTTTAGATGACAAAGCCAAAAGCAATTGGGCGCGCGTAGTCAGTGTCGGTGGGGGTAATAACCGAGGCATCGAGTTCCTGCCGGAAAATGGTGACGAGGTGCTGATCGGTTTTGAACATGGTGATGTACACGCACCTTACGTTCTGGGTGGCGTTTGGAACAAAGTAAACGTTCCTCCAGAGCTCGATACG